>Ga0081455_10005167_pt1 | contig 14370 bp, 7 predicted proteins | sample TabmetS3T2R1_FD_70207 | JGI IMG/M metagenome (GOLD analysis project Ga0081455, IMG submission 70207) | Tabebuia heterophylla rhizosphere microbial communities from the University of Puerto Rico - S3T2R1 | ecosystem: Host-associated > Plants > Roots > Rhizosphere ... | reverse complement strand
ATCGTGGGCATGGACGACCTCGCCGCGCAGGTGAAGGCCGGCCAGATCAACTTCGATCGCGTGATCGCGAGCCCGGACGCGATGCGCGTCGTCGGTCAGCTCGGCCAGATCCTGGGCCCCCGCGGGCTCATGCCGAACCCGAAGGTCGGCACGGTGACGCCCGACGTGGCGACGGCCGTGAAGAACGCGAAGGCGGGCCAGGTGACGTACCGCGTCGACAAGGCCGGAATCGTCCACTGCATCATCGGCAAGTCGAAGTTCGAGGCCAATCAGCTCAAGGACAACCTCCTCGCGCTGATCGCGGACCTCAACAAGGCGAAGCCGGCGACGTCGAAGGGCATCTATCTCAAGAAGATCACGCTGTCCTCGACCATGGGTCCGGGCGTCGTGGTCGACCAGGCCTCGCTGGGCCTGGGAGCTTGATTGGTTTGATTTGATGCGGACCGCGGGCGCCTTTCGGGGCGTCGACGGTTCCATCCGAGACCGCAGGCGGAGCAGAGGCTAACTACCTCGGGGCTTCTTAATCGAACGGCCTGCGCAGATGGTGTACCGCTCGGACAGTGTTTCGACGGCTCCGTGTTCGCCACGGCGCCGCAGCTGCACTGGATGAAGGTCGCTGTCGATTGGTACCGGGCGTTGCCTCTTCGAAAGAAGGGACGCGTACCGGATGTGTGAAGTGACTTTTGTCCAGGAGGGTGGGTAATGCCCCTTAACCTCGAAGACAAGAAAGTGCTGGTGGCTGAAGTCGCCGAAGTCGCGAAAACCGCGCTTTCGGTGGTCGCTGCGGAGAACCGTGGACTCACGGTCGCGCAGATGACGGATCTTCGCTCGAAGGCGCGCGCCTCCGGCGTGTACATGCGTGTCGTCAAAAACACGCTGGCACGCAAGGCGTTCGCCGGCACGGCTTTCGAACCGGTGGGCCCGAAACTGAAGGGTCCCCTTTTGCTGGCTTTCTCGAAGGAAGATCCGGGCGCCGCGGCGCGCGTGGTCAAGGCCTTCGCGAAGGACAACGAAAAGCTGGTTGCGACCCTGGTGTCCCTCGGTGGAGAGGTTCTCTCTGCCAAGGATCTCGACAAGGTTGCGACGCTGCCGACGAAGAACCAGGCCCGGGCTCAATTGCTCGGCCTGCTCACGTCGCCTGCACAGCAGTTGGCCGCGGTCATCGCCGCGCCGGCCACGGACCTGGCTCGCGTCATCGCTGCCTTTGCGGACAAACGCAAAGGTGAAGCGGGCGCCCCGGCCTGACTTGTCAAACTTTCGTAGCTGATCAATTTTTTTGGAGTAATCAAATGGCTGTTTCAATCCCCGATATCGTCAGCCAGCTCTCGAAGCTGAGCGTGATGGAAGTGGTCGAGCTCAAGAACGCGCTGGAAAAAGAGTGGGGCGTCACTGCCGCCGCTCCGGTCGCGATGGTTGCCGCCGGCGGAGCTGCCGCCGGTGGTGCCGCTGCGGCGCCGGCCGAAGAGAAGACCGAGTTCACGGTCGTCCTCAAGGAATACCCGGCCGACAAGAAAGTCGGCGTCATCAAGGTCGTTCGCGAGCTGACGGGCCTCGGCCTCAAGGAAGCGAAGGACCTCGTCGAGGGTGTCCCGGGCACCGTGAAGGAAGGCGTCAACAAGGCTGATTCCGAGACCATGAAGAAGAAGCTCGAGGAAGCCGGCGCCAAGGTCGAAGTGAAGTAATCGACCCGTCGAGCGTTGATTGCGCGGCGCGCGCCCCCACATGGGGCGCGCGTCGCGGTTCGAGAAGTTAGTTAGTCCGACAAGTTTTATTCAGGCCGTGCGGCAGACGCGGCCGAGGAGCAGACGATGGCTTATTCCTTCACCGAGAAGAAGCGCATCCGCAAGAATTTCGGCAAGCAGGGCAGCATCCTCGAGACGCCCTACCTGCTGGCAATCCAGCTCGATTCCTATAAGACGTTCCTCCAGGCCGACAAGCCGGAAGAGAAGCGCGGGGACATCGGCCTGCATGCGGCATTCAAGACCGTTTTCCCGATCACCAGCTATTCGGGCAACGCCACCCTTGAATACGTGAGCTATCGCCTCGGTGACCCGGTGTTCGACGTCAAGGAGTGCCAGCTCCGTGGTCTCACCTACGCCGCGCCGCTGCGCGTCAAGGTGCGCCTCGTCGTCCTCGACAAGGAAGCCTCGGGCCCCAAGAAGCCGATCAAGGACGTGCGCGAGCAGGAGGTCTATCTCGGTGAGCTGCCGCTCATGACCGACAACGGCACGTTCGTCATCAACGGCACGGAGCGCGTGATCGTGTCGCAGCTCCACCGTTCGCCGGGCGTGTTCTTCGACCACGACCGTGGCAAGAGCCACAGCTCGGGCAAGCTGCTGTTCAGCGCTCGCATCATTCCCTATCGCGGCTCGTGGCTCGATTTCGAATTCGACCCGAAGGACGCCGTGTTCGCCCGCATCGACCGCCGCCGGAAGCTCCCGGTGTCGATCATCCTGCGCGCGCTCGGCATGAACGAGGGCGAGATCCTCGACACGTTCTTCGACAAGAACCATTTCTTCATCGGCCGCGACGAAGTGTCGCTCGAGCTCGTGCCCGCGCGCCTGCGCGGTGAGACCGCGACGTTCGAGATCCGCATCGGCGACCAGGTGATCGTGGAAGAAGGCCGCCGCATCACGGCGCGCCACGTGCGCCAGCTCGAGGACGCGGGCGTCAAGAAGCTCACGGTCCCGCGCGAATACATCTACGGCAAGATCCTCTCGCACGACGTCGTCAACACCGAGACGGGTGAAGTGCTCGCGAAAGCCAACGAAGTGCTCACGGCGGCCTCCGTCGAGAAGCTCATCGAGGCGGGCATCTCCGAGGTCAACACGCTGTACACCAACGATCTCGATCGCGGTCCGTACATCTCGGACACGCTGCGCATCGACCCGGCGAAGACCCGGCTAGAGGCGCTCGTCGAGATCTACCGCATGATGCGTCCCGGCGAACCGCCGACGAAGGACGCCGCGGAAAACCTCTTCAACAACCTGTTCTTCAACCAGGAGCGCTACGACCTCTCGGCCGTGGGCCGCATGAAGTTCAATCGCCGCGTCGGTCGCGGCGAGATCACGGGCTCGTCGGTGCTCTCGAAGGAAGACATCCTCGACGTGCTCCGCGTGCTCATCGACATCCGCAACGGTAACGGCGGCGTCGACGACATCGATCACCTGGGCAACCGCCGCGTGCGCTCGGTCGGCGAGATGGCGGAGAACGCCTTCCGCGTCGGCCTCGTGCGCGTCGAGCGCGCCGTCAAGGAGCGCCTGACGATCGCGGAGAGCGAGCCGCTCATGCCGCAGGAAATGATCAACGCGAAGCCGGTCGCGGCCGCCGTGAAGGAATTCTTCGGCTCCTCGCAGCTCTCGCAGTTCATGGACCAGAACAACCCGCTGTCGGAAGTCACGCACAAGCGTCGCGTGTCGGCCCTCGGCCCGGGCGGCCTCACGCGCGAGCGTGCCGGCTTCGAAGTCCGCGACGTGCACCCGACGCACTACGGCCGCGTGTGCCCGATCGAGACGCCGGAAGGTCCGAACATCGGCCTCATCAACTCGCTGTCGGTCTACGCGCGCACCAACCAGTACGGCTTCCTCGAGACGCCGTACCGCAAGGTGAACAACGGCCGCGTGACGGAGGACATCGAGTTCCTCTCCGCCATCGAAGAAGGCAAGTACGCGATCGCGCAGGCGAACTCCGCGCTCGACGCGAAGGGCAACCTGACCGACGAGCTCGTGTCCTGCCGCTTCGAGAACGAATTCACGCTGATGCCGCGTGACCGCATCAACTTCATGGACGTGTCGCCGAAGCAGATCGTGTCGGTCGCCGCGTCGCTGATCCCGTTCCTCGAGCACGACGACGCGAACCGCGCGCTCATGGGCTCGAACATGCAGCGCCAGGCGGTGCCGACGCTGCGTGCGGATACGCCGCTCGTCGGCACGGGCATGGAGCGTCCGGTCGCCATCGACTCGGGCGTCACCGTCGTGGCGAAGCGCGGCGGCGTGGTCGACTCCGTCGACGCGTCGCGCATTGTGATCCGCGTGAACGACAACGAGACGTCGGCGAACGAAGCCGGCGTCGACATCTACGGCCTCACGAAGTACACGCGCTCGAACCAGAACACCTGCATCAACCAGCGTCCGCTGGTGCACGCCGGTGATCTCATCGCCACGGGCGACGTGCTCGCGGACGGACCGTCGACGGATCTCGGCGAGCTCGCGCTCGGCCAGAACCTGCTCGTCGCGTTCATGCCGTGGAACGGCTACAACTTCGAGGACTCGATCCTCATCTCCGAACGCGTCGTCCAGGAAGACCGCTTCACGACGATCCACATCGAAGAGCTGACCTGCGTCGCACGCGACACGAAGCTGGGACCCGAGGAAATCACCGCGGACATCCCGAACGTCGGCGACGCGGCCCTCGCGAAGCTCGACGAAGCCGGCATCGCGTTCATCGGCGCCGAAGTGCGCGCCGGCGACATCCTCGTGGGCAAGGTCACGCCGAAGGGCGAGACCCAGCTGACGCCGGAAGAGAAGCTGCTGCGCGCCATCTTCGGCGAGAAGGCGTCGGACGTTAAGGACACGAGCTTGCGCGTGCCTCCGGGCATGGACGGCACGGTCATCGACGTGCGCGTGTTCACGCGTGACGGCGTCGACAAGGACTCGCGCGCCCTCTCGATCGAGAAGGCGGAAATCGAGCGCGTGCGCAAGGACCTCGGGGACCAGCAGCGCATCCTCGAGGATGACCTCTTTTCACGCGTGCGCGACATGCTGCTCGGCAAGATGGCCGCGGGCGGTCCGAACCGCCTCAAGGGCAAGATCGAATCCGCTTACCTCGATGAGATCGCGCGCGAGACCTGGTTCGAGATCCGTCTCGAAGACGAAGATGCGAACAGCAATCTCGAGCAGGCCTCGGAGCGTCTCAAGCTGCAGCGCAAGGCGCTCGAGAAGCGCCTCGACGAGAAGAAGGCCAAGATCACGGCCGGCGACGACCTCGCCCCCGGCGTGCTCAAGATGGTCAAGGTCTATCTCGCGGTGAAGCGCCGTGTGCAGCCCGGCGACAAGATGGCCGGACGTCACGGTAACAAGGGCGTCATTTCCTCGATCACCCCGGTCGAAGACATGCCGTATCTCGCCGACGGTACGCCGGTCGACATCGTGCTGAACCCGCTCGGCGTGCCCTCGCGCATGAACGTCGGTCAGGTGCTCGAGACCCATCTCGGCTTCGCCGCGAAGGGGCTCGGACTCAAGATCGGCAGGATGATCGAGAGCCAGGCGGCCATCACGGAGCTGCGTGGATTCCTCGACAAGATCTACAACGAGACCGGTGGCCAGAAGGAGCAGATCTCCTCGCTCAACGACCAGGAAGTCGTGAACCTCGCGAAGAACCTGTCGAAGGGCGTGCCGATCGCGACGCCGGTGTTCGACGGTGCGTCGGAGCCGGAGATCAAGCGCCTGCTCGAGCTCGCGGACCTGCCGCTGTCGGGACAGATGCACCTGTTCGACGGCCGCACCGGCGAGAAATTCGAGCGCCAGGTGACGGTCGGCTACATGTACATGCTGAAGCTCAACCACCTGGTCGACGACAAGATGCACGCGCGTTCGACCGGACCGTACTCGCTCGTCACGCAGCAGCCGCTGGGTGGCAAGGCGCAGTTCGGCGGCCAGCGCTTCGGCGAGATGGAAGTCTGGGCGCTCGAGGCGTACGGCGCCTCGTACACGCTGCAGGAAATGCTGACGGTCAAGTCGGACGACGTGAACGGCCGCACGAAGATGTACAAGAACATCGTCGACGGCAATCACCAGATGGACGCGGGCATGCCCGAATCCTTCAACGTGTTGGTGAAGGAAATCCGTTCGCTCGGCATCAACGTCGAGCTGGAACAGGACTAATCAGGAGCTAACTACATGAAAGACCTACTCAAGCTTTTCAAGCAGCACGCTCCGGTCGAACAGTTCGACAGCATCAAGATCGGCCTGGCTTCGCCGGACATGATCCGCGCGTGGTCGTACGGCGAGGTCAAGAAGCCGGAAACCATCAACTACCGCACGTTCAAGCCCGAGCGTGACGGCCTGTTCTGCGCCAAGATCTTCGGACCCGTGAAGGACTACGAGTGCCTGTGCGGCAAGTACAAGCGCCTGAAGCACCGCGGCGTCGTCTGCGAGAAGTGCGGCGTCGAAGTGACGCAGGCCAAGGTGCGCCGCGAGCGCATGGGCCACATCGAGCTCGCGAGCCCGACCGCGCACATCTGGTTCCTCAAGTCGCTGCCCTCGCGCATCGGCCTCATGCTCGACATGACGCTGCGCGAGATCGAGCGCGTGCTCTACTTCGAGGCCTTCGTGGTCATCGATCCGGGCATGACGCCGCTGCAGCGCGGCCAGCTGCTCACAGACGAGATGTACCTCGAGGCGATCGAGGAGCACGGTGACGAGTTCGACGCCCGCATGGGCGCCGAGGCCGTCTACGAGCTGCTGAAGTCGATCGATCTCGCCGCCGAGCTCGGCAAGGTGCGCGAGGAGATGGCGGGCACGTCGTCCGAGACGAAGCTCAAGCGTCTCTCCAAGCGCCTCAAGCTCGTCGAGAGCTTCATCGAGTCGGGCAACAAACCCGAGTGGATGGTCCTCACGGTGCTGCCGGTGCTGCCGCCCGACCTGCGTCCGCTCGTCCCGCTCGATGGCGGCCGCTTCGCGACGTCGGACCTCAACGATCTCTATCGTCGAGTCATCAACCGCAACAACCGCCTGCGTCGGCTCCTCGAGCTCAACGCACCGGATATTATTGTTCGCAACGAAAAGCGCATGCTGCAGGAAGCCGTGGATGCGCTGCTCGACAACGGCCGCCGCGGCCGTGCGATCACGGGCACGAACAAGCGTCCGCTGAAGTCGCTGGCCGACATGATCAAGGGCAAGCAGGGCCGGTTCCGCCAGAACCTGCTCGGCAAGCGCGTCGACTACTCCGGCCGTTCGGTCATTGTCGTCGGCCCGACGCTGCGCCTGCACCAGTGCGGTCTGCCGAAGAAGATGGCGCTCGAGCTCTTCAAGCCGTTCATCTTCCAGAAGCTGCAGATCCGTGGCGACGCGTCGACGATCAAGGCCGCCAAGCGCCTCGTCGAGCGTGAGGGCCCTGAAGTCTGGGACATCCTCGAGGAAGTCATCCGCGAGCATCCCGTGCTGCTGAACCGCGCGCCGACGCTGCATCGCCTGGGCATCCAGGCGTTCGAGCCCGTGCTCATCGAAGGCAAGGCGATCCAGCTGCACCCGCTCGTCTGTACGGCGTTCAACGCCGACTTCGACGGCGACCAGATGGCCGTGCACGTGCCGCTGTCGCTCGAAGCGCAGCTCGAAGCGCGCGCGCTCATGATGTCCTCCAACAACATCCTGTCGCCCGCGAACGGCGACCCGATCATCGTGCCGTCGCAGGACGTCGTGCTCGGCCTCTACTTCATGACCCGCGAGAAGGTGGGCGCGAAGGGCGAGGGCATGATGTTCTCGGACACGCAGGAAGTGCATCGCGCCTACGAGGGCCGCCAGATCGAGCTGCAGGCCAGGGTCAAGGTCCGCATCCGCGAGTGGGTGAAGAACACCGAAGGCGGATTCAACGAGAAGTGGCGCGTCGTCGACACCACGGTCGGCCGCTCGCTGCTCGGCGAGATCCTGCCGAAGGGCCTGTCGTTCGACCTCGTGAACCAGGACATGACGAAGAAGATCATCTCCGCGACGATCAACGCGTGCTATCGCGCGCTTGGGTTGAAGGAGACGGTGATCTTCGCCGACCAGCTCATGTACACGGGCTTCCAGTACGCGACGCGTTCGGCGGTGTCGTTCGGCATCGACGACATCGTGATCCCGGAACAGAAGACGAAGATCGTCGCGTCCGCCGACAAGGACGTGAAGGAGATCCAGGACCAGTACGCGTCCGGTCTCGTCACGAACGGCGAGCGCTACAACAAGGTCGTCGACATATGGTCGCGCGCGAACGACCAGGTCGCGAAGGCGATGATGGAGAAGCTGGGTTCCGAAGAAGCCACGGATTCGCGTGGCAAGGTCCAGCGCCAGAAGTCGTTCAACTCGATCTTCATGATGGCCGACTCGGGCGCGCGCGGTAGCGCGGCCCAGATCCGCCAGCTGGCCGGCATGCGCGGCCTCATGGCCAAGCCTGACGGCTCGATCATCGAGACGCCGATTACGGCCAACTTCCGCGAAGGCCTCAACGCCCAGCAGTACTTCATCTCGACGCACGGCGCCCGCAAGGGTCTCGCCGACACCGCGTTGAAGACCGCGAACTCGGGTTACCTCACGCGCCGTCTCGTCGACGTCGCGCAGGATCTCGTGGTCACGGAGACGGACTGCGGCACCGACAAGGGCCTCACGATGATGCCGCTCGTCGAAGGTGGCGACGTCGTGGAAGCGCTCGGCGAGCGCGTCCTCGGCCGCACCGTCGTCGAAGACATCCTCAAGCCCGGCACGGAAACCGTGCTGCTGCCGAAGGGCACGCTCATCGACGAAAAGATGGTGCGCCAGATCGAGCAGGAAGGCGTCGACGTCGTGCAGGTTCGTTCGCCCATCACGTGCCGGACGCGCTATGGCGTCTGCGCCACGTGCTACGGACGCGACCTCGCGCGTGGCCGCCAGATCAACATCGGCGAAGCGGTCGGCGTCATGGCCGCGCAGTCGATCGGCGAGCCGGGCACGCAGCTCACGATGCGCACGTTCCACATCGGTGGCGCGGCGTCGCGAGCGGCTGCTGCTTCGTCGCTCGAGGTGCGTAATAAAGGAACGCTACGGTTCCACAACGTCAAGACCGTGCAGCACGAGAAGGGCCACCTGGTCGCGGTATCGCGCTCGGGTGAGATCGGCGTGGTCGACGAGTTCGGCCGCGAGCGCGAGCGTTACAAGATTCCGTACGGCGCGCAGATCACCTCGAAGGAAGGCGACAAGGTCGCGGGCGGCCAGATCGTGGCCACCTGGGATCCGCATACCCACCCCGTCATCACGGAAGTGGGCGGTCACATCAAGTTCCAGGACTTCGTGGACGGCCTCACGGTCACCACGCAGGTGGACGAAGTGACCGGCCTGTCCTCGACCGTGGTGCTCGACTCCAAGCAGCGCGGCGGCAAGGACCTGCGTCCGACCGTCAAACTGCTGAACGCGAAGGGCAAGGAAGCGACGTTCGCGAACACCGAGATCCCGGCCGTGTACACGCTGCCGCCGGGCGCGCTCATCGCGCTCGCCGACGGCGCGCGCGTGTCGGTCGGCGACGTCATCGCCCGCATCCCGCAGGAATCCTCGAAGACCCGCGACATCACGGGCGGTCTGCCGCGCGTGGCGGATCTCTTCGAAGCCCGCAAGCCGAAAGATCCCGCGATCCTCGCGGAGAAATCCGGCGTCGTGAGCTTCGGCAAGGAGACCAAGGGCAAGCGCCGTCTCGTCATCACGGGCGACGACCAGGAGAAGTACGAGGAGCTGATCCCGAAGTGGCGCCAGCTCAACGTCTTCGAAGGCGAAGGCGTGACGCGTGGCGAAGTCATCGCGGACGGCGAGTTGAACCCGCACGACATCCTGCGCCTGCAGGGCGTCGAGTCGCTGGCCAACTACCTCGTGCGCGAGATCCAGGACGTCTACCGCCTGCAGGGCGTGAAGATCAACGACAAGCACATCGAGGTGATCATTCGCCAGATGCTGCGCAAGACCGAGGTGCTCGAGATCGGTGAGTCGCACTACCTCAAGGGCGAGACGCTCGATCGTGCGCGCGCGAACCTGATGAACGAGCGGCTGGTGAACGACAAGAAGACCCCGGCGACGCTGCAGCCCGTGCTGCTCGGCATCACCAAGGCTTCGCTCGCCACGGAGTCGTTCATCTCGGCGGCCTCGTTCCAGGAGACCACGCGCGTCCTCACCGAGGCCGCGGTTCGCGGTCTCAAGGACGATCTGCGCGGCCTAAAGGAGAACGTCATCGTCGGCCGCCTGATCCCGGCCGGTACGGGCTTCGCCGCGCACGAGCATCGTCGCGCGAAGGCCGACGCCAACGATCGCGGCAGCTTCATGGATGTGGGCGGCGGTGTCGCCGACATCGAGGAAGGCGGCGGCGGCGGCGGCGAGGGTGTGACGGCCGAAGGCTGAGTCGCATAACGTTGAGTGAAAATGGCCGGCAGCGATGCCGGCCATTTTTTTGCCGGGAGCCTGGGAGTCGAAGCGATGAAGCGAGTAACGGGTTTCATGGCCGTGAGCGCGCTGCTATTCGCCTGCGTCGTGCGGGCGGGTGACTACGACACCCCGACGGATGCCGAGCTCGGGTTCGTGAAGTCTTCACGCAGCGAGACTCTTGCGTCCCTGAAGCGTATCGCTGTGGTCACGCAGGGGTGGCCGGACGAGTTCGCCGATCGCGACGACGCCCGCCAGGCGCTGAGCGACGCCGTCGCGAGGCAGCTGCGTGCGTCGCGGTTCGACGTCGTGAGCGGGCAGGATTTCGATGCTGCCTTCGAAAGGGCGAGCGTCAAAGCCGGCGGCATCTTCGATTCGAACTCGGGCAACGTCCGGAAGGACGTTCGGGCCCGCGTGCTCGCCGAGGCGTGGCGTGAGTACGCGACCCGGGAACACCTCGATGCCATTGCCTTCGTGAACGTCGACAAACGTATCGCGGAGTTCAACGGAAGTTTCTGCGAATGGGATGGCGTCATCGAACGGACGGACGGAGGTCGCGCGAGCAAGAGCATTCTCGCTTTATCGGAAGTCGATGCGTTCAGCGGCGCCACATTCGGCATCTCGATGTCGCTCACGCTCATCGATCGCGCAGGCGATATCGTTTTCGCGCGTCGTGCGGGTCTCCAACTCGAGAGCTACGCCACCACCCGGAGGAAGGAATTCGACTTCAACTCGGCCTCACGGGTGGATCTCGTGTTTCGATCGGTCGCGCCGCAGGACCTCCTGCGGGATACGGCGCGGATCGACCGCGCCGCGGCCATCGTTGCGGCGCCGCTGCGCTATCTGCCGCAGCAGCTCGCGCGCGCGAAACTGCTTCATCCGTCGGACAAAGACGTCCGGGGATTGCCCGATCCTCCGCCGCCCGCATCGGTCGAGCCGACGCACGTGTCGTTGCTGCTGCCGCACGCCGACGTCATGGCGCGGATCCAGCGCATCGCGATCTTGCCGGTGCAGGCGGGTTCGTTCTGGCTGCCGGACGAGTCGCGACAACGAATCGAAGAGCAGTTGCGCGACGACCTGGGATCGCGGCTGGGTCTCGAAATCATCGATACGCCGCAGTTGCGCACCGCCTTGCAACGCAGTCTGTCGCAACGGGGAATGTTCGATCCGCTCAGCGGCAAGTTGGACGCAGCGCGCGTCCGGGACCTTCGCGGTCAGATACTTCGCGAGATCGGGGCTGGCGCCAGACCTCACGCAATCTTGTGGGTAGCGCTCGAACCCGCAAGAGCGAAGTTCGTCACCAATCGGGTGACTTGGGACGGAGTGACGCAGGATGGGCGGCTCTACGGCTTCAATTTGCCGTGGGCCTATCGGAATTCCTACAGCGGAGAGCTCGACGCGGTCTCGCTCACGGCACGGATCTTCGATGCCGACGATCACGTCATCTACAGCGGCCGCGGCGGCCTGCACCTGCTGGAAACCGTGATGGGCAACGGCGTCGCGCCGCTGTCACCGTCCGCGCGCTATGCCAAGAAGGAATACGAGACCGTCGCTGCTCAAATGGCGTTGTCGGGGCTCATCTATGCGCCAGCCGTGGAGACGCCCACACCATCCGTGCCTGATGTCGCGCCGACCACTCCGTAACCAGGGCCATTTGGAAGAGCGCCCGGCCGTCGGCCGGCCGTCCGAGGTAGCGCGCACGGGCCCATATATATGTCTCACGGGATTTCCTGCCGCACTGCACCAATGCGTTGACACCCCCCGGTCACATACCTAGAATCGCCGGCCTTTGTCGCCCCACCCCCAACCCGGGCAGGGCGGAAATCAGCGGATTCCAGACACCGGGCCGTACTTCACACGGCCCGGTGTTTTCTCATCCGCACCGGGCAACCGGAAGCTGTCGAATCAGGAACCTGGAGCAAGCGTGCCCAACACGAGCCAATTGATCGCGAACCCGCGTCGCGTCAACAAAGAGAAGACGAAAGTACCGGCCCTCGGCGCAAGCCCGCAGAAGCGCGGCGTCTGCACGCGTGTGTACGCGACGACGCCGAAGAAGCCGAACTCGGCGATGCGCAAGGTTGCGCGCGTTCGTCTCGTCAACGGTTACGAAGTCTCTTCGTACATCGGCGGCGAAGGCCACAACCTCCAGGAGCACTCGGTGGTCCTCATTCGCGGCGGCCGCGTGAAGGATCTGCCGGGCGTCCGTTATCACACCGTCCGCGGCACGCTCGACTGTGCCGGTGTCGGCAATCGCAAGCAGGGCCGCTCGAAGTACGGCGCCAAGCGCGCGAAGAAGTAAGGGGAATAGTTAGATGTCACGTCGCGCACAAGCTCCCGTCCGCCACATCCTGCCGGACCCGAAGTTCAACAACGACATGCTGGCCAAGTTCATGAACGTGGTCATGCAGAGCGGCAAGAAGTCGGCCGCGGAGCGCATCATCTACGGCGCCATCGACCGCATCGTCGAGAAGACGGGCAAGGTCAACACGGACGCCGTGCAGCTCCTGACCACCGCCCTCGACAACGTGAAGCCGGTCGTCGAAGTGAAGTCGCGCCGCGTCGGCGGCGCCACGTACCAGGTGCCCGTCGAAGTCCGCGCGCAGCGTCGCCAGACGCTCGCGATGCGCTGGCTCATCGAAGCCGCGCGCGAGCGCAGCGAGAAGTCGATGGCGTTCCGCCTGGCGCACGAGCTCATGGATGCCGCCGAGAACCGCGGCGCTGCCGTCCGCAAGCGCGAAGACACGCACCGCATGGCAGAGGCCAACAAGGCATTCGCTCACTACCGCTGGTAAGAATTTCTGGCTGGTAGATCGAATGCCCCGCGTCACGCCCATAGAGCGCTACAGGAACATCGGAATTTCGGCGCACATCGACGCCGGAAAGACGACGACCACCGAGCGCATCCTTTTCTACACGGGCGTCTCGCACAAGATCGGTGAGGTCCACGACGGCGCGGCCGTCATGGACTACATGGAACAGGAACAGGAGCGCGGCATCACGATCACGTCGGCCGCGACCACCTGCTTCTGGAAGGGGATGGACAAGACCTTCCCCGAGCACCGCATCAACATCATCGACACCCCGGGACACGTCGACTTCACGATCGAAGTCGAGCGTTCGCTGCGTGTGCTCGATTCCGCGGTTGCGCTGTTCGACTCCGTCGCGGGCGTGCAGCCGCAGTCCGAGACGGTGTGGCGGCAGATGAACCGCTACAACGTGCCGCGCATCGCATTCGTCAACAAGATGGATCGCGCGGGCGCCAACTTCCTGCGCGTCGTCGACATGATCCGGCAGCGATTGCGCGCGAACCCCGTGCCCATCCAGCTGGCCATCGGCGCCGAAGACGCCTTCGCGGGCGTCATCGACCTCATCAAGATGAAGGCCATCTACTGGGACATGGAAACCCAGGGCATGAAGTTCGAGTACGGCGAGATCCCGAAGGAGCTCGAGGCGCAGGCCCAGGAATGGCGCGCCAGGATGATCGAGGCCGCCGCCGAAGGCGACGACGCGCTCACGACGAAATACCTCGAGAGCGGCACGCTCGACGACGACGAGATCAAGAAAGGTCTCAAGGAACGCGCGCTCAAGAACGAGATCGTGCTGTGCATGTGCGGCTCGGCGTTCAAGAACAAGGGCGTGCAGGCGCTGCTCGATGCGGTCATCGAGTTCATGCCGTCGCCCGTCGAGATGCCGGCGACGAAGGGCCTGTCCGAGCGCGGCGATTCGATCACGCGGTCGGCGAGCGACGATCAGCCGTTCGCGGCGCTCGCGTTCAAGATTCTCAACGATCCGTTCGTCGGCAACCTCACGTTCTTCCGCGTGTACTCGGGCACGCTGAACTCGGGCGACACCGTGTTCGTGCCGACGAAGTCGAAGAAGGAGCGCATCGGGCGTCTGCTGCAGATGCACGCCAACGAGCGCAGCGAGATCAAGGAAGTGCGCGCGGGCGACATCGCCGCCGCCGTCGGTCTCAAGGACGTGTTCACGGGCGACACGATCTGCGATCTCGAGAAGGTCATCACGCTCGAGAAGATGGTCATCCCCGTGCCCGTCATCTCCGTCGCCGTCGAGCCCAAGACGCAGGCCGACCAGGAAAAGATGAGCCTCGCGCTGCAACGCCTCGCGAAGGAAGATCCTTCGTTCCGCGTGTCGACCGACGAGGAATCGGCGCAGACCATCATTTCGGGCATGGGCGAGCTGCACCTCGAGATCATCGTCGACCGCATGCGGCGCGAGTTCA
>Ga0081455_10005166_pt1 | contig 14374 bp, 14 predicted proteins | sample TabmetS3T2R1_FD_70207 | JGI IMG/M metagenome (GOLD analysis project Ga0081455, IMG submission 70207) | Tabebuia heterophylla rhizosphere microbial communities from the University of Puerto Rico - S3T2R1 | ecosystem: Host-associated > Plants > Roots > Rhizosphere ... | reverse complement strand
AGGAGCTGACACCAGGCAGGGCGGCGGTGATCGTCCCCATCTCGCGCACGAGCGGCCGCGATCTACTTTCGAAGATCGGGGTCCCGGGTCGCGTGATCGAGACTTCGTTCGACGAGGAGCGTGAGCAGGCTCTCCAGCGGGCGCTGGACTCGGCCCGCGAGGACTAGCCCCTACGGGCCAGATTCCTCCGTGGGGGGCCCGTCGGGGCGCGTACTTCCGAGTGCGCGTTCGATCGCCGCCAGCCGCTCGTCGATCCGGTCGAGGCGCTCCACCGCTCCGGACTCGTCGGCTCGGTGCCGGGCGCGGGCCTGCTCGATCAGCGCCGCCGTTACGGCCGCGGCAACGATCGTGATAAACCCGATTCCCTGCAGCATGAGGACCGCGCCGATCACTCGCCCACCCGTCTGGGCCGGCACCACATCGCCATAGCCGACGGTCGTCACGGTCTGCAGCGACCACCAGAGGCTCGTGCCGAGGTTCGGGAACTCGTCGTGATCCACGATCCAGATCAGAACTCCCCCGATCACCGTGATCGCAAAGGTGAGGAGGACGATGATCTGAGCTGCTCGCCGCGCGGTGAGCGGCCGCGCGAGCAGTCTCAGCGACTTGATGAAATCGTCTGGATCCGTCTCCGGCATGCCGAAGCTACGCGTAGCCTGGCGCGCTCGTCGGACGTTCGGGCTCGGCCGCGCTCGAGGACTCCGGGTCGAGCGAGCGCCCCGGCAACCTCCGCGTGAACCAGAACGCGAGTAGGGCGAAGACCCCGATCGCCCCGATCGCCTTCTTCAGGCCGTCCAGCTGCGCTTCGCCGTAGTCGTCCGCGATCGCCTGGGCCTGTTCGGGCGGAAGCCCCTCATCCGTCGCCGCCGCCTCGATGTCGTCCACCGGCACGATCGGGATTCCCTCCTCGGTGGCAGCGGCCACCTGCTCGCGAACCGGGGGCGGCACCGCGGGGTTCTGCTCGATCCGGTCGATCAGGCCGCTGGTCAACGCCGAGATCAGCACGGCGCCGATCAGCGCGGTGCCAAGGGACGCACCGAGATTCTGAGCGGTCCCCTGGAGGCCGCCCGCCTCGTTGGCCTTCGATGAATCGACCGACGACATGATCACGTTGCCGAGCTGCGAGAGCAGGAGCCCCGCCCCGATTCCGAAGACGCCCAGGGCGATCGCGAAGTCCGCCTCGTTCAGCTCGACATCGATCGTCCCGAGCAGGAGAACCGACGCGATGACGATGGCGCCGAGGCCGGCCTGCGCCACGCGCTTGGGAGCCAGTCCGGCGGCGAGCCTGGGGGCGAGCATCGCCGCTGCGAACATCGTCACGGACATCGGGAAGAGGCGCTTGCCGGTCTCGAAGGCGTCCAGGCCCAGGACGACCTGCAGGTAGACGGGTAAGACGAAGAACGTCCCGAGCAGGAGCAGCTGCTGCATCATGAGCGTCAAGAGCCCGCCTCGCATCGATTCGATCTTCAGCATCGAGCGATCGAGGAGCGTGTCCCGGCCCTCGCGTTCGCGGCGCTCCTCCCACATCGCGAACCCGGCGATGAGGCCGAGCCCGGCGAGGATGACGAACGGAGCGGCCGAGAAACCGAAGGGCGTGATCTCGGTGCCGCCGATCGTCAGCGCGCCGCGGGGCTCGATCAGCCCCCATTCGCTGCTCTTCAGGATCCCGAAGACGACGAGACCGAGACCGAGCGCCGAAAGCCCTACTCCGACCAGGTCGAGCTGCGGCTTGTGCTCCGCCGGCGGGGAGCTGACGAGTCGCCGCCGGAGGAGCACTATCACGGTGACGATCACCGTCTCGGCGGCGAAGACGTAGCGCCAGGTTAACTCGGTCGTCACCCAGCCGCCGATCAGGGGCCCGGCGGCGATCGCGGCACCCGCGACCCCGCCGACGATCCCAAAAGCGAGGGCACGCTGCTTGCCGGTGTAGGTCGCGGCAATCAGGGAGACGATCGCCGGGACCACCATCGCCGCGCCGAGCCCCTCGATCAACGACCAGCCGATCAGGAGAACCGTGAGGTTGGGGCTGATGGCGGTCGTCAGCGAGCCCACGCCGTAGATCGCGAGGCCCAGGGCGAAGGTGCGGTCGCGACCGATGATGTCGCCGAGCTTCGCGCCGGCGAGCATGAACGCAGCCATTACGAGCGTGTAGGCCGTGATCGCGAGCTGTACGCCCTGGATGGTCGTGTCGAGGTCCTCGACGATCTGCGAGATCGACACGTTCATCACGCTGCTGTCGAGCACCATCACGAACTGCGCCGAGGCGAAGATCGCGATCGGCAGCCCGAGCCCCGAGCGTCCCTTCTCCGAAGTCATCACGTTGCTCCTACGTCAAGCCTCAGATCTCGCGCGATTCCCCGTGTGCCGTCCAGATCGCATGCAGGGCGCGGGCCGAGAGGTCCTGTTTGCGCAGATGGACCGCCGCGCCGACGCTCGCGAGCGATGCCGGAAGCTCGGGTGTCTCCTCGAGCGAGACCAGGACCACGACGACGCGCGCGTCGAGCGCGGCAATGCGTCGCGCCGTCTCGATGCCGTTCATCCCGGGCATCCGGACGTCGAGCAGGACGAGGTCCGGATGTAGCGCGGCGGCCATGTCGACGGCTTCGAGCCCCGAGGTCGCCTCGCCCACCTGCTCGAATCCCGGTGTGTCCGCGATCAGCCGGTGGGCGGCGCGCAGGAAGATCGGTTGGTCGTCGACGGCAAGGACGGTGACCATCGCCGCGTCCGGGCGGTCCGTGGGCGCATCGTGGCGGTGCTCCCTGGCTGGTTCCACGTCCGCCATGTTGTCGCCCTCCCTGCTGGGCGGCAAGGGTGGGCCCTAGCGGAAAGGGACGGTGGCACGCACGAGCCTCGCCGCACAGGGCGTTTGACTGGGGCGCACGGGCGAGGGATAGTTCGCCCATGTGCTCGGCCACGCCGGCCGGCGGCGAGAGTCCGGGCGAGAAGACGATCCGAGTCGCGCTCGCCGACGACAGCCTCCTGATGCGCGAGGCGCTGGACAACTTGCTCGGCCCCGCCGACGAGGTCGAGGTCGTGGCCTCGTGCGCGGACCGCGATTCGCTTTTGGCCGCGATCGAGGCGGAGCGCCCGAACGTGGTGGTGACAGACATCCGCATGCCGCCCACCGACAGCGACGAAGGGCTGCAGGTCGCCCAGATGCTGCGGCGCGACCGTCCGGAGATCGGCGTGGTGTTGCTGAGCCAGTTTGCGGATCCGCACTACGGCATCGCACTCCTCGAACACGGCTCGGAGCGGCGGGCATATCTGCTCAAGGAACGCGTCCAGTACCGCGGCCAGCTCGTGTCCGCGATCAGAACCGTCGCGCACGGCGGATCCGTGATCGATCCCAAGGTCGTCGAGGCGCTGATCGCCGCGCGCCATCGCAACGAGCGCTCGCCGCTTGCTCAATTGACCCCGCGCGAGCTCCAGATTCTCGGCATGGTCGCGCGGGGCCTGAACAACCAGGCGATCGCAGACGAGCTCGTGCTCACGAAGCGAGCGGTGGAAAAGCACATCAACGAGATCTTCCGGAAGCTGGAACTGACCTCGGCGCCGGACATCAGCCATCGCGTGAAGGCGACGCTCATCTACCTGACCGAGACGACTCGTCCTGACGGACTTGCCCGCTCCCGCGGCGCCGGGTAGCGTCGCGCACGGAGCGATCCTGTGGGCCTTTCGGACCCAGGTATCAGATCACTGACGTTGCCCTGGAAGCGTGGGGCTGCCCGCCGCGCCGCGGCGCGACTCGACATGCCGTCATGGCAGCTGCTCGTGGGCGCCGCTGCCGTGCTCGCGGCGATCGCGGCGGTGTGGGTGACGCTCGAGGCGGACTTCCTCCGGTACCCCGGGTGGCTGGCCGCCCAGAAGGCGGACTTCATCCTCGGACCGGTCTTCGTCGGCCTCTACTGGGTGCGCCGGCGCCCGCAGAGCCGGTTCGGGCCGCTGCTGATCGTCCTCGGCTTCGTCGGCGCGCTGTACGTGCTGCACTCGTCAGGCAACTCGTGGCTGTTCGGGACCGGCCTCGTGGTGGAGAACCTCATCTATCTGGCGACCCTCCTGGTAATCCTGACGTTCCCGACGGGACGGCTGGAGGGTTGGGTGGCGAAGCTGTGCCTACTGGTCGCGGCCGTCGCTGTCGCCATACCGGCCACGCTGCAGACGCTGATGCTGCCGCAGGTCGGCGCGGGGGCATCGATCTCGGGGTGCCGGGCGCTCTGCCCGGAAAACGCCCTGGCCATTACGTCGCAGCCGTCACTCGCGCTCGATCTCGGAAACGTATGGCGCCCGGCGGCGATCGTCGTTGCGCTCGCCACCGCCGGCCTGCTCGTCTGGCGGCTGCTGACCGGCACGCCGCCGCAGCGCCGCGCGCTGGCGATCGGCACGCCGATCGCCCTGCTCTTCCTGCTGCTGCAGATCGTCTATCTGCTGCTCATGTACTGGCCCACCGACTTCGCCACGCTGCACGAGGCGGTCCGGTGGACCTTCGTCGCCGTGCGCGCGCTGATCTGGTACGGCTTCCTGGCCGCGCTGATCGCCGCGCAGCTGTTCGCGGCACGCGCCCTGCAACGGCTCGTCCAGCAGTCGCTGCAACGCCCCACGGAGCGGGAGGTCGAAACGATGCTTCGCGAGCCGCTCGGCGATCCGCGGCTTCGGCTGGTGTTCCCGGACCCCAAGGCCGGAACCTGGGCCAGCGCGGATGCGGGCGATGGCGCGCCGCAGCCGCCGGCGCCGGAGCCGGGGCGCGATCTGACTTTGGTCGAGCGCGATGGCAGGCCGGCGGTCGCGATCCTCCACGACGCGCAGCTCAACGATGACCCGGAGCTGCTTCAGGCCGCCGGCGCCGTGGCGCTGCTCGCCGCCGAGAACGCCGAGCTTGACGCGGCGTGGCATGACTCCCTTGAGGAGCTCCGGCGATCACGCGCTCGGATCGTCCGAGCCGGTGACGACGAACGACGCAAGCTCGAACGCAACCTCCACGACGGCGTGCAGCAGCGTCTGGTCGCGGTCAACATCGACCTCGGGCTCGCGGCCGAGGCAGCCGGGGAGACCGTGACGCGCACCAGCTTGGACGAGATCGCGCGGAGTGTCGAAGAGGCGATCGATGAGCTTCGCGATGTCTCGCATGGGCTCTACCCGCCCGTGCTCAGCGATTGGGGGCTCGTTGCCGCGCTCGAACGCAACCCGCTGGTTGGCAGCGCACCGCTCACCATCCGCGCCACTGGCATCGGCCGCCACCCACCTGAGCTCGAATCCGCGGTGTACTACTGCTGTTTGGAGGCGATCCAGAACGCGAGCAAGCACGGCGGGAAGGCGGTGCCGGTGTCCGTCACGCTGCGCGAGAACGCCGACGAGCTGAGCTTCGAGGTTTCCGATGACGGGCCCGGGTTCGATCCGGCCGAGGCTCACGCAGGGATGGGCCTGCAGAACATGCGAGATCGCCTAGGTGCGATCGACGGTCAGCTCTCCATCGCCACCGCGCCCGGCCGCGGCACCGTGGTGTCGGGCTCGGTCCGCTTACGCGACGGCGAAGACACCCACCGTCCGCGCGTCTCCCGGGTACCAGAGAACGGCGACTGACACCACGGCGCGCCGGCCTGACCACGAGCCCACGTGTCACCGCGCCCGACGACGGTGGCCGCTCCAGAGGTCCAGGAGCGCCCGCGTGGAGAGGTCCTGCTTGCGCAGGTACGCCGCCGCGCTCATCGAAGGCAGTTCCGGGAGCTCCTCGAGTGAGGTCAACACCACCACGGCGCCGGGATCGGCGTCGACGAGCTGACGGGCCGTCTCGATGCCGTCCATGCCCGGCATTCGCACATCTACAAGCACGAGGTCCGGAAGCAGGTCGGCCGCCAGCTCCAGGGCCTCGGGTCCGGACGCTGCCTCTCCGACCTGCTCGAACCCGGGCGTCGCCGCGATCAGGCTGCGCGCTGCGCGCCGGAAGGTCTCCTGGTCGTCGACCGCGAGCACGGTGACTGTCCCCGCCGGCGGCGCCCGGCCACTGGCGCTCGCGCGGTCGGAGCTTCCCTTGGAACCGAAGGCCATCAGCCGACGAATCCCTGACCGGGCGCCGCGGGCTATGCCGCAAGGGCCCTCAGCGCCTCGCGCAGCCTCACCTCCGCCTCGGCCGATAGGGACGAGTGGATCACGCGCCCGCCGTACGGGCTGATGCGCGGTAGCACCTTGTCGGGAGTGGATTCGCGGATTAGGACGATCACAGCGGCCGAGCCCGGCTGAAGGTCCTCGCCCAGGTGCTTGATGAACGCGTCGTCGACCGCCCCGTCGGTCATCGCGCCGGCGGTACCACCGGCTGCGGCGCCGGCCGCCATGCCGAGAAACGGCGCGAGGAACAGCAGGCCTATGAGCCCGCCCGACAGCGCACCGCCGGCGCCGGCCTTCGCCGTCTGATGCAGCTTGATCTCCCCGTCGGAGTTGTACTCGGCGACCACAGCGTCATCCACCGTGACCGCGTGCTCCAGGCTGAGCTCGTTCAGCGTGAGGAGCACGTCCCTGGTCGTGTCGACGTCGTCGTACGCCACGGCAATCAGAGTGCTCACCGCTGCCTCCTTCGGTAGTACGGCATGCGCACACGGTGCCCCGACCCGGGGCGCCGCGACAAGGGCGCGCCCCACCCGATTGGGGGCGTGCAGGCACGAGCATTCGGGATCGGTTGACGAGCGTCGAGCGTGCTCCGATACTTGCCGGGTGGCGTCCGGAGGGCCCATGGCATCGGAGGGGCGCGTGTCGAGACCCGATGCGCTGGACGCGCCGGCGATCCGCGTGGTGCTGGCCGACGACAGCTACCTCGTTCGTGAGGCGCTGAGTCACGTGCTTTCCACCGCCGACCGCATCGATGTTGTCGCAGCCTGCGCCGACCGGGACTCGCTGATGCGAGCCATTGAGGCCGAGCACCCGGACGTCGTCGTAACCGACATCCGCATGCCGCCCTCCGACAGCGACGAAGGGCTGCGGGTGGCCGCGACGCTGCGCGAAACGCACCCGCAGATCGGGGTCGTGGTCCTCAGCCAGTTCGCAGAGCCGCGTTACGGCCTCGCCCTGCTCGACAGCGGCCCGGACCGGCGCGCCTACCTGCTGAAGGAGCAGGTCCAGCACGGCGGCCAGCTCGTCTCCGCGATCGAGGCCGTGGCCGCGGGCGGTTCGGTAATCGACGGGAAGCTTGTCAAGGCCCTCGTTGCCGCGCGCAACCGCGCCGGACGGTCACCGCTCGCGGAGCTCACACCGCGCGAGCTCGAGATCCTGACCCTCGTCGCGCGCGGCCACAGCAACCAGGCGATCGCCGACGAGGTGTTCCTTACAAAGCGGGCGGTCGAGAAGCACATCAATGCGATCTTCCTCAAGCTCGAACTCACCTACGCGACCGACGTGAGCCGCCGCGTGAAGGCGGCGCTGATCTACCTCGCCGAGAGCGAAACGAGCTGAGCAGCACCTCGCGCGGGTAGACCGGGGCACGCGCGGCATCCCGCGGCCGGGTCAGGCGCGACCTTCGGCATGCCGCCACTAGCGCAAACCACGTGCGGACACCCTGGCTTTGCCTTCTCTGAAGGCCAATACTCGCGCTCGATTCGCCCCAGAACCTAGGAGCTGGCGGATATGTGTCGTTGGATGGCGTGGGTAGGCCACCGGCTGCTCGTCGAGGAGCTGCTCTTCGAGGCCCAGCACGGGATCGTGGATCAGAGCCTGCACGCGCGCATGGGGGCCGAACCCACCAACGGTGACGGCTTCGGGCTGGGCTGGTACGGGACTGGTGCGGGGCCGGCGGTCTACCGCAGCGTCTCGCCCGCGTGGGCCGATGCGAACCTCCGCGACCTCGCAGCACACATCGAGTCACCGCTGTTCATGGCGCACGTCCGCGCCGCGATCGGCTCGCCCGTGCAGCAGACCAACTGCCACCCGTTCCGTCACGGCCGTTGGCTTTTCGTGCACAACGGCTTCATCGCCGGCTTCGACATTCTCCGGAGGGATCTCATGCTCGCCGTCGATCCGGCCCTATTCGCCGAGGTCGAGGGCTCGACGGACACGGAGGTCGTGTTCCATCTCGCCCTGACGTTCGGGCTGAAGGAGGACCCGATTCGGGCGCTCGAGAAGACGGTCGGCCTCGTCGAGGCGGCGGCGAACCGCCACGGGATCGCCGGCGCGGTCCAAGCAAGCTTCGGCGTCTCGGACGGCGTCAGCCTGTGGGCGGTGCGGTACGCCACCGAGGGTCGGGCCCGCTCGCTGTTCGCGTCCGCAGACGCGGACACCGTGCGGAGCCTGCATCCCGACAATGAGCGCCTCCAACGACTCAGCCCCGACGACCGCCTGATCGTCTCCGAGCCCTTCTCCGACCTTCCCGGCGTCTGGCGCGAGATCCCGGAGGCGACGGCCGTGACAGTGCGCAGCGGGGTGCTCGAGGAGCGGTCCTTCCAACCGCGTCCGATTGCCTCAGCCGTCGACGGAGCGGCCCCTTCCTCCGTGCCTGATGCGTGATCGGACCAACCCGCTCGAGCTGCCCGCGTGGGCGTGCTGGAATCAGACCGCGGCCGGGCGACCGTGGACCGTCGGCGTCGAAGAGGAGGTTCTGCTCCTGGACGCGCTCAGCTGGTCCGTCGCAAACCGCATCGATGACGTGCTCGCAGCGCTACCGGCCAGCATGCGCCCGCGGGTGGCGGCGGAGACACACGCGTGTGTGGTCGAGCTCAGGACCGCCCCGCACGGGACGGTCGCACGGGCCGCGGCGGAGCTGGCCCTCCTTCGGCGAGCGCTGATGCAGGTACTCCGAGATGAGCTTGACCTTCGCCCGGCGGCGGCGGGCACGCATCCACTGGCGACGAGCTCCGAGGTCGCGGTGTCGGCAGGCCGCCACCAGCGGGAGGTGGAGGTCGCGACGCGTGCACTGGCCCACCGCGAGCCGACCTTGGCGTTGCACGTCCACGTGGCGGTGCCTGATGGGGATACAGCCGTGCGCGTGCTCGACGGCCTTCGCAACGACCTCCCCGTGCTGTTGGCACTGTCGGCCAACTCGCCCTTCTGGCGCGCGAGGGACTCCGGGTTCGCCTCCATCCGGACGCCGCTCTTCTCGATGTTCCCTCGGGTGGGCATCCCGCGTCAGTTCGGGGCGTACGCCGAGTACGTGCATGCCGTCGAGGTGCTGCTGGTCTCGGGGGCCATCCCAGATCCCACATTCCTGTGGTGGGACGCGCGCCTCCAACCGCGACTCGGCACCGTGGAGGTCCGAGTCATGGACAGCCAGTCCCGGATATCGGACGTGGCGGGCATCGCCGCCCTCGTCCAGTGCCTGGTGCGCCGCCACGCCGACACTCTCCGCGGGCGCACCGCCGAGCCGGAGGCGCTCGCCGAGAGCCGGTTCCTGGCGGCGCGCGACGGCATGAGCGCATACCTGGTCGACGGCCCTAGGGGGAACCGACGTCCGGTGAACGGCGCGCTGGCCGAGCTCCTGGAGGCGTGCCGGCCATCCGCCGCCCGGCTCGGCTGCGCCCCGAGCTGGAGAGCGCAGCGGCGCTCGCCGCCGATCCGGGCGCTGTCCGTCAGCGCCGGCTCGCGGCGTGCCACGGGCTCGACTCGCTCCGGCGCTGCTCGGCGAGGAGTTTGTACCCGCCGGGCATGCCGCCGCCGCACGATGAGTGGGGTCCACACGGGCGCCTGGGCGAGCCGCTCATGCGAGCTTCAAGCCTGCCGGTTTCTCACGGCGAGTGCCACAGCGCACCGTCGGGTGAGGGACGCCTACGCCACGACACCAGCGTGCGTCATTGCGCGCCAGCGGCGCGTGCCGTTGAATAGGGGCACGTGAGCACCCGACGACAGCCGCTCCCGCGCGTTCTGATGGCCAGCAGCTCGCTGACGCCCCTGAGTTCGAGGATGGTCTCGACACGACGTTGGGCCGCCCGATGACCCTGCTCGCCGCGTCGGCGTTTGTCTGGGTGTTCATCTTGTTGCCGCTTCTCGTCGTCTGGGTCATCGGCGTGGTCGACATAGTCCGCCGCCCGCTCTCACGTTCCGCGACGGCCGCGTGGATCGTGATAGTCCTGGTGCTCCCGTTCGTGGGTACGCTCGTCTACTTCCTAATGCGCAAGCCGACGCAGCAGGAGATCGAACTCCGGCAGTCGGCCGCCGCCGATGCGCGTCACCCCGACGACGCCCGAGCCGAGGTAGCACCGCGGCCTCCCGTGGACTGAGCAGGCGGGCGAAGAAGAAGCCATCACGTACAGCCGATGAGGGCGGGCGGCGCGTACGCCCCGAGCGTCGCCTTCGACGCCTGGATCCGCAGGACTGACGCGTCTCATTGCTAATCCCGGGCGTCGCCGTGGCGCGGGCCGCTATCCCTGACCGCCGCTTCGATCCCGTCCAGACGCGCGCTGATCTGATCAAGCTGCGTGGAGAGCTCCTCGTACGTGCTGCCCCGGATATAGCGACGTGCCTGTTCGATGAACGTCGATGTGATCGAGGCGGTGATGACAGTCAAGAACCCGATCCCGAAAAGCATCACGAGGGTGGCGACGAGACGACCCGCCGTACTCGTCGGCACGACATCCCCGTAGCCAACCGTCGTGACGGTCTGGACCGCCCACCACAAGCCCTCCCCGATGTTGGGGAATTTCTCTGAGTCAGTGAAGTGGATCACGATCCCGCTGACGATCGTCACCGAGACCGTGGCGAATGCGATGATGCGTGCAGCCCGGCCAACCGTCAGCGGCTGACGCGACAGGGCGCTCACCAACCGACGGTGACGCGGCGGCGAAGAAGCGGCCTGCCCCTTGGGTGCGGCCATGGCCCATGACCTCCTTGAGATTCGTTTCGGTGAGGATGTCGTACGTGCAACACCTCGCGCGCGAATCCGTGTGCCTGAGGAGTGCCCGAGCCTCACAGAGTCGCAGGCTTGGGACGAGCCGGAGCGCTGTGCTGCGCGGGCTGGCCCAGAGCCCGCGACGGCGATCGCTCGATGGGGACGGAGGCGAATCTCGTGCCTCGGCCTCTCTGCCGCTCATGCGGCCGACCCGCTGTGCCCCTGGCCGTCGCCATCTGTCCCGGCGCCCGGCACCTCGTGGGCCGCGACGCCGCTCTCGCCGGCCAGACGCTCCCCACTTGCGTCGGTCACTGGTGTGGCGGCAGACGGTTCAGGACGCGATCTCTAGACGCGCATCCAGAGTTCGCATCTTGCGCCGCCATGCAGGACCAAGGCGATTGCCGTCAGAGTGGGTCCTTGGGGTCGCCGATTATTCGGCGGCGCAGCCGCCGACGGCGATCTCCCTCGACCCGCTCTGTCAGGCGGCGGACGGCGCCGGAGGGGCCGCGGACGCTGCGCTCGAGCAGCTCGACCGGGAAAGCCGGGTAGACCGTTCCGGAGTCGGCGTATCGATAGAGCACGACGGTGAGTACCGCCCGCGCGGCCTGCGCCAGCAGGTACGCGAGCGCGAGGCCGGCCACCCCCGCGGCGAACAATGCCCCGCCCGAGATCACAGCGCCGCCGCGGATCAGCAACACGCCGGCGGCCGCGGCGACGGCGGCGGGCGCGCCGAAGAGGACCATCGCGCGCACCCACAGGTACACGGTGCTGTACACGGCATCGCCCCAGTGGGTGCGCACCAAGCGCAGCGAGCGCCGGGCGGTGGCCCGCGGGGACCCGCCGACGAGCGCGATCGTCGGGATCGCGAAGAAGCTCACCAGACTCCAGCCGAACCCGATCAGCAGCACGGCGAGCTGATTGACCGTCCAGCCGCCGATCATCCTGCTCGGCAGGCCCACCGCGAGATCCACTACCGCCCAGCCCGCGATCGACCGGCGGCGGCGCTCGATCACCCGCCATCCGCCGGCGGGTGTCACCGGACGCGAGTCGAGCCTGGCTGCGACCAGACCCGCGAGACCCACCGCGGCGGCTATGACCACCAGGCTGAGGCAGTAGTAGGCCACCAGCCCTACCAGTACGTAGCCCACAGGGCCGGCCTCACGACGCAGTGCGACGGCGGCGACCGCGACCGCGACCGAGCCGACCAGCACGATCCCGGCCGAGATCAGCACGAAGCGCTTCAGGACACGATCCCCCCGGACGAAGGTGAGCGCCGCACCGCCCAGAAGCCAGCCATTCCTGAGGTGGTTGCGCATGCCGCGCGATTGGCGAGGGGCGTTCCCCGCAGGCGGGGCCATGGCAGGCATCGTTCCACGGCCGCACCCCGCAGATTCGAGGCCGGGGCGCGTTGCGCGCGCCGCCGCGCTCGCCGATGCCCGGCGAGCGGATCACCACTTGCAGCGCGTCGCCACAGCGACGAGGCTAGGCGAGGCCCTTCCCGGTGCCGGCTGAGAGGGCTATCCGAAAACCGCGACGAGAGGAAGCCGCATGACCGACATCGAGACCCCCGTCCTGGACACGCTGGTTCAGATGAGCGCGAACACGCTCGAGCGCTCGAGACTCGATCCCGAGACCTTCATGCTTCTACGGATCGCGGCCCTCGCCTCGGTCGGGGCGGCGCCCGCCTCGTACGCCACGAACCTCGGCGCGGCCGCCGAGTTCGGCGTTGAGGCGGAGAAGGTGCAAGGGGCACTCGTGGCGATCGCCCCTGTCGTGGGCACCGCGCGCGCCGCTGAGGCCGCCCTGGCGATCGCGAGCGCTCTCGGTGTGCAGATCCCGGTCGAAGGTCTGGAGGGCTAGCGCCGGGCCGCGGCCCGGCCTACCTTCGGCCGATCTGGCGGGGCCTGCTATCCCGCTACCTCGCCGGCGCTCGAGTGCCGGCCGCGGATGCGGTTGACGACGATCGGCGTGCCCTTCGGCACCGAGCCGCGCAGCAGCTCCGGCAGCTGCGCGTCCTGCCCGCCGTCGCTCTCGCCCTCGACGAGCAGCACGAGCGTGTCGCCTTCGAACCGGGCCTGCACCAGCCGCTCGTCGTGATCGCGCGCCCACGCCGACCCGACGCGCGTGGCCGCGTCGCGCCAGTTCGTGAGCTGCACCGTACGGACCGTCACCACCGACAAGCCCGCCACGACGAGCACCGAGGCCACGGCGACCACCGCGTACACCGGCCGGCTGCGGAACGCCGGATCCTGCGCCTGCCCGTGCCGCAGTCGCAGAGCGCTGAACAGCAGCGCGCCGACGACCACGATCGCGAGCGCGTTGGTCAGGAACAGCAGCAGCGCGCCGGCCGCGCCGTCCCAGTCCCCGTCGACCGCGGTGACGCCGACGACCGCGAGCGGCGGGACGAGCGAGATCGCGATCGCGACGCCGGGCAAGATGTCGCCGATGTCTCGCCGCCCGACGGCGAACGCCCCGGCGAGCCCGGTCGAGGCGGCGGCGGCGAGATCGACGAGCGTCGGCGAGACGCGACCGGTGATCTGCGTGTTGTCGGCCGCCGGCTCGAGCGTCGGCAGCACGATCGAGAGCAGCGCGCCGATCGCGATCACGACCGCCATCGCGCATACCACGATCGCCAGCGACAGCAGCAGCGGCCGCAACTCGCCGTACGCGATCCCGACGGCGGTCCCCTGGATCGGCACCGCGAGCGGGGCGACGATCATCGCGCCGATCACCGTCGCGGTCGAGTCCGAGACGATGCCGGCGGTGGCGATGCACCCCGCGAGCACGAGCAGCAGCCAGAAGCGGCTCTGCTTCGAGCCCACGTCGCCGCCGAACAGGTAGACCGCGTCGCGGATCTCCTCCGGCGTCCGGCTCTCCCCAGTCAGCCGCCGGGTGAAGCCTCCTCGCTTGGCCACGCTCCGCCCGTTCGCCGCCACCGCGGCATGTCCTCCCGCAGCCACCTCTAGCCACAGCTCGGCCATCGCCGCGGCAACCTCACCGGCGGCCGCGTCGGGGATCTCGGTCGCGGCGTGCTCCAACACGAGCAGGCGCGCACCGGGGATCTCTCGCGCGAGCGTCTCGCCGTTGCCGACCGGGAAGAACGGGTCCCGGCGGCCGTGCACCGCGAGCGCCGGGATCGCGAGCTCGGACAGGCGCTCGCGCCAGCGCGGCTTGCAGTCGAGCTTGGAGAACACCATGCCCAGCTGATTGGCCATCTGGACCGCACGCCCCGTGCCCGGCGTGCGATCCCAGATGCGCTCGGCGGTGGCTCGCGCGGCGGCCGGGTCGTCGCCGAGGATCTCCGCGCCGCCGGCGGCGAACTCCGCCACGGCGGCCCGGTCGGACCAGTCGGGCATCGGGCGCGAGAACAACCGCTTCATCGCCGCCCCGTCATGGTCGGGCAGGTCGTCGTCGACCCGGCCCGGTGCGACGGGCCGCGTCCCAGCGAGGGTGAGCGCCGAGAACGCGTCCGGGTGGTCGAGGGCGGCGACCTGGGCGACCATCCCGCCGACGCCGATGCCCGCCAGGTGCGCGGGCCGGTCGTCGACTCGCGTGCCAGCGCCGCGGCATCGGCCG
>Ga0081455_10005164_pt1 | contig 14375 bp, 14 predicted proteins | sample TabmetS3T2R1_FD_70207 | JGI IMG/M metagenome (GOLD analysis project Ga0081455, IMG submission 70207) | Tabebuia heterophylla rhizosphere microbial communities from the University of Puerto Rico - S3T2R1 | ecosystem: Host-associated > Plants > Roots > Rhizosphere ... | reverse complement strand
AGACGACGAAGGTCACGGGGCGCGGCTCTCGCTCCACCACCTCATGCAGCGGCTTGCCTGCTTGACGCAGGGCCGGGTCGAGCGCCGCGCTCTCGAAGGCCCAGCGCCGGTAGTTGGCCGAGACCTCGCGCTCCGGCGGGCTGGGGAAGAGTTCGAGCCCCTCAAGCAGCTCGGAGAAGGAGCCGATCGTGTGCTCCCCCGCCAGCTCGAGGACCGGACCGGCGTCCTGGAAGGCGACGTGATCGAGCGCGTCGTAGATCACGTCCTCGCCCAATCCCTCGTGACCGTCCCCCTGCAGGTGGATGATCGTCGTCAGGCGGTCGAATTCCGTGCCGGGGGGATGGAACTCGAGCCCCTGGAGCTCATACGAGTCGATCTTCAGGGGAAGGTCCTTGACCTTGTCGTAGCTCGCCACGGCGGCGGACACTACACACCGGTCGTCGCCGGCTTTTCGGCGCCGAGACCTAGGCGACGACCAGGCCCGGGCCCGGGACGGCCTCCGCGTCCCTCGCACCGATCTCCTCGCCGCACTTCGAGCAGCGCAGCTCGAGGGTCGGCTCCCCACCGCAGCCCCGGTGCCGGATCTCGGCGCGCGGGCCCTCGCGCAGCCAGCGGTCGCCCCAGTCGCGCAGCGCCATCAGCACCGGATAGAGATCGAGCCCCATCTCGGTGAGCCGGTAGCGGTCGCGGGTGCGGACCGAGTCCTTGTAGGGCTCGCGCCGCAGGACGCCGGCCTCGACGAGGCGGTTGAGTCGCTCGGAGAGGAGCGAGCGGGAGATCCCGAGGGTCTCCTGGAAGTCCTCGAAGCGCTTGATGCCGTTGAAGGCCTGACGCAGGATCACCAGCGTCCAGCGGTCTCCGAGCAGGGAGGCCGGCCGGGCGATCGAGCAGTCCTGTTGGGCGAGTTCCGCGGCGCGCATCGCGAGCCAGCATAGCGACATTGCGTTCGGAATCCGAACCCTATATTCTGCCTCCGCTTCCGGACCTGGTCCGAACCCACTCGAGGAGGTTGTGACATGCCGAGGCTCGATCTCACCATTCCCGCCGACACGCTCACCGACGAGGGGAAGCAGGAGCTCCTCCGCGATCTGGGCGCCACGCTGCTGCGCGCAGAGGGGGCGCCCAACACAGACTTCTTCCGTTCGATCACGTGGACGCACCTCCACGAGCTTCCCGCCGAGTCCATTCAGACACCGGACGGCGTCGCGGAGCCGCACGCCATCATCGACGTCAGCGTCCCCGAGGGAGCCCTCAACGACGAGCGGAAGGCACGCCTGGTGGAGGAGGCGACCAAGGTCGTCCTGGATGCCACCGGATGGGGCGACGAAGCTGGGCTGCGCGTCTGGACGCTGATCCGCGACGTACCGGAGGGCAACTGGGGCGCCGCCGGCCAGATCGTCCACTTCGAGCAGCTGCGCGCCGCCGCCAAGGCCGAGCGCGACCAGGAGGGCTCCGGAAGGGAGAAGGTCCCGGCTGCGGCCGAGAGCGGTGATCAGGTACCGGCGTGAGGCAGCTCACCTTCGTCGAGAAGGGGAAGCTGGAGTGGCAGGACGCGCCTGACGCGAAGCTGGAGGGGGACGGACAGGCGCTCGTCCGGCCGGTCGCCCTCGCGACCTGCGACATCGACGCGGCCTTCGTCCAGGGGCGGTTTCCCGTCGGTGCTCCGTTCTCGTTCGGTCATGAGTGCGTCGGCGAGGTGACCGAGGTCGGTGACTCGGTCTCCTCGGTCAAGCCGGGGGACCTGGTCAGCATCCCCTTCCAGATCTCCTGCGGGGAGTGCGCCCGCTGCCGGGCGGGGGAGCCCGGCAACTGCGACTCGGTCCCAAGGCTGTCCACCTACGGCCTGCCCATCGGGCCGCAGTCCTACGGCGGCTTTGCGAGCGATCTGGTCAACGTCCCCTACGCGGACGCGATGCTCGTCCCGATACCCGACGACGTTGAGCCCTCCGCCGTCGCCAGCCTCTCGGACAACATCCCCGACGCCTGGCGGTGCGTGGCCCCTGCGCTCGACGCACGTCCCGGATCGCCCGTCCTGGTCGCGATGGGCGCCGGCTCGATCGCGCTCTACTCGATCGCGATCGCCCTCGCCCTCGGCGCCGAGCGGGTTGACGTGGTCGGCGGCAGCTCGCGGGACCGGGAGCTCGCGGAGAAGCTCGGCGCGAACGTGCTCGAGGAGGAGTTCCCGGACCGTGCCGGCTTCTATCCGATCACGGTCGATGCGAGCGCCGACCCGGCCGGCATCGCCTGCGCGCTGCGCTCGACGGACGCGGACGGGGTCTGCACCAGCATCGGGATCTACCTCGAGCCGACGCCGCTGCCGCTGCTGGACATGTTCACCCAGGGGGTCACCTTCGTCACGGGCCGCCCGCATGTGCGCACGCTGATGCCGGACGTCCTTGAGCTGGTTCGCCAGGGCAGGTTCGACCCGGACCCGGTGACGGCGAACAGGGTCGACTGGGAGGACGCCGCCGAGGCCCTCTCGGACCTGCGGGCGAAGACCGTGGTGACGCGCGCCGGCTAGTCCTAGGTCCCGCCGGGGATCACGCCGCCCGTGTTCCCGCTCTGGGTTGCGGTGGCCGGGCGCAGCGCGTTGACCTGAGGCTGCTGGAAGAGCTGCCTCATCGCGTCGTCGGAGCCGAAGAAGAAGAAGGCCCCGACGCCCTGCTTCATCGCGGGTTGCAGGCAGGCGGCCGCCGTCGCCGGCGAGGTGCGGAGGAGCGCCATGCCGGAGCTCGGATCCGGGGTGTCGGTGAAGGAGATCTGCATCGCGGTGTTGCTGAGCAGAGGCTTGCCCTTCTTCTTGATCGCCATTCGGAAGGTGCGCTTCACCTTCTTGATCTTGCCCTTGACCCGCTTCTTCACCTTCTTGGTGACGAACTTGAACGTGTAGTGAAGCCGCAGCTGCTTGGCGCGGCCGCCGAACCCGCTGGGCCCGGCGTCAGCACAGGCATCCTGGGTCTGCACGCTCATCGGGCCGATCTTCCGGTCCCCGAGGCGGGCGTTCTGCTTGTTGAGGTTCTGAGCGACCTGCCCGAAGTTCCAGTCCGCGACGTCCTGCGGAGCCAGACCGGTTCGCTTGCCGGCGCCGACGGGGTTCGTGGCGACGGTGTTCATGAAGCCGAAGTTCCAGCCCCGAAGAAGCGGAAAGGCCTTGTTGAAGTTGGTCTTCCACGGCGGCCGGGCGGGATCGGTAGCCCGTCCGGCATTCCAGTCGGCCTGCTCGTAGTCGGTGAGCAGCGTGAAGATGTTCGGATCGCCGATCCCCGTGAAGGCGTAGCCGGCCTGCGTCGGGTCGAAGCTCATCCCGTTCAGGGCGATGATCCGGTTGCAGGGGAAGCTCGCGCGCAGGTCCGCCGCAAGCGCGGAGGCCACGTCCGAGGTCATCGACGGAAACTGGCCGCTGCCGGTGAAGCGGGTGTTGAGCACGAAGATGTCCTGCGGCCTGATGCGGCCGCCCATCCCGCCCTGGGGCTTCGTGTAGGTGTCGACGTTCCCCTGGGTGTTGATCCGGATCATCATCGTGAAGCCGCCCGGGCCCGACGTCACCGGGCTCAGGCCCCGAGGCTGCGAGCACGCGGTCTGCGCCTGGGCGGCGGGTGGCGACCCCGAGCGCCCGCCGATCAGGACGAGTGCGAGCAGGGCCGCTCCGATCGCGAGTGCGACCACTCGGCGGGCGCGCGCTGACGCGCTCCCCTGCGTATGTGAGACAGCTCCTGCCATGTTGGGACGAGTGGCGCCAACGTAACGGCGCTCTCCTTCCCAACACGCGAGTCAGCTTGCAGTTGTGATGCAGATTCGAGGGCGCGCGACAGCGCGACCCGTTTAATGGCGCAGCCCCAGCTCTACCAGCGCCCCGAACGTTTCGATGGCAGTGCGCAGGTCGGGCTCCGCCGTGTCCTCGTCCGGCGCGTGGCTCACGCCTGCGATCGAGGGTGAGAAGACCATCGCCGTGGGCAGAAGCGGCGCCATCGAGGCCGCGTCGTGCAGGGCACCGCTGGGCAGCTCGTATGCCGCCCCGGTCATCCTCTCGCACGCCTCGCTCGCCAGCTCCACGAGCTCCGGGTCGAAGGCGATCGGCTCGATCCTCCAGACGGGCTCCTCGGAGACCTCGCAGCCACGCTCTCCCGCCTGCGCCTGAACCTGATCGCGGGTCGCAGCGAGCATTCCCGCCAGCGAGTCCGCATCGCGGTGGCGCAGGTCGACCACCAGCGAAGCCGTTCCGGGCACCGCCGTCGGGATGCCGGGCTCGAGGCTGATCTCGCCGACCGTGGCGACGCCACCCTCGCGGATGGCGATCTCCTCCACCCGCAGCGCCGCAGCCGCTGCGGCCAGGCCGGCGTCGTGACGGGCATGCATCGGCGTCGTCCCGGCATGTGAGACGCGGCCCCCGATCCGAAAGCGGACTCGCTCCACTCCCACGCACCCGGTCACCGCCGCGGCCTTGATTCCTCCGGCCTCCAGGACCGGTCCCTGCTCGATGTGGAGCTCGAGATAGGCGCCGAGCCGCTCGAGCCTGGAGCCCGAATCGGTCGCTCCGTCGAGGTCGACGCCGTTCTCGGCCAGGACCTCTCGCGCACTGCGGCCGTCGGCATCCCGAGCGTCGGCGAGCTCTGCCGGGTCGAACGTCCCGGCCGCTGCGGAGCTGCCGAACAGGCTGCGGCCGAAGCGAGCGCCCTCCTCGTCCGCCCAATCGACGAGCGCGAGCGTCCGCGGCGGTTGCCCGTCCGCCTCCGACCACGCCCGGAGGACGCCGAGCGCCCCCATCACGCCGAGGGCCCCATCGAGCCAGCCGCCGTTCGGCACCGAGTCGATGTGCGAGCCGACCGCGAGCGCCGGCTCACCCCCACCCTGCAGATACACCCAGGCGTTTCCGGCCTCGTCGATCTCGGGCTCGAGGCCGATCTCGCCCAGCAGCTCACGCAGGAAGTCCCGCGCCTTCCGCCAGCCATCGCCCCAGCAGAGCCGCTGGGCTCCGGCGTCGTCGCTCGTCCGCCGGGCGAGCTCCCGGAGGTCGGCGATCACGCGCTCCGCGTCGATAGTTGGCGGCTTCGCCATAAAACGGGTTGCGCTAACGCGCACCCTCGCATCTCTCCCTTCGCAGCGCCTGCCCGAGACAGTGGGCGCCGCCGCCGCCCAGCGTGAACATGGAGATATCGAGCTCGATCACCGTGATCCCACGGGCCCGCAGGGCGTCATTGAGCTGCCCCGCGCCGCTGGCCGAGATCACCCGCTCGTCGCCCAGGGAGATCCCGTTCACGCCGAGCGTGAAGGCCTGCTCGGCGCTCACCTCGATCAGGTCGAAGCCCTTGTCGCGCAGCCACTGGACGGCCGAGGACGGCAGGACCTCGCTGCAGACCGCCGCCAGCTTCTCGCCGAGGACCGCGACGAGCACGTCGATGTGCACGTAGCGCTCCGGGAACTCCTGTACCCGCGCCTCCCAGCCGTCCTCCTCGAACCAGCCGGCGAGCTGCCTGGCCGCGACCTCCTGGGTGCGGGTCTCGCCGCTCCCGATCAGCACCGCCCCCGGCTCGACGATCATCACGTCGCCGCCCTCCAGTGAGCCCGCCGTGATCATGCCGCGGATCGGGATCCCCGAGTCCTGGTGGAACCGGATCGCAGGCGCGTACTCACCGCGCCGCCACCATTGGCTCATCTGGGTGATGAAGGTCCCGTTCGGGCCCATCGCGCTCGAGTCGCGGGCGAAGACCTGGTACGACAGCGCGGGATCGGGGTCCAGGAAGTGACAGCGGACGCCGGCGTCCTCGTAGGCGGAGACCATCTCGGCGTGCTGGGATGCCGCCAAGCCGCGGTCGTAGGTGTGCCCGGCGTCGAGCGTCGCGCGGCTGATCGCGCTGGTCGGCAGCCAGCGGAAGTTCTCGGGACGGCCGAGGAGCACGTCGAGGAGCACCCCGTGCTCGGAGTCGACTCCCCAGGCGGGGTCTGCCGGGCTCACTCCCTCACCACCCTGATCGTCTGCAGCGTCCGGTCGCTCGCCCCGCGGACGAGCCCGCCGTGGGCCAGCGAGTCCGCGATGTAGGCGATCGTCGGGCCGGTGAGCCGCTCGCCGGGGAGGACGTTGGGCACTCCGGGCGGGTAGGCGGCGAGGGACTCGGCGGCGATCCGGCCCTCGGCCCGGTCGAAGGGGACGACCTCCTGGGGTCCCAGGAAGGCGTCGCGGGGCGCCAGCTCGAGGGGTCCCCAAGGGGGAGGCTCGGCGAAGGCGCGGCGCTTCTCCACGTCGGCCGGCCCGACCTGCTCGACCGCGTGCCGCAGCCCATCGACCAGCCGGCCGGCGGGTGCTGTGGGTGCCTCCGCGATGCCGAAGACCGCGACGATCACGTTCTCGGAGAAGAGCTCGAGGATGATGTCGTCACGCTCCCGCATGAGCTCGGCGATGCGGTGTCCCGTGGCGCCGGTGCCCCTGACGTCCACGGACAGGCGCAGCGGGTCCCAGGCCGCCACGCTGGTCCGCCCGGCGAGACGCTCGTCGAGGACGTCGAGGCCGGGTATCTCCCGCACCTGCTCTCGGGTACGGGCCAGCGCGGACAGGGTCTCGTCGAGCAGCGCGTGGCCCTCGGTCACCGCGTAGCGCCTCGCCGCGTCGAGGGAGGCGGTGAGGAGGGAGTTGGGGCTGGTCGACTCGACCAGCGTGACGGAGCGATCGATCACGTCCTCGTCGATCCGTCCCTCACGGCCGAGGTGCAGGATCGCCGACTGGGTCATGCTGCCGACGATCTTGTGGGTGCTCGTCAGCACCAGATCGGCGCCGCCTCGCAGGGCACCGGCGGGGAGCCCCTCGTGGAAGTAGAGGTGTGAGCCCCAGGCTTCGTCGACCACGAGGGGGATGTCGCGCCGATGGGCGACCTCGGCGAGCTCCTGGATTCGCGCAACCGCCCCGAAGTAGGTGGGCGATACCAGCATCACCGCCTCGGCATCCGGCTCCGCGTCGAGCGCCGTGGCCAGCGCCTCCGGCGTGACGCAGTGGGCGACGCCGAGCTCGGGATCGATCTCGGGCGAGACGAACGTGGGCCGCAGCCCCGACAGCACCAGCCCGTCGACGATCGAGGAGTGCACGTTGCGCTGGACGACCACGGGCCCGCGGTCGGGGGGTCCCGTCCTCAGCTTCCCGCTGGCGTGGGCCAGGGTCATGCAGATCGCGTGGTTTCCACCCGATGCTCCGTTGACCAGGAACCAGCTGCGCTGGGCGCCCCAGCCCTCCGCTGCCAGGCGCTGCGCCTGCTGGAAGGGCGTCGGCTCGGGCCCGACGTCGATTCCCTCGATGCTCGGCGGGACGTCGTGCAGGATGGCGGGCTCTCCGAGCGCGGAGGTCAGGCCGGGATCGGCTCGGCTGCCCTTGTGGCCGGGGATGTGGAACCGCCCCGGGTTGCGGGCTACGTAGGCGACGAGTGCGTCGAGATAGGGGGCTTCGCTCTGGTCAGCCATCCTGGCTGACCGAGTCTATTTACGCGCCGTGTGGTGGCTCTCCGCCGGTGTAGCGGGAGTAGGGGTACCACCACTCCTTCGGAGCGACCTCGCTCTCGATGTGGACGTGCTTGGTCTCCTGGAAGGCTTCGAGGCCCTCGCGGCCCAGCTCCCGCCCCAGGCCGGACTGCTTGAAGCCACCGAAGGGCCCCGCGTCGTTGTCGGTCAGCGGGTCGTTGAACCAGACGGTGCCGGCCTTCACCTCGCGCATGCAGCGCAGGATGGTCTTGAAGTCCTCGGTGTAGATGTTCGCCCCGAGCCCATAGGGGGTCGAGTTGGCGAGCTCGATCGCCTCGTCCAGGCTGCCGACGCGAACCAGGGGGGCCACGGGGCCGAAGGTCTCCTCGCGGAGCAACTCGGTCTCCGCCGGGGCGCCGGTGACGACCGCGGGCGCGAAGAAGTGGCCGCGCTCCTGGCCGCCCGAGTCGCTGCCGACGACCACCTCTGCGCCGGCGGCAACGGCTGCCTCGACCTGGCCGGCGACCTTCGCTCGCTGGCTCGCGGAGACCATCGGCCCGATGTCCGTGTCGGCTTGCATGGGGTCGCCGATCACCAGGCTCTTCGTGTAGTCGACGAAGGCCGACAGATAGTCGTCGTAGACGTCGTCCAGCACATAGAAGCGCTCCGCAGAGGTGCAGACCTGGCCGGAGTTGAGGAACGCGGCCCACGCTCCCCCCTTGGCCGCCACGTCGATCCGGTCGGCGACGTCGGAGCAGACGATGAAGGGGTCCTTTCCGCCCATCTCGAGATTGACGCGCGCCATCCGATCGACGCAGGCGCGCGCGACCTGCTTCCCGGTCTCGACGGAGCCGGTGAAGGCGACGCCGTCGACCCGGGGCTCGCTCGAGATCGCCGCGCCGGTCTCCGGGCCGCCGGCCACCAGGCCGACCACGCCGGACGGGAGGTGGTCGAAGCAGCCGGCGAGCATCAGGGTCGAGATCGGCGTGAGCTCCGACGGCTTGCCGATCACGACGTTGCCCGCCGCGAGCGCAGGCGCCAGCTTCCAGGCGAGCAGGAGCAGCGGGTAGTTCCAGGGAACGATGCAGCCGACGACGCCGAGCGGCTCCTTGACCACCAGGCTCAGCTGGCTCGCCTCGATCGGGGGGATCACCCGGCCGGCGGAGTCGCGGCCGATCTCCGCGTAGTAGTCGAAGCAGGCGGCCGTCCAGCCGACCTCGTCGGAGTTCTCCACCAGCGGCTTGCCGCCCTCCAGGGTCATCACCTCCGCGAGCTCGTCGGTGCGCGAGCGCAGCCTCGTGGCGGCCTCGTGCAGGAGCTCTCCCCGCTCGACGGCCGGGGTCCTGGCCCAGTCGCGCGCCGCCTCCCGGGCGGCGGCGAAGGCGGCATCGAGCTGCTCGGGACTAGCGCTCGCCACCGAGGCGATCACGTCCTCGGAGTACGGATTCTCGACTTCGAGAAGGAGCCCGTCCCCCTCGACCTGCTCCCCGTTGATCAACAGCCGCGTCTCGGGATCAGCCACGGCCGGATCGTATTCCGGACAAGGCGGGGTAGGACGGCCAGGGGGAGAAGGAAACCGGCCGCCCTATCCGCCCGCCTGCGCCGAGGCTGAAACCCGGCGGAGGCGAGGCATCTGAATATATGGGCGGGCGCCGGAGTAGGGGGTCTCCGAACGCCCGCCCGCTGCCTCGACTCAGAACACAGCGTACCCCTCCGGCTACGCGGGTAAACGCACGTACCAGCGAAAGCGCCCTATCAGCGGCTTTTTGCCGCAACCGCTCGTTGCAACTGGCTCTTGTTCATGCTCGAACGACCGTCGATGCGAAGCCGCTTCGCCTGGTTGTAGAGCTGCTCCTTGGTCTGGCCCTTCTGCCGGTTTGTGCCCGAGCGCTGCCCGCCACGGCGCTGCGGCGAGGCCCCACGCGTGGAGCTGCGGGAGCTGGTTCGCGACTCGCCGGACCGGGCGCGATTCTTGTTCACGGTGCGAGCGGCCATCTCGCGCGCCCGTGAGGTGGACGCGCCGCGGCTTCGCGCGCTTCGCTTGATCTTCTCGTACTGCCTGGCACGCTTGGTGCCCTTCTTGACGCCGCGGGGTGGCATTGACATCACTCCTTATCTGCGTGGTTACGCCCGCGCTACCCAGGCGGGGAGCGCTCAAAACCGCGGTTTGGGCCACCGCCGATCGCGGGTAGTTACGCTGGTGGGCCGGCCGATCCTCGGGCCCCCACGGGGCTAGAAGCCACGGGCGCGAGGAGCCGACTATCAACGGACTTGCCTTGGCTGACAAGCAGATGAATCGAACGCCGTCTCCCGGCCCAGGCGAGCAACTGGCAGACGAGCGGCGCCTGCTGGAGCGCTACGCGGCGGACCACTCCCCAGTTGTCCGAGAGGAGCTGGTGGACCGGTTCATGCCCCTGGCCAGGCGCCTGGCGGCGCGCTACGCCGGCGGCGCCGAGCCGTTCGACGACCTCGTACAGGTGGCGAGCGTCGGCATGGTCAAGGCCATCGACCGCTTCGACCCCGCTCGCGGGACGGCGTTCTCCACCTTCGCCGTGCCCACGATCCTGGGCGAGCTCAAGCGGCACTTCCGTGACCGGGGTTGGTCCGTCCACGTCCCCCGCGACGTGCAGGAGCGCATCCTCAAGGTCGAGCGGGCGATGGCGGAGCTGCCCGCCAAGCTCGGCCACTCGCCGACCGTGCATGAGATCGCGACGCGCATCGAGGCGTCCGACGAGGAGGTCCTGGAGGCGATGCACGCCGCCCAGGGCCACCACGCCGTCTCCCTCGATGCCACCTCGACGACGGGTGACGGTGACGAACCCGGGCCCTTGCGCGACCGGATCGGCGATGTGGACCTGGCCTTCGACACCGTCGAATACGGGGAGGCGATCGGCCCGGTGCTCCAGGAGATCTCCGAGCGCGACCGCAAGGTGCTCCACCTGCGCTTCGTCGAGGACCTGACGCAGAGCGAAATCGCGGAGCAGGTCGGCGTCTCGCAGATGCACGTCTCGCGCATCCTGCGCGCCACCATCGAGAAGCTCAGGCAGAGAATCCCTGAGGAAGACCGCTAGCTGGTCACCTCGAAGTCGAGGAACTCGGCTTCCTCGCCCTCGGAGGTCTCGCCCTTGGTGACCTCCATCCTGCTGGCCAGTGACGCCAGCGAGCCGGCTCCCGGCAGGTCCATCTCGCTGATCAGCTTCTCCCCGGCGCCCTCGACGAGTGGACCGACCCGGACGCTCAGAGTGCCGTCGCCGTCCTTGATCGCGATCCCCACGCGCCCCTCCGCGAAGTCGCCTCCCGCCGACGAGGAGACCGCGTCTCCGAGCAGGACGGTGTCGGCGAGGCGGTCGACCGAGAACTCGGCGCGGGCGGCGAGCGCGCCGATCACCCTCGCGAGCACCGGCTTGACCATCTCGCCGGGGGTGATCGCCATCTCGAGCTCCTCCGAGACGCCGGCGAGTGTGCCGTTGCTGCTGAAATCGGGCGGCGTGTAGCCGAAGCGGATCGTCGTCCGGCTGCCCTGGCCGGGTCCGCCGCTGATCTCGAAGCTGTCCGAGAGGGCCGCGATCAGGGGAAGCCCCAGACCGAGGGACCCGTCGCCCTGATGGGCGCGCGGCCGGAACCCCACGCCCTTGTCGGCCACCTCGACCGCGAGCTCGCCCGAGCCGGGCTCGGCCGTCACCTCGAGCGGGCCGGGCTCGTCCTCGTAGGCGTGCAGGACCACGTTGTTGCAGGCCTCACCGACGACCGTCTTCAGATCCGCGATCCGGGGGGCGGAGAGGCCGATCGCCTCACCGACTCCCGCAACGGCCTGGCGCACGACGATCACGTTCTCGGGCGTCGCCGGAAGTGTCAGCCGAAGCTCTCGGGCGCTCACGGCGCCGACTTTCCCGAGTTGCCCGAGGCGGCCATGATGGCCTCCTCCCGTCGGGCGTGCACGGGAAGCTCGGCCCGCAGGCCGGTCACTTCGAGGACGCGGTCGACCGCCTCCGAGCCGCTCGGGCGCGCGACGGCGAAGCCAATCTTCGCGTCCGACGCGCGCCGCCGGCCGTCCAGGATCACGCCGAGGATGGAGGAGTCGATGAAGGTGGCGGGAGAGAGATCCAGGACCGTGGCGACGCCCTCATCGAGGAGCCCGTCGATGCGGCGCCTGAGATTCGGGGCCGTGCTGAGATCGTGCTCGCCTGAAATCGTAAGCACTGCAGGTCCTTGGTCGTTTCGCTCGAGCGCGAGCTCCCCCGTCCGCACATCCGCGGAAATACCTCGATCCGGGGTCACTCAAACCTCCTGCTCAGGACGTACAGAAGCCATCCGGTCGGCCCGGCGCTGCTGCAAGACCGTGAAGATCATCGCCACCAGGGTGATCGCGAACAGCATGGTGGCGATGATGTAGACCTGCACGGGGATGCCGCGCTGGGCCGCGCCGAAGATGTAGAGGGGGAAGGTCACCTCGGTGCCTGCCGTGAAGTTGGAGACCACGAAGTCGTCGATCGACAGTGCGAAGGCGAGCAGTGCCCCGGCGATGATGCCGGGCCAGATCAGCGGCAGCGTGACCTTGCGGAAGGTGGTGAAGGCATCCGCGCCGAGGTCCTGGGCCGCCTCCTCGAGGCTGCGGTCGAACCCGATCAGGCGGGAGCGGACGACGATCACGACGAAGCTGATGCAGAACATCACGTGAGCGATGAGCAGCGTGGTGAAGCCGAGCGAGAGCCCGTAGATCAGGAACATGGAGAGCAGCGAGGCACCCAGCACCACCTCGGGGGTGGCCGTGGGGATGACGATCAGGTAGTTCGAGGCGCGGCGGCCGAAGAAGTCGTAGCGGACCAGCGCCAGGGCGATCATCGTCCCGAGGATCGTCGAGATCACCGTCGCCAGCAGGGCGAGCCGGAGGCTGAGCAGCAGGGCGTCGGTCAGCTCCGAGATCTCGAACGGGTGCGCCCAGTGGGACAGGGTGAAGCCCTGCCAGGTGAAGTTGAACTTGCCCGCCGGGTCGTTGAAGGAGAAGACGATGATCAGCCCGATCGGGATCAGCATGTAGACGATCGCGAGCACCCCGTAGATCACGATCGCGTTCTCGCGCAGCCACTTCCAGGCGCGCGAGGGCGCCGAGAGGCGGCGCTGCGCGGGAAGGGTGGCGGCGTGTGCCTCCATCAGCGGGTCTCCGCCTCCTCGCCCATCAGCGCCTCGGTCCCTGCGAATCGGATGTAGATGAAGACGATCAGCAGTATCACCGCCATCAAGATGAAGGAGAGCGCCGCGGCGGCCGGGTAGTCGGTCTGCTTCAGGTAGAGCGACTGGATGACGTTGCCGACCATCGCGTTCTGGGCGCCGCCCAGGAACTGGGCGTTGATGTAGTCGCCCGTCGCGGGAATGAAGGTGAGCAGCGTGCCGGCGACCACGCCCGGCATCGACAGTGGCAGGGTCACCCTCAGGAAGGCCTTGCGCGAGGAGGCGTAGAGGTCCTTGGCCGCCTCGATCAGGCTGGTGTCCATCCGCTCGAGGCTCGCGTAGATGGGCAGGATCATGAAGGGCAGGAAGTTGTAGGTCAGGCCGGCGATCACGGCCGGCGCCGTGGCGAGCAGGCGCCCGTCGTTCGAGACGAGCCCCAGCGTCTGCAGCGTGTTCACGACGAAGCCGTTGTCGGACAGGATCGTCTCCCAGGCGAGGGTCCGGATCAGGTACGTGGTGAAGAAGGGCGCAATCACCGCCAGCAACATCGCGTTCTTCCAGCGGCCGCCCCGGAAGGCGATCGCGTAGGCGAGCGGATAGGCGATCAGCAGCGCGATGACCGTCGCCGCCGCCGAGTACTCGAACGCGCGGAAGAACTGCGTGTCATACGTGCTCAGCACGTCGCTGTAGTTCGAGAAGTTCCAGTCGAACTGGAACTGGGGAAAGATCCCCGACTCCAGCGAGAGCCTGCCCATGAAGTACATGGGCACGACGAAGAAGAGGATCAGCCAGAGGATCCCGGGGCCGAGCAGCCCATAGGGGATGAGGCGGCGGCGGAGAGCGACGAGGCGCTCGTTACGCATCGCTCGTCTCCGCCGCCGCGTCCAACTCTCAGCCGTTCAGGACGCCCTCGAACGCCCGGGTGACCGTCTGCTCCTCCTGGCCCGTCAGGTTGGGCTGGGTCGAGCAGTTCTTGGTGAACTCGTCCGTCGGGAAGATCAACGGGTCGTTCACCAGGTCCGGGTTGGTCGTCTTGAAGAGCTCCCGGACCCCGTCCACCGGCGTGACGTAGCTGTTGTACGCCGCGATCGGGGCCTGGTTCTTCGGGTCGTAGACGTAGTTCATGAACGCCATGGCGGCCGTCGGGTTGGGTGCCCCGACCGGGATCTCCATGTTGTCCGACCAGAGGATGCAGCCCTCGGTCGGCATCCGGAACTCGATGTTCGGGTTGTCCGCCTGCAGCTGGACCGCGTCGCCCGACCAGCCGATGATCGCCGCGACGTCACCGTTCGCCATGTCGCGGGTGTAGTCGTTGCCGGTGAAGCGGCGGATCTGACCGGAGGACACGGCCTGCTTGAGCTTGTCGATCGTGTCCAGCCAATCCTGCTCCGTGGCCGTGTTGGGATCGATGCCGTCGGCCTTCATCACCAGCGGCACGGTGTCCCGGAGCTCGGTGAGCATCTCGACCTTGCCCTTGTACTGCGGGTCGAACAGGTCGTTGATCGAGTGCACGTTCGGCGCCAGCTGCGTGTTCACGATCAGCCCCGTCATGCCGCTCTGCCACGGGACCGAGTACTTGCGGCCCGGGTCGAATTCCGGGTTGCGCAGGTCATCGCGCAGGTTCGCCTCGACGTTCGGGATGCCAGCCGGATCCAGGTTCTGGACGTAGCCGAGGTCGTGCATCTTCTGCGCCATCCAGTCGGTGACGACGATCAGGCTTCGCCCGCCCGACTGCCCCTTGGAGAGCAGGGGCTGCATCTTGGCGA
>Ga0081455_10005163_pt1 | contig 14376 bp, 14 predicted proteins | sample TabmetS3T2R1_FD_70207 | JGI IMG/M metagenome (GOLD analysis project Ga0081455, IMG submission 70207) | Tabebuia heterophylla rhizosphere microbial communities from the University of Puerto Rico - S3T2R1 | ecosystem: Host-associated > Plants > Roots > Rhizosphere ... | reverse complement strand
CGTCACTGCGGAAGCGCCTGCGGAACCGGCTCAGGTCGGCGAGGGTGCCACGCTGCTCGACTCAGTTACCCCTGAGGCCACAAGCTCCAAGTACCAGGGCGAGGGTGTCTACGTCGGACATGAGCCGCCTGAGGGCTTCACCATCAAAGGCAACGAGCGGTCGATGAAATACCACGTGCCAGAGTCGGCTGGCTACGGCCGCACCGTCGCGGAGGTCTGGTTCAACAGTGAGGAGGCCGCCCAGCAAGCCGGCTTTGTCCGCGCCCAGCGCTAATCCGTCGGAGATCACGAGCTGAACCCATCGCCCGCGCGATTTTTGACGGTGGTGGGCTGCCTGCGCGGCAAAATCAAGCAACTTTCCGCCGAGCGTTAACATCCGGACCCTTCGCGAGGCCTTCTCCAGATAGAAGGCTTCGACGAAGGGGATACAGGTATGGCAGGGCATACCGGAGGAAATGCCGTTGGCGATCAATGGGTGGATGCAGCGCCATTTCGAGCTCAGCTGCGCTACCTGATGGCATGTGGCTCGCTCAGCGTTGCGGATGTGGCCGCCGTTGCCGGCATTTCGGCGCGACTGGCCCACCGACTGCTTCATGGACGAGACGGCCGGCCCGTGCGACGAATCAGCCCCGAGACGGCTCAGCGGCTGATCCAGGTTTCCGACCAGCAGGTGCAAGCGCTACGCCGGATCATGGTGCCCGCAGCTCCCGCCAGGCTGCAGCTGCGTCGCCTCTACCGTGCAGGGTTGGAGGACCTCGCGATCGCGGAGCAAGTGCGCATCTCAATTCATGAGCTGGTCGAACTAGCCTCTGGTGCGGATACCTGTTCGCTGTTGCTCACAGTTCGGCTGACGGCAGCCGCCCGCGCGGAGGACCGTTGGCGCTATCGCAGCCAGCGCGGAGCCTCCGTTGCTGAGGAGGCGGCATGAGGCCGGCCCCGCGTGTCTAGGATCGCCGGGTGATCCGGGACGGCTTGGCCGCGGTTGCCATCGCGGCGACGATCGCCATCGCCTTGGCGTTTCTGGTACGCCCACTCTTGCGGCGACTTCCAGCACCGGTCCCCGGGGACGGCAAGCCGATCTATCGCGACCTGGGGACCACCCGTTTTGTGCTCGTCTGCGGTGCGCTTGCGGGGGTTGCCTCCGCGATCAGCTGGTTCACCGTGCCGCGCTATGCCCAGCCGATGTGGTCGGTGCTCGCTATCTTGGGCGTCCTGCTGGCTGCGATCGACGCACGCACCGGTTGGCTCCCACTGCTGCTGACCCGCATTGCCTGGCTGGCGATGGCGGTGGCCTCAGTACTAGCGGCCTCATTGGGCGGAGGCATCTGGATCGCGGTCCGATCCGTAGCCGGAGCGGCGATTGCCGGAGGGCTCTATCTCCTGGTGTGGCTGCTTTCACGCGGTGGCTTCGGGTTCGGTGACGTGCGGTTTGCGCCCTTACTCGGCGCGGCCGCAGCTGCCGACTCATGGACCTTGCTGTGGTGGACTCTCTTACTCGGCACGGTGGCCGGCGGGCTGGTGGGTGCGCTGCGACTCATGCGCGGTAGGCGGCAAGCATTCCCGTACGCGCCGTCGATGCTGGCTGGTGCCTACGCCGCTTGTCTGGTTGCGACGCTCAGCTGATGCCTAGGCGCGATCCGCGCCGGAGCGGAGTGGAGGCAATGTCTCGACTGCGAGCACGTAAAGGGCAGCGCGCGCGTACGCGTCGGCGGCGTCCAGTTCTGCTTCCGTGTGATACGCCTTGCCTGGGCCGCTGACGGTAACCACAAAACCGCCGGCCGAGGAATCCAAAGACAAGAAGTAATTCCCCAGCAGCTCGCGTAACTGGTTCTCTCGAGGAAGCCACACCACGCCGTTGGACTCCACCGAATCGAGCGCCCATTCAACCGTCCCATTGAAATGGAAGCGCGATTCCCCGCCTGACTCGACCAACTCGACCACCATGTCACTGATGATGAAGACAGATTCGGCGATCTCCGGCCGGGGGATGAAGAACATGTCGCCGTTCGCCGGTGTCCAGGACACGTACGGTGCGAGCCGGGTCGCGAGTTCGCGGGAGATCACGCGTGCAGTATGTCGCGGAGCACAAGGAAGCGGTAATGCCGTTCCGAGCGGCTTGGCTCCGCAACCCCGCATAGGCTCGAAGACGTGACCGTTGCGCCGAGACCTGGGTGGTACCCGGATCCGGCCGGCACGACCGGACTCTATCGCTGGTGGGACGGCAGCAGTTGGGCCGAGGTAACCAGCGACTCGGCTCAAGCGGCGCCCCCGCTCCAGGTCGAGTCCGAGGCGGCGGCCGGAGGAGGCGCCCCGCCGCGCCGAGCCTCACCGGTTCGCGTTGCCACCGTGCTCACCCTCGGGTTTGCCCTGTTCGTCAGCGCATCGATCGGCCTGGGTCTGGTGATCTGGCGTGATTCATCAAACACCTCTGCGCAGCGTGCTGTAGGCGCCCCCGGCGGTGTGCCGAGCGCCCGTGGCACCGATCCGATCGGCTATCTCGACGAGCGCACCAGAACAGCAACCATCGGGCCTGCCTCGCTGACGATGCCTGGCGACCCATATGTGCTCTCCCCGGATCCAATGGCTGTTCGCGGAGTACTCGATCTGCTGTTCTGGGCCAGCGCACCGGTTCACGCTCGCTACGACGGCAAACATGACTGGTCGTCCGGCGTGCTGCTCGGCCGGGTAGCCGTACCGGGCGACGCGGACGATCTGCAGACCGAGGGCACACTTGCGGTTCACCGCTTGAGCCAGGCGATCTTCGACCGGCACCCGACCGACTTGAAGGGAATGACCTGGAAGCAGCGCGTGGTGGATGGTCAGCCGGCGATGCTCTTCTCCGCTCAGGTGCACTACTCGGTGGATCGGCTGCCAAGCCGCTACGACACCGTCACAGCGCTGCTGGTCAGACTGGACGATGGCTCGTTGATCATGGCGGCCAGCTCAGTACCCAATGACGCCGATCCGGACATCGCCCGCCAGGCCGATGACGCACTCGAAACGCTCAAGATTCGCTGAGTCGCCTGATCGACTGGCTCGTCTCGATCCATTCCCGCAGCTTGGTTTGCGCTGCACCTGAGTCGATTGCCTGTCGCGCCCGTTCCAGCTCGGCCGCGAAATCCGCCTCGAGCCGGCCGGTAGCCGGCTTCCCGTACGCCACCAAGGCAGCAGCCGCATTCAGGACGACGACATCGCGGATCGGGCCGGGCTTGCCGGCGACCAGCTCGCGCACCACTTCCGCATTGGCCCGCGCTTCTCCGCCTACCAGGTCCGGAAGGCTCGCCCGTGGAACGCCCAGCGCCAAAGGGTCGAGTTCCATGCGCTCGACCTCCCTGTCGGCGTACACCCACACGGTGGAAGAGGTCGTGGTGGTCAGCTCGTCCAGCCCGTCTCCGCCATGAACCACCAGACCGTAATTGCCGCGAGATGCAAAGACGCCCGCCATCAGCCCAGCCATTCGCGGATCGGCGACTCCCACAGCCTGCGAGATGGGTTGTGCCGGATTGGCCAAAGGTCCCAAGAAGTTGAAGGTCGTCGGAATACCGAGTTCCCGCCGCGGTGCCGCCGCATGGCGCAACGCAGGATGGTATTGCGGAGCGAACAAGAATCCGATTCCCACTTGGTCGACGACCTGCTGCTGAGCCGCTGGTGCCAGGTCGAGAACCACACCGAGCGCCTCGAGCACATCGGCGGCGCCACAGACCGACGAGGCCGCCCGGTTGCCATGCTTGACGACCTTCGCCCCTGCCGCGGCAGCCACGATCGCGGCCATCGTCGAAATATTGACCGTGTTCGACCGGTCGCCACCGCTGCCCACAACATCGACCGCGGGCCCGCCGATCTCGATCGGGGTTGCGAACTCGATCATGACATCGGCAAGGCCAGTCAGCTCCTCAACCGTCTCGCCTTTGCTTCGCAGGGCGATGACGAACGCGGTCAGCTGTGCGGGCGTGGCATCACCGCTCAGAATCTGTCCCATCGCCCAGCCGGTCGCCTCGGCCGGCTGATCCTCGCCTCGAATAAGGCCGCTCAGCAGTTCCGGCCAGCTCATCGTGGTCGCCACAGGTCAAGTCACCGGTGTAGTTTGCGCAACGGCGGTCTCAGTGGATGTCGCAGGGCGCAGCAGAGCCGCCACCGCTTCCGGCAGCCGGATCGGATCGATTGGATGCGATACCGCACCGTCGGCCCGCGACCAGGTTGCCAGCCAGGCATCGTCGGTACGCCCGATCAAGACCAGGATCGGCGGACAACGCAAAATTTCGTCCTTGAGTTGGCGGCACAGCCCCATCCCACCCGGCACCGCCTCCCCATCCAGGATCGCCAGGTCGATGCCGCCAGCGTCCATCGCGGTCAGCACGGCAGGCTGGGTCGCCACCTCGAGGACGCGAATCGGGGGTAGGTCCGTGGCCACCTTGCGACCCAGTGCCAGCCGAACGTTCTGCCGGGTCATGCGGTCCGAGGCGTACAGCAAGATCGTCAGGACTTCGTCGTCTGCAGAGCCCTCATCGCGGTTCATTGATCATCTCCAGGTTGTCCTCCAGTGCCAGCGGCTCGCATCTCAGCCTCAGCCGCCCGGCCGGCCCGGGCCTGATCGTAGCGTGCCGGTTCCTCGTGACCGCGCGAGCTGACTGGCGTGGCCGCCGCTTGCTGCAAGCGCGATTCCAGGCGATCGAGTCGCCGATCCTCCCGCCGAGCTTCTCGCTGGCTGTGCGCGTACCACTGAGCGAAGAGCGCAACAAGCATCAGCAACGCGATGACGTCTCCGGAAGCCCACATGATGCCGCCGGCGAGGTACTGGTCATCCAGCGGACTCGGCGGCCACGTCCGATTGAATGCCAGATACCACTTCTCGGCGATCAAGGTCGTCGCGCTCATGATCGAGATGCCAAGAAAGGCATGGAAAGGCAGCATCAGGAACAGCAGCAGCAGCCGCAGCGGATAGCTGATTCTTCCGGGAACGGGGTCGATCCCCATCAGCGGCCACATCAGCAGGCAGCCGATGAGGATGAAGTGCAGATGCAGGAACGCATGCCAGAAGCCCGAGCGGAGCGAGATCTCGTAGAACGGCGAATAGTAGAGCGCGAACGGGGTTGCGATGAACAGCGCGAGTACGAGTGGCGCGAACGTCAACACTCGGGCGAGTCGTGAGTGCAGCACCGCCAGCAGCAGTGCCCGCGGTCGGGGACGGAGGGTCCGCAAGGCGAGAGTGATCGGCGCCCCCAGCGCCAGAAACATCGGGGCTACCATCATCAAGATCATGTGCTGCACCATGTGGACGCTGAACAGCACCGTGTCGTAGGTACCCAGCGCCGACATCGTGGCGATGGCAATGGTTCCGAGTCCACCGAGCAGAAACGAGAGGCTGCGCGGAACCGGCCAGCGATCGCCCCGGCGGTGGAGTACGACCAGGCCCGTAATGTAGAGCGCCGCCGCGATGATGATCCCCAGCGCCATCGACCATTCCCAGGTCCATTCGGTCAGCAGCCGGGTGGGTGTCAGCGGGGGCGGCTGATCGTTGGGTGTGGCGTGCAGCGGTACGAGCACCATGGCGAACCTGGTGAACACACGCCCAGCCTAGTGTCGGCAGAGCAGCGCCACATCCGGTGCTCCACAGGGCCTCCATAGCTGCGTCTTTGCTAGTCAGCCGGGTCTCGCGGCGACGGCCTGACGCCGCGTGCGACTCGGATAACAAAGTTGTGCCCTGGGGTGACCTCAGCACGGGTTACCGCAATAATGACCTCGTGGCCATGCACACGCACGCAGTTTCCGGCTCGATGACAATGCCGGAGGGCGCATTGCACCCGATTCCGCTGTCGCGGCTGCGTGGTCGTGAGAACCGACCTGAGCCGGTTGCGGTCGGCACGATCATCTGGCTGGCATCGGAGCTGATGTTTTTCGCAGCGCTGTTTGCGGCCTACTTCACCATTCGGAACGTGACCAACTCCCAGGCGGCGGCGGATGGCAGCGTGCCGCTCTGGCAGTCCCAGGGTGACCTGATCAACATCCCGTTCGCGATCGTCAACACCAGTGTGCTGGTGGCGAGCTCCTTCACCTGTCAGATGGGCGTATTCGCCGCTGAGCGGGCGCAGGTCAGCCGATCTGGAGGACTGTTCAACCTGCGGCGCTGGGGGCTGCGGGAGTGGTACACGCTGACCTTCCTGATGGGCGCGTTCTTCATCGGCGGCCAGGTTTACGAATATTCGGAATTGATCAGCGAGGGTCTCACCATCTCGTCCAATGTGTTCGGATCGGTCTTCTATCTGGCCACCGGCTTCCATGGACTGCACGTGACCGGCGGCCTGTTCGCATTCCTGCTGCTGATGGGCCGCACGTTCCTCGCCAGAACCTTCACTCACGAGCAGGCTGTCAGCGCGGTTGTAGTGTCCTATTACTGGCACTTCGTCGACGTGGTGTGGATCGCGCTGTTCGGTGTGATCTACATCCTGCGATAGCGAAGGGCCGCAGGGCCGCGCATCCGTTGCACGCTCGACAACTGAATAGATGAACAACTGAAAATGTTTGGCCCACACCTGCATCAGGACACGAGAGGGAACCGAGTGCGACTCCTGTCTTCCCGGCGCCGACACCCGGCAGCCAAAGCACTGCTGCTGGTGTTCGGGCTGTTCATGATGGGTGCGCTCTATAGCGTGATCGCGCCGCCGGCTCAGGTATCGGCTGATACGGGAAACAGCCAGCAGATCGCAGAGGGAAAGGCGCTGTTCGCCGTCGGCTGTGCATCGTGTCATGGATTGAATGGTGAGGGTCAGACCAGCGGTGTCATTCAGGGTCCACCGCTTGCCGGCGTCGGCGCTGCGGCCGTTGACTTCCAAGTCAGCACCGGACGGATGCCCATGGCCAAGCCAGGTGAACAGGCTCCGGTCAAGCCCAACCGCTACTCCGAAGAGGAGATCGCAGCGCTTGGGGCGTACGTGGCGAGCCTCGGCCCAGGCCCTGCGATTCCGGAACCGGCAGAGTACGAGCCGGCGAACCTGAGCGCCGAAGACCTCGCGCGCGGCGGCGAGCTATTCCGCACCAACTGCTCCGCCTGCCACAACTTCGAAGGCGCCGGTGGCGCCTTGCCCAACGGCAAGTACGCGCCACCCCTCATCGGCCTTGACCATAAGCGGATCTATCTGGCGATGCTCACCGGCCCACAGCAAATGCCGGTGTTCTCCGACGAGGTGCTGACGCCGGAAGACAAGCGAGCCATTATTGGCTACCTCGATAGCCTCCACGAGCAGCCGGCCAGCGGCGGTTTCGCGCTCGGCGGGCTCGGACCGGTGAGTGAGGGCCTGTGGGCGTGGATCATAGGTCTCGGTAGCCTGATTTTCTTTGCCATGTGGATCGCAGCCAAGGGGGTGAAAGCCAAGTGAGCGAGGACACCTCCCACGGCCAGCCCGGCAGTGAGGTCGCATTAGTCGACGAGGAACGCTATCCGGTCCCAGACCCGGGCCTGGAGGAGCACCTGCCACGGCTCACCGATGTCGACCAGAAGGCGGCCGATCGGGCAACCCGGCAGGTGGCCACCTTCTTCGGCCTGGTGCCGATCCTGAGCATCGGATTCGTTGTCGTCTATTTCGCTGTGCCTGGGGACGCATGGGTCGACTTTGGTCCACTGAGAGCCAACAGCAGAAACCTGCTCCTCGGCTTGACCTTCGGCCTTGCGCTGCTCTTCCTCGGCATCGGTGCAGTGCACTGGGCCCGGAAGCTCATGGACGACAGGGAAATGATCGACTACCGGCACAGCGCCGCGTCCAGCGACGATGACAAGAACTACATGCTGACCGAGCTAGACAAAGTCGTCGACGAGTCCAAGATCACCAGACGGAAGATCATCGGCCGGACTTTGCTGGCGGCGCTCGCGACGATCTTGCTACCGATGATCGTCGGACTCGCCGATCTTGGCCCATGGCCGACCAAGAAGAAGCGCGCCGAGACCATCGAGAGGACCATCTGGGCGCCGGGGGTACGCGTCGTTCAGGACGTCACCTTCAAACCAATCAAGCCTGAGGATATCGAGATCGGTCAGTTGATCAACGCCGAGCCCGCGAACCTCCAAGAACTTCATGGCTCCGAGTTCCAGATCGAGAAGGCGAAGGCAGCGGTCATCGTCGTCCGAATGGATCCCAACACCATCACGATCCCGCCATCCCGCGAGGGCTGGCAGATCGGCGGAATACTCTGCTACTCCAAGATCTGCACCCACGTTGGCTGTCCGATCAGCCTGTGGGAGCAACAGACTCACCACCTGCTGTGCCCGTGCCACCAGTCGACTTTCGACCTTGGCGATGCGGGAAAGGTGGTCTTCGGCCCCGCGGCGCGTCCTTTGCCGCAACTGCCGATTACGACGGATGCCGAGGGCTACATCGTCGCCCAGCGTGACTTCCTCGTCCCGGTCGGACCGAGCTTTTTCGAGCGGGATTCGCGCCATGATTCTCCGTGACGATATGAAGAAGGCGATAACTAATGGCTGAGCCAGCCGCCACGGTCAACGATGAGGCCGCAGTCCAGGCCCAAACCCCCAAGAAGGAGCTCGGGCCGGTCTTCAAGGTAGCCGCTGGACCCACCAAGTGGCTCGACGATCGAATCGGAGTTGCCGGCCTGGGTCGACCATTCCTACGCAAGGTCTTTCCCGATCACTGGTCGTTCCTGCTCGGCGAGATCGCGCTGTACTCATTCATCGTCCTGATCCTCAGCGGCATCTTTCTGACCATCTGGTTCAAGCCGTCGATGTCAGAAATCGAGTACGAGGGCAGCTATGAGTTGCTACGTGGGCTGCAGATGTCGGAGGCATTCGCGTCAACGCTGAACATCTCCTTCGACATTCGCGGCGGCCTGCTGCTGCGGCAGATGCACCACTGGGCAGCGGCGCTGTTCATCGCTGCAATGCTGACCCACAGTCTCCGTATTTTCTTCACCGGCGCATTCCGCAAGCCGCGTGAGATCAACTGGCTGATCGGCGTGGCCATGCTCACACTTGGCCTCGTCGAAGGATTTGCCGGCTACTCACTGCCGGACGACCTGCTGTCGGGCACCGGCCTGCGGTTCGTTGACGGACTTATCCGGGCGATTCCAGTGATCGGTACCTGGGCCGAGTTCTTCGCCTTCGCTGGTGAGTTCCCCGGCGAACTCATCATCCCTCGGCTCTACATGCTGCACATCTTGCTGCTACCTGCCCTGCTGCTGGGGTTGATCGCAGCCCATCTAGCACTGGTGGTCTACCACAAGCACACGCAGTACCCCGGCCCTGGTCGAGTCAAGGGCAATGTCGTTGGCTACCCGGTCTTCCCGGTGTACGCGGCCAAGGCCGGCGGCTTCTTCCTGATCGTCTTCGGTGTCCTAACGCTGATGGGCGCGACGATGCAAATCAACCCGGTCTGGGTGTTCGGGCCTTACAACCCGGCGGAGATCACGGCAGGCTCGCAGCCCGACTGGTATATGGGCTTTGTCGAGGGCGGCATCCGAATCATGCCGAACTGGGAATGGCACATCGGATCGACGACCTGGTCATGGAACGTGGCAATACCTGGCCTCGGCCTGATGGGGCTGTTCTTCGGCTTGATGGCTATCTACCCGTTCGTCGAGGCCTGGGTTACCGGGGACAAGTCCGAGCACCACATCCTCGACCGTCCCCGCAACAACCCGACCCGCACCGCGTTCGGAGTGGCAGCGATGACCGGTTACGCGATGCTGTGGATCGGCGGTGGCAACGACCTGGTCGCCACTCAGTTCCATGTTTCGCTGAACGCCGTGACGTACTTCCTGCGGGTTGCCGTGTTCGTGGCACCGGTGATCGCATTCCTGGTGACCAAACGGATCTGCATCGGACTGCAGCGCGCCGATCGCGACCGGATGCTCCACGGAGCGGAGTCCGGCATCATCGATCGCGCCCCGTCCGGCAAATACGCCGAGCGTCACCGGCCGATCAGCGAGGGCGAGGCGTTCAAGCTGACCCAGCACGAGGACCTTCCAGCTCTGCTTCCGGCAACGGACACCGACGGCTTCTCGGTCAAGGAGATTAAGCGCGAGCAGCGCCGCCGCAAGGCGACCCGCTTCTACTTCATCGATACGCTGCGACGGCCTACCCGCGCCGAGATCGAAGAGGCTGCACATCACCACATGCATGCGATGCACCTGACTGGAGACGGTGAGCATCATGCGATCGAAGCCGAGGTGGAGGAAGAACACCACTTGGCCAAGTAGCCGACTACACACTTCGCCCCGCGGTCCTTGTCAGGGTCGTGGGGCGTTGTCGTGCCACCGGCGTGCTCCAGCCATTGGACCGCCTGGGCCATGTCAGAAGTACGTGTATACGTTGGTTCCCTGCGTTCCTCACGTTGATCATGTGCGGAGCGCGAGGAAACACCAGGGCCGCGAGCGTTGAATGCGTGAGCAGCTCAAGAAGACCTGAAACCAACGGCAGCCGGTGCCCGCGCCAGCTGCCCGAAACGGGGATTGTCTGGGCGGGGATTGTGTGGGATTGCTCACTCTTCGCGAAAGCTGACATCGATCCGGAACAAGCAGGCGTTGACGCGTTCGGACGAGACCGCCCGCGGTCATGACGCCCGAGTAGACCCGATGAGGACATGAGCACGAACCAGAAGCTGACGAACCGTACGACCGACTCTGAAACCAGCAATCAAGCAGGCGATAAGCAGTCCAAGCCCAAGGCGCTCGATCTTTCGGTAAGCCAGATCCTCGGAGGCGCGCTGGCGGCGATGACGGCAGCCGCTTTGGGGGCCCAGCTGAGTGTGGCGGGCACTTTGGTCGGAGCAGCACTGGCCAGCATCGTCGCGGCCGTCGCCGGCTCGCTGTACACGGCCTCCCTGCGCCGCACCCGCGACAAGGTCAAGACCGTGTTTTGGACTGGCCAGCCGAACGAGGTGGAAGAGCCCACCGTGATCGACATCGTGGCCGACAAAGAAGGCCATATCGCCAGCCAGCGCAGCCATCTAGTGGAGCCGGAGCCCGGTGGCGAGCCATCTCCACCTCGCCGGCCAAAGCTGAACTGGAAGCGGGTTGTGGTAGCAGCTCTGGCCGCGTTCGGTATTGCGGCGGTTGCCCTGACAACTGTCGAGTTGGTCACCGGTCACGCCCTGTCTGGGGGTGAGGGCACTACGTTCCAGCAGGTCAGCGAGAGTAGGTCCAACAAGGAATCGGAAACCAAGAAGAAGGCGCCGACAGACAAGCCGACGAACAAGGCGACGTCCAAGGCGACCAATGAGCCGAGTGAGGCGTCGACTTCCGAACCGAGCGAATCTGCCAGCTCCAGATCCGAACCCACGGAAACAACAACCGCACCCACGCCTGAGGCGCAGGCAACCACCGAACCCAATGCCACGCCCAGTGCCAATCGCTAGGCGCACACAGCACGCCTAAGTGCAGCTTCGGTCAACGGCCATCGAGCCGTTGGCCGGTTTAGCTATCACAGCGACTCAGCGGTGCCTCGGCCGCCCGCTTCGCGAGCGGCGAATAGGCAAACCGTGCTGCGGCGGTGAGAATGTCCACGTGCGATTTCTCAAGCAGCTTCCGCCGTATGACCTGACCTACTCCGACGTCTTCATGGTGCCGCGGCGTTCAGCCGTCGCCTCGCGACTTGACGTGGATCTGCGGAGCACCGACGGGATCGGTACGACACTGCCGCTTGTGGTGGCCAACATGACTGCGATCTCCGGTCGCCGCATGGCCGAAACGGTGGCGCGTCGCGGTGGGATCGCGATCGTGCCCCAAGACATTCCGACCGATGTCGTCGCGGAGGTTACCGGCAAGGTCAAGCGATCGCATCCCATCTACGACACGCCGGTCTCGGTGACGCCGCACACCACCGTCGGCGAGGCGCTCTCTCTGATTCCCAAGCGGGCCCACGGCCTCGCGGTCGTGATCGAGAACGGCCAGCCGCTGGGCACGGTTAGCGAGGCGGACGCCGCCGGCGTCGATCGATTCGCGCAGGTACATCAAGTTATGTCCGGCGATCTGCTGATCACCACTCCGGAATCATCGCCGACCGAAATCTTCGACGAGCTGACCCACCGGCACCTGGAGGTGGCGCTCGTCATGGAAAACGGGAAGCTGCTCGGGGTCATGACCCGAAAGCATGCGCTGCGCTCAACCCTGTACCGTCCCACTCTCGATCCGGATGGCCGGCTGATGATCGGCGCTGCCCTCGGAATCAACGGCGACGTCGCTGTGCGGGCCGAGGCGCTGCTCGACGCCGGGATCGACGTTCTGGTCGTCGACACTGCACACGGTCACCAAGAGCGGATGCTGGAGTCGCTGAAGGCGGTACGCGAAGTCCGGGATCGGCTTGCCGATACCCACGGACGTCGAGTTCCGCTGGTCGCCGGCAATGTGGTCTCCACTGACGGTGTCAACGACCTCGTGGGCGCGGGGGCCGATGTCATCAAGGTGGGAGTCGGTCCGGGCGCCATGTGCACCACTCGGATGATGACAGGCGTGGGCCGACCCCAGTTCAGCGCGGTCCTGGAGTGCGCTGAGGCGGCCCGTGCAGCGGGCCGATCGATCTGGGCCGACGGTGGCGTACGTCACCCGCGAGACGTCGCGCTCGCGCTGGCGGCTGGAGCCGGGAGCGTGATGATCGGTTCCTGGTTCGCCGGAACGTACGAGAGCACCGGAAATTTGATGACCGACGCTGAAGGTCGGATGTACAAGGAGTCCTACGGGATGGCCTCGGCGCGGGCAGTGAAGATGCGCACCAAAGACTCCTCTGGGTTCGATCGGGCGCGAGCGGCTTTGTTCGAGGAGGGCATCTCGACCGGACGCATGTATCTGGATCCTGAGCGTCCGAGTGTCGAGGACCTTATTGACTCGATCGTCGCGGGTCTGCGCAGCAGCTGCTCCTACGCTGGTGCCTCGAACCTCGAGGAGTTCCATGAGCTGGCGGTGGTGGGCGTGCAGGCCAACTCCGGCTATGAGGAGGGGCGGCCGCTCCACATCAACTGGTAGGCCTCGTGCGCCCTGCCAGATGCCCCTGATTGTCTTTGCTCGCGGCGCCCCGGGAAGCGCCTTCCGACGCTCGCAGAAGGGCGCTCCCCCGCTTCCGCCTCAGGTCTCCACGCAGTGGGCCGCGCCGCTGACGCGTACCCCGGGCTCGCCACCGATGACGCTCACATCGATCTCGCTAGGCCGGCCCATGTCCACGCCTTGGATGATCGTGAAGCCGGCATTCTCCTCGATCATGCCGAGCTCTCGTAGGTAGCCGCCAAATGCTGCCGCTGCGGCACCGGTTGCGGGATCCTCGACGACTCCGCTGCCGGCGAATGGATTGCGAGAGTGATAGCGCTCCTTTGACTCCGGCCACACCAGCTGCACGGTGATCAATCCGTGGTGCCGCATCAATTTCGCCAGAGCGTCGAAGTGATAGTCGAGATCGGCCAACCGCTCCCTGGTTTTGGTCACCAGTATCAGGTGCTCCGATCCGGCGTTGGCCAGCATGACTGGGTAGGCCGGATCGAGGTCTTCCGGTGACCAGTGGAGTGCCCGCAGTACCCCGGATACAAGATCAGGCTCCGGCTCGGATACCCGAGGGGCCACACTGGTCAGCTCTGCCACAAGATCACCACTGTCCTTCTGGAAGGTTGTGATGCTCACGAAGCCGGCCGGTGTGTGAAAGATCAGCTCCGCCGCAGGAGAGAGCTCGGCGAGCGCGACCCCAGCAGCGATGGTTGCATGTCCGCAGAACGGCACCTCCCGCGTCGGCGAGAAGTAACGCACGTCGTACGCGTTGGACTCGTCCGGCCTCGCTACCAGAAAGGCTGTCTCCGAATAGCCGACCTGGGCCGCAATGGCCTGCATATCCGTGGCATCAAGGCCTCTGGCATCCAGAACGATCCCCGCTGGGTTGCCTCCCTGGCCATCGACAGTGAACGCGGCATACCGCAGCACCTCAGTCACGCCGCAACCCTGTTGATCAGCGCCTCACGCAGTGACGAAGCGATTGGCCGACCGGGCTCGAGCCTTGGCCGCCTCCACCTCGCGGTTCTTGGGCGGCGCCCCAGAAACAAGATCGTCCAGCAAATGTTGGGTAGCGTGCGCGATCTGATGGACGGCCCGATTGAATGCTTCCTCGTTGGCCTTCGACGGCTTAGACGTTCCCGCTATCTTGCGCACGTACTGCAGCGCCGCATCGTGCACCTCAGCGCGACTCGCCGGCGGCTCAAAGTTATGTAAAGGGCGTATGTTCCGACACATCGCTCCATTGTGCACGACGTGCTCACAGATGCCCTTCGACGAGCTCAGGCCACATTCTTGACAAGCTGATATGACCTGAACTGAGTTTGTCCTCTTCACAAACGCCTCCGGAGGTGTCAGAAGGGATCCATCCGATTCCTTGGGGATCTGGCGTTGTCGCGCCGGTCC
>Ga0081455_10005162_pt1 | contig 14378 bp, 11 predicted proteins | sample TabmetS3T2R1_FD_70207 | JGI IMG/M metagenome (GOLD analysis project Ga0081455, IMG submission 70207) | Tabebuia heterophylla rhizosphere microbial communities from the University of Puerto Rico - S3T2R1 | ecosystem: Host-associated > Plants > Roots > Rhizosphere ... | reverse complement strand
GTCTGGACGACGTACAGCTTGCTCTCACCAAAAGGATTGAATTTGAAAGATTGCCAAGAAGAGCTAATCTTTCTGTATGGGAAGAAGTGGTGATAGTTTCTAAAGCGAAGCATTCGACCCTGAGCTTGGAGAAGACCAGCCCACATGATTCTGCGTATGCCATCTTGGTTCGTTGACCACCCTCTAGCTCCTGCTGGCACATAAGATTGCCCCCTGAATTCAATTGGAGATCGTGATGATTCTCCCCCTGTCTGCGAAGTAAAGTCCTGAAGTTTGAAGAAGCGGCCTCCCGGAATCGGTTTATGTCCTGCTTTTTGGTCAAAAGATAAATCTATGAATCGTCCATCCGATGTTTCGACGAAAATGTACCTCTCAACAGGATTATCAAAGGGTGGACGATCTTCAAAAATTGGGCGAAACTTTAGCAATTGTCGGTCCTTTGCAAACTAAAGAAGATAGTCAAATATCGGTGGAAGTAGCTCGGAAGTCTGTCCTGTTGTCTTGGCAAACGTGATCATTCCTGCAAAGTTCTCACTCCCAAACACCTCGTCCATGAGCGCCCGCACCCGATGCACGTTCTCATCCCCGATCTGCACAAAGATCGACCCACTGTCGCTCAGCAGATCACGCGCCACCGTGCCGCGCAGGCCCTCGCGCTCGGCCAGGCTCGCCATCACCTGCAGGCTGTCGCCCAGGATCATGCGATTCGACCAGTTCTGCTCATGGCGGTAGAACTCGGTCCTGTCTACGCCCGTGGGGATGCCGTTAAAGTCGGCAAAGAGGTCAATTTGTGTGCCGACTTCGTGCTCGCGCTGCTCGCGCGTTTGCTTGAGCAGGTCGTCGATCAGTACCTTGGGATGGACTTTCTCCTGAATGTAGAGCGGCGGCGCATGCACCACGAGATCAGACCAGGCCTGCTCATCCTTACCGCGCCAGACCAGTTGCGGGTCCAGGTCACGGTTGCGGCGCTCATAGGCCACGCGGACGGGGCTCTGCTCCTCTTTCTGCATCACCGACTGATATTCAGCAGTGGGGATATTCGTGCGCCGGGCCTCTTCGTGCGTGAGCGTTGCAACAGTTCTGGAGTTCTGGGGTTTCCGTGCCATGGTGTGCGGTCAACCTCCCAGAAAAGGGTTCTCGCCTGGGGCCGTTTAGAGACGGTCGTAGTCCTCGGGCTCCACATGGGGCACCGCTTGCAAGACCTTCTCGAAATCGGCCCGCTTCCCCTGCTGGGCTTCGCGGGTTAAATAGTCTTCGGTCACGAGGGCAGCCATCTTTTCTGCCGCCGCAAGAACGAGAAACTGATTCATGGAAATCCCTTCTGCTTGCGCCAATTCCTTAATTTTGGCATGCAAGGACTTCGGTAATCGGACCGTGATCGTACTCATAACTCTTGACTCCTGAGGCAGTGTAAAAAAAGGTCAACCTTCACAGATACTCGGGACTCACCACCACCGCATTTGCTGACCCCGGAGCCAGCCTCTCCCGTCCTGGTGATGTCGATGCCACCCTGTTGTCAGCCTGTAATGGTCTGCGTGGTGAATGGCACCTTGCTTACCATGAGCTCATGCAGCTCGACCTTCAAGCTCGCGTTGTCTATGTCGATGCCTACAATGTGCCCTGATGCGCCGTAATCGAGTACGACCCCCTCTGAGATTTCGCGGCTTTCCACACTCGGGCGGTGGGATAAATCGATATACAGAGAGTCTGTATCTGGATAGTAGTTGATTTTCATGGCTTAAATCCTCTGTCAGGAAACGCATTAGGAATTGCGCAAGGCCTCGTTCTCGAAGTAAGCCATAAACCGATAGTCCTGCATAAGGCAAACCACTTCCCAGGTATGAGGCAGCACAGTGACAGGCTTGCAACTACGCAGCAAGGCTCTCCTTGCCCTGGTTGTGTAAGACCAGGAGCTGGTCTCCACGGAGGCTGGCGAAAGCATACGCACGCCCCTGGTCATCACAGAATTCCACTTCATACACCTCGGGGGCGAGAATCTCGACCACTGCGCCGACCTCACCGCGCTTTAACAGCACTTTCTCTGCTTGCACGTCTTCCAGCAAGGCGACGGTATCTAAAAGTTTCACGCCATTCTTCATTCCCCTGTCCTTTCTGCTACAGGATATAGCAACTCGTCAAGCGTGGGACGTCTTGTCCGGCCAGGACAATCCATGTACTGCGTACCACGGCGGTCCCCATCGCAGTCGTCATCGCAAAATCAATAATATACCGTTGTCCATATGCATTCTGCACGCCGAGCACCGCCTCGCCAGTCTGTGCGATGTCCAGGAGGTATTGCTGCAAATCCTCTGCATGGGCTGCTGTCAAGCCCAGCACCGCCTCGAACACGTGTGCCTTATGGCCGCCAACCCTGTGCATGGGGTTGAGGCAATACGCACGCAGTTTCTCCAGAGGGACAATGGCATGTTCTCCGTTCGGGAGTTGCATTCCGCTGCGCTCAGGTGGCCTTGGGCTCGATCACGACCGTGATCATCTCGTTAAATGCAGTTTCAACCTTTGCTGCGAATTCAGTCTGCATCTGGTAGACATCGGTCAGCTCGGCAAAGGCCCAGCGTCCATATACACCCAGGTTATTCACGCCAGGCACCCAGTATGTCTCCATGGTGGCCTTCTTCTCCTTGGCATCTTCGCGGCGGTAGCCTTTGATCTCGACAATCAGGTGCAGTAGGTTATCCTCGCCGCGGCCGTCATCCACCAGCACGATAAAATCGGGTATGTACCTGCGCGTCTCGGAGCCATAGCGGTACGGCACCTCCAGGCCCAGATTGTGGTTCTTGACGTAGGCCTTCACCTGCGGGTGCGACTCGGCGACGCGGCAGAACTCGGCCTCCCAGTCGCTGTCGAGGATGACCCAGTTGACATGACAGCGCCGGGCATCGGTCTGCCAGCGGCGGGTTTTCGACGTGGTGAAATTCACGTGCATAGTGGAGCCGGTGGGATTGTAGGGATCAAGCAAAGCCTTGATGGGCCGTTCGCCCACCAGCGCGTTGGTGATCCCGGCAGTGATGCGTTCGCAGGCGATGTCAGCCAGTTCCTGGTACCTGAGCTGGGCGGGATAGGTGCCACCCTTGCAGACCAGACAGGTGTCGAGCCACTGTTTCGTGATGCGCTTGAGCTGGCCGAACAGGTGCAGCTTGGGTTCTTCGCCAGGGTCACGCCATTTGGTGTAGAGCAAGCGCTGGGTGAGGTGAAACAATAGTGTGGAGCGCCGCGTATCTTCCAGATGTTCCAGGCTGAGGTCAACATCCGCACCGATGATGCCGGCATTTCTGGTAATCGAGGGACCCACCAGATCCGGCGTCAGCTCCAGTACGGAGTCGCTATTGAATGCTGCAGTCAGCCGCTCCTCAGGCAGTTCAACGCGGTAGCCCAGCACGTGGGGGAAGCGGATTTCCAGGTGATCGCGCTCGGGGCGCACGGATCTGACCTGGATGGTCTCGCGGGGTGGCTGTGGGGGGGCCACCACTGGTCTGGCGGTGAAGTCGAACGGCACCCCCAGGACATCGGCGTATTCGACGTTGAACAGGCCCTCTTCGTTGAGATCGTAGGACTGGCGGCGCAGGGCGCGGCCAATCACCTGCTCGCACAACAGCTGCGTGCCGAAAGCGCGCACACCCAGCACATGGGTGACCGTATTGGCGTCCCAGCCTTCTGTGAGCATGGCTACCGAGACGACGCAGCGAATGGAGTCACCCAGCCGGCCTGGCTTTCCGACGGTGTTCATGACCTCGCGCAGCAGGTCCTGGTCTGTGATGTTCTCGGCCTGCTGGCGGTCGCCGGTGCGTTCGATGATCTCGCGGCGAAAGCGCTCGATCTCATCAGCAGCCATGGCGCGGAAATTGCCGTCCAGTGCATCGCCCGATTCGAGCTGCTCGCTGTCGATCAGCAAGGTGCGGGGGCGGGCAAGCGGGGTGCCGTGCTCGTCGAAGTTGCGGAACAGTTCCAGATAGCCATTCTGCAGGGTGGTTGATCCGTCCTCGTGCTCACGGTAAAACCCCGCGATGTAGTCGTATACCAGCTTGGAGGTAGAGGTGTTGTTGCAGACCACAATAAAACAGGGCGGCACACTGATGCCCGCATCCTCCCACAGATCATAGGTTTTCTTGTAGTGCCCATAGAGCGCTTCGAGGGCCGTTTGCAATTCCACCGGCAGGCTGAGCGGATCGAGGGTTTTGGATTTGCCCCGGCCCTTCCTGGGCATGCGGGTGCGGATGTGCTCCCAGAGGTTGCGGAACTTCGGCATCTCTCCGCCGGGTATGTTGTCGGCCACTGGCACGCGCGGCAGTTTGACGATGCCGCACTCGATGGCATCCATGAGCGAGAAATCACTCATGGTCCAGGGAAACAGCGTGCCCTCAGCGTAGCCAGACCCGCGCAGGAAGAATGGCGTGGCCGACAGGTCGATGACGCGGCTCACCCCGAGTTTGTGCGCCACCACCTCAAGGCCGGAGATCCAGACGCGCGCCGCCTCGTTGTTCTTCTCGGCCTCTTGTCTGTCGTCGCCCTTCCAATCGCTGTCCGCGTCTGCACCTGGCTTCTCGCGATAGCAGTGGTGGGCTTCGTCGTTGATGACCAGGATGTTTTTCATACCCATGAGCTCAGGCATGACGCGCTGCAACATCTGCCCCTCGGTTTCGAGCGTGTGCAGCGCCTCACCGCGACCCTGGAGCAGGGCGCGACCGCCTCGGGAAAGTTCCAGCCGTTCGCGCAGCTTGAAGGCGTGGTAGTTGGTGATGACGATCTTGGCACGCTCCAGGTCGCCTAGCATGTCGCTCGGAATCAGCTCGCGGCTGGCGTAGTAGCTATCCGGGTCATTGGGCTGCAGCACGCGCAGGCGATCGCGGATGGTCAGGCCGGGTGCAACGATCAGGAAACCGCGCGTAAACGTCTTGCTGTTGGGCCGCCGCACCGCATTGATGGTTTGCCAGGCCAGCAGCATGGCCATGACAGTGGTCTTACCGGCGCCAGTGGCCAGTTTCAGCGCCAGCCGCATGAGCTCCGGGTTGGCATCGTGGTTGGCGTTGGCCAAATGTTCCAGGAAAGCTTTGCCTCTCCCAGTGTTCGGGGCGACCTCAGTGAGCCAGATAGCGGTTTCAACTGCCTCCACCTGACAGAAGAAAGGCCGGATGTTGCTGAACTGGTGCTGCCGCCAATGCTGCAGCAGGCGGGCCGTCTCAGGAGTGACTTGCCATTGATTGGGATGTGGGAGACTACGCCACTGATCGACCTGTTGCCGCACGGCGTTGATCATGGCTGCTGTACGTTCATATTGCTGTGCCGACGTGGACAACCCTTTGCCTTCGTCGAACATGAGCTGTTGTTGTGCGTCGGAGCCTTTGCGCTTCCTGGGCTTGGGAATCGGCGTGATAAACTCGGCGCGGCGACGGCTGTCGATAATTTGTTGTGTCGGCTGACCCTGGTCATCAAGCTCCCAGTGTCGTGCCGGGTAGGCATAGGGCGAGTTCAGGATAGGATGGTCGAAGAATAGATTTGTCATGCATCTCACTCGGAAAGCTGAGGCAACACCTCTCTACCTCTAAAAAGGTCGCAAAAATTATAGTCCAGGAGTGGTTAGAGCATCAAAGGCAAAATGACTCGACCAGATGCACCTGAAAATGGGTGTCTCACCGAAGACACGTAAGCCTATCGTTTGGATAGCTTTGCACTCCCCGAGTGGCTCTTGCAAAGTGCCGTGGTCATGCCTATGCTCTGCCAGACATCAGTGTGCACCGCTGCATTGGAGAGAACCCATGAGTGTCCTGGAAACCCCCATCATCCTGAAACTGGCGCCAGAACTGGCCGGTATCCTGCTATCACCTGAGGAATTCGACGCGGTTGAAGAGTGTGATGAGCTGTACAACTACGAACTGGTACACGGGGTACTCGTCGTGGTACCATTACCTGCCGTCGAAGAACGCGCACCAAACGATCAGCTTGGCTATCTGTTGCACTCATATCAAGACCATCATCCCCAGGGGGACGCCCTCGACCTCACCGTGCTCGAGCATCTCATCCGCACGCCCGATAGCCGACGCCGCGCCGATCGCGTGATTTGGACAGGGCTCGGGCGGATCCCCAACACACGCCAGGACCAGCCCACGATTGCTATCGAGTTTGTGTCGGCCAGCAAGCGCGATTTTCAGCGGGATTACATAGACAAACGTGACGAATACCTGCGCGCCGGTGTGCAGGAATACTGGATCATCGACCGCTTTCGGCGGCGCATGACCGTGGTACGGGGTGGGGCTGACCCGATGACAGAGATCGTCATTACCGAGCAGGACACGTATACAACACCCCTGCTACCAGGCTTTGAACTCCCGTTGACCCAGCTTCTGGCCGTCGCTGATGCGGTGGAAGCAGCCGAACGCCAATGACTCCCTCCACGTGCAGGCGTTGCGCCTCTCTTCACGCCTGTGGCCAGTCAAACGACCTCCCTGAAGGACGCAGAGTCGGGAAAGCGCCGTAGAAGGCGCGGTAGGTATGGGGGAGCTGTCGCAGCGGGGAAACGCGCACACCGAGTCCCTTCATGGGGGACAAGATAAGGCATCGAGCAATGCTTTGGCCTCTTGCAGGTCGGCAGTGTCAAACCCCTCCGTGAACCAACCATAGATCGGTGCAAGCAGTTGAGAGGCTTGTTCACACTTGCCCTGTTGCTGCCACAGGCGGCTCAGGCTCACGGCGGTCCGCAACTCCAGCCACTTCGCCTGCTGTCGGCGGGCACTGTCGAGGGCTTGATGAAAGCAGGACTCCGCCACAGTTTGCTTCTCTACCGAGCGCGCAAGCAGCAACTCCCCTTGGAGCCGATACTGCTCTGCTTCGAAGAAACCCTCTCCGGTATTGGCTGCCGCCACCAAGGCCTCGGCCACCACATGCAACCCCTCTTCAGCCCGTCCTGCTTTGCCATACGCCTCGGCGAGGAGAGCAAGAAACCACGGCCGTCCCAGCTCTGCCCCCGTCGCTTGGTAAGCGGCGAGTCCCTGACGGATCTCCTCAATCCCCTCCGCTCCCTGTCCGCGGTTGGCCAACGCCCAGCCCCGAGTAATCCGCCCCACCGCCAACCAGTATGGGAACAACTGCTCGCGAGAGAGTGCAAGTGTTGCCTCGGCCCACTCGTGGGTTGCCTGCACATCTCGGCGTAGCTGATGGAGCGAAGCAACCAAGTACAGGGCAAACACCAAGCTATGGGGATGAGACAGGTCCCGGCCCAAAGTGACCGCCTCATGGATTCTCTCCAGAGCCTGATCTGGGTAGCCGAGTAATCCTAGGGCCCAGGCGCTATACGCCCGGCAGAGTACCCCGGGGTCCTGCCCGGAGCGGAAGGTCGGGGAGCTATGCTGCTGGGGATTATAGAGGGCGATCGTCTGCTCCAGATGCCCGCGGGCAGAGGCGAACTCTCCGAGCCAGAACGAGGCGATGCCAAGCACCTGGTGGGCTCCTAGGAGGCGAGCTGGGTCGTGCGGGGACTGAGCCAAGCTGAGGAGTTCCTCGCCCACCTCCCGCGCCGTCTGATATTTCCCTCGCACGAAATAAAATGCTCCCAGTCCTCGCAGAACCGAGAAGAGTCGAGACGTCTCTCCCAGCTGCCGGCACAGCTCGCGCGCCCGCCCATACGCCTCTTCCACTTCCGGCGCGGCATAGCCCTTCGCTGCCATCCAGGCTGGACCGAGGGCGGTCTGTAAGTCGAGTTCCTGTTGCGTGTGCTCGGGGGTTGCCGGCAACCCCTTGAGGAGCTCCAACCCTTTGGTGAGGTGGCCAATCGCCTCCCTATGGGCAAAGCGTTGGACAGCTCGCTGGCCCGCCCGCTGCCAATAGGGGACGGCCTGCGTTAGCAAACCAGCCTCGGTATAGTGATGCGCCAGCAGCTCAGGCTGGCTCTCACAGAGCTCGGGAAATTGTGCCTCTAACACCTGGGCAATGTGCTGATGATGCCACTGGCGGGTGCTCCGCAGCAAGGACTGATACGCGGCCTCCTGAATCAGGGCGTGCTTGAAGAAATACGTCGCCTGCGGCACCAGCCCCTGCTGGTACAGGAACTCGGCCTCCACCAACTGCTGCAGCCCGCGCTGCAAGGTGCCCTCGTCCCAGGGTGAGACGGCCTGCAACAGGGTATAGGAAAACTCGCGCCCCAGCGTCGCCCCGAGTTGCGCCAGACTCTTCACCGTTGCCAAACGGTCCAGCCGTGCCATCAGCGAGTCGTGCAGTGTGGCGGGAATGGCCAGCGGGGGGAGGGGACCTGTCAACTCATAGCGCTCCTCGCGCTCCTGGAGCAACCCCGACTCCAGCACCATCTTGGTCAACTCCTCCACAAACAGCGGTACCCCATCAGTCTTAGCCACCACCTGCTCGACGACCTCAGGTGGCAGGGTCTTGCGGTGCGCCACCTGGCCTGTCATCTCGGCAGCCTGACGCCGTGGCAAGCGCGGCAGCGTCACCTGCGTGAGGTACGAAGACCCCGTCCACTGTGGGGAGAAATCGGGCCGAAAGGTTAACAGCACGAGGATGCGTGCGGTCGGGCCTTGGTCGACCAGGAGGCTGAGCAGCTCTAGGGTAGACGGATCGACCCAGTGCAGGTCTTCCATGACAAAGAGCACGGGTTGCTGGGTTGCTCTGTGTAGCAGGATCGTCAGGAGGGCTTGCAAGGTCTGCTGCTTCTGCTGCTCGGGCGACATAGTCAGGGGAGCATAGTCAGCGGTCAGTGGGAGAGAGAGGAGGGCGGCAAAGAGGGGTATAGCTTCTGCGAGTGGCAGGCCATACTGCACTATGAAGCCCTCCAGTTTGCTGAGCTTCTGCGGCGGGGACTCCTCCCGCGCAAAGCGCAGTACTACCCGCTCCAGCAGATCAATCATCGGATACAAGGCCGTGTTCTGGTAATACGGCGAACACTGGCACGGCGTCAGCCATGCCTGGGGCTCAGCGGCGACATGCGCCGTCAGCACCTGCACCAGGCGCGATTTACCGATACCCGCTTCCCCGCTGAGCAGTACCACCTGCCCAAGGCCGTCCTTGACCTGTGCCCAGCGCTCCAACAGCAGTGCTACCTCTTGCTCTCGACCCACGAGCGGCGTCAGGCCCGTGCTGCCGGCGGCTTCCAGGCGACTGCGGGCCATACTCTCATACAGTACCTGATAGACCTCTAGCGGCTGGGCGAAACCTCTCAGGAGTGGGGTGCCTAACGACTGGCAGGCAAAGAAGCCACCGAGCAGTTGATAGGTAGCGGCACTGATCACCACCGTATTGGGCCTGGCGACGCCTTGCAGACGGGCGGCCAGGTTGGGGGTCTCCCCGAGTGCCAGCTGTTCCTGCCGGGTACCCCCTCCCACCTCACCTACGACGACCAGGCCGGTATGGATCCCCAGGCGTACTGCCAGGTGCACCCCGCGCTCTTGGGTCAGGCGGGTATTGAGTTGCCCCAGGGCCTCCACCATCCCTAGCCCGGCCCGCACGGCCCGCTGGGCGTCATCCTCATGCGCCAGGGGATAGCCAAAGTAGACGAGCAAGCCATCGCCGAGGTACTGGGCGATATACCCCTCATAGCGCGCAATCACCTTCGCGCAGGCCTCTTGATAGGCCCGTACCACCTCCCGCAGCTCTTCCGGGTCGAGCTGGTTGGCCAGACGGGTGGAGTCGACCAGATCACAGAATAGCACGGTGAGCTGGCGGCGTTCGGCGTCGGGAAGACGTGGGACTTGTCCAGCCGTGGTGGCCGGGACGTCCGTCACCGGTGGAGCCTGGTCAAGGGAGTTGTCCTGCGCCGCCACCTGCGATGCACTGACTACCGGGGGCGATGCTGGAGGACCTGCCCATACTAAGACGCGGCCCTCCTCATCAATGGCAAGCCGCTCTGCCTCGATCAGTGCCTCTTTGAGCGCCTCCAGCTGTTCCTCGTCCAACTGGAACTGGAGCCGGAGCGTCCGATACGTCACCCGCCCTCGACGTTGGAGCATGGCTATCGCTTGATCGAGAATCTCCTCAAAGGTCATCACCCTCCCTCCCTATGCCGATGCGGCGTGCAGAAGATGGTGTGGGAATGGGAAAGACCGTGCGGGTGTATGTATACCGCATATGGGTGATAAAAGAAAGCAGGCAGTCCTGGGGGCAAGGCGCTGCCTTGCAGATATCTTGACGCAGATTGTGGAGAAAACCGATGGGGGGCCGCTGTTTGTGGAGAAAATGACCAAAGCCATCTTGGAGTCTGGTGTGCTCCCGTGACCTGGGAGCACGCTATGAACTCACCAGACCGATGGAGAGAGAAAATGACATCTTGACCCCGGATATCCGGAGCAGTACCGTTCTTTCTTGCGCCCACAAAACACTCCATACATTAGCGTTGTCAGTCTTCAGAGCCTATGGAGGATAGGGAGTGAACGCAGCCGCTCAGATTTTTCTCAGCTACGCACGAGAGGATCGACACAAGGTAGAGTCTCTGTATCAGCAGTTGTCCGATGCAGGGTTCAGACCCTGGATGGACATCAAGGACATCCTCCCAGGGGAAAAATGGCAACGTAGTATCCAACACGCCCTCCAGCAGTCCCAGTTCTTCCTTGCGTGTCTCTCGGTGACCTCCGTCACCAAAAGAAGTTACCTCCGGAGAGAATTCAGGGAGGCGTTAGAGAAGCGGCAGGAGATGTTGGACAGTGATATCTATCTCATTCCCGTCCGACTGGAAGAGTGCGAGATACCGGAAGAGCTGCGTGAGCATCAAGGGGTGGACTTGTTTGCAGAGGATGGCTGGACACGCTTAGTGAAAGCTCTTCAAGTCGGGATGGAACGTCGGGGAGAAGGAAGCCCACATCATCCTAGCCCTGCTAGAGATACTCAGCCCAACTTATCTGCTCCACGGCAGGATACGATGCAGGTTCCTCAGGCTGCTGACGCACCAGTAAATGCCTCCGCCTTACGAAGAATGCTCGTTGAGCGCTTTAGCCTGGAAGAGTTACGCACCTTGTGTTTCGATCTCTCTATAGACTATGATGCTCTGGGTGGCGAAGGCAAAGAGGCTCGCGCCCGCGAACTGATCGCCCATCTCCAGCGTCGTCGTCAGTTGGAGCAACTGACGAGTTACCTCCGTCAGCATCGACCAGATATCCAGTTCGGCTAGAGGATGGGGCTAGGAGTACAGGAGCTTCATGGAGGCCAGCTAACGGAGGCCGGCTATGGACTGGCTCTCGAATGTGTCTCCCGTATGGCGAGAGTACTTTTTGGGCGCTGCAGGTGACGCCCCCGGCGGCCTGGTAGCCCAATTCGTCATCGGATTGTTACGTACGGCCAGAAGGCAAGTACGTGAACGATTCCACGTGCCCGAGCAAACCCATGCTTTACAAAACGCTATGGCCGGAGCGTTTGACACAGCGCTGGGTGCATGGGAGATCAACGACGACGCATCGACGCATTACCGCGATCTCTTCCGTGACTGGCTGTTGAATCCTGCTGTACTGAACGAGTTCTGCACACTGCTCGCACCGGATGACAAGAGCGCCCTGAATCTCGACTTGCTGCGCGAGAAATTCGAAGACACCGGTCTGAGTGCCGACCACCTCGGTACCATATCCTTCGATGTCCTGGTCCAGGATATGGTCGGCGCTTTCTACTTTGCCACTGCCAAAGAACCGGCATTGCAAGCATCCCTGCAGATAAGCCTGCTCCGCCAGATGGCGGAACGTATGGGGGCGCTGGAGCGCCTGGAACAGGTCGCGCAGCGTCAGGGCGTCGCTGGCGAACAGCCAGTAGACCTGTTGACCCAGATTCGCCAACTTACCCAACAGGCAGCGGCTGGGCAAGGCAATCCCAACGAACTGCTGCAGAACATCTCGGAGCTGCTAACGACTACTACCCAGCATGGGTCCAGTGAGGCACTGCGCTCAGCGTACCAGCAGAGCGAGTTGGCTCTCACCACGGTAGGCCTGCCAACCAGCACCGAAAGTCGGGAGCTGCGCGTGCGGCTCCGCGAGATCCTCAACGGCCGCTTCGATGAGAGCGAGTTAAGGGATTTGTGCTTCGACCTTGATATCTCATACGACGATCTCTCGGGCGGTAGCAAAGCTGATCATGCACGCGAGTTGGTTGCGTATTGTGAGCGGCATGCATGCACGCGCCGCTTGATACAGACCGGTGCTGATCTCCGTCCCGACATCGACTGGCCGGAGTTGAACGGAGGGACACATGAGCAGCCTCATGGCATACCCGTGCAAGAGTTGCCGGCCTTGGCGCGGGTTCTGATCACGCTCGATGACATCCACGCCCGGCTGACCACTGGAGTTGATGGGCCGAGTCCAGAACAACGAGCGGCTATCGAGGCACACTACCGCCAGACGATCATTGACCAATTCGAGAAGCTTACGTTCAAGGGACTGTCGCCCTCTGGCACTCCAATCGTGCTGCCGCTGGAACAGGTCTATGTGGAATTGAAAGCAGTGGCCGATGTGCCCGAGGCTGCCGACACCTACAGCGCCGAGGAACGGCGTCTGCTGTTGGAAGCGGAGGGCCGTGGTGAGCGGGTCCGTGAAGAACTCGCCTTACACCTCGACGTCCTGCGTGCTGAGCGCTGGAATCGTCAGGCCCGGCAGGACATGGCCCGACTCCAGCGCCGTTCCATTCAGGAGATTCTCGACAGCCCAGCGCAGCGCGGTGTCGTCATCCTGGGCGACCCGGGCTCGGGCAAGACCGCCCTTTTGCAATATCAGGCGCTCCGCACGGCGCGGGCGAGTGGAGACGGCATCGCCGCGCCTGCACCCCTGCCTATCTTTGTCCCCTTGGCCGCGTATGATGACTTTCTCCGCCGCACGCCGCAAGGCTGCTCGCTGGAAAATTTCCTGGCGATCTACTACGACCAATGGCACAGTCTGCCCGGCCTTGCTCCCCTTTTTCAGCAGGCGTTGGCGGAAGGTCGTGCGTTGGTGCTGCTGGACGGCCTGGACGAGGTCCTCGTTACTACCACACGGCAATTCGTGGCCGAACAGGCTGGTGCGCTCATCCGGCAATGGGCGCCGCGCGGCAACCGTTTCGCGGTCACCAGCCGCATCGTCGGCTACCGCGAGGCGCGGCTGCCAGGCAACCTGACCCATGTTACTGTACTAGACTTCGGGCGCACGGAGATCGAGATCTTTGCGCACCAATGGTGCAGAAGCTACGAAGCCTGGGTCGCTGGTGCCGAAACGCCCACAGCCCGGCAGCGAGCTGTGGCTGAAGAGCGCGCGCTGCTGGAAGACGTGCGCAGTAATCCCAGCGTAGAACGGCTTGCCGTCAGCCCGTTGCTGCTGACGATGCTCGCTTTACTCCGCCGTCACGTCGGCAAATTGCCTGACCGACGCATTGAGCTGTATGAACGGTATATCCGCACCTTGATTGACAACTGGCACACTGTGCGCAGCCCTGGGGCGCGTCAGCAGGCACCGGAGCGCTTTGATCCCCACACGGCCATCGACTATCTAATGGAGTTGGCTTTCTGGTTGCAGCAATACAAACCGAGCGGTACCGCCCGTCGGCAGGAACTAGAGCAGGTGTTGGAAACGATCTGCTTACGCTTCGAGGGGCGCGACCCTAGTACGGCATCACCCAAGGCACGCGTGCAGGCGCAACAGACCGCCGCACGTTTCCTGCAAGACATGCGTCATTTTGCCGGTTTGCTGGCCGAACGTGGCCGTGACGCTTTCGGCTTTCTGCATCTCACTTTCCAAGAATACTTTTGTGGTCGGGCACTAGCTCGTATGGAGCCGGACGAACGCTGGGCCGCTATCCAACCGCACTTGCACCGCCCGCGCTGGCGCGAGCCGATCCTGCTGTGTGCCGGTCAGTTGGGAGTAGTTGAACAACGCCGAGACCGGGTGAGCGACCTTGCACTGCGCGTCCTGAACGCCGGCAGCGCATATGAGCTCATCCTCCACCGCGACCTGTTTCTGACTGCGGCTCTGGCCGCTGATAACGTTGGCCTCTTCCCAACACCTCTCAATACAATTGCTGCGCGGTTGGCGTCTTTACAGACGAGTCATATCCCTACCGTGTGCAACACCACCTTTGCAGGATTGGGGCAGTTAGCACGCTTAGGCCACACGCCAGCTCTGGCATCTCTCGAGGAATCGTTACGCAACCCTGCCTTGCAATGGCATGTCATGGGTGTAGTTCGAGTCGTACTTGGGACTGAGAAATGCATTGCGTTGCGCCAGGCTATCCTCGCCAAGCTGGAAGACCGGGAAGAGCCCGTGCGGCAAGCCGCGATGAGCGCCCTGACGGGTGTGGTGGCCAGTGATGCGAGTGTGTGCCAGGCGATCCTCACCAAGCTGGAAGACCCGGAAGGGTATGTGCGGGGAGCCGCGGTGAGCACCCTGAGGGGTGTGGTGGCCAGTGATGCGAGTGTGCGT
>Ga0081455_10005161_pt1 | contig 14378 bp, 13 predicted proteins | sample TabmetS3T2R1_FD_70207 | JGI IMG/M metagenome (GOLD analysis project Ga0081455, IMG submission 70207) | Tabebuia heterophylla rhizosphere microbial communities from the University of Puerto Rico - S3T2R1 | ecosystem: Host-associated > Plants > Roots > Rhizosphere ... | reverse complement strand
AGAAGGCACATCAAAGTGAACGCCGCGCCGATCAGGGATGCTGATTTGGCGGCGACGTCGGCGAGTGGATGCCGCCAGACTAGGGTGCCGAGCGCTGCAGCGCTCATAAGGCCCCAAGCGAACATCCCGAGCCATGCCGCCGGAACGTGGATGAACATGATCTTCGCCGCTGCGCCTTGCTGATAATCGTCGGGCGCGAGGTAGAGCCGGTTTATTCCGATGGCGAAGGCGACGAGCGTCCCCAGCGCGAGCCACGGCAGTACGCGGTCGGTTAGTGCGACGAAGCGGGACGGATTGGCGAGACTGATCAGGCGCATTGTCGTCTCTCTAATCACCTGCCGGCGCGACGACGGCCAATGTTTCCTGGCCGGGTCATTGCAGGCCTTGCGCAGGGGCGAACAGTGCCTGCACCGGTGCGCCCCATCCTTGGAACGCCGACAGGACGTCAGTGCTGGACGCGAGGTATCGGCAAAACTCCTCGAACCCAGTCACTAGGCGCACCATAGCGCCAAGGACACAGCACAGCTTACCCGATATTGCTGTTATGAGATTACGTTTGCCGGATTCGATGGTACCGCCGCGATCTATGTCCTCGCCTCCGCAATAGGCTTCACATCACCGACAACGAGATGGCGATCTCACGGATCGAAAACAAACTTCTTTGAACCGCTCAGTTAACGTGAGAAGGGAGCGACTAGCCCGCCAACGGGCATTGAGGCCGGTCGCCAGGGGCCGTTTCGGGAGGGGAGGGGGTAACCGGACAGCGTTTACATGACCGATCCAAAGAAAAATTGCTGAGCAATCTTTGTCACGATCGAACGCATCTTGCGCTAATGCGCTTAGATGGGCGCCCGCCGAAGCCTTCTCGTAAGCGCCGGAAACCACCGCTCAGCTCCGAGATTGATTAAGCCGGCCGGGAATTTCCGATTTCAAGCCAGCAATGTCTTTGGATGCGCGCCAAGTCGGCCGGTTTCGCTTCCTCCACCTACCGTCCAGAACCTTCTGAACCAAAGTACTAATGGCTCGATCCCAATTGCCTAGTCTCCTCCATCCGAGGTCCGAATTGGCGCTGCGAGCGCACGACATTAGCCTCAGGCTTGAAAGCAGAGATAGTAGGCAACCAACTTCTCAGGAGCAGGCGCATATGAGATACGTCTTGGTGAACGGGAGGAGTCCACGTCCAAAGAGTTTCTGCGCGCTGTGTTGCGAACCAATCGGCCAAGGCTATCTGCGAGAGCTCACCACCCGTCTTTCCTACTGCAACTACAAGTGCTACCTCGATCACTGCAAGCTCGCCTCATCAAGACTCAAGAAACGTGCGAGGGCATCATGACGATCCAGGATGAGAACCACCCTGCCGAGGCGCGTGACGGCGCACGCATGCCTTGAAGAAGGCGACCACACATGGCAGCGCAGTGCATCGCTCAGCCAGCGAGTCCGTCTCCGTCTCTAGCACATACTGAAGCGGTCGCGCGCAATGCCAAAGCGCCATGAAAGTTCCTCGCAGAACCACCCCGGGCCGCTCCGCACCTAATGTTGGTTGCCGCTATTACCGCGCGCGCCTTAGCGACAAGACCGCATCAATGAGGGCAATACGGGTACAGTCTCGTCCCGCTGAATGACTACATGAGCGTCGGTGGGCGCTGACGGGAATAGGCCAATAAGGGTCGGATGTTCACTCCAGCTCGCGTCCCGGTCCCTTCGAAGGGATCAATCCAGACAATGAAGCGGGAGGTGCATCACTGGCCTGGGGCTAGGGACGCTACGTGGGCCTTGGTTTGGCTGATCGGGGGAATCTTGTTCGTATTGGCCTCGATATACGTTCCGGCGTAGAGCTCCCAGATGCCGTTCCTGCGGAGGGCAGGACGCGCGTTTACATTGACTGATCCAAAGAAAAAATTGCTTAGCGGGCTTTGTCGCGATCGAACAAACCTTGCGCTAATGCGCTTATCCATCACTCGCCACCCCTTGGCGCATTCGCTGTTCCTGTACAAGCGGTGTTAATGGTTGTCGTCACCATCGAAGCCGACCGAACGACGCCGCATGAACTACGAGAACACCCGCCGAGGGGATAATGCCGCGCCGCCGCGCGTTCTTTCCCGCTCAGAGCTAGAGAAGCAGGTAACTGAACTCGCTGCACAGCGGGCGGCTATCTCGGAAGTGCTGCGCGCCATCGCCAGCTCGCCGCACGACTTGCAGCCCATCTTCGAAACCATCCTCGACAGCACCACACGGCTCTGCCGAGCAGAGTTGGGGGTCTTCCGTCTTGTCGAGAAATCAGGCCTTCGTCTCGTTGCGAATAATCTGAGCCCCGCCGTGTTAGAGAGGTATTCACCCCCAATGCTTCTGGAACACGGCAGCTTTGTAGGTCGCCTCACCGCAAGCAAGTCGCCGGTCCACATCCCCGACTTGGCCGCACATGAGGTCCATCGTGCGGGAGACGCTGCCGCAGTGGCTTTGGTCAAAAGTGGCATTCGGACGTCGCTGTTGGTACCGATGCTCAAAAACGACGAGCTAATCGGATTGCTTGCTATTGGGCGGCAGCGCCTAGAGCGCTTTACGGAGAAAGAGATCGAACTGGTCACGGACTTCGCTGCGCAGGCTGCCATCGCACTGGAGATTATCCGTCGCGAGCGGCAGCTTCGCGAGGTGCAGATGGGGTTGGCGCATGCGAACCGCGTCGCAACAATGGGGCAACTTACCGCCACGATTGCTCATGAACTAAAGCAGCCCGTGGCTGCGGCACGCACAGAGGCCAGTGCCGCGCTCCGCTGGTTGGACAAAACCCCGCCAGACATGGCGGAGGTTAGGGATGCGCTCGCCGGCATTGTGAGTGCCACCGATCGAGCAAGCGGCGTCGTCAACCGTATCGGCGCCCTCATGAGGAAGGGGCCGCCCCGGAAGGAGGTTTTGGACCTCAACGAGGCGATCCTGGAGGTGATCACGCTGACCCACAGCGAAGCCATCAAGACTGGCATTACGGTGCGTGCAGAGCTTGCGCCTTGCTTGCCGCGCATTCATGCCGACCGGGTGCAACTGCAACAGGTGATGCTGAACTTGATCGTCAACGGCATCCAGGCGATCAACGATGTTGCTGACGGCCAGCGCGACTTACTGATCACTACCGAGGGCACCGAGGACGGTGTGCGCGTCGACGTGCGGGACACTGGCCCTGGCCTCAGCTCGGAGAAGTTGGAGCGTTTGTTCGAACCATTCTATACGACAAAGCCAAATGGGATGGGCATGGGACTTTCGATCTGTCGCTCGATCGTCGAAGCGCATGGAGGACGGCTGTGGGCGACTGGGCACACATCACAGGGTGCGGTCTTTCAGTTTACGATACCTGCTCGGCCGGCGTGATTGATGCCAACTTCGAAATTGGTCGTTGCACCAGCGGCAGGTCGGCCGGATTGGCATCAGGACAAGTCAATGTGGCTGATCTTCGCAAGCGTCGGTGGCACGACGAGGCCGAGTGGCTTGCCGCGGACCGCCAAGGCATCGGCAACGCCGCGATCACCTCCGATCGCTAGGCAATCGTGGCGGGTCGACGCCGAGCTCGCCAGCAATCTTCAGTGTATTGTTCCAGATCGAGGCGTGAGCCCGTTGCGCATCGCCTGTTTCTTTGCCCGGTGACCGCGTTCGCCCGGCATGTGGATTTCCGCCACGCTCGGAGCCTTGCGCGAGGATTTCAGCTCGGACAGATACGCGGCGATGCGCCGCTCGTTCGACGCGGGATCTCCGAAGGCTGCGGGGTCGATGGCAATAAACAGATGCCCACGGCTGCGCTCGCCCTGGCCCGCCGCGATCGCCTGCGCGACGCCGAGTTCGATGCGCTGTTGGGGTCGTAATGAACTCGTTGAGCGCCATGCGCGCGTTCTCTTGAAGCGTGAACGCGCTGCCGTCGGAAAATGCGATTGCGAGCGTCGCATCGCTGCGGGTCTCGACGACGTCGCCCTGAAACACCAGATCGCCGACGTTGAGCTCGACGGCGACGCCGTTGCGCACGACCGACGCGGAGCCGGCGACCGTTTCCACCCGTCCGATCGGTTGCTGCGCGGCCGTTGCCCCCGCTTGCGCATATTGTCCGGGCGCAGCCGTGCCGGCCAAAAGCTCGATCACATTGGCAGAAAGAATCGCCCCTTCAGGCGAAACGAGATCCGGCTGCTTCTCCTGCCGGAAATAATCCGGAACGAGGATCTTGCGGCCGTCCTCGCCGGTTAAGACGAGATCGGGTCCTTTGCGGTGGAAATCGGCGGTGAAAAGGAAGTGCGCGTCCGGAATGGTGACGACGGCGCTGCCCGGCTCAACGGCAATCGCCGCTGCGCCGTCGCGCGCATCGAAAGACTCACCCCGCGTGTGAATCACACTCTCACCTTGTGAACGTGTTCACTGAGCCTCCACCGGAGACGCTCGTCCCCATGCCCAAAGCCCCGCGGCGCGGCGCATTTTAGGCACGGACGTCAGCACGTGATTGTAGGAAGCTCCCAGTACAATCCGAACTTGTTCCCAGGCTCTGATTTTTTAGCCTACGATTATTACGTAGTAGTACGTAACCACCGGGCCCGTCGAGTGAAATTTCGGAAAAATTGCGTCCCAGCGGGCTGTCTAAGCACTGCGCTGCCGCTGCTCGGCGAGCTCCAGCCACTCGTGCGCCAGCTCTTCGTAGCGGCGTTTGCTTTCCTCGTGCCAACGGTTCGCAACCGAGTCCAGGCCCATCTGCTGGGTCAGGAGCGCTTGCGTCGGTGGGGGACCCAAGCATCGGCGCCAGGCCGATTGAGTGCGGGGGGAGGTAGTCATGGCGATCTCCTTATTCACGCATTCCACCGATGGGGCGGAACTTAGGGCCAGTTGCACATTCGCGCTGTGATTGCCGTCACAAAAAGAGGCTTTGCTGCCGCGCCAGGCGCCGCTCTACTCGGCAGCAAGAGCGCCCCTGCAATACGAATGAAAGCGATCTCCGCGCGCACGGAAGCTGACGCAACGCCTTGGCGCGCTTGAAGAAATTGGGCCGGAATCACAATGCCATCCTGTAAGGTCGCTTGCTGAAGCAAACCCTCGACAGCTCCTCCGATGGCACCTGCCGCCGACGCCTCGTTCTCATCCAAGGCTTCTGTTATGGCTGTCGGCGTAACCGAATGTTGCTACCCGCGGTTGTGCGCCGATAGCCCCAGTCACAACTTTGAGTAAAGATAGTTGGCAAAAAACAATCAGCGTGCAAGATGATTATTTTGATCAAAACAATAAACGGTATTTATACCCATGCGCAGCCTCAATCTCGATCAACTCAAGGCGTTCGTCGAAGTCGTCGAACGTGGCAGTTTCACTGCGGCGGCAAGGGAGCTGAACCTAACGCAGCCCGCAGTCACGCATCAGGTGCAGGAACTCGAACGCCGCTTCAAAGTGGCCCTCCTGGAACGCTTCGGTAAGCGCGCCTACCCCACTCAAGCGGGCGAGAAATTGATCGAACACGCTCGAACTCTCTTGGAAGAAGACACCCGCACCCAGGTGATGATGCGCAAATTCGGCGATGGCTGGCTCGGCCGGGTACGCGTCGGCACGAGCATGACCGTGCTGATGTACCTGCTACCGCCAATCTTGCGACAGCTTAAGACCGACCATCCCCAACTGGAAATCAACCTCAAGACGGGTTTGACGGCGACAACTCTACAAATGCTGAAGACAAATGGACTCGATCTGGGTCTGTGCGCAATGCCCATCGAAGACCCGGCGTTTGAGTCAATTCAGCTGTTCAACGACGATCTGGTCGCCATTCTGCCCGTGAACCTGGAGGGCGTTCCCAAAAAGGTGACACCGGCATTTCTTTGCCAGTGCCCGCTGATCCTTGGCAGCTCGCAATCCGCTCTCCGTCGAACTGTCACAGCTTGGCTGAGTCTCGCCGGCCCGCCGCCAAGGCCAGTGATGGAGTTCGACAACGTGGAGGCGATGAAGAGTGTCGTGGCCGTGGGGCTGGGGGCTTCGATTATTCCCAGGATCGCCCTCGGCGCGGGACACATTTCAGCGGCGAATATGGTTATGCGGCCACTTCATCCGCGCGCCAGCCGACGAGTCGGATTGATCCGACTGCGCGGAAAGCGAGCCACCGATGGTATGCAGCTCGTCGCCGAAGCATTGGTCTCTTTGCGGCGCCAGCGCACGTCGGCGACATCAATACAGATGTGACCTGCACGCTCCGCAACACCCCACGTGAACCGCTCGTGCGGATGCATCAATTACCGCGCTTGCCAACAAATCGAGGGCTAAGGTGGGCTTTGCGATGAATGCGTCCGTCATACGGCCGGTTGCGTTGAGTCATTTGCGGGAGGCTTTGGCGTGGGAATACGCGGCCGCGTCATCGCGCAAAGATCACCTCACTCCTCCGTCTCCCGTTGCAGGGCGCTCCTGTCATCCAGGCAGTAATAGCCCGCCAGCCGTCGCACCAGTGAGCGGGCCGCCCAATCGTTGAGGACCCGGCTGACATTTTCCCGTGCAATTCCTGCCATCGCGGCCAAGTCGCTCTGGGAGACTTTTTGCCGAATGAGGATGCGTCCTTGGCCGATATCGCGGCCAAATGCCTCGGCGAGGCTCAAGAGCGCCCGCGCCAGGCGCCCTTTCAGGGACAGAAAGTTGGTGGCCACCAGGGCATCGTCGGTATCTCGGAGCCGCCGTGACAGCAGGGTCGCGACGTGCCGGTAGAGTTCCGGCCTGGATTGCCCAAACGCTTCAAAGGCGCTGCGCCCGACGAAGCTCAGCTTGGAATCGCGCAGGGCGGTGACCGAAGCAGAGCGCGGCCCGCCGTCGATCATGGACAATTCGCCAACGACCGACCCGGGGCCGAGAATTGCGAGGATGCGCTCGCCGCCGCCCGGCGCGGCGATGCTCGCCTTGAGCAAGCCTTCCTCGACTCGATAGCAGCCATCGCCCTCGTCCCCAACCATGAACAAGGTCTGATCGGACTTAAGCGAGACGGGGCGCGCCTTGGCGAACAGACTCTGCGACAACTCCGTCGGCAAAGCGGCCAACAGACTTTCCGATAGGGGGATTGGCTTTGACATGGCGAATCTAGCCTGTTTAACCGGGCCACCAGCGGATTATACAGCTTCCCCATCCAAAAAAGTGAATCCAATGGGGAGGAACGCAGCACAAGGGCTTCGGACGGTGCTCGCGTGAAACCGCGGACGACGACTGCGAGGAGTGCACCATGGCGAAAGTGCGAGTAGGCCTTGTCGGATGCGGCTTTGCCGCCGAACTGCATATGTATGCCTACCAGCGGGTCTACGGGGTTGACGCGCAGGTGACGGCGGTCGCGGCACGCGGCGATCATGTGCTCGATTTCGCCAAGAAACACCAGATCCGTCGCACCTATCGCGATGTCCAGTCACTTTTGGCGGACAAGGAGATCGACGTCGTCGACATTTGCACTCCTCCCGCGTTGCATGCGGGCATGATCGTCAAGGCGGCGCAAGCAGGAAAACATGTCATCTGCGAGAAGCCGTTCACCGGATATTTCGGACGTGGTGAGGACAAGACCCCGATCGGCAAGCACGTGCCCAAATCGCGTATGTACGAGCGCGTCATGGAGGAGATGGACCAGACCTGTGCCGCCATCAAAGCCAGCGGCCGGCTTTTCATGTACGCGGAAGATTGGATCTATGCGCCCGCGGTGATGAAAACCGAGCAGATCATCAAGGCAACCAAAGACAAGATCCTGTTCATGAAGGCCGAGGAGAGCCACAGCGGCTCGCACGCGGCCCATGCCGCCCAGTGGTCGATGACCGGCGGCGGGTCGCTCATTCGCATGGGCTGTCACCCGCTGTCGGCGGTGATCTATCTCAAGCAAGTTGAGGCGCAGGCGCGGGGTGAGCGCATTGCAGTATCCGCGGTGACGGCTGATGTCGGCAACGTCGCGGCTTGCGTGCCGCCGCAAGCGCGTCCGTTCATCAATGCCAATCCCGTGGACGTCGAAGACTGGGGAATGCTGACGCTCACCTTCTCCGACGGCACCAAGAGCACGATCTTTTCCGGCGACATGATCATGGGCGGTGTGCGCAATATCGTCGAAACCTACACGAGCGGAGGCGCGCTGTTCGCGAACATCACACCCAACAACCACATGACCAGCTATTTGACGGATGAAGCGAAACTGGCGGGCGTCTACATCACCGAGAAGGTCGATCGAAAAACAGGCTGGCAATTCATCTGCCTCGAAGAGGAGTGGACGCGCGGCTACTTGCAGGAGATTCAGGATTTCATGGAATGCGTCTCGAGCGGCCGGCAACCCCGCGCCGATCTCGACTTGGCCTACGAAACCACGAAGCTCAACTATGCCGCCTATTGGGCGGCCGAGGAGGGACGACGGATCGCATTGTAGGTTGTTTCACAATGCCGTGGCGCAACGATCTCGGTGGGCTCCCTCTCCCTATGGGAGAGAGAGCAAATCGAGCCTGCCGCCGGGTTGGGAATCAACAGCTTCATCGAGCCGCGAATGACAGGCTGAATACTCGAGACCGGGTTACTCCGCCGGCGCGGCGGCGCCGGCGCGGGGGCGGCGCGCCGTCTCGAGCCAGCCGAGAATTCCGCGCGGCATGAAGATGACGAAGAGGATGAGGAGGATGCCGTAGATGGTATTTGCGGCGCCGACGAAGTTGGCGCCGAACCAGACCCGTAGGCCTTCGGTCAGCGCGATGGTCAAGAGCGACCCGACGGTGGGCCCGAGCAGCGCGTACATGCCGCCGGCAATGGCCGCGAACACGATTTGCAGCGACACGCCGATGCCGGACACGGTGTCGGGATTGAGATACATCAGGTATTGCCCGAACACGGCGCCGCCGAGCGCGGTCAGCGCGGCACTGATGACGGTGATGCGCAGCTTCTCGCGCGTGACGTCGATCCCGATGGCGGCAGCAGCCTCCTCATCGTCGGAGATCGCTTCGAGCGCGTCGCGACCGATGCCGCGATCGATCCAGCGCCAGACGAGCAGGCCGAACAGCCAGATGAGCAGCGCGATGGCGTAGAAGTAGATCTTGTCGGGAAATTGCAGCGCGTACCAGGAGTGGCCGATGCTCCTCGGCGTCATGCCGAGCGATCCACCGGTGATGTCGCGCGCCGCCACGATCGACAACAGCACGACCTGACCCAGCGCCAGCGTGACGAGCGCAAAATAGTGGCCGACGACTTTGAGCCGGAAACACGGGTAGCCGATGATCAACCCGAGCAGTGCCGACAAGCCGATGCCGAGCGGGATGCCGAGCCACGGCGTCACATCGAAATAGTTCCACAGCAGCGCCGGCACGTAGGCGCCCACGCCCATGAAGGCGCCATGCCCGAGCGAGACCAAGCCGAACCGGCCCATCATCGACCAGGCTGTATAGACGAATCCCCACAGCAGGATTTGGATCAGAAGATGTAGAAGATACGCGGATGTGACGAAGGGCAGCGCGAGCAGGATGCCCAAGCCGGCGAGCGCCGCTATGCGTCTTTCGTTCATCGGCCGACGATCCCTTGCGGTCGAATGAACATGAGCAGGATGAACAGGATGAACGCGAGCACGTACGCAAGCTCGGTCGAGAAATAGTAGCCGCCGATGGCGATGATCTGGCTGATGATGAATGCGGCAATGAAGCCGCCGATCATGTTGCCGAGCCCGCCCAGCACGCAAATCATGAAGATCAGCGGACCGAACGTGTTGCCGACGAAGGGATGCACGTCGTATTGCAAGGCCAACAGACAGGCGCCAAGGCCGGCGAGCGCGCCGCCGATCGCCGACGTCACGAGGTAAATGCGCCGCTGATCAACACCCATGAGGCCGATGATCTCGCGGTCCTGGGCGATCGCGCGAATGGCGGTACCGACATAGGTGCGCCTGAGAAAGAAATAGAGCGCGGTGGCTCCCGCCAGCGCCACGCCGAAAGCCAGCAGGCGCGAGTAGCTGATATAGATGCCGCCGATCTCGAGCACCGGCAGGCGCACGCCGATATTGCGGAAGTCGGTGGTGAAAATCAGCGTAGCGAAGCTTTGCAGGAAGTAGAGCAGGCCGCCGGTGGCGAGGAGCTGGTTGATCGGCGCCGAGCCGAGAATAGGCGCAATGATCAGCAGATGAACGAGCACCCCGAGGACGGCCACGCCGACGACCGATGCCATAAACGCGAGAGGCAGCGGCCAGCCGAATACGGCAAACAACCAATAGACCGCGTACATGCCGCACATGACGAGATCGGCATAGGCGATCCACACCACGTCGATCACGCCGAAGATCAGGTTCAAGCCGAGGGTGAGCAGCGCGAGCACGCCCGCGAGCAGCAGGCCGTTGATCGCCGCTTCGAGCAGGAACAGGTCCATGCCCGCTACAACCCCATATACGCCTTGCGAATGAACTCGTTGTTTTTCAGCTCGGTCGAGGTGCCCGACAAGCGAATAGCCCCGACCTCCAGCAGATAAGCGCGGTCGACCACCTCGAGCACCTGCTGGATGTTCTGCTCGACGATGAGAACCGTGAGCCCTTCCGCGCGAATGCGGCGGATGAGCGCGAATACTTCCTGCACGACGAGGGGAGCGAGACCTGCGGACGGCTCGTCCATCAAGAGGAGCCGCGGCCGCGACATCAGCGCGCGGCCGATTGCGCACATCTGCTGCTCGCCGCCCGAGAGCGTGCCGGCCGGCTGGTTTCGTCGCTCTCGCAGCTGCGGAAAGAGCTGATAGACCCAGGCGAGCTGTTCGGCAAAATGGCGTCTCGCTGCGGGAATGTAGGCGCCGATCCTCAGATTGTCCTCAACGCTGAGCTTTGGAAACAGACGACGGTTCTCGGGAACGTGGGCAATTCCGCGCGCGACGATGCGATGCGCCGGAATACCGATAAGCGAGCGCCCATCGAGACTGATGGCGCCGGTGAATGCTGCGACGAGTCCCGATACGACTCGCATCAATGTGGTCTTGCCGGCGCCGTTGGGGCCGATCACGCCCACCGTCTCGCCCGCCGCTACTTCGAGCGAGACGCCGAACAGCGCGCGGAACGAGCCGTAGCCTGCGGAAACGTCGACCAGCGACAGCATGATCGGCTAAGTCGGCCTGCCGAGATAAACTTCCGTCACGCGCGCATCGCGCGCGGCTTCCTGAAGCGCGATCGCACCGCCGAGCGAGGCGCCAATCAGGACGATGGGGCCCGGCCCGACGGTGTCCAGAATGCGATGGAGGTCCTGCTTCTCGAAGAAGCCGTAGGTGCAGCTGTCGCCGTCCGACTCCCCGTGCGCCCGGCTGTCGAACGCCACGGCGTCGAACCCACGCCGCGTGAAGCGCTCGACCACATGTGCAGCGCTCGACCGGTTGTCCGCGATGCCGTGCAGATAGACGATCGTCCCGCGGCGACCGCCTGCGGCCTGGCACCGCCAGCCCTTCAAGCCCAGCCCGTCGCTCGTCACGACCGCGTCCTGGCACATCGCGGGCCGCGCACCGACGACGGCGCGACGTGCCGGATGCAAAAGGGCACCGGCGCCCGCACCGGGAATCTGGCTATACGCGAGCGCCCAGCCAGTCAGAAGCAGGAGGACCAGGCCGACCCCAGCCCTCAGCCTCCAACCCCTAATCCCCAATCCCCAATCCCCAACCCCTGACCTCTGACCTCTGACCTCACCACGCCGTATTGACGGCGATGTCGTGCGCGACTTTCCACTGGCCGTTGACCTTCTTCCACACGGTCACGAACCGCTGCTTCCGAACCGTGTGGTCTTCGCCGTTCTCGCCGAGATCGGTGAGCTGCCCCTCACCGGCCTGAACGGCGATGTCGCCGGCGGCGGCGATCACCGGGTCCTGCGCGGTGAACGAGACCTCGAGCACGCGCGAACCCTGGTGCAGCGTCACCGACAACGGCGTGGGCGGGGTCTGGGGCATGCGTTTGGACTCGAAGGCGCGCAACGGAGATGCGATCGAGTTTAGCGTCGGCACGCAGCGCCCCGCCCGCGCGTGCAAAAAACCACGGGCGTGTTGCGTCGCGCCGACCGTCCATCCGCCGGTCCCCGCGTCCACGAGGTGCGCACGCAGGCCGCGCGCATTTGTGCGCAGCGCGGCTTGCAGCGGCCGGCTAAGGTCACGCCATCGATTCATGCGAGCGCGCAGGCTTCAGGCGCCGCGTCCGGGAGCCTTGTTCCATGTCCACGCTATCGCTGTCGTCCGCCCTGTTCGTTGTCGCCGCCACTGCCGCGGGCGGCGGCGTGGCCTGGCTGGCCACCGCGCTCCATTACCGCACCAAGCTGGCCGAGCTCGGCCTGCAGTTGCAACAGGCCGAGCAGGCCAAGCAGAAGGCACAGGAGCTCGCGCTGCAGGCGCGCGCGCAGGTCGAAGCGCTGCAGCAGGCGCTGTCCGAAGCCAAGCGCGATGGCGTGATCCAGAACGCGGCGCAAACCGCGCGCGCCGCCGCAGCGGCTGCGGCCGCCGCCGAAGCTGCCAAGGCCAAGGCACGCGCAGAGCTGTTGCGCCAGCTCGAGACCGAGGACAAGAGCGAGCGCGCGCACGGCTTCGCTGACACGCAGCCGCTCGGCAACCGCTGAGGCGAGCGCGACCGCGCGGACGCGCTGAGTCTCAGACCAGCACGCGCTCGATGCCGCCGGCGTTGGCGCGCGCCACGTAGTCTTCGAGCCACGTGTCGCCGATCAGCCGGCGCGCCATCTCGACCACGATGTAGTCCGACTTCAGCAGGCCGCTCTGCAGGTCGCCCTGGTAGCGCGACAGGCCTTGCAGGCAGCTGGGGCACGACGTCAGCACGGTGATGTCGTCGTGCGCGTCCAGCTTGGCCTTGGCACGCAGCGCGGCTTCGCCCTTGCGCACCTCCTCTTCCTTGCGAAAGCGCACCTGCGTGGCGATGTCGGGCCGGCTGACGCCGAAGGTGCCGCTCTCGCCGCAGCAGCGCTCGCTCTTGATCACCTGCTCGCCGACCAGCGCTTTCACCGTCAGCATCGGATCGCGCTGCTTCATCGGGCTGTGGCACGGGTCGTGGTACAGGTAGGCCCCGCCGGCCGGCAGCGTGACGCCCTTCTCCAGCAGGTACTCGTGGATGTCGACGATGCGGCTGCCCGGGAAGATCTCGTCGAATTTGTAGCCCTGCAGCTGGTCGTAGCAGGTGCCGCAGCTCACCACCACGGTCTTGATGTCGAGGTAGTTCAGCGTGTTGGCCACGCGGTGGAACAGCACGCGGTTGTCGGTGATGGTCTTCTCGGCACGGTCGTACTGCCCGGCGCCGCGCTGCGGATAGCCGCAGCACAGATAGCCCGGCGGCAGCACCGTCTGCACGCCGGCGCGCCACAGCATCGCCTGCGTGGCCAGCCCCACCTGCGAGAACAAGCGCTCCGATCCGCAGCCGGGGAAATAGAACACCGCCTCGCTGTCGGTGCTGGTGGCCGCCGGGTCGCGGATGATCGGCACGTAGTGCTTGTCTTCGATGTCGAGCAGCGCCCGCGCGCTGCGCTTGGGCAGGCCGCCGGGCAGCTTCTTGTTGACGAAGTGCACCACCTGCTCGCGCACCGTCGCCGGGCCCACGGTGGCCGGCGGCAGCACGGTCTGGCGCTTGGCCGCCAGCTTCAACACGTCGGCTGCCGCGCGCTGCGCCCTGAAGCCCACGTTGACCATCAGCCGGCGCGCCAGCCGGATGGTTTCCGGGTTGGTTGCGTTGAGCATGAACATCGCCGCCGCCTGGCCTGGCTTGAAGCGCTTGCGCCCCATCTTGCGCAGCAGGTTGCGCATGTTCATCGAGACATCGCCGAAATCGATCTTCACCGGGCACGGGCTGGCGCACTTGTGGCACACGGTGCAGTGGTCGGAGACGTCTTCGAACTCCTCCCAGTGGCGCAGCGAGATGCCGCGCCGCGTCTGCTCCTCGTAGAGAAACGCCTCGATCAGCAGCGACGTGGCGAGGATCTTGTTGCGCGGGCTGTACAGCAGGTTGGCGCGCGGCACGTGCGTGGCGCACACCGGCTTGCACTTGCCGCAGCGCAGGCAGTCCTTGATCGCATCCGAGATCGAGTTGATGTCGGAGTGCTGCATGATCAGCGATTCGTGCCCGAGCAGGTTGAAGCTCGGCGTGTAGGCGTTGCGCAGGTCGCCTTGCGGCAGCAGCTTGCCGCGATTGAAGCGCCCTTGCGGATCGACGCGTTGCTTGTAGTCGCGAAAGTCCGCGGTCTCCGCCTCGGTCAGGAACTCCAGCTTGGTGATGCCGATGCCGTGCTCGCCCGAGATCACGCCGTCCAGCGAGCGCGCCAGCTTCATGATGCGCGCCACCGCCTCGTGCGCGGTCTGCAGCATCTCGTAGTTGTCGCTGTTGACCGGGATGTTGGTGTGCACGTTGCCGTCGCCGGCGTGCATGTGCAGCGCCACCCAGACGCGGCCGCGCAGGACCT
>Ga0081455_10005160_pt1 | contig 14380 bp, 11 predicted proteins | sample TabmetS3T2R1_FD_70207 | JGI IMG/M metagenome (GOLD analysis project Ga0081455, IMG submission 70207) | Tabebuia heterophylla rhizosphere microbial communities from the University of Puerto Rico - S3T2R1 | ecosystem: Host-associated > Plants > Roots > Rhizosphere ... | reverse complement strand
GTAGAGGCGCCGATATCCAGCGCCTTTTTCCCGTGCACGTCGATTTTGAAGTAGTCCAGAGCGCCTTCCAGCTTTAGCGCGCCCCGCCCGACATATTTGGGTGCCGGCTTGATTGAGATTACTGCTTGTTCTTCAAGAAGCTCAGATGGTTTTACGGCAATTCGTGTGCCGACTTTTACGTCGCCGGCCATCACGGCACGCCGGGCCTGCTCGCGGCATGGAAATAACCCCTTACCGACCAGAAGCTGATCAAGCCGTAATTTCTTCGGCATCGTGCCCTGTGGTAATAACGGAGCGATGCCACACCTCGGCAATCGACAAACGAAGAGCTTCCAGAGCTTTGGTTAACTGCTCCAGTGTGATGCATAATGGCGGCATTAGAACAACGACATTGCCCAGCGGCCTGGTCAGCAGTCCATGGCGCCGTGCCTGTAGACAAACAACCGCGGCCAAACTCGACCGCGGAGCATTCGGAGATTCTTCAAGCTCAATACCGGCAATAAATCCGCACTGTCGGACTTCTTTTACACCCGGGAGTTTTTCAAGATCAGCCAGCGAAATACTGAGGAACTGGATTTTCGGCTGTAATGTTTGCAGGACGTGTTCGTCCTCGAAGATCTCGAGACTGGCCTTGGCTGCCGCGCAAGCGAGCGCATTTCCCGTATAGCTGTGGCCGTAAGCCAGCGCTTTACCTTCCGCCACGGATCCATCAAACGCTGAAAATAATTTTTCTGCTATCAAAGTAATAGCCAGCGGAAGATATCCACCTGTCAATCCCTTAGCCAGGACCATCATGTCTGGAATGACTCCCTCGTGTTCTGAGGCAAACATTCGGCCAGTTCTGCCAAATCCGGTCATTACTTCATCAATAATCAGCAGGGTGTCACTCCGGCTGCACCATTCGCGGACGGCTTTCAACGTGCCACGGGGCCAGAGACGCATCCCAGCGGCGCCTTGAATCAGCGGCTCGATAACAACCGCAGCCGTTTTAGCTATTTCAGCCGGCGGAAGGGATTCCAGCGCCTTGATATTTGGGACCTGCATGGCTGGAAAATTCCAGCGTGTCGATCCGATCTGAAACATGGCCGATGCGCCCAGGCTCGCTGCACCGGCAGTATCGCCATGATAGCCATTTTGGAATGCAATAAATTGATGCCTTCTCGAATGACGCAACCGCCAGTATTGATCCGCAATTCTCAAGGCGACTTCAATTCCTGTGGAGCCATCGTCAGAGAGAAAAACTCTGCTCAAGGAATTGTCTGGGAAGAGTCCAACGATTGCCTGGGCGAGCTCGATGGCGACCGGGTTCGTGAAGCCGAGGAAGGAAGTGTGCGCGACGCGATCGAGTTGACGACGGATGGCCGCATTAATGTGGGGGTGATTGTGTCCGTGGATATTTGTCCAGATGGATGAATTCCCGTCGATGTATTCGCGGCCTCTGCTGTCACGCAGCATGGCGCCGTGTCCTTCGACCAGAATGAGCGGCTCGTGTTCCGGAGCGCACCATTCGCGCATATCGGTGAATGGATGCCAGACAAATCGTTTGTCCGCGGCGATCAATTCCTCGGTGTTCCACTCATTCATAGGCGCGCTGTTCCTGGATTAGCTTCTCGATGGAGGCAACGTCCTCGACCGAAGCGCGACGTCGCTGATATTTGCGCGCCAGAATCTCTTTTAGTGCCAGCAAATCCTCCAGCAGTGGGCGATCATAATAAGTCCAGTCCAGATCGCCCGCTATTTTGGCCTGTAATCGCCACGAACCACCAAACTTCGTTGCGCGCACTTCGCGTTTTCTGCCATCTTCGATTCTATCCGTCCATATATGTTGACTCGGCATCGCAATAAAACCTTACATTAGCGGCCGTGAAAGAGGTAACCAAATTGGCGGCGTACTTTGTCGCGACGATTGTCATCGGAGCGATTTTTGCTCCAATTCTTTTTTGGTCTGCTCAGTCGCTTGCGGCGCACGGCATACTCCCGTTTCTGGCAAGGTACGATTTCGAGACATTCTTTCACCGCGCCCTTCTGGTTGCGGCCGTACTTTTGCTCTGGCCTTTGCTGCATCTAAGCCACGTCCGATCCATGGCGGACCTGGATCTTGCGCCAAATTCGCGCTGGGGCCGCGATCTAGCAGCCGGGGTCACGATCTCGGTGGTTCCCCTGCTCTTTTGCGGGGTTTTGCTGATCGCACTTCACGTTTATGCCATTCGGCATAACATTGCGTGGCCGCGTTTTGGCAAAATGCTGCTGGCCTCCATAGCGGTTCCGTTTATCGAAGAAACTTTTTTTCGCGGGATCGTTTTAGGCGTTTTACTTAAAGGTGGTAGCGGCGGCGCGCTGCGCCGTCCGGACGCCGCAGCGCGGCGTCCCTACCCATACATCGCCATCCTTGCTGTTTCCGCGCTCTTTGCAGTTGTCCATTTTTTGAAGGCCCCCGAACGGGCATCGGAGGTAGTAACATGGACGTCCGGCTTCAGTTCGATTGCACGTGCATTTGATGGAATTGGGGACCCGATGATGGTGACCTTGGCGTTGACGACATTATTTTTGATCGGCTGCATTCTCGCTGACGCGCGTGTGCTGACACGTTCGTTATGGCTGCCAATCGGGCTGCATGCTGGCTGGATCTTTGGCAGCGGCGCTTTTATGCGGCTGGCTCGTCAGCAAATCGTGGCTTTTCCCTGGATGGGAAAGAACATGCTGGTTGGAATACTCCCGATAGGGCTGGCTGTTCTCACCTGGGTAATAATGCGCACCTGGTTGAAATATGATCGCGCTCCGCAGGTTTGAATTGTTCGAGGCGGCCGCATCGCTTTTGTACCCTCCGGTATGCGCCATATGCGGGGGTAAAACTCAAGCTGGCGAATATCTCTGCCAGCAATGCGAAGCAAAAGCCATTCGGATCGTTGCGCCGTTTTGCCAGAAATGCTCCGAGCCTTTCGACGGCGCACTAACGACCACGTTCACATGCGCCAACTGCGCTCACCGCGAGATCTACTTCGATGCAGCAGTCGCCGCATACCGCGGCCGCGGCATCGTTCGCCAGATCATTCACGAATTTAAGTATGCTCGTCAGGTTCATTTGCGACATCTGGTAGCTCGTTGGCTGTGCGCGGCATTTGACGATCCACGGCTTCGGGGACGCCCCTTTGATCTGATGGTGCCCATCCCATTGCATCCAGCTCGCCAGCGGGAGCGCGGCTTCAATCAAGCGAGCTTGCTTGCTGAATTGCTAAGCGCGCGAATATCGATTCGGTGCAAGCCAATGTTAAAGCGCATTCGCTACACGACTACACAGACAGCGTTGGATCGCGCCGAAAGAATGGAAAATTTGCATAACGCGTTTCGTTTACGAAAGAACGCGGACGTGCGAGGCTTGCGCGTGCTTTTAATTGACGATGTCCTAACAACCGGCTCCACGCTCAGCGAGTGCGCGCGCGTCTTGAAACGCTCAGGAGCAATCTCTGTCTACGCGGCCACTGCGGCACGCGCCTAAAATTGCGATGGCCATTTTCAAAAAACCGGCGATCAAGGCGGAAGGCGGAAAAAAGAAAGAGATTCCGCGCGGCCTTTTCCAAAAATGTCCCGGGTGTTCGGAGGTCGTGCCGGAGATCGAGCTTTCTCAGAACCAGCGGGTTTGCCCGCGTTGCGATTATCATTTTGCGCAACCCGCCAAGGAGCGAATTCAGAACCTGCTGGATCCGGATTCGTTTGTGGAAATGGACGCTGGTTTGAAATCAGTAGACGTCCTGCGTTTCCACGGAATGGCCTCCTACAAAGAGCGGCTCAAGAACTATCAGGCGCGCACCGGCCTGCTTGACGCGGTCATCACCGGACATGGAATTCTTGATGGCTACAAGGTTGCAATCGCGGTGATGGACTTTGGCTTCCTGGCCGCAACCATGGGTTCGGTAGTTGGCGAAAGAATCACGCGCACAATTGAATATGGCACGGCCGAACGCTGTGCTGTGATCATTGTTGCCGCTTCTGGTGGAGCGCGTATGTACGAAGGAATGTTGAGCTTAATGCAGATGGCCAAAACGAGCGGCGCGCTTGCTCGCCACGCGGAGGCCCGTCTTCCTTACATTTCCGTCCTGACAAATCCAACCACGGCCGGTGTCATGGCCAGTTTCGCATCACTGGGTGACATCATTCTCGCTGAGCCAAGGAGCATGATCGGCTTTGCCGGTCCTCGCGTCATCAGGGAAACCACACATCAGGATTTACCCGAACGATTTCAAACTGCCGAGTTTCTCGAGGAGCACGGCTTGATCGATATGATCGTCCACCGCAAAAAGATGCGTGAACAGATCAGCCGCTTGCTCAATTATCTTACCATCGCGCCGTGATGGTCGGGACATCGCGCTGCGATGTTTGGACGGTCCGAGGCCGACCGGCATTCAGCGCGGCGTCCCCGCCACTGGCACCGGGAATCTTAAAGATCGTGCGAACCGGCCCCATGAACTATAAGGAAGCGTTGGCGTGGCTCTACGGCCTTCAGCGCTTTGGAATCAAGCTCGGTCTCGAAAACATCGCGCGATTGCTCGACGAACTTTGTAGCGGCGTTTTGGTCACACCCCGTCCGGCAGTCGCTGCGGCGAACGCCTTCACACCGAAAGTCATTCACGTCGCGGGAACAAATGGCAAAGGTTCCGTTTGCGCCATGATCGATTCCATTTGCCGCGCGCAAGGATATCGCACCGGCTTGTTCACATCCCCTCACCTGATCACGTTTCGCGAACGCATTCGTGTAAACGGCGAAATGATTTCTGAAAACGCGGTCGCGCATGGCCTGACGATTATTCGCGATCTCGTCGCAAACTGGGATCCGCATCCGACATTTTTCGAGGTGGTGACGGCTTTGGGCCTCAAGCACTTCTCCAATACAAATGCCGAGATCGTGATTCTGGAAACCGGCCTGGGTGGGCGCCTCGATGCGACAAACGCCGTCCAATCGGATGTTTCGGTGATCACGCCGATCGATTTCGACCACGAAAAATGGCTGGGTAAAACAATTCCGGAAATCGCAGCTGAAAAAGCCGGCATTATCAAGCCGGGCGCTCCTGTTATTTCTGCTTGTCAGCGACCGGAAGCCGAACAAGTCATTCGGACACGGGCAGCCAAGTGCGGCGCGTCGCTCGAGTTCGTAACGCAACCTTACGATGAATCTTCAATCGCGCTCGCTGGATCGAACCAAAAAGAAAATGCCGCTCTTGCCATTGCCGCGCTTCGCGCAGCGAAGATCGAGATAGAAAGCGCAACAATCGTAAAAGGGCTATCTCGCATCGACTGGCCAGCGCGCTTCCAACAATGGGACCAACGCACAATCATCGATGGCGCGCATAATCCAGCCGCGGCGCGCACGCTCGCCCAAACATGGCGAGAACTGTTTGGCGACCAGCGCGCCATTCTTGTTCTCGCAGTCCTTTCCGACAAAAATCTGCACGCAATCTGTGAAGCACTTGCGCCGATTAGTGAGTTCGTACTGCTACCAAAAATTTACAGCGAGCGCGCCGCTGCGCCCGAAGAGCTGGCAAACGTGTTAGCCGGAATAACTCCTCCGATCCCCTGCTCCACCACTCCATCAATCGATGAGGCACTAACGCTTGCACGCGCGAAACCAGATCCAATTTTGATCACAGGTTCGCTTCATTTCGCGGGCGAAGTTCTCGCATATCTGCGCGGTCAGTTCGCAGCATTCGAAGAATGCGCGCAGTAGATCGGCGTCTCGCAGAGACGCCTACAAAATCCGGTTGAGGTTGTAGGAGAGTTTGTGTCAAACGCCCTCGCCTGGGTCAATCCGCGGGAACAACGGCACCGGCTTGCCAACAACATGGCCGTCCGGCAGTTTCCCCCACTGCGCATCCGCAAGTGAAAAGCGTTTTTCTTTTCCACTCAAATCCATTTTCCAATTCAGTTGATCGAAAATTCCGTGCGCCGCTCGCGGCAGAATCGGTGAAATCAAGATCGCGATGATACGTAGCGTGTCCGTAAGTGCGTACAGGACAGAGTTTAGCTTTATCTTCGAAGCCTTGTCCGAACCTTTGGCGAGCTTCCAAGGCGCTGTATTCTCCACCAAAGCGTTTCCTTGATCTGCAATTACCAAAATATTTCCAATTGCAGCATTAACCACGAAAGGACCTAGTGTAAATGGCAATGGGAACGGAATCGAAAACGTGCTCTCTGCACTCATATGCGATTCGTAGGCCTTCCTGTGCGTAATAATGGTATCCGCATAGGATTCGGTGGCACGCTCATCCGGGTTTCGCAGCCACACACCTTCTGGAAACGCAATGCGACTATCTTGATATCTCCCGACCATGTTTAAGGTGCGATTGAGCAAATTGCCTAACGAGTTAGCCAGGTCCGCATCGTAGCGTTCGATTACGCGCTGTTCGGAAAAGTCAGCGTCCTGACCCGTTGCGATATCGCTCATCAGATAGTAACGCAGGGCGCCGGCGCCGTATTTATCGATAAGAACAAATGGATCGACAACGTTGCCTGCGCTCTTACTCATCTTTGAGCCGCCGAGATTCCACCAGCCGTGAACCAGCAGTTGCGGCATTGCTTCGTCGGGAAATCCGATGGCGTGCAGCATGATGAGCCAGTAAATACCGTGCGCCGGGACAAGAATGTCTTTGCCAATGATCTGCAACGCAGGCCAACGGTCGCGGAATTCCGGCGACTGCCGTTCATACTCGTGAATAGCTGAATCGTAACCTGCAAAGCTGATGTAATTCGTTAGGGCGTCGAACCAGACGTAATTGACGAAATTTTTGTCGAACGGGAGTTCGATCCCCCAATCGAGCCGCGATTTCGGGCGCGAAATGCAAAGATCGCCGCTTAGTTTCTCGACAGCATTACGCAATTCCGTTTGACGAAAATCGGGGACAACCGCGTCTTTTCGATTCTCGAGATATCGCAGCAGCCACTCCTTGTGCTGGCTTAACTTGAAGTAATAATTTTCCTCCTCGCGAAATTCAATTTGTCCCCATTCCGGGCCAAATTCACCATCGGGACCGCGTTCTTTGTCCGTAAGAAATTGTTCCTGGCGAACTGAATAGTGACCGGCCTGCTTGTCTTTGTAGATTTGGCCGGCATCGAACAGGCGCTGCAAAATTCCTTGGACGACCTTCTTATGTCGCTCGCTGGTTGTCTCCGCCCACTCGTCATAATTCACGTCGAGCTTTTTCCAGAGATCGACAAACTTCTGGGTGATCTCTTTCACAAATTCAGCCGGAGGAACACCCGCTTTTGCAGCGGATTGCTGCACCTTCTGGCCGTGTTGATCAACGCCGGTTAAGAAAAAGACGTTGTCACCCTTGAGCCGATGATAGCGCGCGATGACATCGGCCAGCACCTTTTCGTAGGCGTGGCCGATGTGCGGCCTCGAATTGGTGTAATCAATCGCAGTGGTGATGAAAAATGTCTTCGGCATTTCTGCATCCACCTGTAGCGGCAGTCTCTGACTGCCGCAAACGTCGCCGCCTCTCGCGCAACGCCGTCAGTGCCTGGCCGTATTCAAAACGCGATTCCTGCAGGAGACAATCGGCCCTGAATTTGCACTAGCTTTTACGATAGCAGTGAGAGAGAGTTACTCATGAAAAATCACCTGAAGGTCCTGTGTTCCCTTCTGGCAGCCGTGATTTGCACAGTCGGTTTCGCGGCCGATCAGCCGAGTTGCGCGAAGACGGGCAAAAATTGCCCTATGAATGACAACAAAGCTTGCAACTGCGGTAAGAGTTGCAGCTGCTAGGGCAAGTTGTCCATATCACGTACGCAGTGACGATAGCCAGTCGAAGCCAAATACAGGTTTGATCGCGACGTAGACTCCCAAACGCCGTGACCGCTCGCAAGTAGCTGGCGATACCTTGGAAATGATTCGGAGAATGGCCGCGTTGTTGACGCGTACTAAGCCAGCTATTTCTCAAACAAAATAATCAAAATTCCGAGCAGACAAAAAATCCCGCCAACAATTATCGCCTCGTATTTGTCCAGTGCCTGGAAGTTTAAACGTTGCAAGCCAAGCAGCGTTAGCCACGTAAAGGTTACCATTCCAGCAACCGTTGCAATCGCCAGAATCGTGCTGAGAAAGACGAATCCAGCCCAGCCATATTTTGCGCCAATTAAGAACAAGGGCAGAAATGCTTCGCACGGAGAAAAGGTAAGCAGTGCGAATAGGCCGGCCATCACGGCCCAATCGGATCGCCGCCGAGACCATTCCTGTTGGATCGTTTCGATTTCCACTTGGTCTTGGTAAGGATGGTCGTCGCGTTGGCGCTCATGCTCCTGCGAGTCATGACGGTGTACACGGGCGTCATGGTGGTGATGGGAGCGGCCACCGAACAAATGAACGTGTCCATGACGGCCTTTGAATTGTCGCATTACGTAAACAAGGCCAATTAGAATCAACGCGGTGCCGGCAAAGGTTGGAAATGCTCGGCTCCATTTAGCATTCAATGCGATACCACCCCACGCAACCAGAACGCCCAAAGCCGTCGTGAATAAGACATGGCCACTTCCAGCCACGCCTGTCACGACAAGCGTCTTCAAGGCATTCCAACGCTGCGCACGTGCTGCTACGACGAACGGAAGCCAGTGGGTTGGAATTGCAGCGTGCAAGAAGGCGACGGTAAAGCCGGTGACTGCGATGGTCATAAAAAGTCCCTGAGTCATCGGGTCTGTGCTGCTTTAGATCCCTCGATTCCGCTAAATCGTGGGTTTCCCTCGCAGGAATTTCTCAATACCCGGAATTGAACCAATTGCATCTTTAAACCACGCGCTCTGGCCCCAGCGAGCAAGACAGCGCGTTTTGCTCGATTTGAATCGTGCAATGTTCAATTCGGAATTCGTCATGCAGATGTTGGCAAACGCGCTGTAAGAATTCATCACCGCCACTGCCATTCGGCATTTCCAGATGCGCTGTCAGCGCGGTTTGCGTCGTGCTCATCGGCCAAATGTGTAGATCGTGCACCGCGGTGACGTTTGGAAGGGATGCGAGGTAGTTCTCGACTTTCTCGAGGTCGACGTCTTCGGGGACCGCTTGCAACGCGCATCTAATCGACTCGCGCAGCAATCCCCACGTGCCGATCGCAATCACGACAACGATCACAAGACTCATAGCTGGATCAATCCAGTACAGTCCGGTCAGTGCAATTGTCAGACCGGCAAGCACCACGCCCAGGGAAACGCCGGCATCGGCAGCCATATGGAGAAAGGCGCCTTTGATGTTCAAATCACGATGGCGCCCGCTCATAAAAAGCAGGGCAGTTGCGGCGTTAATCAACACCCCGAAGCCAGCCACAACCATAATAGTCACACCCGGAATTTCCTGCGGCTGACGAAATCGCTGCAATGCTTCCCACGCGATAGCGCCGATCGCGATGAGTAAAAGAATCGCGTTCGCAAGCGAAGCGAGAATCGAAGAACTGCGCAGACCGTAGGTGAATCTTTTGCTGGGTTTAGTCTGTCCAAATTCACTGGCACCCCAGGCGAGCAACAAGCTCAGTACGTCGGTCAGGTTATGCCCGGCGTCTGCGACAAGCGCGAGCGAATGCGTAAACAGGCCAAACAAAGCTTCCACCGCGACGTAGGTAACATTCAACGCGATGCCGATTACGAATGCCTTGCGGTAGCTGACAGGAGCCGGGAGGTGAGTTGGAGCGTGTTTGTGTTCGTGCGGCATGTCCGGTCGCCTATTTCTCGAACAATATAATCACAACACTAAGCAGGCAGAAAATCCAGGCGACTAATCACCGTCTGGTGTTCAGCGCATTGGATTTCCGTTCCGCCCATTCATACAGGACTGGCAGCAAAACGAGCGTAAGAAACGTCGAACTAATGATGCCGCCGATAACAACGGTTGCCAGCGGTCGCTGGACCTCGGCGCCGGCGCTTGTTGAGAGAGCCATCGGAATAAACCCGAAAGCCGCGACAGCTGCAGTCATGAGCACGGGCCGCAGGCGTGTAAGAGATCCTTCGATCACAGCGGAGCGAACATCGCGTCCCTCTTCCCGCAGTTGATTGAAGTAACTGATCATCACGACTCCGTTGAGCACGGCAACTCCGCTCAATGCGATGAAACCTACCGCCGCGGAAATGCTGAAGGGCATATTGCGCAGCCATAATGCGACCACGCCACCGGTAACAGCCAGGGGAACACCGGAATACACAAGCAGCGCTTGGCGCACGCTGCCAAACGCCGTGAAGATTAAAACGAATATGAATGCGAGCGCCGCCGGTACAACGATCGTAAGTCGCGCCTTCGCTTCGCGAAGATTTTCAAACTGTCCTCCAAATTCGAGCGTGTAGCCTTCCGGCAATTTGACCTTCTCGCGTACTTTTGCGTCGGCCTCGCGCACCCAGCTTTCCACGTCACGCCCGCGTAGACTAACCATCAAAGCCGCTCGTCGCTGTGCTGTGTCGCGCAAGATAGGAGACACTGTCTTGACTTGTTGGATATCGGCCAGAGCACCGAGTGGCAAGATGCCAGAGTCTCCAACGCGGACGGGCAAAGCACGAATCGCCTCCAAATTTTCCCGGTCGCGTTCAGCAAGTCTGACAACGATGTCAAAGCGCCGATTGTCCTCAAGCATGGTGCCGACGGTCTGCCCGGCTAATGCAGCGGCAATCGTCTGGTTTACGTCACCAGCATGCAGGTTGTATTTTGCCAGCACGTCGCGTTTCAATCGGAGTTCCAGCATTGGGGAGCGGCCTGTGGTCTCGTATTCGACTTCGCCTTCACCCTCGCGAGTTCCTGGAATTTGTTCCAGCACCTCCTTCACCTCGGAACCGAGTCGCTCCAGCACGTCGTAATCGTTCCCAAAGATCTTGACAGCGATGTCGGCACGAATGCCTTCGAGCATTTCATTGAAGCGCATTTCAACTGGCTGCGCGACCATCACACGAGCACCGGGGTTCAACGCTTCAATTTCAGTCGTTATAATCTTCGCCAGTTCCTCTTTGCTGATAGGCTTGTTGTCCACCTTGCGCCATTGGTCTTGCGGTTTGTAGTAGATGTAAAAATCGCAATCGCTTGGCGGCATCGGATCTGTGGCAATTTCTGCGCTGCCAATCCGCGAAAACACGTGTGTAATCTCAGGCACACGCTTCGGGAGTTCCTGCTCCGTCTTCCGTTGATCTTCGACACTTTGCTCGAGGCTAATACTGGGCGCCCGATAAACCATCATCGTGAACACCCCTTCATCTAGCTTGGGAATAAAATCGGCACCGAGATTGCGAAAAATGATTATTGCCAACACGAATAAGGCACTGGCACCCAGCACTACCAGCCAGCGCACTCGCAACGAAAAGCGAAGTGCGGGAGCATAAGCGGTCTTGATAAGCTGAATAATCCAGTTATCGCGTTCTGCAATCCGGCCTCTGAGCAGGAACGAGCATAACGCCGGCATCAAAGTTAGCGACAGCACCAAGGATCCGCCAAGAGCGAGCATCACTGTGAGCGCCATTGGATGAAACATTTTTCCTTCAATCCCAGACAAAGCGAGAATCGGCACATAAACAATCGCAATGATCAGAACACCAAAGAACATCGGAGTGCCGACTTGTTTGCTGGCAGCGATTACCGTGTGCGATCGCTCTTCGACCGTTAATCGCCGGCCAAGCTGATGCTGCCTGACCCCCAGCTGACGAACAACATTTTCGACGATCACCACAGCACCATCGATGATTAATCCAAAATCGATCGCGCCGAGGCTCATCAGATTTCCGGAGATACCGAACCGCGTCATGCCGGTAATCGCAAAGAGAAGAGAGAGAGGAATTGCGGTTGCCACGATGAATGCGGCGCGCCAGTTTCCGAGAAGGAAAAGCAACACCGCGATGACTAATAATGCGCCTTCGAATAAGTTCGTTGCCACGGTGCGAATGGTGCGGTGTACCAAGTTCTTTCTGTTGTATTCCGGGCTGATTACCACGCCAGAGGGCAATCGCTTCTGGATTTCCGTCACCTTCTCACCAACGCGCTCCGCAACTGCGTGGCTATTCTCGCCCATCAGCATCATGACCACGCCAACGACCGCTTCCTGTCCGCTGTGCGTCGCCGCTCCTGTGCGAAACGCGTGACCAATCTGAACTTCGGCAAAATCTCTCACCCGCAAAGGCATCACTGCGCCAGCGAATTTGACCGGCAACTCCGCAATTTCCTGAGCCGAGGAAACCCGACCCACACCCCGAATCACGAGTTGTTCGTTTCCAGCATTGACGATGCCGCCGCCTGCGTTCTCAACATTTTCGCCAACAACTTTTGCGAGGTCGTTAACAGTTAGGCCAGCATCACGAAGCTTCGCGATATTCGGTTCCACCACGATCTGTTTAACATAGCCGCCGTAGGCGTTGACCTCGGCGACGCCGGGAACAGCACGCAGTTGGGGCTTAAGCATGTATTCCTGGATTTCCCATAGCGCCATCAGTTGCGCTTCGCGCGTGGACGGAGCACTCGGCACATTCGGTGCGTAGTCGAGTGTGTAATAGAATACCTCGCCCAATCCGGTTGTGATCGGAATAAGTTTCGGTGTCACACCAGCCGGCAACGAATCAGCGGCACTTTGCAAACGCTCGGTTACGAGTTGGCGCGCACGATAAATATCGCTCTTATCAGTGAACTGAAGTGTGATCTGCGATAGTCCAAAGCGTGACAGCGAACGCATTTCAGTAACGCCTGCAACGCCGCCGAGCGCCATTTCCAACGGCACGGTGACGAGCTTTTCAACCTCATCTGGCGCAAGCGCTGGAACCGTGGTGTTTACCTGCACTTGGACTCCAGTGATGTCCGGGATAGCATCCATCGGCAGTTTCGTTGCCGACCAGAGGCCACTAAAAAGGAGCGCTAGCGCGCCCATCAGAACGAGAACTCGTTGGCGAACGGAGAACTCCAGGATCTTGTCGATCATCGAATCGCCTCCTCTCGGTATAACTTTTGGCCGGTCAAAATCTCCAGCGTCTGCGCCGCTTCGAGCGCATCCTTCTGCGCGTCATTCAATGCAGTAATGGCTTCGAGATATTGTTTTTGGATTTCGATGTAAGTCGTCAGCGGGACCGCACCGAGGCGATAACTGCGATCGGCTGACTCCGACGCTTCGCGCAAAGTCGTCAGCGCGCCGGCTTTCCACGTTTCAATCTCAGCCCGTTTTGCTTCCAGGGTGGCGGCGGTTTGCGTAACGCGCCTTTCGACTTCGCGCGCCGTCATAGCCAATGAGGCTTCAGCTTGTTGTTGACGCGCCTTGCTACTCGCAATGTTCCCGAGGTTACGATCCCACAAGGGCAACGGTAACGAGACACCCAGACCTGCTCGCTGCTCGCGGTCGATTGCATTCTCGAACGAGTAAAACGGGCCGACGGCAATCGCCGGAAACCTCTCATTCTTTGACAACGCGACTTTGAAACCCTGCTGAGCGAACTCGACCTGGCGAATCCGAACGTCGAACGCGTTTGTGCGGGCTGCATTCACCAGGCGTGGTACAGAGATCGCCGTGAAAACGATCGGAGTCGCGGTTACCGTTAGCGCCGCGTCGGCAGGTCGTCCGCACAACTGATTCAGCTCTGCTGCGATCGTTTTCTCCGCCAACGCCGACTCACGTTTCTGGCGCTGAAACGTCAGCAAATTCGCACTGATAATCTGAGCTTCCAGTTGCGGTGCGACGCCTGCCAGCGGCCGCTGCTTCAGCACATCGCTGAGCGCTTCAGTGCGCGAAGCGATTTCCTGTACCGCTTTGGTCCTTTCTTGAGCGTTGCTGCTTGCGTAGGTCAATGAGCGAACTCGTGCAGCCAGCGTCAGGCGAAACTGCTGCAGATGTAGTTCGGCGAGCACCAGATCATGATTCGCAATTGCTTTGCGTAATGCGATGCGACCGGGATATTCGAAGGTCTGGCTGAGTGAGAGAGCCAATATCGCGCCATCGCCGCTCGCTCCTCCTGAATTTTCGCGCGAATTCTTGTAGCCAAGTTCCGAGTTTAATTCAGGGTTGCGAAAGGTTCCGGCGGTTCGCACGGCTCCTTTCGCAGCGGCAATCTCAGCGACAAAGAAGTTTAACTCGGGATTTCGCTGGAGTGCTTGTTTCACCAACGTCTCCGGCGTCTCAGCGAAGGCACTGGTACACGCAACCACAAAGGCGCTTGCTGCAAATAATCTGGTTTGTCTGTAAATGGACATGGTCTGATAAAAAGAGTTAGAGCAGCCCACAACACGGCGGTGTTGTGGCGTCGAAAAGCGTGAGCGAGAAAGCTGCGCGGACACACCGCGCCTGCGCTCGGTGTTAAGCTAGCTGAGGCGGATGATCGATCGCGGCGGGCAATCCATCTGGTGCAGATTGCTCACCGGTCGAAAAGAGAATGGGAGTCCCAAAAGCGCCGTTGATATCCA
>Ga0081455_10005159_pt1 | contig 14384 bp, 14 predicted proteins | sample TabmetS3T2R1_FD_70207 | JGI IMG/M metagenome (GOLD analysis project Ga0081455, IMG submission 70207) | Tabebuia heterophylla rhizosphere microbial communities from the University of Puerto Rico - S3T2R1 | ecosystem: Host-associated > Plants > Roots > Rhizosphere ... | reverse complement strand
ACAGAGCAGCCCACAGAGCAGCCAACAGACACGGCCACGCCGACTGAGACTGATTCGCCGACCGGCACCGACGATCCCACGGCCACTCCAACCGAGCCGTGCCTGCCGCCGTGCCCGACGGACTCGCCCACGCCAACCGACACTGAGCAGCCGACAGAGCAGCCCACCGATACGGCCACGCCGACCGAGACTGAGCAGCCGACAGAGCAGCCCACCGATACGGGGGAGCCGACTGGCACCGACGATCCCACGGACACGGCTACGCCGACTGAGTCCCCGACTGAGCCGTGCCTGCCGCCGTGCCCGACGGACTCGCCCACGCCGACCGACACCGAGCAACCGACAGAGCAGCCCACTGACACGGGCACGCCGACTGAGACCGAGTCCCCGACCGACCCGGGGGAGCCGACTGACACAGAGCAGCCCACAGAGCAGCCCACCGACACCGCCTCGCCGACCGGGTGTCCTGCGCCGACCGAGGACCCCACGGGGACCGAGGTGCCTGAACCGCCCGGCTCTGAACCGCCTTCCTCCGAACCTACTTCGACCGGGGGGTACTGACAGCTAGGGCGGCTGGACCAGGTTCCACTCCAGCCAGCCGGTGCCGGTACGGCCGTCGGGCGTACGGACCTCGCACAGTGCGCGGGGGAAGTGCGAGCGGCGGCCGTCACCGGCGGCGAGCAGCAACGGCCCGAAGCCGACCGGGGTGGCGCGCAGTTCGTGCCCACCCGGTTCGGCGCGGATCGTGGTCGGCCCGAACAGCCCATCGTCGGCCAGGTCCGTGGTGGCGGTGACCGCGCTCAGCTCCACCACCGAGCCGCCGCGCTGGTGGTACCCGACACCGCCGCCGGGCATCGACGGCAGCGCGACCGAATGCCAGCGGGTGCCGTCCTCCAAGTGAAGCGCGCTCCAGCACCAGTCGAACTGCCACCAGTCCCGCTCACCCCACGAATGGTCCCGCTGCCCGGCGCAGTCGACCGGCATCCGCTCGCCCCCGACGGTGAGGTGCCCGGTGACCCGGCATGGGATCTCGTACCGGGTGGTCAACCGCCACTGGTACGGCGCGCCGTCGGTGTGCCAGGTCAGGTCCAGCTCGACCGGGACCGGCGTGCCGGGTTCGCCCCGCAGGTGCGCCGCCGCGTCGGCGTGGGCCGTCCCGGTACCGCTGGCGCGCACCCGGAAGGCCTCCAGCGGCGCCGGCCAGGACAGGTCCACCTCGAACCCGCCGGCCGCGACCCGCTGCCCACCGGCCCGCTCCACCGGCAGCGGCGCCACCGCGTCCACCAGCATGATCGACGGCCCGCCGGGCCGCACGACCGCCACGGCCGCGTGCGTACACCCCTGGTTCGGCAGCCGCCCCAACCGTACGTACCCGCCGCCGCCCGGCCCGGCGAAGTCCAGGTAGTAGCTCTCGTTCCACAGCGGCTGCGGCCCCGCCTCGTGCCGCTCCTCATCGGTCCGCGCCGGCACCAGCGCAGCGCTGGCCGCCGGCACCAGCCCCGGCGCGTCCAGGTCCAGCGCGTGCGCGGCGTGCCGGGACAGCATCGTGGCGAACATGTCGTCGCCGCGCGCGGTGGCCTGCACGATCATCGAGGCGACCACCGACATCAGCACCCCGTACAGGGACTGGTGCCGGTACGCCTCCCACAACTCGTCCCACCCCACCGCGGGCCGGGCCAGCGCGGCGGCGTACCCGCGCAGCAGGTCCCGCTCGTGCCCGGCCCGGTCCGGCGCGGCCAGGCTGCCACCCAGCAGGTACGACACGTCGCGCAGCAGCGGCCCCCACGCGGTGGTCTGCCAGTCCACGATCGTGCACCGGTCCCCGGTGAACAGCAGGTTGTCGGCGCGCAGGTCCCCGTGTACCAACCCCAGCGGCCCCGGCCGCACCGCCGCCCACGCGTCCACCCGCGGCCCGAACCACTCGCACAGCCGCACGTGCGCCGGCTCCAGCCGCGACCCGAACCGGGCCAGGAACGCCGGCAGCACCGCCTGGTAGATCGCCTGCACCGACCCGCCCGGCGCCAGCCACGCCGGGGCCGGCGCGCCCACCGTCGGCGCCTGCAACCCGGCCAGCGCGCCCAGCGCCGCCGAGACCTCCGCCGGCGTACACCCCTCGAACTGGTCGCCGGTCCGCGCGTACGGCAGGTCCTCCAGCACCAGGGTGAACCACTCGCCTCCCTCGTCGAGGGCCGTCCCGAAGCAGTGCGGCACCCCGCCGCCGGTGCCGAAGGCGCGGTAGAACTCCACCTCCCGCCGGTACGCCCCGATCCGTACCGCGGTGGCCCGGCTGGTCGGGTCCACCGACGCCAGCTTCACCACCAGCGATTCGTCGTTCCCGTACCTGATCCGTACGGTCTGCCCCATCTGCCCGGTGCCGATGGCCGCCCACGACATCGACCCGACGGTGAGTCCGACGACCTGCGACAACCACGCCGGGCTCAGCTCGCCGGGCGTACGGATCAACGGGACAGTACGCATCCAGCAACCTTCCGCCACGCAACAGTCTGCGCGATATCACCCGGACGTGGCGATGCTCAGGTCACCGCGCCCCCGGCCGACAAGAGGGCATGACCGCGGGGGAGGCGCAGGCCGCACGGGAGGTCGACCGGCTGCGGACCACCATCGCCATCCAGCGCGAGGTCACCGCCGCCGCCTCCGACCGCGACACCGTGCTGCGCCTGGTCGCCGAGCGCGCCCTGCGGGTGCTGCCCAGGGGCGACGGCGCCGTGGTCGAACTGGTCGAGGACGACTCGATGGTGTACGTCGCGGTGACCGGCACCCTGGCCCCGTACGGCGGGCTGCGGCTGCGCATCGCCGGCTCCCTCAGCGGCGTGGCCATGTCCTCGGGCAGCACCGTGCGCTGCGACGATGTCGAGACCGACCCCCGGGTGGATCTGGCCGCCTGCCACCGGGTCGGCATCGGCTCCATGATCATCGCGCCGCTGTTCGCCGTCGGCGGTATACCGATCGGTGTACTCAAGGTGAGCAGCCAGGACCGGTGGGCCTTCGCCGAGGGTGACGAGCAGCAGCTCACCCTGCTCGCCGAGGCGCTGGCCGGCGCGCTGCGGCATGCTGAGGACACCGCCAGGCTTCAGGCCAGCGAGGAACGCTTCCGGATGGCCTTCGACAACAGCCCGCTCGGCATGGTGCTGACCAGCCTGCGGCCGGGCGAGGTCGGCACCTACCTGCAGGCCAACGCCGCCATGGCCGCCATCACCGGCTACCCGGTGCAGACCCTGGTCGGCATGTCCGTGCGCGACCTGCACCACCCCGACGACCTGGACACCTCCGCGCACATCCTGGACCGGCTGCGCGGCGGCGAGCACGACGTACAGACCTTCCGCCGCCGGTACGTGCACGCCGACGGGCACGTCCTGTGGGTGGAGGTGCACGCCTCGGTCGTCCGCGACGCCGACGGCACGCCGCTGTACGTGGTCGGCCAGGTCGAGGACATCAGCGAGCGGCGGCGGACCAGCGAGCAGCTGCGCGAGCGCGCCCAACTGCTCGACCTCACCCAGGACGCGGTCATCGTGCGCGACCTGGACAACCGGATCAGCTACTGGAACCCGGCCGCCGAACACGTGTACGGCTGGCCGGCGGGCGTGGCGGTCGGCCGCGACCTGGACCGGCTGCTCGGCACGTCCTGGCCGGAGAACACCGACCGGGCCGCGATCACCGCCGCGCTGCTCACCGGCGGCACCTGGGAGGGCGAGCTGGAGCACCGGCGCGCCGACGGCCGGCGGGTCACCGTACTGAGCCGCAAGGCGCTGCAGCGCGACCTGGACGGCAACCCGGTCGCGGTCCTGTCCATCAACACCGACATCACCGCCCGCCGCCGCGCCGAGCAGACCCGCGACGCGGCCATGGCCGACCTGGCCGACCGCAACAGCAAGCTGGAGGCGGCCAACCAGCTCAAACTGGACCTGATCGGCATGCTCGGCCACGAGATCAGCAACCCGCTGGTGGCCATCCTCGGCTACACCGAGATGCTGATCGAGGACGCCGACGGGATGGAGGCGGCCGAGCGCGCGGCCAAGCTGGGCGCGATCAACAACAGCGCGCAGCGGCTGGACGAGATCGTCCGCGAGGTGCTGGCCATGGTGACCTTGGACGCCGGGGCGCTGACCGCCCACCCCGAGCCGGTCGCGCTGGGCGAGCACCTGGCCGAGCTGCTGGCCGACGTGCTGGCCGACCACCCGCCGGTGCCGTTCGACTGCCCCGCCGACCTGACCGTCGCCGTGCAGCCGGGGCACCTGCAGCACATCCTCACCAACCTGCTGTCCAACGCGGCCAAGTACGGCGGCGGGGCGACCCGGGTCGCGGCCGGCGCCGACGGGCCGGTGGCGCGCATCCGCGTCGAGGACCGCGGCCGGGGCGTACCGCCGGAGTTCCGCGGCCGGCTGTTCCAGCGTTTCGCCCGCGCCGCGACCACCGCCCACACCGTCAAGGGCACCGGCCTCGGGCTGTACATCGTCCGCGAACTGGCGCGCGCCAACCACGGCGACATCCACCACGAACCGACCCCGGGCGGCGGCTCCACCTTCGTCCTCACCCTGCCGGTGGCCTGACCGCGGCCTGACCGCCGCCGGATCGCCGCCGGGCGGGTACGGCTTACCGGCTCGACACCCGCTGGCCGCTCAGCGGCTGGCCACACCAGCGGGCCAGCGCGATCGGCAGCGCGGTGTCACCCATGGTGTCGCTGGCCCACGCGGCGTACCCGTCCGGGCGTACCAGCGTCAGCCGCGGTGAGGTGACCGGCGCCGTGGCCGTGTCGACCCGGTCCGCCCACGCCGCGGCCTCGGCCGGCGGTGCCCCGGCGCCGAGCAGCACGAAACGGCCGTGCCGCAGCGCCTCGTACAACCGGCCCGACCCGGCCAGCGCCAGGTCCGGGACCCGCCGGCCGACCGCCCGGTGCGCGCCCGGGCCGGCGGGATAGGCGATGGCCAGCCCGGACACCTGCCGGGCGATCACGTCCGCGGCCGGGCGCAGCCGGGAGGCCACCGCGGTGAGCACCGTACGGCCCGCGCGCAGCGGCGCCGCCCGTACCATCGCCGCCCGCAGCAGCCCGCCGGACAGCCGGAGCACCAGCTTGCCGACCGGGTACCGCTCCTGGTGGTAGCTGTCCAGCAACTGGTCGCCGCTGTGCCCGGCCAGGACCGCGGCCAGCTTCCAGCCCAGGTTCGCCGCATCCTGCAGGCCGGCGTTCATGCCCAGCCCGCCGGCGGGGGAGTGCACGTGCGCGGCGTCGCCGGCCAGGAACACCCGGCCGACCCGGTAGGACGGGACCTGCCGCTCGTCGTTGTGGAAGCGGGACAGCCAGCGCGGGTCGTGCATGCCGAAGTCGCTGCCGAGCGCGCCCCGGGTCACCTCCCGGATCTCGGCCAGGTCCACCGGCGCGTCGTCGGGCGCGCGCTCGCCGTGCCGGAAGGCGATCACCCGGTACCACCCGTCGCCGAACGGCACCACGAACGCGAACCCGACGGCGGTCGAATTCACGCTGAGTACGTCCGGCAGGGCGTCGGTCAGCCGTACGTCGGCCAGCATCACCGACTGCCCGATGGACCGGCCCGGGAACGGCACGCCCAGCGCCGACCGGACCGTGCTGCGCACCCCGTCCGCGCCCACCACGTACCGGGCCCGGCGCTCGGCTCCGTCCCGCATCCGTACCGTCACCCCGTCGGCGTCCTGCTCCAACCCGGCGACCTCGACCCCGCGCACGATCTCCGCGCCCGCCTCCCGCGCCCGCTCGGCGAGCAGCCGCTTGGTCTCGTACTGCGGCGTCACCAGCACGTACGGGAACCTGGTCGGCAGCCCGGACAGGTCCAGTCGGGCCTCGCCGAACAGCCGCAGCCGGCGGATCTGCTGCCCGCGCTCCACCAGCCGGTCGGCCAGGTCCCGCGCGTCCAGCTGCTCCAAGGTCCGCGCGTGCACCGCGAACGCCCTGGTCAGGTCCGACTTCCCGGTACGCCGCTCCAGCACGACGGTCCGCACCCCGGCGGCCGCCAGATCACCGGCGACCAGCAACCCCGCCGGCCCCGCGCCCACCACGACCACACCGCACACCTCTGCCACGGTCCCCACCTCCACCGGGACGCGTACCCGCAAACCTGCCGCCCACCCCCGTCCGCCGCGGCGACAACCCGTCCGTGACGGTCACAACCAGGGATCCGGGCCGGGGTCGCGGCCGGCCGCCGCCGCGGCGAGGCGGGCCAGAAAGTGCCGCCAGCCGGTGTCGTGGTCGGGCTGCTGGGCCTCGGGGAGGTTGCGGTGCTCGACCCGCAGCCGGGTGCCGGTGGGGGTCGCGGCCAGGGTGAACTCGACCTCGGTGGCACCCGGCGGCAGGTCGTCGCTGCCGGCGACACCCCAACTCACCACGACCCGGCCCGGCGGCTCGACGGCCAGGTACCGGCCGCGTACCGGCACCCCGTTGATGTCGACGCTGAACGTGCCGCCCGGCGCCGGCTCCAGCACGGCGTACTGGCCCATCCAGCGCACCATCGCCGCCGGGTCGGTGAGGTGCCGGAACACCGCCTCGACCGGGGCGGCGATGTCGATCTCGGTACGGTACGGCTCAGCCATCGCCCGGCTGCTCCAGCGCGGCCTTCAACTGCCCCAACTGCTGGGTCCAGAACTCGTCGAGGAACGCCCGCACCGCGGCGAATCCCTCCGGCCGCACGACGAACAGGTGCCGCGTGCCATCCCGTCCCTCCTCGACCAGGCCGGCCTCGCGCAGCACCTTCAGGTGCCGGGAGACGGCCTGGGAGGTGATGTCCAACTGGCTGGCGATCTCACCGACCGACCGCGGCCGGGTCGCGACGATCTGCAGGATCACCCGCCGGTTGGGTTCGGCGAGCGCCCGGAGCGCGGCGTCTGGGCTCATGTGCCTACGGCTGCCGGCCGAGGTAGGCGACCAGCCTGTCGACGGCGGGCGCGTCGTCGGAGATCGGCACCGCCGGCCCGATCCGGTCACCGCGGCTGGCCGCGTCGGGCAGCGTCTGCCGCGCGAAGGCGAGCGTGTACGCCGCCAGGTCGTCGCCAAGCTCGATGTGCTGCCCGGTCGCGGTCGCGAGGTCCCAGCCGTGCGTGGCAACGTCCACCGTGGTGAACCCCGCCAGCACCGAACCGGGCATGTCGCCGAACGGCGTCGGATGCGCCGAGGTCAAAGCCCCCGGCCGCCGCACCGCGGCCAGCGCCGCCGCCGCGGCCTCCGCGTAAGCGGCACTGGGATCGCCGCCAACCAGGTCGGTGGGCGGCAACCCACCTGGCGGCGTCACGTGCCGCGGCGGGCTATCCCCGAACAACCCCTCGGCCAGCCACAACGTGCCGATGACATGGTTCAGCAACTCACGCACGGACCACTCACTACAGGGCGTACGCCCCTCCAACTGGCCCACCCCAATGCCCTTGACCACATCACCAGTGGCCCCCACAACCCGATCAAAAGCCCCAAAGATCTCCACCCCCACAACCTATCCGCAACCACCCTGTTGCGCAACAACCCACTTGCGCAACCCTCACCGCGCAGAACCCCACATACGCCCACTGTCCACAGTTGTGCACACAGTGTGGTCAGCCACGTTCCCACCAAACGGGCCGTCGGGGGAGCGAACCCCAACACCCACAGAGGGCGCCGGTCAACGCGCCCAAGTCGGTGTCGTGTCTCACGCAATTTGACGTAGGGACCGCCCCTAATTCGGCCATCCTCTCATCAACATGACGCACCGTGCGGCTCTCGTTGTCTCACTAATCTGACGCAACTTGGTCTGGGGCTTGTGCCGCGCGCTGCGTGCGCGAGCCGACGAGCACGTAGCGACTACCTCGACGCACGCCTACTGGGCTGCCCATCACATCACGGTGCGGGACACCCGAGATGCGTCGGGCTGCAGTCGTTGCGCGAGTCGCCGATCTCAGTGCGGTGCCCGAACGAATCCCAGTTCGAGGCAGGCGGTGGCGACGTGCCGGCCGCGCTGGTCGTCGGGGAAGGCGACGAGGCAGAACCGCTGCGCGCGCGTGAGCGCCACGAACAACACGCGTCGTTCCTCCCGCTTGTCCTCATTGATCGTGGTGCCGTCGGCCGCGGCCTCCCACAGCTCCATCTGCGAGCCGGGATCGGCAGCGTGGGGACGGCGGATGACGGCCATCGCCGCGTCGCGGTCTTCGCCCTTGATCGAGTGGACCGTCTGCGCCTGCGGGTGAGGTGGGCTGGCGGCGAACACAGTGCTGGTCTCGCGGCCGGTCAGAGCGGCAGAGGTCGGGAGCGTGCGCGCGCCGGTGTGTTGGACGGGATTCGCAACGCCGCGCTGCTCGACGAGGCCAGGGCCGCGCGAGTCGCCGACACCGAACTCGGCGTGGACATCCTCGGTCTCGGGTCGGGCTGGTGTCCCAAGGACTACGAGGTCTACTGCTACGACTACGGCACCGTCGGCTCCCGCATGGCGCTGTTCGCGGCCGGACTGGCGCGGATCGAGCGGCGCCTTCAGCAGCTCAAACCCGCTCCGGTACGACCCATCCCGATTCTGATCGGCGGATCGGGGGGGACACTGCCCTTGGTCGGCAGGCACGCCGACATTTGGCACAGCTTCCTCGACCTCGACATCTTCCGGCGCAAGAACACCCTCGTCAAACAGCACGCTGCCGACGCCGGTCGCGACGAGCGCCAGATCGAGCGGTCGGTCGCCTGGTCCGGCACCGCGAACGCCGACGTCTACGCCGATGAGGGCGTCAGCCTGTTCACAACCGAAATCCATCCCACCGACACCGGCTACGACCTGTCCCCGCTCGACGAGATGCTGTCGTGGCGCGACAGCCGCAACTAGATAGTCGCAACTAGTCCTGATGGCCCAGCTTGATAACCATGTCCGGGTGCCGGTCGGCGAGGGCTTTGAGCTGGTGGAGGCTCTTGATGCTGGGTTCGCGGTCCTGCAGGTAGGTGCCGGGTTCGACACCGTTGTCCCAGCCCCAGCGTGTGTGGCTGACGTCGCCGGTCATGAGCACTGGACCGTTCGGGGTGCGGGCGAGGTAGGAGGCGTGTCCGGTGGTGTGTCCGGGGGTGCGGATCGCGAAGAAGGAGCCGTCGCCGAACACGTCGTTGACGGCTTCGAGCTCGCCGCCCGGGTCCTTGTCGAACTGGAGCTCCTCCAGCGGCGGCCGACCTGCGAGCAGGTTGTTGTACGTGCCCTGGGCGAACATGTTCAGGAAGAGGGAGGCCTCGGCCTCGTCGGCTCCGGTGTAGATCGGGACGTCCTCGGGGATGTCAGGGAGACCGGTCACGTGGTCGAGGTGCAGGTGGGTCATGAAGACCCCGTTCAGCGGGACGCCCTGGGCCGCGATGATCTCCGCGGTGCTCTGGCGGGTGTCCATCTTCTCGATGCCCCCGAACTTGCGCAGCATCATCCCGACCCCTGCGCCCGCAGGGTCCTGCACCAGCTTGCGGGAGACGCCGGTGTCGACCAGGAAGAAGCCGCGAGTAGGGTGCCGCACGACGTGCGCGTAGATCTTGATCGGCTCCTTGTGGGCGGCAATCCCGGCGGCGACGGCCTTGGGGTGCTTGATGTTGAGCAGGCCGGTGATGGGGGCCTGCCAGTCCGCGCCGATCGTGGTGACCTCGATCGGCCCCGGCTCGGCGAGCATAGGCTCCATCGCGGTGGCGCTGATCGGCGCGCCGATCCCGGCTGGCTTGGTTGCGTGGGTGGTGGCCTTGAAGGCGAGCAACTTCATCGTGGAGCTCCTTATTCTCGTTGGCTGATAGGTGGCAGGTGAGGTTGTTAGCGCTCGCGTTGGTCGCGGGCGTGGGCGCCGAAGGCGTCGAGCTGCTTGGTGTAGATGCCGTGCAGCCTGCGCGGCGCGACGATCCGCTCGACGAAGCCGGCGATACCGGACTCGCCGTCGAAGGTGGCGGTGACGCTCACCAGCGACTGCTGGCCCTGCGGGGTCACGATGTACGTCGTGACCAGGCCGGAGCCGTTGGTATCGGTCAGCATGAGGGTGCGGCCCGGCTCGGGCTCGGTGGCCTGCATCCGGATCACCTTGGCGCCCCCGGCGAAGTCGATCGTGACCTGGATGACGCTGCCCGCGCCCACCCCTCCCTCGACGACCTCGCACTCGTAGAACGGGGTCGGCAGGAACTTCGCGTGCAGGTGCATGTCGGTCAGGTAGCGGTAGACCTCCACCGCGGGAGCGTCGATGGTGCGCTCAGCGGACGCGGCGACGGTATGAGCCATGGTTCTGTCCTCCTGTTACGTGGGTTGATTCGTGGGTTGAAACGCTGGTCAGTGGGTTCAGGCGGTCTTGAGGGTGCCGCCGTCGATGACGTAGTCGGCGCCAGTGATGTTGGCGGCCACGTCGGACAGCAGGAAGGTGATCAACGCGGCGACTTCCCCGGCCTCGCTCATCCGGCCGGTCGTGACGTTCTGGGACTTCACGATCTGCTCGACGAACGCTTCCTGGCTCATCCCGGACGCCGCGGCCGCCTTGGCGACCGGACCGTTCGGGTCCTCGTAGACGGAGGTGCGGACCAGGCCAGGGGAGACGGTGTTCACCCGCACGCCGCGCGGGCCGAACTCCTCGGCGAGGACCTTGCCGAGCGCAGTGACGGCCGCCTTGGCCGTGACATAGCTGGCCGGGTTGCCGAGCGGCGCCCGGCCGAGGATGGACGAGACGTTGACGATCGCCCCGCGGCGCTCGATCAGGCTGGGCAGAGCGGCGCGGGTGGCCCGGACCGCGGCGAGCACGTTCAGGTCGTACATGCCGGTCCACTCGGCGTCGGGGGCGTCCAGGAAGGAGTAGCTCGCCGTGTCCCCGCCTCCCACGTTGTTCACGAGCAGGTCGAGGCCGCCCAGCTCGGTCAGGGCGGTGTCGATGAGCGCGGTGACGCCGTGCGCGGTGCTCAGGTCGGCGGCCACGGCGATCGCGCCGGTCTGCTTCAGCTCGGGCGTGATCGAGCGGGCGGCGCCCACGACCCTGACGCCCTCGTCGATTAGCGTCCGGACGGTGGCCAGCCCGATGCCGCGGCTGGCGCCGGTGACGACCGCGGTCTTGCCGGTCAGGTTGAGGTTCATGAGAAGACTCCGTTTCATATGACCATGATGTTTCAAGTCATATCTATCATAGGTTGAAGCAATCCGCTAGTGTGAGACGCATGGCGATGTCACAAGAGCAAGCGGATACGCACTGGGAGCTGGGCAAGCTGGTGCACGACCTCGACATGCTGTGCGCCGCCCGCATGCGGGACTGGGTCGTCCCCCTTGGTCTGACCGTCGCGCAAGCATCGGCGCTGCGCGAGATGACCGGCCCGATGACGATGAAGGAACTGGCCCTCAAGATGAGCTGCGAGCCGTCGAACGCGACCGTCGTGATCGACAAACTCGAGGCGATGGCGTTAATCGAGCGTCAACCTCACCCGACCGACCGGCGCGCCAAGCAACTCGTGCTGACCACCAGCGGCGCTGCGCTGCGCCGCAAGGTGCTGCAGGCACTGGCCGCCGAACCCATCGTCGCCGGCCTGAACGCAAAGCAGATCGCCACGCTCGAGGAGCTGCTCCAGCAGGCCCTCGGCCGCCGCTGATCGCGATCACCCGGGGACGAGCGGTCGCCTCGTGAGGGACGAGATTTCCAGCCACGAGCCTCGTCGCACTGGGCGCCGCTCTTCCGGGGTTAGTGCTGCGTCGACGTGATCATGAGCTTGACCCCGTAGCACGGACACCAGCGGTGTGGGGTCTGTGATTGTCCTATGTGGACGGTGGGGTCTGGTGTGTGGCTTCGTACTGGATGGGGCTGAACATTCCGATGCTGGAATGGCGTCGTTCAGGGTTGTACCAGCACTCTATCCATTCGAAGATCGCGTTGGCAAGGTCGGCGCGGGTTTCCCAGGGTTTGGCGTCGAGGACTTCAAGTTGCAGTGTGGCCCAGAATGATTCCATCATGGAGTTGTCGTAGCAGTCGCCGATCGTGCCCATGGAGGGAAGCAGTCCGGCGGTTCGGAGGCGTTGCCCGAATGCCCAGGACGTGTATTGGGTTCCGTGATCGGAATGCAGAATCGTCTTGCCGTTCTCGGAGTGGTTTCGGGGTTGTCTGCGTAGGGTGGCCATGCCGAGTGCGTCGATGACCAGTTCGGTGCGCATGTGGTCGGCGATGGACCAGCCGATGATCCGCCGGGACCAGGCGTCCATGACAGCGGCGATATACAGTTTCCCTTCGCCGGTGGGGTGTTCGGAGATGTCGGTCAGCCACAGCCGGTCCGGCCCGGTCACGCTGAACTGTCGGTTGACCAGGTCTTCCGCGGTCGCCGCCGCGGCCGGGCCGCGGCGGGTACGGCGCCGGTACAGGCCCTGCAGGCCGGCCTGGCGCATCAGCCGGGCGACGCGTTTGCGGTTCACCGACATGCCGAGGCCGAGGACCAGCTCGGCGTGGACCCGCGGCCAGCCGTAGGTGCCGCGGGAGTCGGCGTGGACCTGTTCGATGTGTTTGAGCAACAGCGTGTTCTCCTGTTCGCGGGTCGAGACCGGCCGGCCGCGCCAGTCGTAGTAGCCCGACCGGGACACATTCAACACTCGACAGGCCACCGCGACGTCCAAGCCGTCATCGGCGAGTTCTCGGACCAGCCGAAACGCTAGTTTGGGAGAATGTTCTCACGGGCGAAATAGGCCGCGGCACGCTTGAGGATTTCGTTCTCCATCTCCAAGCGTTTCTTGTCCCGGCGCAGTTGGGCGAGTTCCTTCTTCTCCACACTCGACAACCGTGTCTGGCTGCCAGCCTCATCGGCATCAGCCTGGGTGACCCAGTTACGCAGACACGACTCGCTGATCTGAAGCTGCCTGGCCAACGCCCCGATCGACTGCTCGCCCTGACGGGCCAGCTCGACCGCGCGACGCCGGAACTCAGGAGGGTGAGGTGCAGGCACGAACAACATCCTTCCCGGTAGCCCAAGGCCACCTCAGGTCAGGTGTCCGTGCTACGGGGTCAAGCTCAGCCGCAGCCGAGACCTCTCGGGAAGTAGCCGCCAGATCTGGTTTGATCACGATGCCGTCTTTGGAGTTGACGCCGACCCGATCGGTTCCCGGCCGCGGTGTGCGCCACGCAGCCGCGCACGGCTGACGCCACATGCCGTGCACCGCATCGCTGGTCGGGGCGGCGTCGGCCCGACCGGACGTATGGACAGACGTCACAAGGCCGCTTATAGCAAGCGTACCGCCCCAGTCGTCGAGACAAAATCGTACTCGGCAACCTCCGAGGACGTCATCGCAATTATGTGACAAGGTGGCCAGTAATCTTCGAAGAAAAGCATCGCTCTGCGTACCGCTATGACGGATGACCGATCCTCATACACCAGCAGGACGTCGATATCGCCTGGCAGTGCACGTAGCAACGCTGAACCGAAAAGCCAGACCTGCATGTGTTCGAAGCCACCTGCCACTTGAAGCAGTTGCTTCAATGGCTGCCACTGAGTCAATTCCATTTGAGCGCCAGTCCACCCAGGAAGTCGTCAAAGAGGGCAAGAGGCACCCCGACTTGCGCTGCCGCTCGCAGTGAATCAGTTGAGAAGCCGTGACAGTTGGGATTGGTTACTACGATCACATCAGGAGTGATGTCTTCGTAACTCTCGAGAAGACTATACAATTCGTCCGCTGTGAACTCGTAGCCATTCGTTGTAATGATTGTTAGCGTGCGAAGTGTGTCGCGTCGAATGTCGTAGGCGTGATGCCCTCTACGCTTGATAGACTTCACGGCACTGTGCCTGCCCAATCGGCGACGTTCATACTGCTCTTGGCTATCGACATGATCTTCGATGTTCTCATCATTGATCAACGCGTCGAGTAGCTCCCCGAAGCCGGCTACACAGACGCGTCGCTCCTCCGCGCGCTCGTATGCCGCGTGTGTAATACGAGTTGGCAGCACGACGATGAAACGAGAGCTGGCGAGGTCAGAAACCGCCCTGTCGACATCCTCGGCGTCAAACTTCTCTCCACCTCCAAGCCCGACACACAGAACTCGCGCACCCGGTCGCGAAGTCCGTTCGATCTCAAGGTACCCCCCAGGATGTCGTGTTGAGTAGTATCCGTTCTCAAGCAGCTTCTGCTCAATCCAGCCGCGGACATCTGCCATATGCGCTACGCCTCTTCCTCGTCCACAAGAAGCTTTTCGATCGTCGCCGGGAAGCGCTCAGTTCCGGTAGTGAAATCGTCAAATACATGTCGCGCCTCAAATTGGTCTACATGAAGTCTGTAGATCGTCAGCGCTTCCTGTTCGAACCCGCTCAGAAGGTGTCTGTTGGCTGCAAGTGTACGCAAGATCAAGCGATTATTAGGCACGATTGTTCCGCGGGCGTACTGGCGCCAAAGAGCCGGGTTTCCGGTCTTGTAAGGATCGCCCACGGGGCCATATCGTGC
>Ga0081455_10005158_pt1 | contig 14384 bp, 14 predicted proteins | sample TabmetS3T2R1_FD_70207 | JGI IMG/M metagenome (GOLD analysis project Ga0081455, IMG submission 70207) | Tabebuia heterophylla rhizosphere microbial communities from the University of Puerto Rico - S3T2R1 | ecosystem: Host-associated > Plants > Roots > Rhizosphere ... | reverse complement strand
GGGGATCCGGTCGGTGACCTGGCTGAATCCGCCACTCACCAAGGCGAAGCGGTAGCCGAGCCGGCGCAGCGTACGGACCATCGTGCGGACGCCGGGCGTGTAGTCCAGCGACTCGTACACGGCATCGAGCGCCGAGGCGTCGACGCCCTTGAGCAACGCCACCCGCTCCCGCAGCGAGTCGGCGAACTTGAGCTCGCCCCGCATGGCCGCCGCGGTGACCTCGGCGACCTGCTCGTGGTTGCCGGCATGCTCGGCCAGCAGCTCGATGACCTCGCCCTGGATCACCGTGGAGTCGACGTCCATGACGACCAGTCGCTGGGCGTGGCGGTGGATGCCGGCCGGCTGGACCGCGACGTCGACCTCCTGGCGGGCCGCCTCGATGGCCAGGGTGCGCCGCATGGCGGCCGGAGCGGCTCCGGAGACGTCCAGGTCGATCGCCGTGACCGGGTAGCGCGCCATCCGGACGATCCGGTCGATGTTGGCGCCGGTGTCGGCGATCCGGCCGGCGATCGCGGCGACCGCGGCCGGTCGCAGGGGCGCACCGAGGACGGTGACGTGCAGCCTCCCCTCGCGCCGAGGCTGGTTGTCGCCGCGGCCACGGGTGAGCTCGACGTCCATGCCGAGCTCCATGGCGGCGTCCTGGATGGCCCGGACGAGTGGCGCGTCGTTGCGCGGAGCCGTCAGGAGTACCCCCAGCACCAGCCGCCCACGCAGGACGACCTGCTCGATGTCGAGCACGACGACGCCGGCGCCGACGCAGGCCTGGAACAGCCGGGACGTCACGCCCGGTCGATCCGGTCCGGTCAGCGTGACCAAAAGGGTTGAAGGCCCCGAATTCGTCGACGCGTCGTCGATCATGGTCCGAGCCTAGAGGTAGCGACGTCACCCATCCGGTCGGGCCCGCGCCGGTCGTATGCAATCGTTGGTCCCGGTCCGCTACTCAGCCGCTGGGAGAGCATTGAACACCGTCATCAAGCTCGGTGGGGTCTCGGTCGTACGAGGCGATGCCACGCTCCTCGACGACATCTCGTGGGAAGTTCGTGAGGGAGAACGCTGGGTCCTGCTCGGTCCGAACGGCGCCGGCAAGACCACGCTGCTCTCGGTCGTGAGCACCAATCTCTTCCCCTCGACCGGAACGGTCGGTGTGCTCGGCGAGACGATCGGGGCGGTCGACGTGTTCGAGCTGCGTCCCCGGATCGGGCTCACCAGCGCCGCGCTGGCCGACCGGATCCCACGGCACGAGAAGGTCGTGGACCTGATCATCTCGGCGGCGTACGCGGTCGTCGGGCGCTGGCGCGAGGAGTACGACGAGGTCGACCACAAGCGGGCCGAGCAGCTGATGGGGGAGATCGGCGTGGCCCATCTCGCAGAGCGGCGATTCGGAACGCTCAGCGAGGGGGAGCGTAAGCGGGTGCAGATCGCTCGCGCCCTGATGGCCGATCCGGAGCTGCTGCTCATGGACGAGCCGGCGGCCGGACTCGACCTGGGCGGTCGGGAGGACCTGGTCAGCACGATGCAGGCGGTGGCGCAGGATCCGGACGCGCCGACCACCGTCATGGTCAGCCATCACGTCGAGGAGATCCCGCCCGCGTTCACCCACGTGATGATGCTTCGGCACGGCCGGATCGTGGCGATGGGGCCGGTCGACGAGACGCTGACGGCGGACCGATTGTCCAAGACGTTCGGAATGCCCCTGCAGCTGCACGAGGTCGACGGCCGGTGGTACGCCTGGCGTCGCACCGCCGCCCATCGCCAGCACTGATCCGCCGCACCGCGCCGCGACGACGTCGGTGCGAACAATCGACCTCAATGTCCCACTAGGCTTGGACCATGTGGGGTTGGTTGGGTGATCACGCCTGGGTGGGATGGGCCAGTCTCGGTCTGTTGCTCGCTGTGGCGGAGTTGCTCAGCCTCGACCTGGTCCTCCTCATGCTGGCGGCCGGCGCTTTCGCCGGTGCGCTGGCGGCGGCGCTCGGTGCCAACTTCCTGATCGCACTCCTGGTCGCGATTGCTACGGCCTCGGCCCTGTTGGTGCTGGTGCGACCGAGCATCGTGCGCCGGATGCGGGCCGGGCCGGAACTGACAACGGGATACGAGGCGCTGGTCGGCGCCAGCGGAGTCGTGCTGGCGACGGTGACCGAGCACGGTGGCGAGGTCAAGCTCGCGGGCGAGGTGTGGACCGCCCGCTCCTTCGAGCCGAACACTGTGATCGAGCCGGGAACGAAGGTGGCAGTATTCGCGATCGACGGGGCAACCGCCGTCGTCTACCCCAACGACTAGCGCCAATCGGTCGGACCATACGCGGCAGGCCGACCGACTGCTGATACCGCAGATGGAGGAAAGGGCATGGAGATCGGCCTGACCATCGTGTTTTTGCTGCTAGCGCTGCTGGTCGTGGTCACGCTGGCGAAGACGATCAAGATCATCCCGCAGGCTCGGTCGGGGATCGTCGAGCGCTTCGGCAAGTACCGCAACACCCTGTCGGCCGGGCTGAACGTCATCACGCCTTGGGTCGACAAGGTCCGCTACATCATCGACATGCGCGAGCAGGTGGTTTCGTTCCCGCCGCAGCCGGTGATCACCGAGGACAACCTGGTCGTGTCCATCGACACGGTCATCTACTTCCAGGTGACCAACCCGGTCTCGGCGACGTACGAGATCGCCAACTACATCCAAGCCGTCGAGCAGCTCACGACGACCACGCTGCGCAACATCATCGGTGGCATGGACCTGGAGCAGACCCTGACCAGCCGCGAGGAGATCAACCGCGCGCTGCGTGGCGTGCTCGACGAGGCGACCGGCAAGTGGGGCATCCGGGTCAACCGGGTCGAGCTGAAGGGTATCGACCCGCCGCCGTCGATCAAGGACTCGATGGAGAAGCAGATGCGCGCCGACCGCGACAAGCGGGCCGCCATCCTCACCGCCGAAGGCATGCGGCAGTCGGCGATCCTGACCGCCGAGGGCGAGAAGCAGTCCGCGATCCTCACCGCCGAGGGTGACCGGGAGTCGGCGATCCTTCGGGCGCAGGCTGATCGCGAGGCGGCCATCCTGCGGGCCCAGGGCGAAGCGCAGGCGATCGGCACGGTGTTCCAGTCGATCCACGACGGCGCACCGGACCAACGGCTGCTGGCGTACCAGTACCTCCAGATGCTGCCGAAGATCGCCGAGGGTCAGTCCAACAAGATGTGGATCATCCCGAGCGAGATCGGCGACGCCATCAAGGGTCTCGGCAGTGCGATCGGCAAGATCCCCGGCATCCCCGTCGACAGCGGGGGACCCAAGAAGCGGGTCGACCTGGAGACGACGGCGACCGCCGCGCGTACCGACGAGGAGCTCAGCGCGGCTCATCACGCGGCCGCCGAGGCCATCGCGTCCGCCCAGGACGCCGCCTCCCCGTCCTCGCGTACCACCTCGCCGATCAGCGGGCTGGGTACGTCGGCGACCGAGGCCGCCGCCCGGCTGACCGGGGCGATCCCCCCGCCGCCGGGGGCACCCGAGGCGCCGAACGCGGACGACACCGACGACGCCGCGCCGGCCGAGGTCGTCGAGGCGGTCGAGCCTGCCGAGCCTGCCGAGGCACGCGAGGAGAGCGACCCGGCCGCTGCGAGGGCGGAAGAAGCGCTCGAGGAGGCCGAGCAGGAGGCCAAGGAGGCTGAGCAGGAAGCCCAGGCGGCGGCGGAAGCGGCCGAGGCAGAGGCCGAGGCGGAGCAAGCCGCCGAGCCGAAACCGGACGACAAGCCACCCGCGCCTTCGACGCAGGCGCCGCCCACCCTCGGTCCGCCGCCCCCCGCGGCGCCACCGACGTCCGGCCGGCTGTGGAGCAGTCAGCCCACCGCCGAAGACTTCGCGGAGTCGGAGGAGGAAGTGGACGACGACGGCACCGGGTCGAGCACCTAAACGTGCGGGGTGTGGTCGCCGGCGATCGTGAGCCGGCGTGAGTCTGCTCGATGCTCTGCTGATCGCGCTGGCCGGCGTCGGTGCCGGAGTGATCAACACGGTCGTGGGATCGGGGACGCTCGTCACGTTTCCGACCCTGTTGGCGCTCGGCTATTCGCCGGTCGTCGCGAACGTCTCGAACACGGTCGGTCTCGCACCGGGCGGCTTGTCCGCGGTGATCGGCTATCGACGAGAGCTCGAGGGTCAGCGTGACCGGCTGATCCGGCTCGGTCTGGCCGCCGTGATCGGCGGCACGATCGGCGCGGTACTCCTCGTCACGCTTCCCTCGGAGGCGTTCGAGGCGATCGTTCCAGTCCTGATCGGAATCGGCTGTGTCCTCGTCGCGATCCAGCCTTGGGTGGCGCGACGGATCAAGAACCGCACCGAGCCCGACCTGCCGCACGGCTCGGTGACGATGTGGATCCTGATCCTGCTCGCCGGGGTCTACGGCGGTTACTTCGGCGCCGGCCAGGGCGTCTTGCTGCTCGGCATCATGGGCATCGCCCTCAACGAGGACTGGCAGCGCATCAACGCCGTCAAGAACTTCCTCGCGCTCGTCGCCAACACAGTGGCGGCGGTGCTGTTCGTCTTGGTCGCGGATGTGTCGTGGGCGGTCGCCGGCCTGATCGCGCTCGGCAGCATCATCGGCGGCCAGATCGGCGCTACCGTGGGCCGCCGGCTGCCGCCGTCGGTGTTCCGGGCGGTGATCATGATTATCGGCGTGATCGCGATCTGGCGGCTGCTCACGGCCTAGTGCGACGCCGCTGGCCGACCGAGGCCGTCGACGACCTCGGCACCCGGGAGGTCTGCCAGGGCCGACCCCGGCAGCACGACCTTGGACCGTCGTAGCCCACTGCCGATGACCACGACATCGGTCTCCGCGACCGCGCCGTCGATCATTAGCATCCAGTCCGCCGGCAGGCCGACCGGCGTGATCCCGCCGTACTCCATGCCGGTCGCCTCGGTGACGAAGTCGACGGACGCGAACGATGCCTTGCGGGCGTCGAGCCGCCGTCGGACCAGGCCGTTGACGTCGGCCCGGGTGGTGGCGAGGACGACGCAGGCGGCCTGCCGTTCGACACCGGCTCGGCGTCCGGTGACGACGACGCAGTTGGCCGACACATCGAGGGAGACGTCGTACGCCTTGCACAGGGCAGCGGTGTCGGCCAGATCCGGGTCGATCGGCGCCACCTGGGCGTCGGAGATCGAGCCGATCGCCTTGGCGACCGGACTGGCCAGGAGCTCGAGCCGCTCGTCGGCCGGCGCCAGGTCGAGGCTGCCGAGCTGGCCGGTCATGGCTGCGTCGGCACGACGGCGCGCAGCCACCGTGCGGTCAGGGTGAGCGCCTCGTCGCGCACTTCCTTCTCCGACAGGTACACGTCGTGGCGCGCCCCGTCGAGCCGGGCGATGGTCACCAACGGACCCAACCGGTGCGACCATCGGGCGATCTGCTCGACATCGAGGACGACATCGCTGTTCGGCACGTCGTCGTTCCACGTCTCGGTGAACGTCGTACGCGCCGACGCGAGCACCAGCACCGGCGCACCGACGTCGAGACCGCGATGCATCCGGCGATGCCCGCGGCGTACGGCACGCAGCCAGCCGGCTCGCACCGGGAACGAATCGGCCGGCTTCCAGTCGAGCCGGAAGTCCCACTCGCCCCGGCGTTCCTTGTGCAGGCTCTCGACGTAGACACCGGAGACGCCGCGGGGGATGACCTGGTACGGCCGGCGGGCGCCGATCTCGTCGATGGCGCGGGTTCCGACCGTACGCAGCAGCAGCGAGCCTTGCAGGTCGAGCCACGGACTGTTGAGCACGAAGGCGGCCGGAACCGACATCCCGCACTCGTTACGGTCGTGCGACCACAGAGCCGCGATCAGGCCGCCGGTCGAGTGTGCGATGAGGACCACCGTGTCGTGGTCGTCGCGCTCCCGGATCAGTCGATACGACTCGTCGAGCTCGGCGTAGTACTCGCGGAGGTCGCGGCAGAAGTTCGGCGTCTGATGGGGCTGGAGTGATCGGCCGTACTTGCGCATGTCGAGGGCGTAGAAGTCGTAGCCGATCTCGTTGCAGAACTCGGCGACGTGGGTCTGGAAGAAATAGTCGCAAAAGCCGTGGAGGTAGAGGACGGCACGCCGGGTCGGCGCCTCGGCACTCCGGCTGACCAGCGTCGCGGCCACGGGGCCTTCGCCGTCGTCGGGCAGGGACAGCGTCTCGGCGCGGTAGGGCTCTCCCAGGACGTCGGTGCTGTGGGTTGGCGCATCGGTCATGCACGGAGTGTGCCATGCCCGCTCATCCGCCCGATCTGGCCCGCTCATCCGCCCGATCTGGCCCGCTCATCCGCCCGACCTGGGCCGCTCATCCGCCCGACCTGGCCCGCTGCCGGTCATTTGGGGCGGATCGTCGGGGTCATTTGGGGCGGATCGCCGGGTCATTTGGGGCGGATCGGCGTCAGCGGGAGTAGAGCGAGGTGATGACGTCCTCGATCGCGGGTTCGTGAATCGACAAGTCGACCAGGTCGTCGCGGGTGCCGAGGGCGGCGACGACCGGAGCCGCGCTGGCGCCGGCCGGCAGCGACAGCGACTGCCGGGCGCCGTCGATCCGGGTCACCGTGGCACCCTCCACCGCCAGCGGGTCGGCCGGCGCGGCCAGGTCGACGACGACCGTGCGCCGAGCCCCGCCCTCGCGATGCAGCTCCTCGAACCCGCCGTCGAAGACCAGCCGACCGTGGTCGATCACCATCACGCGTCGACAGACCTGCTCGATGTCGACCAGGTCGTGCGTCGTCAGCAGGATCGTCGTGCTGCGCTCGGTGTTGAGCTCGCGGAGAAACTCCCGAAGCTTCGCCTTGGTCACGACGTCGAGCCCGATCGTCGGCTCGTCCAGGTAGAGGATCTTCGGGTCGTGCAGCAGGGCGGCCGCGATGTCGCCGCGCATCCGCTGACCGAGCGACAGCTGCCGCACCGGCTGCTCCAGCAATCCACCGAGGTCGAGCAGGTCGACGAGGCGTTCGAGGTTGGCTTCGTACGTGCGGCGCGGGACCCGGTAGATGCGGCCGAGCAATTCGTACGAGTCGCGCAACGGCAGGTCCCACCACAGGCCGGTCCGCTGGCCGAACACGACGCCGATGTGGCGAGCCAGCTCGGTCCGGCGGGCCGACGGGTCGAGACCGGCCACCCGCAGCCGGCCGCTGGTCGGGACGAGGATGCCGGTCAGCATCTTCACGGTCGTGGACTTGCCGGCACCGTTGGGACCGATGTAGCCGACCGCCTCGCCGACGCCGATCTCGAAGCTGACGCCGTCGACGGCATGGACCTCATGGCGGTAGCGGCGCAGCCGACCGCGCTTGCGACGCACGATGAAGGTCCGTCGCAACTCGTCGACCTCGATGATCGAAGACATAGCCGGCTAGCTCCCCGTACTCCGATAGCGACGTACCGCGATCCGCCAGAAGGCTGCCGCCGCGACCACGAACACTACCGCCGCGACCGGAGAGGCGAACTGGAACCAGCTCGGCAGATCGAACGGATCGTCGATGTCGAGAACGTAGAGGCCGGGGTACCAGTTGACGAAGGCGATCGGGACGATGAACGTCACGCCCTTGACCAGCTCGGTCGGGTAGATCGTCAGCGGGTACTGCGTGAGCGTGTTGCCGCCGTAAGTGAAGGCGTTGGACACCTCAGCCGCATCGCCCGCGAACACCTGGAACGCGCCGCCCATGACGAAGATGGCGCAGAAGATCACCGCACCGCAGAACATCGCGCCGACGAGGACGACGACCCGGCCGACCGTCCAGTCGATCGACACGGTCCAGAGCGCCCAGGTGAGCACGGCGAGGGATTGGGCGATGCGACCGATCCGGCGGATCGCGAACCGGTCGGCCGCGACCTGGACGATCGGCGGCACCGGACGTACGAGCATCTGGTCGAAGCTGCCGTCTCGGATCCTCCGGCCGAGGGCCTCGCTGTTGCCCACGAGCAGATCGGCCGCGCCGAGAGCGAAGCCGGACATGGCGAAGAGCAGCGCGATCTGCGGCAGGCTGAAGCCGCCGAAGGCGTCCAGGTGGCCGAACATGATGATGATCGCCGCGAAGTCCAGGAAGGTGATCACGACCTGGACCAGCACCATGATCACGAACGACGTGCGGTAGGTGAGGGCTGCTCGTATCCAGGCGCCGGCGATGACGTAGAAACCCCGGACCGCCTCAACCACCCTGGACCACCACCTTGCGGACCGCGATGCGGGTCAGCGCGGCGCCGGCGGACAGCAGGATCACGATCCACAGCAACTGGACGCCGAGCAGCGGCGCCGCGTTCGTGCCGGTGCTGTCGCTCAGGAAGACGTCGATCGGGATCTGGATCAGACAGCGGAACGGCAGCAGGTCGGCGATCAGCCGCAGCCAGTCGGGAAAGACGACGAGCGGCAGCATCATGCCGGAGAAGAACAGCTGCGACAAGATCACGATCCAGTGCGGTCCCTGGATGTCGATGATCCAGTACGCCAGCAGACCGAGCAGGTAGCGCAGCCCGAAGCTCACCACGATCGCCATCAGGATCGACAGCGCCGCCAGCACCCAGGTCGTGATCCGGTCGGGCCAGACGAGATCGAACAGGAGAGCACCGACCACGGTGGGAATGACTCCGCGCGCGAGCAGGTGGTACGCGCCGCGCCCGAGGTCCTCGGCCAACCGGAGCCCGAGCAGCGACACCGGCCGGTGCAGGTCGATGGCCGCCGCGCCGGTCCTTATCCGCTCGACCAGCTCGTCGACGACGAACCCGCCGAAGATGGCGACCGGGGCGATCAGCGCCTGCGCGATCCAGGCGAAGGTCACCGCCTGGTCGATGTCGTAGCCGCCGAGCGAAGGGCGCACCTCCCAGAGCGCGATGTAGGTGTAGGCGATGACGACGCCGAAAACAGTGTTCGTAAAAGCTCCGGCCAACGTCGCTGCCCGGTACGTCGCATAGCGGCGGAACCCCCGGACCGCGAGGGCGGCGTACAACCCCGCCGTACTGGGGGCGCGGTCAGTGTTGATAGGTCCCGACGAGGATGGCTCGAGCCAGCGTCTTGAACGCCAGGTTGAACGACACGACGGTGGGGGTCGCCGACGAATCGACGCCGAGCTTCTCCTCAGACACGGCATGCACGACGAAGTAGTAGCGATGCACCTGGTCGCCCTCGGGCGGAGCGGCGCCCATGAATCCCTCGCCGCCGCCGTCGTGGCGGGTGTGGAACGCGCCCGGAGGAAGCTTGGCGTCGTCGGATCCGGCGCCGGCCGGCAGCTCGGTCACGTCGGCCGGGATGTCGACGACGACCCAGTGCCAGAACCCCGAGGGGGTCGGCGCGTCCGGGTCGAAACAGGTGACGACGAAGCTCTTCGTCTCGGCGGGAAATCCGCTCCAGGACAGGTGCGGGGACGTGTTGCCCTTGGCGGCGACGTGGTCGTCGGGCAGCGGCGCGCCGTCGCGCACCGACTCGCTCGTGACGGAGAACGCGCCGACGCGGGGCAGGAGATCGTAGGGGTTCGGGCTCACGGGCCGGTCAAGACTCATGTCTCGAACCTACCGCTCGGAGCCGGTCCGGCGTCCAGGTGATGGATGTGTGATCTGGGCGCTCGAGGACGGTTCTACAGTCCTGGGATGGACGGCGATTCCGAGCACCCGCCGTACCCGGTCGGACTCCGGTTGGCCGGGCGTTCGGTCGTGGTCGTCGGCGGTGGCCAGGTCGCCGGACGACGGATCCCCGCCCTGCTCACGGCGGGTGCGGCCGTCACGGTCGTGTCGCCGTCAGTACGACCGGCGCTGGAGGGCATGGTCGACGCCGGTGAGCTGCGCTGGATCGTCCGGCGGTACGAGGACGGTGACCTGGCCGACGCGTGGTACGCACTGGCCGCGACCAACGACGCGGACGTCAACTCGGCCGTCGTCGCCGAGGCCGATCGGCGCCGGATCTTCTGCGTCCGGTCCGACGACGCCCGCCGCGCCAGCGCCTGGACACCAGCCTCAGGCCGGCACGACAACGTGACGGTCGCGGTGCTGTCCAACCGCGATCCGCGACGCTCGGCCCGACTGCGGGACGCGATCGTCGAACGCCTCCGCGACGGCGACCTCGCCGACCGGCACTTCCGCGACCATGTGCCTGGCGTGGTTCTGGTCGGCGGTGGTCCGGGCGATCCCGAGCTGATCACATTGGCCGGCCGTCGGGCACTCGCCGAGGCCGACCTCGTGATCGCGGATCACCTGGCGCCGCGGGAGCTGCTCTCGGAGCTGCCGGCGCATGTCGAGGTGGTCGACGCCTCCAAGCTGCCGCGGGGCCGGGCGGCGGCGCAGGCCGAGATCAACCGGCTCTGCATCGAGGGCTTCCGCGCCGGGCACCGGGTCGTCCGGCTCAAGGGCGGCGACCCGTTCGTTTTCGGGCGCGGGCACGAGGAGGTGCAGGCCTGCGCAGCCGCGGGGGTGCCGTGCACGGTGCTGCCCGGACTGAGTAGCGCGATCGCGGTTCCGGCGCTGGCCGGCATCCCCGTGACGCATCGCGGCATCGCCCACGGGTTCACTGTGGTGTCGGGGCACCTGGCGCCGGACGACCCCGAGTCGCTGGTCGACTGGGCGGCCCTCGGTCGCCTCGGCGGCACACTGGTGCTCCTCATGGCGGTGGCGAACCTCCGCGCGATCGCCGGACGACTGCTGCGCGAGGGACGGGCGGCCGAGACACCGGCGGCTGTCGTCGTCGAGGGGAGTATGCCGGGGGAGCGACGGCTGGTGACCCGGCTGGACCGGCTGGCAGACGAGGCCGAGGCCGCCGGCGTCCGGGCTCCGGCGATCGTGGTGATCGGTGAGGTCGTGGCACTGGCGGACCAATGGCCGAGCTGATCGAGATCGAGTCGGCGGCCGATCCACGGCTCGCGGACTACGTGGACCTCCGTGATGTCCAGTTGCGGCGACGCCTCGAGACCGAGCACGGGCTGTTCATCGCCGAGGGCGAGAAGGTGGTCCGGCGCGCGATCGAAGCGGGTCACCGGCCCCGGTCCTTCCTGATGGCTTCGCGATGGCTTGCGGGGCTGGCCGATGTGTTGGAGGCGGCGCCGGACGTCCCGTGCTTCGTGGTGAGTGCGGCTCTGGCCGAGGAGATCACGGGTTTCCATGTCCATCGGGGCGCGCTGGCGTCGTTGCACCGGCGCCCGTTGTCGCCGGTCGAGTCGGTGCTGGCCGGTGCGCGTCGAGTCGTCGTGCTCGAGGACATCGTCGACCACACCAACGTCGGCGCGATCTTCAGGTCCGCCGCCGCACTGGGGTTCGACGCCGCGGTCCTGTCGCCTCGGTGTGCGGACCCCTTGTACAGGCGGTCGGTCAAGGTCTCGATGGGAGCCGTCTTCGCGTTGCCGTACGCCCGGATCGGCTCCTGGCGCGAGGCGATGGCCGTGCTCCGTGACAGTGGGTTCACGACCTTGGCGCTGACCCCGGACCCAGACGCGGAGGACCTTGCGGAGTTGGTCGCTCCGGCGCGACCGGCGCTGGTCGTCGGCGCCGAAGGCGACGGACTGAGCTCCCGATGGCTCGAGGGCGCCGACCGTCGCGTCCGGATCCCGATGGGCGGCGGCATCGACTCGCTCAACGTCGCCGCCGCGACCGCAGTCGCCTGCTGGGCCCTGACGAGGGGCTGACTCAGGCCTCGGGGCGTACCGCCGCCGTCACCGGCCAGTCGACCGGGAACTGGTCGGCGACCGACGCGGCGTCCTTGAGGAGCCGCTTGCGGGCCCGGCCCGGCAGTCGATCGGCGAAGACCCGGCCGTAGAGGTGGTCCGTCTCATGCTGGAGGCAGCGGGCCAGCAACCCGTCGCCCTCGTACGCCACCCGCTGGCCGCGATGGTCGACGCCCTCGACCCGGGCCCAGTCCGGCCGGGCACAGGTGCTGAACACGCCGGGTAGCGACAGGCAGCCCTCGTCGTCCTCGACCAGTCGCCGGTCGCGTCCTTCGGGGAGGATGAGCCCGGGATTGCACACGACGCCGTAGTGCCGCTCGCCCGAGTCGTCGGTGCAGTCGAACACGAACACCGCGAGGTCCACCCCGATCTGGTTGGCGGCGAGACCGACGCCGTCGGCGGCGTACATCGTCGCGCTCATGTCGGCGACCAGGGTCGCGAGTGCCTCGTCGAAGACCGTCACCTCCACCAGGGCGCGATGCATGACGGGCTCGCCCCATCGTGTGATGGGCCGGACGGTTCCACCCCCAGGCAGACCGTCGCTGGGCGTTTCAGACACGCGCGCAGGGTAGCGGACCGCGAGCCGACCCCTGGGGGTAGCCAAATCGCGCGACACGCCCGGCGTGTTTCGCAATTCGGCTACCCCCAGCGAAGCCGGACTGAGACCGAAGCCACGCCAGGGCAGGTGACCGGAAGTGCAACTCATAGTTACGGCTACACGCTCAACGGCACGAAGTCGATGGTCGTACGCGCCGCCGACGCCGAGCTCATCGTCATCGCCGCCGATCTCGAAGGCACCGGACCGGCCCTGTTCCTCGTCGAGTCCGACTCCCGAGGGCTCGAGGTCGAGGCGGAGCCCGCGATGGGACTGCGCGCGGCGAGCCTGGCCCGCGTCATCTGCACCGACGTGAGCCTGCCCCGGCCCGCGCTCCTCGGCGACGGTCAGCCCGAGGCGTACGCCGAGTCCGTCCGGCTCAGTCGGCTCGCCTGGTGCGCACTGGCACTCGGCACCGGCCAGGCCGTGCTCGACTACGTGATCCCGTACGTCAAGGAACGCCATGCCTTCGGCGAGCCGATCGCGCACCGGCAGTCGGTGGCTTTCACGGTCGCCAGCATCGGCACCAAGCTGAAGGGCACTCGGTCCAGGCGTCGATGGCCAAGGCCGAGGCGGCTCGGACCGGCAACGACATCACGCTGCGCTGTGTCGAGCTCGCCGGCTCCGTCGGCTACAGCGAGCACGAGCGCTGTTGGAGAAGTGGGCCCGCGACTCCAAGATCCTCGACATCTTCGAGGGGACGCAACAGATCCAGCAGCTCATCGTGGCCCGCCGCCTCCTCGACCTCACCAGCACCGACCTCCGCTAGCCCACCGCCGCCACTGCACAACTGCGTACTCGGGCGGGGCGGAAGGGCCGACTGCGACGGAACCCACCAATCTCGAAACCGACCCCAAGCCGCCCTGGCGGGGTCATCGGGGCCGAGGGGCGGGGACGTCCGGCGAGCTCCGTGGATGGGCCTGGCCGCCGAGCGAGGTACGAGCGAGGCTGGTTGGACGAGCCGAACGTCTCCGCCTCTCGGCAAACCGCGACCCCACGTCAGATGCGGCGGCTGAACCAGCGCCACGCCGCATGCTGGAACTCGTTCGGCGTCCAACGGCCGGCACCCTCCGGCAGCCGGGCGAGCAACGGCAGGCCGGACACCCGGGGCAGATCGAGGATGTTCCAGCCGGCGGCGAGGTCCGGTTGCTCCGGCCACGACCCGATGACGAGGCCGCTGAGCGGCAGGTCGGCCCGCCGGATGGCTTCGACCGTGAGCTCGGTGTGGTTGAGCGTCCCGAGCCCGGCCCGGACGACGACGATGACCTCGACCCGGCCTTGGCTACGCACGGCCCGGGCGAGGTCGAGGATCGTGCCGCCCCGGGTGTCGAGGCGTACCCGAATGCCGCCGCTGCCCTCGACCAGGACGGTGTCGGCGGGCACCGGCACGTCGCGGAGCTTGCTGGCCAGTTCGTCGATCGTTGGCACCGGGACTTGGCGCAGCCTCGCCGCGGCGTCGGGGGCGAGTGGGTCGGGGAGTCGGACGAATTCGTGGACGTCGGAGACGCCCGAAAGATGCGACGCGATCTGCACGTCGCCGAACTCGCCATTGACCAGACCGGTCTGGACCGGCTTCACCAGCGCCAGCCAGGCCCCCGAGGTGGCCATGTGCGTTGCCACCGCTGCCATCGTCACGGTCTTCCCGACCCCGGTGTCGGTGCCGACGATGAAGACGAACCTCGCCATCACACTCCTTCGCTCACGATTGCGGGGAGGACCCGACAGGCGTGGTCGACATCGCTGTCGGCCAGAGAGGCCCGCGCGGTGATCCGTAGCCGAGACACCCGATCGGGTACGGACGGTGGGCGGAAACAGCCGACGCGCAGGCCCTCCCTGGCCAAATCGTCGCGCGCGCGTACAGCTGCTTCGGGGGAGGCTATCGGCACCGAGAGTACGGCTCCCGCCGGGGCCGGGACATCGCAGGCCGCGGCCAGCGCGGCGGCGTGCGCCCGGACCCGGGTGACGAGCTCGGGACGAGCCGCCAGCGTCTCGAGCGCGGCCCGCGCAGCGCCCGCGGCCGGCGGGGCGAGCCCAGTGTCGAAGATGAACGCCCGCGCCGTGTTGACCAGATGGTCGATCACCGTCGGCTCGGCCAGTACGACGCCGCCCTGGGCGCCGAGCGCCTTGGACAGCGTGGCGGGCACGACGAGTCGATCC
>Ga0081455_10005157_pt1 | contig 14386 bp, 9 predicted proteins | sample TabmetS3T2R1_FD_70207 | JGI IMG/M metagenome (GOLD analysis project Ga0081455, IMG submission 70207) | Tabebuia heterophylla rhizosphere microbial communities from the University of Puerto Rico - S3T2R1 | ecosystem: Host-associated > Plants > Roots > Rhizosphere ... | reverse complement strand
AACTTTCCGCAAGAGCATGGTAGACTGCTATCGCAACCTGACGGCGCATATGCCGGATAACGGTCTCCAGATTGTCATGTTTACGCACCAAAACGCCAGCGTATGGGCCGACCTGGCACTCATCCTCTGGGCATCTGGGCTACGCGTGACCGCTGCCTGGACCATTGCCACAGAAACCGAGTCAGCGCTCAAAGAAGGCAATTATGTGCAGGGCACAGTACTCCTTGTTCTCCGCAAGCAAACCGCCGACGAAACCGCCTTCCTCGATGAAATCTATCCGCAAGTCGAGCATGAGGTAAAGGCCCAGCTCGACACTATGCTGGCGTTAGAGGATCAAGAAGACCCCAATTTTGGCGATACTGATTACCAGCTTGCCGCCTATGCCGCAGCACTACGCGTACTGACACAATACAAGAGCATCGAGGAAATTGACGTCTCTTACGAGCTTGCCAAGACGCGCAAAAAAGGCGAAATATCCCCTATCGAGGCGGTTATCGCCAATACCGTGAACATTGCCTGTGACTACCTGGTGCCACAAGGCTTTGATACCTTTGCCTGGAAGACGCTGCTGCCTGATGAGCGGTTCTACCTTAAAGGCCTTGACCTCGAAAGTCATGGTGAGTATCGGGCTGGCGCCTATCAAGAACTGGCCCGTGGGTTCGGGGTCAAAGACTATCAGCCGTTACTTTCCAGCGGCAAGGCAAACCAGACGCACCTGAAAACTGCTACTGAGTTCGGCTCAAGGCTGTTAGGCAATGGTAGCTTTGGTGCATCGCTCGTGCGCCACGCTCTCTTTGCCATCCGTGAAGTAGTGCGTACTGACGAAGTCCAATCGGGTAAAAACTGGCTCCGCACCGAGGTGCGCAATTACTGGCAACAACGCAAGATACTCATCGAGCTCCTGCGCTACTTCTCCACCATGGATCTCAAGGTGAGCCACTGGCGTGATGAGGCCAGGGCCGCGCAGCTTCTCGCAGGGGCTGTAGAGAACGATAGTATCTGATCCTGATGGGGAAGGTGGAGACATGCCCTTATGATGACTGAGCGCGACCGCTGTATTCTTGAGCTCTTCGCTGCCCGGGTGCGCCAGCACTTCCCTGAAGCTCGCATCTGGGCCTTTGGCTCACGGGCGCGTGGTGACGCCACCTGGGAATCGGATCTGGATGTGTGTGTCGTGGTCGAGAAGTTGACCTACGCAGACCGAGATGCTCTCTGGAATATCGCTTGGGAAGTCGGTTTCGAGCATGAGATGCTTATCTCTGCTGTAGCCTATTCCCGCGACGAGTTTGAACACGGACCCTGCTCAGAAAGTCCGCTGGTCCTGAACATTCTTCGGGAGGGCGTGCCGACATGAGCGAGGCAAATCTCAGGGCGTTGATACGCTATAGACTTGAACAAGCCGACGATGCTGTGCATGCAGCGCACATATTGCTCGACAGCCATTTCCTACGAGACACCGTAAACCGCGCTTACTACGGTATGTTCTATGCCGTCCTAGCGCTCCTGGTGACGAAACAACTGGGCACCTCAAAGCATCGGGGTGCTATCTCACTCTTTGACCGGGAATTTGTCAGGACCGGGACATTCGACAGGGAACTATCTGGCTGGCTCCATACGACATTTGAAATGCGCCTCAGTGCCGACTATGCTGAACGGGTTATCATCCCTCAAGAAAAAGCTCAGGAAGCTCTGCAACGGGCCGAAACCTTTATCTCGCGCGTCAAAACGTACCTTTGCGATTTGCTGGGTGATGCCAGTATGGCTGAACCCACAGGGGGCAATACCTAAACAGCCACGAGGTTGCTGTGATTCGTCGCTTTTCCTCCCGCCGACAACGCCTGGACCACTCTTTCCTGACGAGTCGTCTCACAGATGCGCGAGCGTATGACCGTATTGCCGGTTATTTTAGTTCCTCAATACTCGAAGTTGCTGGGGAAGCGTTAGACACCGTGCGTGGTCTCATCCGCATCATATGTAATTCTGACCTCGATGTGCGCGAGGTCGAAACTGCCAAAGCAGCAAACTACGCTATGCGGCGAGAATGGTGCGCCTCACACCCGGAACAGTACCCCGATAAGGCCAAAGATCGTTTCGCCCGCCTCTATACCTTTTTACACTCAGGCAAGATGCAGGTCAGAGTTTTGCCACGTGCGCAATTTGGCCTGGTGCATGGGAAAGCCGGAGTCATTACCCTCGCGGACGGGCACAAGACCTGTTTCATGGGGAGTGCCAACGAGACGTATGACGCCTGGAAATTACACTACGAGCTTGTCTGGGAAGATGACACACCAGAGGCTGTCCAGTGGGTCCAGGAGGAATTCGATGCCCTGTGGCACAGCCCATTCGCTGTCCCTCTGGCCGATTTCGTAGTTGAAGACGTTGGCCGCCTGGCACAACGCATGGTAGTGCCGAGTGTTGAAGTCTGGCGAGACGAGCCCGAGCCCGCCGCCCCACTCATTGAAACACCCGTATACCGTCAGGAATATGGGCTGTGGGAACATCAGAAATACTTTGTCACCCTCGCCTTTGAGGCACACAAAGGAGCGCATGGTGCGCGGTTTATCCTGGCGGATATGGTGGGGTTAGGTAAGCCGCTGCAATTGGCCATGGCCGGCATGCTTATGGCACTCTACGGGACTCGACCCGTACTGATTCTTGCCCCCAAGACGCTCCTCTGGCAGTGGCAGGACGAGATGCGCAATCTCCTCGATATGCCCTCAGCCGTCTGGACAGGCGCCCATTGGGTCGATGAAAACGGCATCGAGTACCCGGCAGCCGGCCCAGAAAGTATCAAGGAATGTCCACGGCGCGTCGGTGTGGTGTCGCAAGGACTCATCACCAGTCAGTCTGAGATAACAGACTATCTCAAACAGCTCACCTATGAATGCATTATCGTCGACGAAGCCCATCGTGCACGACGCAAGAACCTTGGCCCGCAGCGCCAGCAGGAAAAACCTGATCCTAACAATCTCCTGGCCTTCCTCTACGACATTGCCCCTCGTACCAAAAGCCTCCTCCTAGCGACTGCCACGCCGGTGCAGTTATATCCGGTGGAAGCCTGGGACCTGCTCAATGTGCTTGCGGTTTGCAACGACAACATCCTCGGTAACACCTGGAGCAATTGGCGTCGAACTGGCCAGGCGCTTGACCTGATCATGGGGCATAGCCGCTTACCAAGTGATGACCTCGAAATGTGGGGGTGGATTCGTAATCCCCTGCCTGCGACCTCCGAAGGCCGCGATTTCGAGCTACTACGCCGTTCCTTACATGTATCAGATGACGTAGCAGTTGTGCCTGGTAGTGCCTGGGGGGCACTCCGCGAACCTGATAGAGCACGTGTGCGCAGGATGGCCCGTGATTTTGCCCGCCAGCATAACCCGTTTCTGCGGCATATTATCCGACGTACGAGAGAATTCCTTGAAAACACCCTCGATCCTGAGACTGGTGAGCCGTCTCTGAAACCCGTGCAAGTCGAGTTACTTGGAGAGAGCGATGAGGAAGCTATTCGCCTACCACCGTATTTGCGGGACGCTTACGGCTTGGCCGAGGAATTCTGTCACCTGCTTGCCGCAAGAATGCGGGGTTCGGGATTTCTCAAGACCCTGCTGCTTCGACGGGTGGGAAGCGCCATGTATGCTGGGAAGAAAACCGCTGAAGACATGCTGCATAGCTGGCAGCACATTACCGAAGGTGAGGATGAGGAAGGTATTGAAGACGAGACGTTCAAATCGCTTACGAGTGCTGAGCGCTCGAAACTGCAGGCATTTATTGAGGCCCTCGAAGCGAACCAGGAACGTGATCCAAAGTGTCACGTCGTTCTCGATATTCTGACGTATCGACACTGGCTTGAAGAGGGTTGCATCATTTTCTCGCAATATTTTGATTCGATTTGGTGGCTGGCGCAGCATCTCGCACAGGAAATCCCGCAAGAGGCCATTGGTATCTATGCTGGCAGCCAACGCTCTGGCATCATCCGCGAGAAGCTTTTTGCGCCCAAGTCACGAGAAGAACTCAAACACATGGTACATCGAGGAGAACTTCGACTGCTGCTCGGCACAGATTCGGCAAGTGAAGGATTGAACCTGCAACGGCTCGGTACGCTTATCAATCTTGATCTCCCTTGGAATCCTACGCGATTGGAACAGCGCAAAGGACGGATCCAGCGCATTGGCCAACTGCGTGACACTGTCTTTGTTTACAACATGCGGTATAAAGGGTCTGTCGAAGACCGGGTGCACGATCTACTCTCTGAACGCCTGGCAGGGATCTATGCTCTGTTTGGCCAACTGCCTGATGTGCTTGAGGATGTGTGGATTGACGTGGCGCTCGGGCAAATTGAACGCGCCAAAGCCACCATTGACGCTGTGCCGAAACAACATCCCTTTGAGCTGAAGTATCATTCGCTCACCAAGGTCCCTTGGGAAACATGCGCACAGGTTCTCGACACTGTAGATCAGAAAACACATCTCTTACGAGGGTGGAGAGAGCCCGGATAATGGCATCAGTGTCATCTCGCGAAGCCTCCACATGCCCGTTTGGAGCACCTCCTTAGCACTGCGACTGCAACCCATCGACATAGATACACTGCCCGGAAATATAGCTGGCCTCATCCGACGCCAGGAACACAATGGCATGCGCCTGATCCTGCGGTTCACCCAGACGTCCCAGGGGCACGCCAATACGGAAGATCTCCATATCACCCTTCAGCTGCCCCTCACGCCGCGCTTCCGCCGTACCTGGAGCCTCAGGCACACCAGAATTCTGGCGCAGATTGGTAATAGTAGCCCCTGGACCTACAGCATTCACCGTAATCTGGTACTGTGCTAGCTCCATCGCCAGACAGCGAGTAAAGTGCAGTACCGCGGCTTTTGAGACACAGTACGGCCCGATCTCCCAGCGTGGCACCTTCGCTGCCGTCGAGGCAGTATTGACAATACGCCCTCCACCCGCTGCAATCATCTGCGGCACAACGGCCTGACAACAGAAGAGTATGCTCTTCAGATTCACCTGCAGCACCCGCAGCCAGGTCGCCTCATCCACATCGACGATAGACATGGAGGGCAAGGCAATACCGGCGTTATTCACGAGGATGTGAATGGCTCCATATGTCTGCCGCACTGCTGCCGCCAGCATATCAACCGCGGCGCGCTGGCTGACATCAGACACAAACGCCATCGCTGTGCCACCGGCCTGGCGAATAGTATTAACCGTTTCGTCAGCATTGCGCTGATTAATGTCGGCCACTGCCACCTGTGCCCCCTGCTGGGCAAACGTTTCCGCGGCGGCGCGCCCAATGCCCGAGCCAGCTCCCGTGATCAACACGGTTTTATTGGTAAAAGGCATCCCTTCTTCTCCCCTCTGAGAGAGCTATGAAAGCTGCGCCATACCATCCACATTGAAGATCACGCCAGTGACGTGATGCGCTTCGTCCGATGCCAGATAGAGAATGGCCGACGCGACATCTTCTGGCTTGCCAAGCTTCCCCAGCGGCACCCCAAGGCGAAAGATTTCGGGCGTGCCAGTAATGTAGCGCTCGCGTAGCTGCGGATCCTCATCTCCCTCTCTGTCACGTCCCAACATGGGGGTATCAGTGGGCCCGGGAGCGACAGCATTGACCGTGACGCCATAACGCGCCAGCTCCAATGCCAGGCACTTCGTAAACATACGCACGCCGGCTTTCGAGACTCCATAGGCCGCAGCATTGAGCCGCGGAATCGCCCCAGCAATGGAGGCAATGTTGACAATGCGGCCGGAGCGCTGCCGCATCATATGGCGCGCCGCGGCCTGGGCACAGTAGACCGTGCCGAGCAGATTGACGTCCATAATACGGTCCCAGTCCGGCTCGGAGATACTGAGCACTGGACCACGGCTCGTCTGTCCAGCGCTGGCAATGCCGGCGGCGTTGACGAGTACATCAAGCCGGCCCCAGGCCTGCACAATGCTATCAATACCCTTGGTGGCCTGCTCTTGGTTGGAGACGTCCAGCTCGACCATGCGCACTTGCCCACCAGCCCCCTGGATAGTGGCTGCCACTCCCGCCAGTCCAGACGTATTCAGGTCGCACAGCGCCACACGTGCCCCCTGGCGGCTCAAACCCAACGCGGTGGCACGCCCAATGCCTGACGCTGCTCCGGTGACGGCTGCGACTCGCTCACGTACTGCCATCTTGCGCCCCTCCCTCGTCTACCAGCCTATAGCATACGTTGGTCGGCGTGGATCAGCCCCTGCCGCCAGCACACCGGTGTCTGGATCACGCTGCGTTACTATAGCTCCAATACCACACGCACCAACGCGTACAATCTCATGCCCCAACGCGGCCAACTGCTGCGCTACTGCCTCGGAGATGCGCTCCTCGAGGTGCAAGCGGCCAGGGTAGCACGAGCGGGGGTAGAACGAATTCGTCACGCTCTGCGTGGCGAAGCGTGGTGCCTCCACGGCCTGCTGCGGGTCCATGCCGAAGACCAGCACGTTGAGCATCATTTGCAAGTTAGCCTGGGCTTGATCATCGCCGCCAGGACAGCCAAACGTCATCACGGGCACACCGTCACGGCAAACCAGATAGTTGATCAGGGTCGTGCGGGGCCGCTTGCCTGGCTGGAGCCCGTTGGCGTGGTCGTCGTCAAGAAAAAACATTTCGCTTCTGGTACTCAAGGTACAGCCGAGGTCTGGGACGAACGCCGATTTGCGGAACACTCCACCACTGGGCGTGATGCAGACCATATTGCCATCGTGATCAATAGCCGCCAGGTGGGTGGTGCCTTCTTCGGAGACTGCCCCGGCCATCTCGGTGGTGGGGGCCCCCCAGGGGAGCACAGCCGGGGCTACCGTGGCGCCAGGACGCGCTGGATCGCCCGGGTCAGGAAGTTGTGGACAGGCCCGTGCGCCAACGAGTTTGACGCGCTCGGCAGCATACGCCTTCGACAGCAGGCCCGCGATTGGCACGGCCGCGACATTGGGGTCACCGTAGTAGCGCTCGCGATCGGCAAAGGCCAGTTTTAACACTTCGGTCACGGTGTGGATATAGGCTGGAGAATTGTGTCCCAGGGTGCGCACGTCGATATGCTCCAGCATATTGAGGGATTGGAGCAGCACCGCTGCCTGCGTCCAGGTGGACTGGGTACAGATCTCATAGCCAGCAAACGTCGTACGGATGGGGGCTTCGAACCCTGCCTGATAGCGCTGCATATCTGCAAGCCGCAAAAGCCCTCCCACGCGCTCAGAGAAGGCCGCAATGCTGTGTGCAATCTCGCCCTCATAGAACATGCGGCGTGCTGCCTGCAGACCGGCGCGGCGTGGCCCTGGAGCCGTACGTTCTGCCTCGACCAGTAAACGCAGGGTCTGGCCGAGTTGCGGCTGCACAAACAGGCTGCCAACGGCTGGTACCTGGCCACCCGGATAAAACACCTCGGCTCCTCCTGCAGGATAGCGTTGAAACTGCTCCAGAGTTTGGGAGATGTGCAGTATGCGGTGCATGTACTCGTACATAGGAAAGCCGTGCTGCGCATGATCGATGGCCGGTGCCAGCACCTCACCCAGGGTTTTGGTGCCATAGGTCTCCAGGAGTTTGCAATAACCATCAACGATCCCGGGTACAGTAAAGGAAAGATGCGCCTGGTCGCCTGGACCGGTGGGAATTTTTGTGAGACCACGGGCCCGGAATGCCTCCACGGTCGCCGCCTGTGGTGCCACCCCCTGCCCGCTCAGTGCCTGTATCGTCCCGCTGGCAGCATGGTAGAGCATCCCCACACCCTCGGTTGCGAGGGAATAGGATGCCGTAGGCTCAATCACCGCTGCGGCAAAGCCCATGGCCACTGCCGCGTCGAAGGCATTGCCACCGCTGAGGAGCATGCGCATGCCGGCCATCGATGTCAGATAATGGCCGCTGGCCACAACGCCATGCGTACCCCGCACTACTGGTCGGCCAGTGGCGCCACGTATCACTTCTGTATGTTCTTGCTCGTGCTGTCGTGCCACAGGGGTTCTCCTCTCTCTGGCTCTCCGTCCCTCCATCAGCAGTGGTATAGGGGATCTGTAGGGGGAATGCAACTAGAAAACACCCGCTGCCAAGCCCACCCAGCCTCTAGGAGAGGTCCATAGGACGATGCGGATGTCTAGACACACAACGGGAAAGCTGGTAGTATCGCAATATAGACCTCAGAACTCTGTATGGGCCGTATTCTGAGCACCCCTGGTCTGATGACGGGGGATGTCGTCGCTTGCCGACGTTGGCTAGCAGGCGCTGGCTGTGTAGAGTGCGCTCGGCATCTATGTTGGGCGAGCCATGAAAACGTTACACCATTACGGAGGACCATCGCATGCCCTTTGAATTACCACCACTCCCGTATGCTAAAGATGCCTTACAGCCCCATATTTCTGCCGAAACGCTCGATTTTCACTACGGCAGGCATCACCAGACTTATGTCACGAACCTGAATAATCTCACGCAAGGCAAACCTGAAGCCAATCAGAGTCTGGAAGAACTGATCCGCACTGCCCCTGAAGGCGGTCTCTTCAACAATGCTGCCCAGGTCTGGAACCACACCTTTTACTGGAACTCTATGAAGCCCCGTGGTGGAGGGGAACCTTCGGGTGAGGTAGCGGCTGCGATCAATAAGGGCTGGAGCAATTTTCAGGCCTTCAAGGACGCGTTTAGTGCTGCTGCGGCCGGGCAGTTTGGCTCTGGCTGGGCCTGGCTGGTGAAAGATGCGGCTGGCAATATTAGCATTGAAACCACGTCGAATGCCGGCTGCCCGCTGCGTTCGGGCAAAACCCCACTGATGACCTGTGATGTATGGGAGCATGCGTACTATATCGATTACCGTAATGCCCGCCCCCAATATATCGCAGCATGGTGGAATCTGGTGAACTGGGATTTTGTCGCGCAGAACCTGCGCGGGTAAAGTCCTCAAGGCAGTAAACGCACGACCTTTCGTCCTCCCCGCCCATGGCACTCTGCTGTCATCTTGGCGGGGAGAGATAACGCACGTCGATGTATGAGGGTCTGAGGATCACCCTGCATCGCTCCTGCAGTCATTTGGTGATTTCCGAGCCTGCTCTCCTTCCACATATTTATTCAGTACATATGCTGGACTTTTATCACACCTCAAGGGGGATTTCTTCACGCACCACACGGGACTGTCTCGTCTCGTGTACATGGCGGCAATATGCTATGATGACACCTGCGAGACGATGTGACACTGTCTGGAATGACTCCGGGAAATAGATGTGACGCTGTCTGGAATGACTCCGGGAAATATTTGTACATGTCAGAGGAGGTCGTGAGGGGTCAAAGACGTGTGCCGCATTGTACGAGTGTCATTCCAGCATAGACACGCTAGCCATGTGGTGCACGCAACAGGTCTGCACAAGTCCATCAAGGGAGGTAAGGACCATGGGAGTCCTCCAAGCTGTCGATATGCACGGTGGGCGTATCACGTTAGCGGAAGCAGCCCTCGAAGCACTCCGAACCAGCATGCGTGGTCGGCTGCTGCAGGCCGGCGACGTGGGGTACGATGAGGCGCGCAAATTGTGGAACAGCATGATCGATAGGCGCCCGGCGTTAATCGCACGTTGTGCGGGCACCGCCGATGTGCTCAGCGCCGTCAAGTTTGCGAAGGCACACGAGCTACTGGTCTCCGTGCGCGGAGGAGGCCACAATCCTGCGGGGTACGCGCTGTGTGAAGGTGGCCTGATGATTGACCTGTCGCTCATGAGAGGCGTGCGGGTTGATCCAGGCAAACGCACTGTGACCGCGCAAGGCGGCGTGCTCTGGCACGAGGTGGACCAGGAGACGCAGGCGTTCGGGCTCGCGACGACGGGGGGCACGGTGTCTGATACCGGCATTGGTGGCCTGACCTTGGGCGGTGGCTTGGGCTGGCTGATGTCCAAGCACGGCTTGTCGTGTGACAACCTCTTGTCGGCGGACATCGTGCTGGCTGATGGGACCTTTCTGACGGCCAGTGAGACCGAAAACAAGGAATTGCTCTGGGGCTTGCGAGGTGGTGGGGGCAACTTTGGGGTCGTCACTTCCTTCCAGTACCAACTCTATCCCATTGGCCCAATGGTGCTGGGTGGTATGGTCATCTATCCCCTGGCACAGGCCAAAGAGGTACTGACGTTCTACCGCGACTACGCCAACAGCTGCCCTGATGATGTGACTGCTTTCGCCTTCATCTTTACCTCGCCAGAGGGTGCCCCTGTCGTCGCGATGATCCTGGGATATCTTGGCACTGACCTGGCAGCAGGGGAAAAATTGCTGGCACCAGCGAGGAACTTTGGCGCGCCGGTGGCGGATTTGGTTAGCCCTGTGCCCTACCGACAGCAGCAGACGTTGATCGATGCGGCCGCTCCTCCAGGACTCCCACGCTACTGGAAATCGAGCTTTGTGAAACATCTGAGTGACGCAGTCATCGATGTGATCATCGATGGGGCACATCGGATGCCAACGCCGCTCTCAGCCCTGGGATTTTTCCACATGCATGGTGCTGCCACCAGAGTTGATCCGGAAGCGACGGCCTTTGGGTTACGCGATCCGCAGTGGGACTTTGACGCTATTGCGCAGTGGACCGATCCGGCAGATGCAGGCCGGTGCATTGCATGGGCGCGGGAGGTATGGTCTACGTTAGAGCCATACTCGGCTGGCAACGTGTATATCAATCATCTTGGCGACGACGAAGGCCTGGCGAGGATCAGGGCTTCGTATGGCAAGAACTACGAACGCTTGGTGGCCTTGAAGAAGGTCTACGATCCGACGAACCTGTTCCGCCACAATCAGAATATTCCTCCCCATGCCTAGTCCATGCTCAGGCAGTAGCTCAGTTTGCTCGTGCCCCCAGGCATTTCCTTGGAGAGAAATTTACACTGCGCTACTGCCTGCTGTTACCCTCATTTGACATTGCACACTCCGATTCTTACAATGAATATATTTTTTGCATTGATACTCGATACTTTGCATATTCATGCGTAGAATTATTCCTCATACCATCTTAAACAAAAACTCTCGAGTCTGACGAGAGCTGTGTCATGCAGTGAGGGGAAAGCACATGCGGGCTGTGCGCATATCCGCACCAGAAAGTGACAGGGAGGATTACGAGGCTATAGTGACTGCAGCGCGACTCTTTTATGTTGACGGGCTGACACAGGAAAAGGTGGCCAAGGCATTGGGTCTCTCACAAAGTTCCGTGTCGAGGCTGCTGGAGAGAGCCAGGCGCGAAGGGATTGTGAAGGCGCACATCGAACCCCCACGCCTGCTCAAATTGGAAGCTGAGCTGAGGGACACACTCGCCCCCAAAGGGATCCACACGGTCTATATCGTTCCGGGAGGAGGTGGCAAAAACACAGAAAACCTGGGCTTAGCCGGTGCCAGAACGCTCGCTACCCTGCTGTGTGAGGCGCAAGAGACAACTATAAGAATTGCCATGTCATGCGGTGACACCCTGCTTGCCGTGGTGGACAATTTTTTGAATATACTCGCGATGGATGCCGAACTTTCTCGGTGTCTACGACAGAAAAAGTTGGAGCTGTATCCCTCTGCTCTCTATGCCGACAGTCGTTTAGAAGCCTGCTATCCACATACCATCGTGTCGATATTAGCAATCATGATGAAAAGACGTGATGATGCACTCGACATTGAGGCACATATATCGAGTCTTCCTCCTGACTTTTATACCAAGCTAGAACCAAATGAGATGGAGAACTATAGTAGTAGATACCATATCAAAGACATGATGGAATGTGCAAAACAATCAAAAATTTTTCTCTTAGGCATAGGAGATCTGAAAAATAAAACCTATGAAAGAATTCAGGAACAAATAGGAATAAATATCAATAAAAATGAATTTATTTCTGAGAGTAATTATATTCCAATATGTAAAGATGGAACTCAGCATAAGGAGGTCGAAGACAAGCTTATTGCTATAAAACTCGATGATTTTAGACAGCTAGCCAGACAACAAGACCGTTATGTGATAGCTATTGCCGGTGGTGAGCATAAAAGAGAAGCTATAGAGGCTGCCCTGGCCAAGCCGTATTTTAATGTGCTCGTCACTGACGAGAGAATAGGTCGATACCTTCTTGATGGGAGATAGAGTGATGCCATCTACACAGACCATCTTTCCTGCTCTCACCAAAGACGACTTTCTCGCCCAAGAACGTGAGCGTTTACCCAAACGTGTAACCATGACAGTGATGAGCGCCAACGTACTGCGCTGGCTCGGGGGGCTCTCGACTATCCCCAATGAGGTGCTCGAGGCAGGGCGCACGGTGCTTTGTCGGGCCCAGCACGACGGCGCGATTCGTGACTATCGTCTCTATGCTCTCGGCAGTGATCTCGTGATGCAGATCCTGACCTTAGGGCAGGGGCTGCATAACCCCAAAGTCTATACGTTGGCTGCTGAGGCGGTCACGACGGCGCTGACATGGGCCGCCGAAGCGCACTTGTATCATCCCCTGGATGAAGATTTTTTCCACCTCACACCACGTCAGCGCGTCGCGGCACTGCGTCTGCGCCCGCTGGAGTTTCCTTTCACCGAGCGTGGGGCCGAGCCCATCGTCATCGCAAAGGTAGTGCACGGCGCGGTTGGCGCCTTTAACAGGATGCTCTTCAACCTGTTTTTCCATCCCGATAAAGGCTCGCATCAGCGGCTTGATGGCACACGGTTCATCGCCGTGGTGGAGAACGTCGCCGACCTTACGGCTGGGAAGGCGCAGCGGCGGCTGTTTGCCTTTGGTGACCGTCCCATCGAAGAACGCCTGTTCTTGGTGTATCCCTGGTTACAGGAACCGCTGGAGCTGTGCCGGGACCAGATCGGGGATTGGGCTGAGTTGCTCTCCCTCATTGCGAACCCAGTGGAATGGGTGGTGAGTGGGATTTACGCGGTGCACGGCCGCTTCGTCACAGATGGTGAGAGGCTGCAAGCGACCCGCCATGAGCCGGTTGCCCTGGTGTCGATTGAGTCGCTGGGAGCGACCGCAGTGGAGGACCCGGTCGCCATTGTGCGCCTCCAGGGTGGTCTGCCAGCCGTAGGTGAAGCGCATTTTAATTTGGGTGCCGATTTTCATTTTACCATTGGTGGACCGGGTGGTGGCTATCACATGGGCGTGATGCCGGTGACCATGGCACAGGTGCGCAACCGTACGGATGAACAAGGCACGGCGAAAATCGTCGCCTATACGTATCAATCTTATGACAATGGGCGCATCCCGCCTGAGCACGACGTGGTCGACCTGTTCGCGCAGGATAGTGTGCAGACGGCCCTACTCCAGCTCGAGGCACGTGAGGCCATCCAGTGCATGGTGCAGCACGGAGAGTTTCAACCCTACGTGACCGCTGAAGAGGCGGAGCGGCGGGCGCGGGCCTGTGCGGAGCGCCTGGGGCGATGGTTCGAAAGCATTCCCTCGGCAGAAGATGGCGAGGTTGACCCACTCGTGCAGCAGGCCAACGCGCGTGCCGGTGGTGAGACGCTGTCTGACATCAAAGCCGATGCTGGTGGCAAGGTGGGGCATACCACGCCGCCAACGCTATTTGAGCCTGTCGCCCGCGCCAGCCTGTGTGAATCTCAAGAAGTCGGCCTGATCCGTAGCTTCCAGGTGTTTGGCGTCGGCGATGATTTGCATTTGCTGATGTCGCATAACCAGGGGGTCGACGCAAACCGAATCCACCTGATGGCCTTTCAGACATTTTGGCGCCTGGTCTGGGTCACGGAACTGATCGGCTACAAGCCGTATGGCCTGGCCCAGGATCTGAAGATTGGCCCGGCCACCCAGGGCGCCCGGGTGGATGACCTGGCGCAGCCCAGTGCGCGGTTTATCGAGTTGCTGGCAGCGCATTTGCCGGAACCGGAGCAGAGCCATCTTGACAACATCCGCCAGGCCCAGGCAGCCTGGCAGGGTGGCCGCGGCACGGTTGACATTAAAAAGCCCTTTGCTGGGAACGTCACCGGTCAGGGGCCCGGGTTCGCTGAGTTACCGCTTCGCAATACCTGGCGCGTCGGTGTGCTAGCTGCCGATAAGGCGGGACCAGCGGCATTCAATGTGCCGGTCTATCGTGCTGTGGAGCGGGCACTGGCGCAAGAGCACTTCCGGGCGCGCTATGGCGCTAGCCTGGCATTTGAAATCTTCGATGTGCACGAGCATCGGCGCATCTTCCTCGACGCGCGCGCGCATCGCGACGAGATTGCGACCCTGCTCGGGGCGACGAACTTATTTAACGTCAAGCGCCTGTGGTCCTTACCACAGATGGTCAGTCAGCGCGAGGCTGTCAAGAACGCCATGCAAGATATTTTACTGGCAGCATCGACGGAAAAGCTGGCGCTCATCACCGGTGGAGAATACGTCGGCAAGGACGACCCGGTCCTGCTCGGGGTGGAGGAGTTGGTCACGCCGATGT
>Ga0081455_10005156_pt1 | contig 14386 bp, 7 predicted proteins | sample TabmetS3T2R1_FD_70207 | JGI IMG/M metagenome (GOLD analysis project Ga0081455, IMG submission 70207) | Tabebuia heterophylla rhizosphere microbial communities from the University of Puerto Rico - S3T2R1 | ecosystem: Host-associated > Plants > Roots > Rhizosphere ... | reverse complement strand
CCCGGCCTGTCGAACAACGACGGGGGCATGGCGGAGTACCTGCGCACCAGCGCCAGGTCCTGCGTCAAGCTCAACCCCGACACAAGGCCTGAGGACGTCGCGGCGCTCGCCGACGCGGGCATCACGGCGTACCACGCCGTACGCAAGGCGATCCCCCTGCTCTACCCCGGCACCGCCGCCGTCGTACAGGGCGCGGGCGGCCTTGGCCACATCGGAATCCAGTGCCTGGCCGCCCTGACGGCCACGAGGATCATCGTGGTCGACAGGAACCCCGAGGCGCTCGCGCTGGCCAAGGAGATCGGAGCCGACGAGACTGTCGTCGCCGACGGCAACCACATCGAGGCGGTCAAGGACCTCACCGGCGGCGAGGGCGCGCGGGTCGTGTTCGACTTCGTCGCCGAAGGAGGCGCGGAGCACGACGCCTGGGCGATGACCGGGCCGGACGGCTCGCAGTTCGTCATCGGCTACGGTGGCGAGGTGGCTGCGCCAACGCTGGACTTCGTGGCCGGCGAGAAGAACATCATCGGCAACATCGTCGGCACGTACAGCGACCTCGCCGAGCTGATGGTGCTCGCCCAGGCAGGCAAGGTCAAGCTGCACACCAAGACCTACCCCTTGGACTCGGTGGTCGAGGCCCTGGACGATCTCGACAACGGACGGGTCCGGGGGCGGGCGATCCTCGTCCCGTAGTCATTCTCAGACCACCTACGAACCGAGGCGTAGTACGCGATGGCGAAGGAACTGCGATTTGGCGAGGAGGCCAGCGCCTTGCTCCTGGCCGGGGTCGACCAGCTCGCAGAAGTGGTGAAGTCCACGCTCGGGCCCAAGGGCCGCAACGTCATCTTGGAGAAGATCACCGGGTCGCCGGTGGTCACGAACGACGGTGTGACGATCGCGCGGGAGATCCATCTCAAGGACCAGTTCGAGAACATGGGCGCCCAGCTCGTCAAGGAAGCGGCGATCAAGACCAACGACATCGTCGGCGACGGCACCACGACCGCCACCGTGCTGGCCCAGGCCATCATCCGTGAGGGCATGAAGGCCATCGCGGCCGGTGGCAACCCCGTCCTGATCAAGCGCGGCATCGACATCGCCGTCGCCCGTCTGGTCGAGCACCTGCAGAAGGTCGCGCACCCGGTGGTGACCGAGCACGACTTCGCCCGGGTGGCGGCGATCTCCGCCAACGACGACGACGACGTGGGAGCGGTGATCGCCCGGGCGCTGCACACCGTCGGCGATGCCGGCATCGTCACCGTGACGGAGTCCGCGCTGCACGGGATGGACGTCGACTTCGTCGAGGGCTTCCAGTGGGACAACGGCTATGTCTCGCCGTACATGGTGACCAACCCGGCCAGCCTCGAGGCGATCGTCCACGACCCCTACATCCTGCTCTGCAGCGAGAAGATCACCAAGGTGCAACAGCTCATGCCGCTGATCGACCAGGTCATGCGCAACCCACGACCACTGGTCATCGTGGCCGAGAACGTCGAGGGCACGGCGTTGAGCATGCTGGTGCACAACCACGTGAACGGCATCTTCCCCTGCGTGGCGGTGCGGGCCCCCGGCTTCGGCGACCGCCGGCTGCGCAAGCTCGAGGACATCGCCACGATGACCGGTGGCGAGGTGTACAGCAAGCACTCCGGCTTCACGCTGGAGACGATGCAGGCCAGCCAGCTCGGCCAGGCGTCCCAGGTGCGGGTCAACGCCGAACGCACGGCGATCATCGGCGGGGCGGGCTCAACGGAGGCCATCGAGTTCCGGCTCGCACAGATGCGCGCCGAGCGCGAGCGCGCGACCTACGGGGTCGACGAGGACGTCCTCAACGAGCGGATCGGGTCGCTGTCGGGCAAGGTCGCGGTGATCAGCGTCGGCGCCCCGACCAACGCCGAGCTTGCCGAGCTGCAGCACCGCGTGGAGGACGCCCTGTCCGCCACGCGCGCCGCCATGGCGGAGGGCATCGTGGCTGGGGGCGGAGCCGCCCTCCTCCACGCCGAGCCGGCATTGGCCGATCTTGACGTCAACGACGACTATGCCGCGGGCGTGGAGATCGTCCGCCGCTCGCTGATAGAACCCGCGTTCCTGATCGCCACCAACGCGGGCTACTCCGGAGAGGAGGTGGTCGAGCGGACCATCCAGCTCGGGGTGGACGAGGGCTTCGACGCGCTCGAGGGCCGCTTCGGGAACATGATCGACATGGGCATCATCGACCCGCTTCGCGTGGCCAGGGCGGCGCTGCAAAACGGTGCGTCGGTCGCCGGCCTGCTGCTCACGACCAACTCCCTGGTCGCCGAGGAGAAGACCCCATGGGGCGGCAGCGCTGCCCTCATGACGGACTTCGGATCCCTGGACGAGGGCATCCCGCAGCCCTCTCCCGACTCCAGCACCCCGCAGTCGCTGGGCCTGGGTCCGTCGGTCGGCTGACCCTGCAAGCTCCGGTACCCGCACGTCAGCCGCTCCGCTGAGCCAGCACGGCGGCGCTCACACCGCGACGATCTCCCCGCGCATGAAGGGGGTGGACCTGGCTGTAGCGGGTCGGCGATCATCCGTGACGAGACGACGTCGTCCACCTCGGCGACGACCCGTGCGTATGCCGGGGGCTCGACGAGGAGCCCGAGCTCAACGCGACGCGGACCTGAACCTGACCTAGAGGTTGAGGGTGATCGATGACTTGGTCGTGCGAGGCAATCAGTTCCGCCCCGACGTCTCCGAGGTCACCAGTTCCGGATCCGGAACCCATGACCTCAGGCTCCCGCCGGCGGTACCCATGACCTCGGGAACTTCGAGTCCCTGACCGTGGCGGCACCGTGAGCCTGCGGGCCACCGCGCCGCCGAACCCGCCGGAGCTGGTCCGGGCCTGGCGCGATCGCGGGCGCCTCACGGGCGAACGGATCGGTTGGTGCCTCGATCGGGCCGCCGACCAGTGGCCCGGACGGGGGGCGGTGGTCGCCGACGGCACCACCCACTCCTTCGCCGACCTGCGGGCGCGCGCCAACGCCGTGGCGCGCGCACTGGTGGCGGGCGGGGTCGGCCGCGGCGACGTCGTGACCTGGATGCTGCCCAACGGCGTCGAGGCCATCGCGGTCGCCGCCGCCGTGTGGCGGATCGGCGCCGTCAACAACCCGGTGGTGCCCATCTACCGGGAGCACGAGCTCTCGTTCGTGCTGGACCAGCTCCGCCCCGCCGCCGTGGTCACTGCCGAAGACCACCGCGGGCGCCGCCATGCCGACGAGTTCGACGACGTGCTCGCCACCCTCGGGCACAGCACCAGCGTCCGGCTCGTGTCGGGGGCAGTCCCGGGCTGGCAGTCGATCCGCGACCTGCCTCCCGCGCCGCACGTGACCCCGTCCGTCGAGCCCGCGCCCGCCGGCGACCCCTGCCTCGTCCTCTACACCTCGGGCACGACGGCGGCGCCCAAGGGCGCGGTCCACAGTAGTGCCACGCTGCTGCAGGAGGTGCGGTCCATGCAGCGGGAGTGGGCGCTGACCTGGCGGGACGTCATGTTCATGCCCTCGCCGGTCACCCACATCACCGGCCTGCTCCAGGGCCTGCTCGTGCCCACGGCCATCGGGGCCCGGTCAGTGCTGGCCGATCGCTGGGACCCCGAGGAGTCGGTCGACCGCATCGAGGCCGAGGGAGCCACCTACATGGCCGGCGCCACGCCGTTCCTCCAGGGAGTGGTCGAGCAGTACCAGGGTCGGGGCGTCGCCCGGCCGGCCCTACGCCAGTTCACCTGCGGCGGGTCGGCGGTCCCGCCCCACCTCGTCGAGGAGGCCGACGCCCTCGGCATCGCCGCGCACCGGGCCTGGGGGATGACCGAGTTCCCGACCACCACGCTGGCGGGCGAGAACGACCCCCTGGAGCGGCGGGCGCACACCGACGGCCACCGCGCGGAGGCGGTGGAGGTGGAGGCGGTCGACGAGGACCGGCGGCGGCTGCCGGCCGGCGCCGAGGGCGAGCTGCGCGTGCGTGGGCCGGAGCGGATGCTCGGTTACGTCGACGCCGCGCTGAGCGCCGAGGTGGTCGACGGTGCGGGGTGGTTCTACACGGGCGACCTCGGCGTCGTCGACGACGCCGGCTACGTGACCGTCACCGGGCGCCGCAAGGACATCATCAACCGGGGCGGCGAGAAGTTCAGCGCCCGGGAGATCGAGGACCTGCTGGCCCGCCATCCCGAGGTCGCTGACGTGGCGGTGGTCGGGGTTCCCGGCGGCCGCCTCGGGGAGCGGGTGTGCGCCGCCATCGTGGCCCGGGATCGTCACGCCGCCGCCGACCCCGCCGCGCTGCGCTCGTTCCTCGAGGCGCAGCGCATCGCCCGCCAGAAGATCCCCGAGGAGTTCCTCGTCGTCGACGAGCTGCCCCGCACTCCGGCCGGCAAGGTCCAGAAGTTCCTCCTCGTCGAGCGGTGGGAGGATGGGCGTGACGACGGGGGGAGCCGTGGAGCGTGAGGCGCCCGCTCACACGTCGATGAATCCGAGGGACCGGTTGATGCAGTTGAAGTCCCGCGGTGCGGCGAAGTGGTCGACGTTGCGCAGCGTCACCAGCTCGGCATCGGGGAGGGCGCCCGCCAGCCGGTCGGCGGGTCCCGAGAAGTCACGGTCGCCGATGACGACGAGCACGGGGCACGCCACACGCGACAGGTCGTCCTCGGTCAGCGGCCGGTCGGGGCGGCGCAGGAAGCCGGCCAGCGCCTGCGGATCGTTCCCCGCGGTCCGCGCCAGGCGCACGAACAGCTGCACGCCGATGTCCTCTGCCGCCACGTCGTCGCCCGACTCGAGCGCCCGGGCCAGCGGCTCCCGGTCCTCGGCGCGGAACAGGTTGTCGCCGACGCCGATCACGACCAGCTTGCGCAGGCGCCCGGGCTCCTGCGCGGCCAGCCCCAGCAGCAGGCGGGCCCCGGTCGAGAAGCCGACGGCGTCGACGGGGACGTGGGGCGCGATCACGTCGGCCAGGGTCCCCTGCACATCGGCGAACGCTGCGGGGTCGGTCGTGGGCGGCGACTCGCCGTGGCCCGGCAGGTCGACGCGCAGGACCTTCCGGCCCGCGTCGGCCAGCAGGTCGGTCCATCCGTTGTGCTCCCAGCCATGCGCGAACGACGAGGCGAAGCCGTGCACGAGCGCTACCGGGGGATAGTCGGGCATGGGCCGACAACCTAGATGACCCCTCGCCCTCGCCCGAGTGGATCGGGCCTTGACTTCGAGTGCGCTCCAGCCCGTACCGTCGGCGCGATGCGACCCCTCGACGAGCAAGTGATCCTGGTGACCGGCGCCACCGACGGACTGGGCCGCGGCGTGGCGGAACGGCTGGCAGCGGGCGGCGCCACCGTGCTGGTGCACGGGCGCGACGATGCACGCGGCGAAGCGACCATCCGCGACATCGGCGCTGCCACCGGCAACGTCCGGCTGCGCTGGTACCGCGGCGACCTGGCCTCGCTGGCCGACGTGCGGGCACTGGCCGAGCGGGTCATCGCCGACGAGCCGCGCCTGGACGCGCTGGTCAACAACGCCGGCATCGGGACGACGCTCCCGGGCGACGGCGCCCGCCAGGTCAGCGCCGACGGCTACGAGCTGCGCTTCCACGTGAATTACCTGGCCCACTACCTGCTCACGCGGCTGCTCCTGCCGCTGCTGGACCGGTCCGCGCCCGCTCGCATCGTCAACGTCAGCTCAGCCGGGCAGGCGCCGATCGACTTCGACGACGTCATGCTCGAGCGGCACTACGAGGGCTACCTCGCCTACTGCCGGTCGAAGCTGGCCCAGATCATGTTCACCGTCGACCTGGCCGACGAGCTTGCCGACCGTGGCGTGACCGCCAACGCCCTGCACCCCGGCACGTTCATGCCCACCAAGATCGTGACCCACGCCGGTGTCGACCCGCTCACCCCGCTGGAGCAGGGCGTCGACGCCACCGTCGGGCTGGCGACCGACCCGGCGCTGGACGGCGTGACCGGCCGCTACTTCGACGGCCGTCGCGAGTCCCGGCCGAACCCCCAGGCGGCCGACGCCGCCGCCCGCCGCCGGCTGCGCGACCTGTCCGACCGCCTCGCGGGACTGGCGGTGCGACCCGGCTGACCCCTCCATCGCGGCACCGGGGCCGCACGGCCCTAGCGTGAACCACCGTGACCGAGCCCGCCGCCCGTGGCGCCTCGACGACCGCCCCCGCCACGCCGCCCGTGGCCAAGCGGGTGCCGGTGGAGCGCCGCATCCACGGCGAGACAGTCGTCGACGAGTACGCGTGGCTCCGTGCCCGCGACGACCCCGAGGCGATCGCGTACCTGGAGGAGGAGAACGCGTATCTGCGCCAGGTGCTAGGACCGACGTCCGAGCTGCGCCGGACCGTGTTCGAGGAGATCAAGGCGCGGACGCAGGAGACGGACCTCACGGTGCCGGTGCGCAAGGGCCCGTGGTGGTACTACGGCCGGACCGTCGAGGGCCTGCAGTACGCGATCCGCTGCCGGCGAGCCCAGGAGGACGACGCCTCCACCGAGCAGGTGCTGGTCGACTTCAACGCGGTGGCGGGCCATGCGCCCTACCTGGACGTGGGCCACTTCGACGTCAGTCCCGACCACCGGATCGTGGCCTATTCGGTCGACTTCGACGGCGCCGAGATCTTCACGATGCGGTTCAAGGGCCTCGACATCGGGGAGCACCTCGCCGACGAGATTCCGGGGACGTACTACGGCGCCGCCTGGTCGGCCGACAGCGGCACCTTCTTCTACGTCACCCCCGACGAGGCGCGGCGCCCCCATCGGCTGTGGCGCCACCGCCTGGGCACGGACGTCTCCGCCGACGAGCTCGTGTACGAGGAGGAGGACCGGCGGTTCTTCCTCGGCGTGCACCTCAGCCGCAGCGAGCGCTTCATCGTGCTCGGGCTCAGCAGCATGGTGACGAGCGAGGTGCGGGTGCTTCCCGCCGACGACCCCACCGCCGAGTTCAGCGTCATCGAGCCCCGGCGGGAAGGCGTCGAGTACCACGTCGACCATCAGGGCGACCGCTTCCTCATCGTCACCAACGACCAGGCGCTGGACTTCAGGCTGGTCGAGGCGCCGGTCAGCCACCCGGGGCGGGCGCACTGGCGGGACGTGATCCCCCACACCCCTGGCACCCGGATCGAGGCGGCTGACGCCTTCGCCAACCATGTCGTCGTCCACCTGCGCCGCGACGCCCTGACGGGGCTCCGGGTCATCCGAGCGACCGACGGCGCGACCCACGACGTCGCCTTCGACGAGCCCGTGTACACCGTGGTGGCGTTCGGCGACAACCCCGAGTACGACTCGACCGTCTACCGGTTCCACTACACGTCGCTGGTGACGCCGGCGTCGGTCTACGACTACGACCTCGACGGCCGCACGCGGACGCTGCGCAAGCGCCAACCGGTCCTGGGCGATTTCGACCCGGACCGCTACGAGTCGATCCGTGAGTGGGCCGCGGCGCCCGACGGCACGTCGGTGCCGCTGTCGCTGGTGCGGCGGCGGCATCATCCCGAGGGGCCGGCGCCGACGTTGCTGTTCGGCTACGGGGCCTACGAGGCGAGCATGGACCCGGGCTTCTCCATCGCCCGGCTGTCGCTGCTCGACCGCGGCGTGACGTTCGCGATCGCCCACGTCCGTGGCGGGGGCGAGCTGGGCCGCAGCTGGTACGAGGACGGGAAGCTGCTGCGCAAGCGGAACACCTTCACCGACTTCATCGCCGCCGCCGACCACCTGATCGCGCAGGGTTACACCAGTCCGGACCTACTCGCGGCGCGGGGCGGTAGTGCCGGGGGCTTGCTCATGGGGGCGGTGGCCAACCTGGCGTCCGAGCGGTTCCACGCGATCGTCGCCGAGGTGCCGTTCGTCGACAACGTCAACACCATGCTCGACCCGAGCCTGCCCCTCACCGTGACCGAGTGGGAGGAGTGGGGCAACCCCGTCACGGATCCCGAGGCGTACCGCTACATGAGGTCGTACTCCCCCTACGAGAACGTCGACCGACGTCCCTATCCGGCCATCCTCGCCACCGCCGGCCTGAACGACCCGCGGGTCTCGTACCACGAGCCGGCCAAGTGGGTGGCGCGGCTGCGCGCCGCGTCCACCGGCGGAGCGCCGGTGCTGCTCAAGACCGAGATGGGCGCCGGGCACTCGGGCCCGTCGGGCCGTTACGACGCGTGGCGCGACGAGGCGCTCGTCCTCGCGTTCGTGCTCGACCAGCTCGGCGCCGCGGCCGCGAGGGCCCACTAGCGTTGCGACGGGATGCAGATCGTCTATGTCGCTGGGGACGCGCGTCGCGAGCTGGACGTCCGGGTCAACAATCCCTCGGCCACGGTGGCCGATCTCGTGCGTGCCCTCGACCCGGAGGTCCACGCCGACGACCGCACCCTGCTGATCGGCGGCCGGCCGGCCGATCCCGACTTCGAGCTGGGCGAGGCGGGCCTCCACGAGGGGGCCACCGTGCGCCTCGGGTCTGCGGGAGCCACCACCGATCCCGAAAATGTCGTGGTTGGCGCTGGCATGACGTCGGTAAGGGCGGCAAGTTCGTGGGGGTTGGTCGTGGTGGGCGGGCTCCGGGCGGGCCGGCGATTTCCGCTCGCGCCGGGCACCGTCGTGCTGGGGCGCGCATCGGGATGCGACATCGAGCTCGACCATCCGACGGTCTCGAAGCGCCACGCCCAACTGATCATCGGCCCCGCCGGAGACGTCACACTCTCCGACCTCGGGTCTCACAACGGCACGTGGGTGGCCGGGCTGCCGGTGGTCAAGCCGGTCTCCCTCGATCCCGGAGTGCCGGTGCGGCTCGGGGCGCTCGAGCTGGAGCTGCGGCCGGTGGAGGACGGCGACCGACCCGTCGCCGTCGACCCGCTCCGCCACGGCAACGCCGCCGGCACGATCCCGTTCAACCGCCCGCCGCGACCGGCTCCCCCGTCCCCGGCCGCGGACATCGCTCCGCCGGCGCCGCCGAGGACCGGCCAGGGCAAGGTGCCGTTGTCGCTCATCGCCATCCTGACGCCGTTGATCTTCGCGGGCGTCATGTTCGCGGTGATGCGATCGCCGCAGTTCCTCATGTTCGGCCTGCTCACTCCCGTCATCGGGATCGGCAACGCCATCGACGCCAAGCGCAGGGGACGCCGGTCGGAGCGAGGCGAGACCGAGCGCTTCCGTCGCGAGCTGAGCGAGTTCCGGGGCCGGCTGACGGCGCTGGCCGATGATGAGCGGCGGCGGATGCAGCGCGCCTATCCCGACCCGCCGGAGATCATGCGGCGCGTCGAGCTGCCCAGCACTGCGCTGTGGGAGCGACGGCCGGCGCACCCGGACTTCCTGCGGCTGCGCGCCGGCATCGGGGACGTCCCCTGGTCGCCCCCGGTGGCGCCGTCCGGGCCCCGCGCCGACGCGCCGGAGGAGCTGGACGCCGTCCTGGCCGATCACGAGATCCTCGGCGGCGCCCCGGTGCCCGCCGACCTGGCTGCCGGCGGTGTGGTCGGGATCGTGGGCGACCGGTCTGCGGCCCTGTCCCTCGCCCGCTGCCTGGTGTGCCAGGCGGCGGCGCTGCACGGCCCTGCGGACCTGCCGATGATGATCCTGTCCAGCCCCGCTGGCGCCGCCGCGTGGGACTGGTCCAAGTGGCTGCCGCACACCCGTGACGCCAGCGGCATAGGGCGCATGCTGTCGCACGATGGCGAGCTGTCGACCCGCCTGGTCGAGGCACAGCTCAGGCCCGCGGGCGCGCGCGAGCGGGCGGATCGTTCGGAGCGCGCGGTGGGTCCCACGCTGCTGGTGGTGGTCGACGACGAATCGCTGACCGAGGGCCGCAAGGCCCCGACGCGGAGCCTCCTGCGTGGCGAGGGCGGGTTGGTGGCGGGCATCGTCATCGCCTCCGCGGTCGACCGGCTGCCGGCGGTGTGCACCACGGTGGTCGAGATGGCCGATCCCGACGGCCGCGCCGACCTCACCCTGCCGCAGCGGGGCCGGCGGATCGGTGGGTTCCTCGCCGCCGGCATGGACGACGGTCTCGCCCGCGACTGCGCCCGGTCGCTCGCCCGCTTCGAGGACCCCGAGCTCGACCTGGTGGGCGCCGGACTGCCGGCGTCGATCCGCCTGCTGCCGCTGCTCGACCTCGAGGACTGCACGGCCGACGCCGTCCTGGCCCGCTGGAAGGCCGGCGGCATCGACCCTCCCCCCGCGACCCCGTTGGGTGTGGCCGAGGACGGCGTGTTCGGCGTCGACTTCGTGGCCGACGGGCCCCACGGGCTCGTGGGCGGGACGACCGGCGCGGGCAAGTCCGAACTGCTGCGCACACTGGTGTCGGGGCTTGCCGCCAGCGTCGACCCCGACCACCTCACGTTCGTGCTCGTCGACTTCAAGGGAGGGAGCGCGTTCGACGAGTGCGCCCGGCTGCCGCACACGGTCGGCATGGTCACCGACCTCGACCAGCACCTCGCCGAGCGGGCGCTGCGCTGCCTCGAGGCCGAGCTGCGCCACCGCGAGCGGGTGCTGCGCGACGCCGGGGCCGTCGACCTGCCCGACTACCTGCGCAAGGGGCTGCCCGAGGCACTGCCTCGGCTGCTGGTGATCATCGACGAGTTCGCCACGCTCAAGGCCGAGCTGCCGGAGTTCATCGACGCCTTGGTGGGGGTGGCCCAGCGGGGGCGCAGCCTGGGCGTGCATCTGCTGCTCGCCACGCAGCGTCCCCAGGGCGCGATCAGCGACAACATCCGCGCCAACACCAACCTGCGCATCGCTCTCCGGGTCCAGGAGCGGACCGACTCCACCGACGTCATCGACGTCCCCGACGCCGCCGGCATCCCCCGCACCGCTCCGGGGCGGGCGTACGTGCGGCTGGGACCGGGCGAGGTGGTGGCGATCCAGACGGCACTGTCCACCGGCTCGCGGCGGGAGGCGGCACGGGCGCCTGTGGACGTGGCGCCGTTCGTCTACGGGCCGGCGCCGAGGCCGGCCAGCGCGCCACCGTCACCCGGCTCCGGGGGCCCGAGGGCGGGTGGGCCGCTCGGCACCGAAGCCGGCATCGAGGGGGACACGGACCTGTCGGTGCTGGTAGCCGCCGTCCGGGCGGCGTTCGCCCGGACCGGCCGCCCGCTGCCGCGCCGGCCCTGGCCCGATCCGCTGCCCGGCGACGTCGACCTCGACGTGCTGATCGACCGCGCGCTGGAGGATGCGGGGCCGCAGCACCCGCCCGAATTCGTGCCGCTGGCGCTGGCCGACGACCCCGACGCCCAGACGCAGTACCCGACGGGGTGGTCGATGGCCGACGGCAACCTCATCGTCTACGGCATCGGGGGCAGCGGCACGACGACGACGCTCTTCGGCATGGCCCTGTCGCTGGCGCGCCTCAACTCGGCCGACGACGTCCACCTCTACGGCCTCGACTTCGGGGCCGGGGAGCTGGGCGCGCTCGAGCCGCTGCCCCACGTCGGGGCCGTGATCATGGCCAACGAGCGCGAGCGCCAGGCCCGGCTGATCCGCCACCTGCGGGCCGAGCTCGACCGCCGCCGGCAGCTCGGCGGCGCCGCCCTGCGCAACGAACCGCAGATCGTCACGCTGGTGGACGGCTGGAGCGCCTTCGCCGCCGAGTACAACGACCTCGCCGGCAGTGCGGTGTTCGATGCCTTCGGCCGCGTGTTCGCCGACGGACCCGAGCTGCGGATGTACACGGTGGTGGCCGCCGACCGCGCCACGGCAGTGCCCAGCCAGCTCGCGTCGCTGGTCCGCCAGCGGATGGCGCTCAGGCTCGCCGACGCTTACGATTACAGCGGGTTCGGCGTGCGCTCCTCAGCGGTGCCCGAGATGGTGCCCGGGCGGGCCCTGCTGGCCGGGACCGGCCAGGTGGTGCAGGTCGCCCGGCCCGCCGGCGGACTGGCGGCGGCTGCGGCCCGGCTGGCGGCGTGCGCGCCGGCGCCGTCGGCCACGGCGCCGACGGGCACGGCGCGCCGGCCCGACCCGATCGCCAGCCTCGCCACCGCCGTTCGGCTCGACGACCTGGCGGCGCCGGCCCGGCTCGGCGAGCGGCCGTGGTCGATCCCGATCGGCGTCGCGGAGCGCGACCTGTCCGCTGCCGGCCTCGTGATCTACGAGGGCGAGCACGCCCTCGTGACGGGGCCGGCCCGGTCGGGCAGGAGCACCGCGCTGCTCACCGTGGCCGCCGCCTGCCGCGCCGGCGGACGGGACGTCAGGGTCATCGCCGTGGCCGGGCCGCGCTCGCCCTTGGCGGCCCGAGACGCGTCGGTCGACGAGGTGGTGGCGCCGGCCGCGGTCGGGGACAAGCTCCTGCCGCTCGTGGAGGACGCCGGCGCCGCCGGGCGGCTCGCCCTGGTGCTGGTCGACGACGCCGAATCGGTCGACGACTCGGGCGGCGTGCTCGAGCGACTGTCGACGTCGGACCTCCCCGGCCTGCTGTTCGTCGCCGCCGGCCGCAACGACGGCATCCGCACCGGCTACTCGCACTGGACCCGGCCGTTGCGCCGCTCGAAGCTCGGCGTGCTGCTCCGCCCGGACGTCGACCTCGACGGCGACATCCTCGGCGCCTCGCTGCCGCGGCGGGCGCCGGTGGCGATGGTGCCAGGCCGGGGCTACATCGTGAACAGCGGCGAGGCCGAGCTCATCCAGGTGGCGCTGCCGGGCTGACCGACAGGAAGGGTCAGCCGGCCGCGTCGATGGTCGACAGCGTGCCGGTGCCGGCGTCGAGCACGTAGACGTCGTCGCCCGACGCACCCAGGGCGACCAGCGCCGAATCGCCGCCGCGGCGGAGCTCCAGCTCGAGCTCCCCGTCGTCACCGACGCGCCAGACCTCGTTGGTGAACGTCAACACGAACACGCCGTCATCGGTGGCGGCCAGGTCGCGGGCCTCGATGTAGGAGTCGCCGGCGGACGCGCCGTCCGACGGGGCCTCGACCGGGTTGCCCTCGTCGTCGCGCTCCACGGACTGCGTGAGCGCCTCGGGACCGCCGCCCGGGGGCAGTGTCATGATCTGGCCGTCGAGGACCTGGTCGTCGACGTAGTAGACGGTGCCGTCGGGCGCCACGGTCAGCGGGCCCGCGAGCGCGTCGTCGGCCAGCTCGCCGACGCGGCCGTCGGCGCCGATCGACAAGACCTGCAGTGCGTCATGGTCGGCCACGTACACGGTGCCGTCGGCGGCGGCGGCGAGGGCGCTGAGCTCCTGGACCGCCGGAACGGCGCCATCGTCGACGCTGCCGTCCCGGTAGCGCACCAGGCTGCGGCGGTCAGGGTCCGTGGCGAAGAGCGTCCCGTCGTCGCTGGCGGCGATGCCGGCGACGGTCGACACCGCATCGAGGCCGTCGGCCTCCGCCAGGCCGTCGCCCGATACCTGGAGCACCTGCCCCGCACCGGTGGCGACCCAGACCATGCCGTCGCCAGCGGCGACGTCGATCGCCTCGGCGAGATCGTCGCTTTCGACCACGGTCTGGAGCGTGCCGACGTCGTCGGCGTCGTCACCTCCGTCGTCGGAGCAGGCCACCACCGTCGCCACGGAGATGGCCACCAGCACGAGGGCAGCCATGGGCGGCGCCAGGGCGGGCGTCGGCCGGTCCGGGCGTGGCATCAGCGATGTTCGAGGCTGTCGATGACCTCGTCCATGCGTTGTCCGGCGGCGGTGCGGTCGGCGGCGATGGCATCACCCACGGGGTCCGAGTTGAGCCACTCATTGTATGCCCGCTGCTCGTCCGCGCTCATCTCCCCGTACGGCTTGATGGGCCGCCGGTCGCCGGTGGTCCCGTCGGCGAAGAAGTCGGTGTCCACGCCGGTCGCCCGGCTGCCGAGGGCTGCGTTCGTGGCGTCGATGACCTCGGCCGACGTCCACGTGCCCCTGACCCCGTACTCGTACGCCGCGGTCGCGCTGGTGAGCTCGGCCCTGATCCCGTCTCGGACGTTGGCCATGTTGGCGTAGTCGTGGTCCACGGCGCCCTCGAGGCCCGACATGCCGAAGTTGTCGATGGCCTGATCCAGGGCGAAGCTGCCGATGCTCATGGCCGAGCTGGCGGTTTGCCCCGCCACCGGCACCAGCCCGACGACGTCCTTCACCAGACCGACGCCGTCGAGGAAGCTCTGCCGGGAGGCGATGCGGGCCTCGGTGGCCTCGACCCGGGCGTTCTCGTCGGCCTCGGTGACGAGCCCCATGAGGCCGCCGATCTGGCGCGACTCGCCGCCGAACCCGTCACCCGTGTCCGAGCTCAGGGAGGCCCGGACGAACTCGAGGCTGCCCCGGTAGACGGAGCTGGCGGCGTCGTCGTCGGCCATCAGCACCTCGAGGAAGTCGTGGGCGTTGTAGAGGCCCTGCTGGGCGTTCTGGTCGACGTCGCCCACGGTGGAGGGCATCACCTCGTGGGTGCGGTCGGCCAGCTGGTCGATGTGCGTGCGGGCGCCCTCCCCCAGGGTCGGCAGCAG
>Ga0081455_10003414_pt1 | contig 14387 bp, 20 predicted proteins | sample TabmetS3T2R1_FD_70207 | JGI IMG/M metagenome (GOLD analysis project Ga0081455, IMG submission 70207) | Tabebuia heterophylla rhizosphere microbial communities from the University of Puerto Rico - S3T2R1 | ecosystem: Host-associated > Plants > Roots > Rhizosphere ... | reverse complement strand
CCAGTTGTACCGCGAATTGTTGCAAGAAACTGATATATGGTATTGTATGCATCAACAGCTATTACCTTTCCTGATAGTTCAGATATCGTAATTGGTGATGGCTTGACGAGTGGTTTTAGATCTAATCCCATTATAATAATTAGGTTTTAGATTGATTTTACTCTTTCTTAAAACCTCTATAATATAAATAAATAAATAAAAAATATATGTTTGGTCTATGATGTGCGAATATTAGGTATCAGACTATCGATCTTGTTGTATAGTTGCAATAGGTGCAATCCCTTTTCTGTAGTTCTAAAATTCTGTTGTGTTTCCTCATATTCTAGTAATTCATTTTCCAATAGCATTGTAAGGTATTCTTTCAATTGTGCATAGGATAGGAATGATTTGTACATGATTTTTGTCTTTGTGGCTCCTCCATTGGCTGCTTCTAAAATTAATACAGTTATATCCGTTCTACTTCTATATTTCATAACAATCCTATGAATGGAAAAGAGGTATTTATGAAGAGCTGTAGTTTCGATCATGTTATTCGATCATGTTATTCGATCATGTTATTCGATCATGTTATTCGATCATGTTATTCGATCATGGTAATGGTGTTGTCAATAATCGATATAGTTAGTTAGCATAGCAAGGCGCCGGGGGTGGGACTCGAACCCACGAGTCCCGAAGGACATCAGCTGGCACGTCAATAATAAGATCTCGAGGCTGACCCCTCATAGGGTCTACGACTTACCTAGCTTGGGTACCCCGGCATTTCCTGTAGGGTTATCGCGATTGTATTATATAACAATAGAAGTTATGTGAATGTGTGTTAAGCTCAATAAAGCCTCCGACTTTAGAGGAAGTACAAAAATCAACTATAATTGATATAGCTATAATGACAGGACTGGCGAATTATTTCAGAAATAGTCTTAGGAGATACATACACATCGATCCATTTACCGTGCCAGATCCCTTTACAGATAAGGCTGACTACGACTATTTTGTTATCGCTGATAGGAGACAACCAAATAGGATAGCCGCCATGATCGTTATCAATAAAGATCTATTTCCCGAGGTACCATGGAACGACATACTTGGTACACATTTAATTATATTACCCATATCAAAACAAAATGCAGTAGAACTAAAATATGGGATTATGCCTAAGGATACTAATAACTTTTATCCGTTCAGACGTTCGAGCAGAATTACTGGATATGTTATGTTCGCATATCAGATTTGTGGACTAAATCAATAATGTAGCAAATTACACAGATTCAAATCTTTTCCCATCAGTTCATTTATGAGTTTATGATCTGTGATGCGACTGATATCATAATTAGTTTAAGATTATTACATTAGTGGCTCTTCCCTTATTATCAAATGACCGTCTGGAGAAATATTTATACCCATAGTATTGAGAATCGTTTCTGCATATTTTTTTTCTTCTCTTTCAATAATATGTTTGGCCATCTTTAGTCTATAGGCCGGGGCCCAGTGTTGTCCTATTTTATATTTGCCACGCATTTCTTTTGGAACTATCTTGATAACAGCGACTTCGTGTACAGATGGCATAAAGGAATCGAGAATCTCATATTTTCCTTCTTTTTGATATTTTTTCATAAGGCCATTCAATGCCTGGGCTTTTTCTTCATTGTCTTCAACAATAAATGCAGTTCCTTTTATAACCACACTAATATAGAGAGTATCAGCTTGTGATGCATCAGTAGGATGGAAATAATATGATGGTAAGAAGCAAATATGCTGGTCTACTTCAAACCCCACCTTCGAGTTTCTTTTAATATTATCAAGTTTTTCACCCAGAGGATGGGAATGCATATACACTGCATCTGACCTTCCTATTGTATCTGCCAAATTATTATCTGGATAATTTTGTTGCAAATATACAAAATTCATTGGGATAATCTGTAGATATCCATTAATATCAATTGATGCTATTCTTCCTACTGGTTGATTATTTAGAAATTCTATAATTTTCTTTTTAGATTGTATTTCTAGTTTTTTTGTGATCTGCATTTATCAATCATATATATCCTGATTTTATATAATTAACTTGTAGGCAGCCCTGCAATTGTCATAGCATTCAAAAGTATAGTTTGCTCCTATTTTTTAGTATAGTTCATTTACTGGCTTAGAATACTAGGATATGCCAACTCCTACTACTATAATAGAATTTACTCTGGGATAGTATTAACATTAACATTAACATATAGACCTTCATTGGAAAGAGCTTCTGTTAACAGAATGGTTTCTGCGATTTGCATAACGTGAGATGTCTATAATTTTATTAACAGTTCCAGACTGTTAAGTTCAGTTAGCAATAATAAAAGAGGCTTAATAGTTCGAGTGGAAATGGAGGGGTTCAATCTGCCTATTTTAACATTGTTAACAGGCATTCTAACGCTCCAGTGGAAATAGAGGGGTTATTTTCCGCTGTTTTCCATTTCTGTTCATGTTCTGTTAATATTAGTGTTAATATATTATATATTGGCAAGTCACGCACCCTATTATTTCGTGTCCAACTAATAATCTCATAAATCAATTAATCAAATTAATATATTTTATATATTAATCTATAATAATTGATTTGCTTGTTTAAAAGTCATTGTTAATAGAGTTAACATAATAATATTAACAAATATTATCGTGTTGGAAAGGAAGGACAGGGGTGCCTGTATAAGATACTAATAATTCATTTAGGAGTAGATAACTAGATTTGAGCGATGATATTCTAGAGGGTATCTTCACAAAGGCTACAGCAGGAAAAATATTGATAAAGGATCGCAAGACCTTAACAATAGACTATGTCCCAGAAAACCTTCCATTTAGAGATGAAGAAGCTAGAACAATAGCGCAGACATTGTCTATAGTCTTAAAAGGTGCAAGACCATCCAATTTATTATTATTTGGGAAACCAGGTACAGGAAAGACAGCAGTAATAAAGAATATAATTAAGCGGCTGCAAAAGAAAGCAAAGGAACTAGAAATAGATGTTATAGTGCCGTTTGTAAATGCCAAGACTGCAAACACAGCATACAAAGTTCTCTACGAAATTGCAGAGGAAATGGGAATTAACAAAGGAGAAAAGAAGCAGCAAGTATATTTTACTGGATTGTCTATGGGTGAAGCAACTGATAGGATCCTCGATTTTATACAAAAGAAAAAGAAGCTTCATGTTATTCTCGTAATTGATGAGATCGATTCACTTGTGGACAAAAATGGTGATGATATTTTATATAACTTTACAAGGGCTAATGAGAGGATGTATGAAGGTGGTTTTATCAGTTTAATTGGAATATCTAATAGTCTTACATTTAAGGATAAACTAGATCCACGAGTAAGAAGCAGTCTAAGCGAAGAAGAAATGGTGTTTAATCCATATACAATATTGCAATTACAAAAGATCTTGTCTGATAGGGCTAAGCTAGCATTCAATGATCATGCTATTTCTACAGCAGCAATAAATTTATGTGCAGCGGTGGCTGGAAAGGAGAATGGAGATGCAAGAAAGGCAATTGATTTGCTGAGAGTTGCTGCAGAGATTGCTGAAAGAGAAAGAGCATCAGCCGTACAGGAAATACATATTAGACAGGCACAGGAAAAAATTGAAAAAGATACCAATTATGAAGTTCTAAGAAATTCCACTACTCATACTAAAATAGTATTATTAGCAATTATGAAATCTAAGAATGGAAATACAGGAGAGGTTTACGAAACTTATTCATCATTATGTAAATATTCTGAGCATGAGCCGCTTACCCAACGTCGTATAACACAAATAGTAAGTGAGCTTGATCAGTTGGGATTGGTAAGGACCGATGTAGTAAGCCAAGGACGTTATGGCAGATCACAAAGGATCAAAATCGCACTTCCATCTTCGACTATTAGAGAAGCGCTAAAAGATGATCCGATACTTACTACATTAGCAATGGTTGATTAAAACTCATTTGGTATGGCTGAAGTGTAGCCAAATTGACTAGGATTGCAATCCCTGGAGTGGGAACAACACCCATTGTCTGTTGAAACTTGGTTTGTGACTGCCATGCACCTGAATTAACAATTAATGTTCCCCGATAGTTCTGAACACCCATAACATGTACATGTCCCGAATGAAAAATATCTGGAACCTCCGTAATAACCATCATATCTTCAAGTTCAGGCGCTATAGGGGTACGCTGTCCATAAATTGGAGATAAGTGTCGGGTTTTTAGCAGTATTTTCATGGCTTCTGCAGGTTTTGAATAGTCTAGACCGGGGGTAGTTGCGATGATATCATCTAGACTTTGACCATGATACATCAAAATCTTCACACCGTCTAATTCTACCATACTAGGATTTCCTATCATTGTAAAATTCTCTAATAAGTATAGTTCATTAAAGTCTCTCTTTGGCAACGATGGTTGTGGTAATGCCCTTCTACCTGGATCATGATTTCCAGGAATTATGAAAACTCTAAGATTCTTTGGGATCTTGCTAAGTAAATCTATTGCATGTGAAACTTGTTTTGAGGTATCTGTTTCGAGTAATTCTTTATCTTGATTGGGGAAAATTCCTATACCATCAATTATATCTCCACCTATACATATGAATTTAATTTTACGTACAAGTTCATCATCGTTAGAGGAAAGCCAATTTAAAAACCTAATAAATTCGGCTTCCATAAAATTTTTGCTTCCTACATGAATATCAGAAATTAGGACAACATAGGATTCTATCTTTGATCTGGTAGGAAGATGATCTGGAATATCCGGAGAAATTATATCCTTTACAACGAAACCTTGAGCTTTCTTATTATTGTTAATGTTTCCAACTTCTAGCATAACCATTTGATCAAGCGTAAGCATTGAAGCTTGTTTTTTCAATTCGTTTGTAGTAGCCAATGCACTAAGGCTTCCACTAAAGTCATCGATTACTATTTCTACTCCATTTTTCTTTCCACGCTTTGACATTAAGAGACCTGATACTACAGAAGTTGAATTTGAAATAGGATTTCCTCTTACATCATATGATTTATCTGATTTTATATTTTTACTATTACTGCCTGTCTTTTGCTTTATAGATGTAATTTTTGTAATTCGTTTACTCTCAGGACGTAAAGATAGAATTCGAAGAGATTTTTCATATCGACTTCGGAAAAGTGCAGTATAACCTTCAACTCCCTCTCCGGTATTAACGTTTATGCTTGCATCTAAAATTACCTTATGGTTATGCTGTTTTTCTAATACAGAATTATCAAGATCGATATCTATATTACTATTCTTACTGTCCTCTGTGGTAAATTTGCTCTCTGGATTGATAAGCCTTTTTATATCATCAATAATGATAGTAGAGCTCTGTTTCTGTTTACTTTTTATTTTAATAATATCTTGTACAATCCTTAAAATATCGGTATCAAGGCCTTTGAGCATAGCAAAGGCATCCGGATGCATGCGATACCCATTACTAGTAAGAAATGAAAGTGCATTAGATATTTCTTTATTCAACTGATTTACCAGTTATATTTTATACCTAACATAATTAACCTTATTGCCAAATATTATTATACACTCACTTCAGAAAAAATAATCTAAACCTGCTATCTATTATAGAATTGGGCAAGATAACGTAATGGTGAAGGAATTAGGAATGGGTGATAAATTGAAAAAATGGATTTTGTAGTATGTAGTATGTAGATGTTTGGCGTATTATTCATGAGAAAAAAATGTGCAAAACGGTCTGGCTCATATTTGACCTATTGAAATGATCGAAGAAAATATGTGTGTATATGATGAGTATATATGATAAAAGAAAAAAATTAATCTCCTAGAAATCCCATTGAAGATCTATTGAGATGTCTTCGTCTTTTATTTTTGCACTATTAGATATTGTAGAACATAGCCTTCCTTTAGCATGATTTCTTACAGGCTGTTGGTTATTGGTATTGGTATTACTCACAAGTTCATTATTTTCCATGTACCTGTTAGTCTTTGACATACAATAATATCCATCATGTGAGTAAGATTAAGAATTGCGGAACGTTGTTAGTTGACATAGTTATCATAACTGTATATCAGTATCTTCCGCATTCATCTCACAATCTTTTGATTAACCCATTGTATGCAGATTAGTAAGCATAGATTAAATGAGATAAATTAACATAGTTAATCATAATCTTTATAGTACAGCTGTAAATGTCCCTATATATTTATCATTATGACAAAGAAAAGGAATCAAAGACAACATGCTAAGAACAACAATGAGGATAAATTTGTCTTTACAAAAAATACTATAATAGTGATCGGCGTTATAGTCTCTCTTGTTTCTATAGTCGCATATTTTGGAATTAAATCCATGGTTCCTGTAAATGGCAATTCGCCTGTATTCGGAGCCCCAAAAAACAATTTTGTTAAGGCATCACATAATCCACAATCTGGCTACATTTTTGTGGGTCAATCAGCTGGCGGAGCAAGAAAAAGCTTTATCCCTGCTGGTAGAGGACTAAATAGTAATAGTGGTATGAATCCTAATGCTACTGGCCCAACATTGTATCTATCAAAAGGAGGATTAGAATCAGTTCATTTCATAAATGAAGATTATGATACTCATTCCAAACATAACTTTAACATAGATGAATTTAAAGTCCATAGTAAGGATTTAGGATACTTTCAAAGTCAGATCATTACTTTTATTGTAGATAAGAATGGTACGTTTGAGTATTATTGCTCTATTCATCCAGAAATGAGAGGCCAGGTAGTGGTTACCTAATCAATATGATATCAATAGTAACAACAAATACAAAAAAATCATGATAGAGGTGTTATTACAATTAATAGCTGTAGAAAAATATATACAATCTAGTATAATTTATGATAGATGGGTACTTACTCCAAGATGGTAAATGGGTGAATTAGCTTTTGAATAATAAAGAAGATAAGATGACAAAAGAAGAAGATTATGAGGAAGAAACAGAGAAAAATGACGACACCTTCTCTACATCTCACATAGTCCCAACACGCGAAAACATTCTAAGTTTAATGGATAGTTTTATCGAGCAAATAACAAGTATAAGAAAGACCTTACTTGGGGTCTCCATCTCAGCTTTGATTTTAGCTCCTTTTGCTATAGGGCTTTCAGTATATTTGATAATACATCCATCGTTCTTTGCCATTCTTGAAATAGAAAATGAATTTGGATCTGTATTAAGCGTCCTACTAGGAGCAGTCCTAATTATATCATCTATTTGGCTTATATCGGGAATCAGACAGTATAAATCTATAAGTTCTTGGAGCAAAAGATATAATGAGTATAAAAAAGAAAAAGAGGATTTGGATAGAAAGATTGCTTTACAATATGGCTTGACCATGACCGATAATAATAACACAAGTAATCAGGGCTAACACATCCTACTTTACAATTACATTGTAGTTTGCATCTGATACAAATGTGTTCTTTGCGCCGGTAGTAAAGTCTACACTACTTCCTTTAAAACCAATTTTGTGTTCGCCTACAGGTAAAGGTTTCAATATAACCCATAGGCCATCTGATACGGCTTGTGTTGGACCGGATGATACTCCAAATACATTATTTTCTGGAATTGTAACATTGAATGGTGGAGATTGTATTCGGAATTTATCTAGATTCTCTATCGCAGTTCCGTTTATAGTAACCTGTGCAGAGGTGGTCTGGTCTTGAAAGGTTTTGGCGCACTCAAGCAAGTCAGATTCTGTTTTCTCATCTGGATATTCGACATATGAACATTCAGAGTTTATTGGAGAGAACATGATTGCCTTTCCTGATGGTATAGTGCATGTGCGCTCTGCTGAACCTCCAAATGTTCCCGCCAAAAACCATATCGGGCCTTGTTGATTAGTTCCACAGTCTTTACCAGTTGAGTCACCTGCAGGACTTTTGTCCTTAGGTATCGAAAGAAGCCACTGCCACCATATGGCTGACCAATCAGCGTATGATTTTCCATATGGTTTTGAATCGACTGGAAAAACTAGTGTATTAGGAGAAACATCGTTCTGGGCTCGAGCAAATTGACTCGAATTTATAATGATATTAAAGAGCCCGCCAATAATGCAAGTTATAATGGCTGTTCTTACTATTAATTTTACAAAAACGAATGCCATTATTTTCTATGCTATAGACGTATGTATATAAAAGGTTCCGTCAAGATTTCCAAGATTTCCATTGGTTTAATATAGAGAGTATATGAGATAAGTCTGCTAGAATTTGAAAAATTCTGCTCTTGTAATTCTATGTAGTAAAATATGGCTCCTAGAATCTTAAGAAGTTTAGGTCATCAATACGAAAACAAGAAAGTCTTTGCTGCTACTATTATATTATTAATATCGGTATTAGTGTTGGATTCGTCTCTTTTTAGAATTTCTGATCTCATACGAATCTATGTGACACCAGAGTGGACTATTACACTCTTTGTTTTGATGACTGTGGTATTTCTGGTGGGACAATATAATCTGATACGATTTGCCAGAACTGAAAGTCGACAAATAAGAGAGCGTGGCTATCTACATTTGAATCTATTATATAAATCTGTAACAATTATACAATATTTACTATCAGGAATTATTGTATTTGTTCTCTTGCAAATTTTGGTATTCTCAGAATTTTATACGAGTGCTATTAGTGTTACTGCTGTAATTAGTTATCTTATGGCTATTTTCATGCTGATGTTTCTCTCGTTGCGATTTTTTTCTTGGTTCAGATTACATAAGAATCGGGTAGTGTTATTTTACCTCTTGTCGACTATTACGCTTACTATTAATGCGGCGTTTAGTTTTGCTTTGATTTTAACTATTTCTCCTGGAATTCCTCCACTTGTGGGAGAATCACAAATAGCAGGGATGACTAGGGCTATTGCTGCTATCCCTCTGGCAACCGCTCTCAATAATGGAAATATTGTGACATCTATTCTATCTTTTGTCCTATTATGGGTGGCAACCGTTTTTCTACTACGTGAATATTCAAAGAGAATCGGGAAAATAACATATTGGATACTTGTCAGTATTCCATTAGTCTACTTCCTTAGCCAATTTCCAGCATTGATTTTTAACATCTTTAACTTTTTGATAATGTCTAATCCAACTCTTTTTGGCATTGTTCTTACACTGATTTTTAATCTAAGCAGAATTGCTGGAGGAATTCTTTTTGGCATTGCTTTTTGGACTATTGCAAGACATCTTCCAAATAATACAGCAGTAAAAAGTTACATGATTATCGCGGCATATGGACTTGTTATATTCTATATTTCAAATCAAGCAGGTTCTTCATTATTCCAATCGGGTGGAGTGTATCCACCGTTCGGATTCCTTACAATAGCAATTATAGGTTTATCTTCATACTTGATGCTAGTTGGCATATACTCCTCTGCTATATCAGTCTCCCAGGATTCTAGATTGCGACGTGCAATCAGAAAATCTGTTCAACAGCAATCTTCATTACTTGATAAGATAGGAACAGCGCAAATGCAACAGGAAATAGAAAATAGAGTTTTATCAACAATAAAATCTCAGGCAGAGAATCTAAGAAATGAGACAGGTATTGATACTTCTCTTGATGAGAATGAAATGAGAGAATATATGGATGAAGTTATAGCAGAAATATTGCCTAAGAAGATTAAAAAATAGGAATAGTGAAACTTCTGTTATTATAATTGATTATTGGATCGCTCTACTTTACTTTAGCCCATTTTCTCATCCATTGCAGCATATTAACAACCGATTCAACAAGTTCCTGTCCTTTGGTTGTTAATGTATATTCCACTCGTGGTGGTATTTCATTATACCTATGCCTCTCTAGTATGCCACTCTTTTCTAGTTCCTTGAGTCGAATCGACAGGGTTCTAGTACTAAAGCCTTTCAAGGCATGTCTAAATTGTTTATGTCTTACAGGATTTGTAGTGCAGCATAGAGGGATTAGTATTTCAAGAGTCCCTCTTTTTGTTATCAGACTTCTCAATTTTGCAGTTTCAGACATAAGTAATGATGCGTCATAACCTTCAAAATTGCATTCTAGATTTTTGTTTAGAATTGGTAGTTCTTTTCCTCTTTCTTTCCTCTTGCTAATAGTTTCCATGTTTGCACTAAGTGCAATCGTTTACTCTTGCTAACTTAAATAGTTTTGATTTTAAACAATAGCATGCATGAACAGCAGATCAAAAATAGAATTAAAGAAAGATATGGCAAAATCGCATTAACAGGAACTGAAACATGCTGCGCACCGACTATAGAATTCAATAGTGGTAAATCTGTGAGTAGTTGCTGCTCTCCAGCCAACTCTGCAACTGTTATTGGTTATGAGAGCAAAGAACTAGAATCCATACCTGAAGCATCGGTTCTAGGAGTAGGCTGTGGTGCTCCTTTACATCACACTAATGTCAAAGAAGGAGAGACTGTTGTAGATTTGGGCTCTGGTGCAGGAATAGATGTATTTTTGTCAGCCAATAAAGTTGGACATTCTGGTAAGGTAATAGGTATAGACATGACTGATGAGATGTTAGAAAAGGCCAGAGGGAATGCAAAAGATAATGGTTATAAAAATGTAGAATTCAGAAAGGGAGATATAGAAAAAAGAATTCCAGTTGATGATAATTCCGTAGACCTTGTTATCAGCAATTGTGTTATTAATCTAACTACAGACAAAATTGCTACGTTTAAAGAGGTTTATAGAATTCTAAAACAAGAAGAAGGAAGAATGGTAATTTCTGATTTGGTAACAGATAAGGAAGTGCATGGCGATTCTGTTAATTCTGAAAAATGGTGTAATTGTATTGATGGTGCATTAACCAAAGAAAACTATCTTGAAAGTATAAGAAAAGCAGGATTTCAAAATCCCGAAATATTGGATGAGAAATTATATACCCAAGAAGAAAGCGATAGCAATAGAAAGATCAGTAGCATCACAGTGAAAGCAGTAAAGAACTAAAAAATAGGAGAAATTAGAAATGAAGTTCTCTTTTGGCTCAAAATCAAAAATGAGACAAGAGAAAACTATTCTTTTTGTCTGCGTGGAAAATGCAGGTAGAAGTCAAATGGCTGAAGGTTTCTTTAGAAAATATGCTCCAGAGGGATATGAACCTATTAGTGCAGGTACAAAACCTACATCTCAAATAAACCCAACAGTTGTTCAGGCTATGAATGAGATTGGAGTTGAGATCAAGCAACAAAAACCCAAGGATATCACAGAAGATATGATGAGAAATTCCACAAAAATAATCAATATGGGTTGTATGGATAAGTCGTTCTGTCCTACACTGTTCATTCCCAATTTATTAGACTGGGGAATAGAAGACCCAAAAGGAAAGCCAATAGAACAGGTAAGAGAAATTAGAGATGATATTGAGCAACGAGTAAAGCAACTTGTCACAGACCTTCCTAAAGACAACTGACAAACTTAGTTCAAACCAAAAAAAGTTTATTGCAGAAGTAGCTGGCACATTCATTGTAGTTGTTCTGGCTACTGGATCAATAGTAATAGATGCAAAAACAAATGGAATTTTAGGTATTCCCTTCATTGCATTTGCTCCATTTGTTGGAGTCACTTTAGCAGTTTATCTCTTTGGTAAAATCTCTATGGCTCATTTCAATCCTGCGGTTACAGTTGGGTTTCTAATTACAAAGCATATCACAAAGATTCAGTTACTATATTACTTGACTGCGGAGATAACAGGTGCTTTATTGGCAAGCCTATTTGTGAAATATCTTATAGGATCTGAAGCAAATCTAGGTGCGAATGCTCCAAATTATGTTTATTCCTTACCCCTCATATTTGGAATTGAAATACTTGCGTCTGGGTTATTGATGGCAGTTATTCTTGTAGTAGTATACACTAAAGGCCTGAAAGGTTTCAGTGGAATAGCAATAGGAGGAATAGTCGGTCTCGATATATTCTTTTTAGCATTCATATCTGGCGCTTCCATGAATCCAGCCCGATCTCTGGCCCCGGCAGTATTATCTGGAGTATTGACAAGTTTATGGCTCTATTGGAGTGCTACGTTTATTGGAACTTCAGTAGTTGCTTTACTCTTGCAGAGAAAATTTATTCCTCCCATCAGAAAAAAAGATTAGATAACAGATATAATGTTATTAAGAATATTTATTTTTTAATCTTCAATATTCTAGCACGATTTGATATTATGGTATACATAAAAACTTATGTGGTCCAACTCACTGCAGTTGATTCTTCCTATTTAATCCAATTCTGCTTTTACTTTTCTAACTAGGTTTTCCATTGTAATAGGCTTTTTTATGAAACAGCCAAAACTTAGAGATGGATACTGTTCTTGTAATGCCTCTTGATTTATGAGCCCAGATGACATAAAGCAAACTCTAGGATTAATATCCACCTCAAATACCTTTACACAAAAATCAAAGCCATTCATTTTAGGCATATTAATGTCGACTAGCATTAGATCATAGAAGTCTGGTTTGAACTCCGAAAGAGCCAGCAGAGGATCATTATATACATTAACATGAAAAGAAGTCTTGTTGCCACCAATTCGATTTGCTTCCTCAAAGGCCTTTTTGAATGTATAAGTAATGTCGGGATCGTCATCTACTATTAGGATTCGTTTAGTGAAGGGCGAAAGTATTTCCTTACTTTCTTGTATTTGCTGCTCCACTTGTTTTTCCCGCCATTGAGAAGTATTATTTCTCGTGTCCATTGCTCATAAAACGAATGAATACTTTCATTATAGAACTAATATATCAATATTGCATATTATACTTTTGAGAAAATTATTACTGACTTTTTGGTGAAACTTCTTATTTTGTCTTTAATCAGATAATTATTATAATTTATTACAGGTTTTAACACTTTTTCTTTAATAGTTATTTGCTTTTGAGAAACGGGATTGCTCATTTAAAATTTATTGCGCCTGTTTGATGCAGTAAATCCAGTTGATCAACCACATCCCAATGTTCTGCAATTAGTTCATCTACCACTCGATAGAGATCTGCAGATCTTATATTTACTAATTTGTTTGTTGGTTGTAATCCATGAAACTCTCCTTTATGCGTCCCTGTAAAATTAAGAAATACTACTACAAGATCATTCTCTGCGATTATATGTTCTATTTCTGCATGGATATCAGGAAACGCTCTAAATAGGTCTATCAGTGATTGCTTAAAACCTGCGCTACCTTCTCCTATTGAGGGATTTTCCTTAGCAAAATACTTTTCAATGGCTAATAAATCATGCTTGTTGAATATATCTTCTACAAATGATTTGATAATGTCCTTTTGATTGGATAGAGAAGACATCTGTCATCTATATGTTTGTGGACAATGAATTTATTGGTTATAGTAACTGGAAAGTATGATTGCATCAGGCAAGATTGATGAGATGACCTCGGAACTCGGCAGAATCTCGTTTGTGGTCCTAACACTTCAACAAAACAAAATAAAACAGAATAAAAAATGATGATAAATAAACTAATCCAACAGTTAAAGTTAGATTAAGTTTTTTGGATTGTTACTGATTTGACTTGACTTGACTTGACTGGAAGTGGTGCCAGGATCTCTTTGATTATATTTGGGATAGATCAGAGAAGACAATAATATAGTAATAATATCCAAGCATTATCAATATGATTATCAGATGTAAACTTCATGGTTATAGCTGAAACTTTTACTAGCATTATCTATTACTATTCACCGTGACGTTTTTGGTTGTACTATTCCCTTTTAGTAACGACATCATTTTGTCTTTCATTCTCATTCTTATCCTCATTTTTTAAATATTCTTGATTATTGTTTTCTTGATCTATAATGTTAAGCATGTGATCATTTGTTGTCTTTCGTCTGGGAAATACCTTCTCATAGGGTTCCAAAATATTTTCACAGAATTCTATTCCCTTGCGTGTAGGTTTGTATATTATTATTCTTCTTTTTCCGTACGGCAATTCATTTTTACTGACAAATTCATTTGATTCTAGTTCATCAAGTATTGATTTATGCTTTTTTAAATTTAATCCACAAAAGCTAAGTAGAGTTGTCTGATTCAACTCATTATGTTCCATCAATTTTAACATAATGTCTTTTACAATGTAAATTCTATCTCTATATGATGATGTTGACCCAGACACTTGATTTCACTATCATTATTACTATTGGAGTTATTAAGACGGTTGTCATGTATAGAGTCTCTTGTATAAATGTAAGTGAACCATGTTCATCGTGCTATAAGCAGGTTAATTCTTTATTGCCACAGCGTAGTAACCACAAATCTATAGCATCTATGTTTCTATGGCAAATATCTTTATGTGTCAATTAATGTGGTTCGATTTGACTGTGTTTAAGTTTTATGCTTGGATAGTCAAACGAGGTTAAGTGAAGTGAAGAAAGATAACAATTCAACAAGTTCAAGCAGTATTAGGA
>Ga0081455_10005155_pt1 | contig 14388 bp, 14 predicted proteins | sample TabmetS3T2R1_FD_70207 | JGI IMG/M metagenome (GOLD analysis project Ga0081455, IMG submission 70207) | Tabebuia heterophylla rhizosphere microbial communities from the University of Puerto Rico - S3T2R1 | ecosystem: Host-associated > Plants > Roots > Rhizosphere ... | reverse complement strand
CGGGTACATCCCGTCGGCGTACCACTCCAGATGCCCGGAGGTCTCGAACAGGTGCTGCTTGGTCACATGCGGCGTGTAGACGAACTCGTAGCCGGCCTCCTGGTGCCGCTGCCGCGAGTAGTCCTCCATCGTCTTGCGGACGATCCCGCCCTTGGGATGGAAGAGCACCAGACCCGGGCCAACCTCCTCCGGGAAACTGAACAGGTCGAGCTCGGCGCCGAGTCGCCGATGGTCGCGCTTGGCCGCCTCCTCGAGTCGGTGCAGGTGCTCGGCGAGCGCCTCCTTCGACTCCCAGGCGGTGCCGTAGATCCGCTGCAGCTGCTGGTTGTTCTCGTCGCCTCGCCAGTAGGCCGCGGCGGTCCGCATCAGCTTGAACGCCGGGATCCGCTTGGTGGTGGGCAGATGCGGACCGCGACACAGGTCCTTCCACGCCACCGATCCGTCGCGACGCAGGTTGTCGTAGATGGTCAGCTCGGAGCCGCCGACCTCGACCTCGGCACCATCCGCTTGGATGGCGGCACCGCCGCCGCCCTTGAGCCCGATGAGTTCGACCTTGTACGGCTCGTCGGCGAGCTCGGCACGGGCTTCGTCCTCAGTCACGACGCGACGGGAGAACCGCTGGCCCTCCTTGATGATCTTGCGCATCCGGGTCTCGATGCGCTCGACGTCGTCGGGATGAAACGGCTCGGCGACGTCGAAGTCGTAGTAGAAGCCGTCGGTGATCGGCGGACCGATGCCGAGCTTCGCGTCGGGATACAGCTCCTGCACGGCTTGGGCCATGACATGCGCGGTCGAATGCCGCAGGATCGCCCGGCCGTCGTCGGAGTCGATCGGCACCGGCTCGACCCGGTCGCCGTCGGCCAGCTCGTAAGCCAGGTCGCGCAACTCCCCGTCGACCCGGGCCGCGATCACGGTGGTGTCGTCGGCGAACAGCTCCCATGCCTTCGTACCCGTAGTGACCGTCCGCTCGGCAGCAGCATCTGTAGCACCACCTGAGGACGCGACGATCACGCGGATATCGGACACGAGAAGCTCCTTACGGAACGCGATGACTTGACGTCGCGATGGTATCGACGCGGCACGGTGGACTCCCACCGGATATCGCCCTCGAGGGCCACGACGCCGATGTCGTCGCGTCCTGATGTCCCGGCTCAGCAACTGTTGGCGCGAAAGCGCAGGTTCGGACAAGAGTTGGTGCGAGATTGCACCAACTCCCGGCCGCGGCGAGTCAGACCGGGTCCGAGACCGCGCCACAGACCTCGCAGCGACGAGAGGTGTTGCCGTGCTCGTCGATGTGCTCGATCAGCAGCCCGCCGGTCGGGATCTCCTCGAGGCAGCCGTCATGTGGGGTTCGACCCGGTTCACGACAGGGGCATTGGCAGGCCACCGCGACCTGCGCCCGTCGAAGGACGATCTCATGACGCACCGAACCACCAGCTCCCGTATCTCCGTGCAGTCCAAGGTAGCCCGGCGGTCCGACGCTTCACGCAGACGGGGGTAAACCGGGCCGATCACACCGCGCCGTAGTGGCCGTCGTTGTCCTGGCGGACACGCTCAGGCAGAGGCGCGCTGGGTGCGGCTCCGGTCGCGCTCGACCAGGTCGCGCAGTCGCATCAGGTCCTGGCGCAGCCGATGCCCCGCGTCCGCTCCGAAGAGCGCGGCGACGGCGTGCCCGATCTCGCCGGCGACCGGGTTGTAGTGCAGGTGGACCCGCACCTGGCTGCGTCCGTCGTCGCGGTGCAGCGTGATCTCGCCGGCGTGCGCGATCGTCTGGCCGGGCAGCGTCTTCCATCCGATCCGATGTCCGTCCTCGCGGACGGTCTCCTCGGCGTCGAAGGTGACGTCGGCGTTCGCCGGACCGCGTACCGTCCAGCGCGTGACCGGGCTGCCGGGCCACTGGCGCACGTCTCGTACGTTCGACATGAAGCTCGGGAAGCTCGGGTAGTTGCTGATCAGCGGCCAGACCTCCTCGGGAGGCGCGTCGATCGTGACTACCGCTTCGGCCTCGACCGCGTCCGGGCCGGCACCGATGCCGGTGAGCTGGCGCAGCGGCTTGTTCGCAGCCGCGCGGACGGTCATCGCGAGACCGCCGGCCCGAATCACCAGGCCGGGCAGCCCGCCGATCTGCCGGCCGGCGCCGACCAGCCCGATGCCGGCGACACCGCCGACCAGGCGAGTGCTCGGCGACCACGGCTCGTGTTGCAAGCTCGACGACCGCCGATCGGTCCGCGACGGACCCTGCAAGCCGGGTACGCCGTCGGCGCTCGCGTGCATCCGCAGTTGGTCGTCGACCTTCTTCACACCGGGGATCCGAGAGGCGGCGCGTACGACCGCATGATGCTCATCCGCCAGGACGTCACCGCTCAGGCGGACCTGTCCGGCGGCGGTCGAGACGTCGATCGCCCGCGGATGCCCCGCGACCAGGCCCAGCCGGGCTCGAACCCGCTCGGTCAGGACGGTGTCGTCGACCTTGCGCCCGGTGACGCGATAGCGCACCCCCGCGCCGACTCCGGTCACGCGGTTGCGCAGGTCGCGGGACAGGGTGTCGACCCCGTGCTCGACGTCATGCTGGGCGTGGAGCAACTGATCGCGAACCCGGGCCCGCCGGGCCGCCCCACGATCCGGGTCGAGGAAGTACATCGCGGCCACGCCGGCGGTCGCGGCGCCGCCGACCTGCTTCACCCACTGGAAGAGGCTGGCCGGGTGCCGGTGGGTGTGGATCTCGACGAACGGCACGGTGCGCGGCTGCTTCCGCGGCTTCACGTGTGCCTGCTCGTTGTCTGAGTCGTCGTGGTACAGCGCGCGATGCAGCGGGTCAGTCACCGCGTCGCTCATCGTCGCCAGGGATTCCGTGACGTTGGTCGGCAACGTCGGCAGGGTCGGCTTCGAGGGGACTCGGCTCCGCAGCTGCTCGGTCCAGCTCGTCTGATTCGACAGTGGTCCGATGTTGGTCGAGAACGTCTGTGGCCGGTTCTTCCAGACCGACCTCCAGCTCTGGTGTTGTGTCATGGCTCGGCTCCTCCGTCGGCTTGGACATGGAGGGTTCGTACCCCGTGCCGCTTGGCTCATGCGCCCGTCACGAGGCTGCCGAAACGTCGCCCCGACGGGTTCACCGACGCGGTCGTGGGTACGAGCCGGGTGGCCTACCGATGGAGGGTGTGATGACCGAACGACGAGACAGCGAAGTCGACCGTCTGCTCGCGGAGAACGACGCCGTCGTCGGCGAGCGGATGGACCCGGAGTTCGAGTCCGAGCCGGTCGATCCGGCCGAGGTCGATTCGCCCGAAGCGGTCGATCCGGACCTCGACGCCGCGCGCGCGGCCGCGCCCGAGCAGGACCCGTCGGCGCTCACCACCGAGGAGCTCCGTCCCGAGTCCGAGTTGCTGGAGTACGAGCCGCCGGACGAGCCCACTCCCGAGACGGCGGCCGGTCACACCTCGGCCGACGAGCGGGCCGGCGAGACCATCGACGACCGACTCGAGCAGGAGGAGCCGGACGAGCCGGTCTAGGTGCGTACGCCGAGCTCGTGGAGGTGACGCAGCATGGTCGCCGGGTCTTCGTACACGCGGAACGCCCCGGCCCGCTCCAACTCTTCACGTCCGTAGCCACCGGACAGCAGCCCGACGCCGATCGAGCCCGCCCGACGTGCCGCGAGGATGTCCCAGATGCTGTCCCCCACCACCATCGCGCCGGCCGGATCGACCCCGAGCCGCCGTGCGGCCGAGAGGAACAGATCGGGATCCGGCTTGGCCCTGCGCACCTCGTCGCGCGTGATCATCGGCGTGTCGTCTGGCAGGTCGAGCTTGGCCAGCATCGGCCGGGCGCCTCGTGACCGCCCGCTGGTCGCGATGATCCACGGCACCCCGGTCCGGGTCAGATGGGCCAGCAGATCACTGGCGCCGGGCAGTGCCGCGATCGTCTGGATCTGCTCGGCGTAGAGCTCGGCATGCCTGGCCTGCAGCTTCTCGACCTCGTCCGGAGTCAGGTCGACGCCGGTCTCACTGAGCAGCGCCTGGACGAGCAGGCCGCCGCTCATGCCGATCCGGCGGTGGATCCGCCACACCGACAGGTCGATGCCGGACTCGCGCAACGCCTCGCGCCAGGCGACCACATGCTGATAGACGCTGTCGACGAGGGTTCCGTCCAGGTCGAACAGAAAGGCCGGCGACTTGCGGGGCTCGGTCATGTCCGATCACCTTCCGTACCTGCCGTCACCGCCCTACGGTCCCACGTTCGTACGGCGTCCCGAGCTGTCGATGACGGTCAGGTCTGGATCATGGCCTGGAACATCCAGGACTGCTTCTCCAGATCCAGCAGGGCCTCGTTCAGCAGATCCTGGCTGACCGGGTCGGCCTCCTCGACGGCGCGCATGGCCTCGCGGATGCGGCCGATGGACCGACCGAGGCGCTCGACGATGGCGGTGACCGCGTCGTCGTCCTTGAGGAATCCGGTCGGCATGGCCCCGGCGGCCCGCTCGGCGACCACAGACTCCGGGCTGCCGTCCGGACTGCCACCCAGCGCGACAGCGCGCTCAGCGATCAGGTCGGAGTGTTCCCGGGCGGCGGCGACCAGCTCGTCGAGCTGGAGGTGGACACTGCGGAAGTGGTGTCCCACCACGTTCCAGTGGGCCTGCTTGCCGGCCAGCGACAGGTCGATCAGCTCGATCAGCGTGGCCTGCAGTTCCTCGACGGTGGTCTTCTTCGCGTCGGCGGACAGTGGGCTGCGAATGGTTGTCATGGCACTCCTTTCACGGAAGGGGCGGGAGTACCCCGTTCACCAACCGGCATGCGGGGTACGGCCAAGGCATGGCAGCTCAGGATCAGTCAGCGAGCCGCATCACCGTGCTGCTCGCTTTGGCCATGAACGCACTGATCGCCGTGGCGAAGCTGGTGGTCGGCGCGGTGTCGGGCTCCAGCGCCATGCTCGCCGAGGGAGCGCACTCGGTCGCCGACACGGTCAACGAGGTGTTCCTGCTGACGTCGCTGCGCCGCAGCAGCCGGCCGCCGGACAGCAAGCACCCGTTCGGCTACGGCGCCGAGCGGTTCTTCTGGTCGCTGCTGGCGGCGATCGGGACCTTCCTGTCCGGCGCACTGTTTTCGGCGTACCAGGCGTTCCGTGCCTTCACCGAGCCGGGCGGCGGCGAGGATTCGTACCTGTGGTCCTATGCCGTGCTCGGCCTGGCCTTCGTCGCCGAAGGAGTGTCCTGGGTACGTTCGGTCAGCCAGCTGCGAGGGGAGGCCCGGACTGCCGACCACGGCTTCTTCGACCACCTGCGCCGGTCCCGGGATCCGACGGTCAAGACGGTCTTCTCCGAGGACGCAGCCGCGCTGCTCGGCATCGGCATCGCCACGACCGCCGTCGGCCTGCACCAGGCGACCGGGAACCGGCTCTGGGACGGCTTGGGCGCGGCGATGATCGCGGTGTTGCTGACCGTCGTCGCCTTCTATCTCGGCCGCCACAACATGGCGCTCCTCACCGGGCAGTCGGCCGATCCGACGCTTCGACAGCAGCTCTGGAACGAGCTCATGGCAGTCCCCGAGGTCGACGCCGTCGTCGAGGTGCTGACGATGCACATCGGAGCCGACGAGATCCTGCTCGCCGCTCGGCTCGATCTCGCCGACGGCCTGACGTCGAACGACATCGAGGACGTCAGCTCACATATCGCCCACGCGATCTCGGCTCGGCATCCGGATGTGACGCAGGTCTTCCTGGATGCGACCCGGGCCTCGGAGCACGAGCGTGAGCGCGCCCGTCGCCTTACTGCTCCGTATGGTGGGACATCTTCTTCCAGCATCTGAGACATCCCGCCTGACACGCCGCCTCCCCCGTTGATCGCGAGGGGCCGTCATTGCTAGACAGGAAGTCAGTGGTCGAGCCCCCTGCCACTTGCCCTTCGCTTGCGAATGACGGTGGTAGCGATCATGACTACGCCACGAAATACGACCGGAAACACCAGAAAGAATTCCAATGCCCGCGGGCGCGATCAGCGCCGTCGACAGGCAACTCACACCAATCGCCTGCTCACCAAGGCACGCCGTTACCAGGGAGAACGACGGAGTCGTCTCGAAAAAGAGGCTGCGTTGTTGAATATGGATATGGCGCGGTCGGTGGCGGCGCGGTATTGGGGTCGTGGGGAGTCGTCGGAGGATCTGTCCCAGGTCGCCTATGTGGGGTTGATGAAGGCGATCCACGGGTTCGACCCGCACCGTGGCGACGACTTCCGCTCCTACGCCGTCCCCACCATCGCCGGTGAGGTGAAGCGGCACTTCAGGGACAAGAGCTGGACGGTCAAGGCGCCCCGCTGGATCCAGGAGCTGCAGGCCGACATCTCCGCCATCTCCGAACCCATGACCCAAGAACTGCGGCGGCCGCCGCGGCCGGCCGAGATGGCCGACCGGCTCGGCGTGTCCGAGACCGAGGTCAACGAGGCCCTCTCAGCTGATGGGTGTTTCACCCCGACCTCGATCGACGGCCGCGGCCCGACCGGCGACGGCTACGCCCTGGCCGACCGGCTCGGCACCGACGACCGCGACCTGGACCGGGCCGAGATCCGGGTCGCCCTGGCACCGCTGATCGAGGAACTGCCGGACCGGGACCGCAAGATCCTCGCCCTGCGGTTCTTCCAAGGCTGGACCCAATCCCAGATCGCCACCGACCTCGGCGTCACCCAAATGCAAGTCAGCCGACTCCTCAGCCGCATCCTCAACAACCTCAAAGTCCAACTCACCAACGGCTGACCTGACGGGCGGACTCGTCCGGCGAGGCGGCCGAGGCACTTCCCCACCAACCCGGTCCGGCGACCGGACGGCATGTGCTTGCCGTTCTCGGCAAGCGCCGCGCCGATGTCACCGACGACGACGTCGTACTGATGGAATCCGTCGTCGACCGGATCCATGTCGAGCGACGAGCCGACCTCGAGTCGACCGCCGGGGATCAGGCTTGGCGGCATCGGCTGATGTCGATCGGGCATGACCCGCTGAAGCATCCCGAGGTGGCGCAGGCGCCGGCCGAGCGCACGCAGTCGGGCCGGTGGCTGACCTGACCGTGGGTGGCCAGTCCGGCGCGGCCGGTCTAGATGGCGCTCATTGCCCAGCCGTCGGCGACCTCGTGGGCCGCCTCGGAGAAGGCGGCGAGTGCTCGGATCGTCAGCTCGGCATCGGCCTGCTGCATCGTGGTCAGCACCTGGATGACCTCGTTTCGGCGACGCTCGTTGACCCGGTCGAGCAGGTCTTCGCCGGCCGCAGTGAGAGAGATCTCGACCGATCGCGCGTCGCTCTCGGACCGCCGGCGAGCGACCAGCCCCAGGCGTTCGAGCCGATCGCACAATCGGCTGGCGTTGGAGTGGTTGATACCCAGTGGCGACGCCAGGGCGCCGATCGTCTGGCTGCCACGGATCTTCGGGATGCTCGTGGCGTTATAGCCTTATCTCGACTTGATAACTAGACTATGGCTGTCACACCGGGCCTGGCGAGGGAGGACAGATGAGCGTTGAGTCAGAAGCCGAAGCCGCGTGGAAGGGGTTCTTCGTCGCCGTCATCTGCGGTGGCGTCGGAACCGTCATCGGCATGATCGCGGGCTTCGTGGTCGGCAGCCTCGCCGACACCCTCGTCTTCGCTACGACCGGAAACGACAGCTTCCTCTACGGGTACGTCCTCGCCGAAGCCGGCACCTACGTCGGGATCGCGGTGGGAATGATGGGCGGGATCGAAGCCGGCATATCGACCGCCACAGGTGCAATCCGGAAGCTACGGGAGCAGTCGGAGTACTCCAGCGTTTGAGACCCCACCCCGTGGGCACATCTGTGCCGGTGCATCGACGGCAGTGTCGGTGCCCGGGAGGGAGAAGGAAGTTCCATGATCGTCCTTGGTGTCATCTTGCTGATCCTCGGAGCGTTGTTGAACGTCTCCATCTTGTGGATCCTCGGCATCATCCTCGCGGTGATCGGTGCGGTTCTCTGGCTGCTCGGTTCCATGGACCGCAAGGTCGGTCCGCGCCGGCACTACTACTAGCTGGACCTAGCCGCCGCCGACTTCGGCGGTCGCTAGGACGTTCCCGTCGGCGTCGAGAGCTTGAACCGCAACATACGGCTGGTCGGGAACGTCGACCGAGGCCTCGAATCCGTCACGCGCAACGGTCGTGACGATCGAGGCCTCGGTCGCGTCAGGTCCGGCCAGGAACCTCCAGGCAGCAACATTGGTGGCGCCGTTCCAGCTCGCATACGCCTTGCCGCCCAGCACGACGAGCGCCGGTCGCGGCGGCGTGCCGACCCACGGCATCCGGTACACCCGGTAGCTCTCGCCGCTGCCGAAGTCCGCATCGAGCAGGAGGCGCCCGTCGGGGGCGAACTCCGAGTAGTAAGGGCTCGAGCCCCATCCGATGACGACATTCCCGTTCGGCCGTACCTCCATGTTCCCCTGCGTGGCACCCAGACGTCCGCCCGGGAAGGGGTACGTCGCGACCGCGGTCGCCGTATGGCCTCGTACGTTCACCCGCAGCCGCAGACCACGCGATGCACCGCCGGTGTCATAGGAGCCGTGGTTGTCGAACAGCGTGATCGTGCCGTCCGGCCGCCGCTGCGCGTCGTGTTGCCAGCTGAATTGAGAGCCGCCGACGAACCGGAAGTCGCTCGACCGGCCGCCGAGAGTCCAGTCCACGTGGCCCGTCTTGCGATCGACCCGATAGATCGCCGACGTGTTGCGGGCCGAGATGAGCAGCGCGTCGCCGTCCACGGTGACCGAGTTGATGTGCACGTAATCCCACGGGTCGCTCTTCGACTCGCCGGTGCCGTAGGGATCCTCGCGGATCCGGCCGTCGGTCAGCGGGATGTGCTTGATGGCGCTCCACGAGAACAGCACCCGGCCGGTCGCGACATCGACCTCCTGCACGATGTCGTTCCGCACCCACCCGTAGGTGGGACCGCCGTAGGTGCGGAGGTCGCGCCGGACCAGGCGATAGCCGAGGAGCAGCGCGGTGCCGCGTGGAGTCAGCGTCGCCACGTGGGGGTCTGACGGCATGCCCTTGGTGGTCACGGTGGCGATCCGCCGGTACGACGAGTTCATGATCACGACCTCGCCGTCGAAGAGCGGGGTGTCCGCCTGACGCCACAAGGTGAGCACCGGCTTGCCGTGGTACTTCTGGACCCGCAGGTCGTAGCCCCGCGCCTCCGGGCCGATCCACACCGGCCGGCCTTCGCTGTCGACGATCATCGGCCCGGTCATCGAGTCGCCGTCCTTCGGCGCGAGGAAGAACAGCGCATTGTCGGCCAGCGCCCGGCGCCCCGCCTCGCCGTTGTACGTGGTCACGTCGATGACCGGCGGCTCCCGATCGGGCACCGTGACGTAGTCATGGTGCGGAGCCGGGTCTGGCTCGTCGGCGCCGGCGTTGCAGCCCACGGCGAGAACGAGGAGCAGGTTCGCGGCGGCAAGGCGGGCTCGGTGCGCACGCATAGGGGCCCATCATGCCAATGCCGATCTGGGTCAGCTCAGCACACCGGTGAGTACGCCGATGCCGAGCACCAGGACGGCCGGCGGCCACAGCAGTACGAGGCCGACGTAGAGCGGCAGGGTCCACCACTGCCCGAGCGTCCTCGCGTACTCCCGGCCGTCGCCTCGGTCGACGAGGTAGACCAGGAGCGCGAAGACGCAACCCACGGCGAGGTACGCGAGGGCGCCCACGAGGACGACGTTCACCCTGACCCACCTCGCTGTCGGTGTGCCGTTCGGACCTGGGAATCCAAGCTAGACGATGCCACGACCGGCGGCTTGGCGTCGGCCGTCACGATCCGCTGCCACGTATCGTCGAGGCCACGACAAAGCTGCTCCGTACCCAGCCCAGGAGGGGATCCATGCCGAGCGGACCGGACGACTGGCTCCGAGATCAGTTCGCGCGCGCGTACAAGGAGCAGGCCGAGAAGTACGGCCGGTTCAACCTGGCCATCTTCGGCAAGACCGGCGTCGGCAAGAGCACGTTGGTCAACGCGATCTTCGGCGAGGAGGTCGCCGCGACCGGGATCGGTGAGCCCGTCACCCGGGAGGCGCATCTGTACGTGCACTCCACCGAGTTCCTCGGCGTCTACGACACCCGCGGCATCGAGGTCGGCGTCGACAACGAGAAGATCCTCGCCGAGCTCGCCAACTACGTGACCGCGATGCGGAGCCAGCCGGTCGCCGAGCAGCTCCACGTCGCCTGGTACTGCGTGCGATCCGGCGACCGCCGGTTCGAGCAGACCGAGGCCGAGTTCGTCCGGTCCCTGCATCGGCTCGGGCTGCCCGTGATCCTGGTGATCACCCAGGTGCCGATGCGAGAGGGACAGCCGCATCCGGACGCGATCGCTCTCGCCGAGGACATCCAGTCCCGGGACCTCCCGATCTTCGGTCAGCGCCCCTTCATGACGATGGCGCTGCGGGACGACTTCACCGGCCAGGAGGCCCACGGCCTCATTGAGGTCCTTGATGCCACCTTTCAGGTCGCTCCCCAGACAGTTGAGGAAGCCCTGACGGCGGCTCAGATCATCGACGCCGGACGGAAGAGGAAGCAGGCCGACGCCGCGGTCGGCACCGCGGTCACAGCTGCGGCGAGCGCCGGTGCGGTGCCGATCCCGTTCGCGGACGCCGTCATCCTGGTCCCCATCCAACTCGGCATGATGGCGGCGATCGCCCAGACCTACGGCGTACGAATGGACCGCGCCACCCTGGCCGGTATCGCCGCCACCGCAGGGGCCACGTCGGTCGGCCGATCGCTTGTCGGCGGCATGTTCAAGCTCATCCCCGGCGCCGGCAGCCTGATCGGTGGCACCATCAACGCCACCGTCGCCGGGTCCATCACGTTCGCAATGGGTAAGGCCTGGATGCTGGTGTGCCAGCGGCTGTCACAAGGCGACCTGGTCGGCCTCGACGGCGCGCTCGACGACGTCGCGATCCGACGGCTGTTCAGCGAAGAGCTGCGTCGGCAGTGGACCAGGCGCCGCAAGTCCATCAACGGCTGAGTCTCCTTTGTCGCGCGTGAGAGGCTGACGGCGTGCGGATCAATGTCCTCGGACCGCTGGAGATCAGCGACGCGGGCGAGTCGATCGAGATTCGTGGCGCTCGTTTGCGGGCCCTGGTGATCCGACTCGCGCTCGACGCCGGTCGCTACATCAGCGTCGAGGCGCTCGTGGACGCGCTGTGGGAGGACGAGCCGCCGGCCGATCAGGTCAACGCCCTGCAGTCACTGGTCTCGCGACTGCGACGCGCGCTGCCCGCGTCCGGCCAGCTCGAGTCGGGTCCCGCAGGCTACCGTCTCGACATCCCGTCGGACGCTCTCGACGCGAACCGCTTCGAGGCGCTTGCCAACGACGGCCGCCGTGCCCTGGAGGCGGGCGACCCGGACACCGCGCGGCGGATCCTCGTGGACGCGTTGGCCCTGTGGCGCGGCGCCGCGCTGGCCGACGTCACGGGCGCGTCGTTCGCCGCCGGCGAGGCACATCGGCTCGAACAGCGTCGGCTGAGCGCGAACGAGGATCGCCTCGCCGCGGAGCTGGCGAGCGCTCCGAGTGCATCGGCGATCGCGGAGATCGAGACGCTCGCGATGCAGCACCCGTTGCGCGAGCGTACGCATGGCCTGCTGGTCAAAGCCCTGTCGGCCGACGGCAGACCGGCCGAGGCGCTGCAGGTCTACGAGGCCCTGCGCGAGCGGCTGGCCGACGAGCTCGGCGCCGACCCGTCGCCCGAGCTGCAGGAGCTCCATGTCGCCCTGCTGCGCGGTGACCACGACGGCGGCCGGACCGGATCGACGGTGCCGTCGACGAACCTGACCGCTCCGCTCAGCAGTCTGGTCGGTCGCGACGCGGAGCTCGAACGCCTGCGTACGCTCGTGGCCGAGTCTCGGCTGGTCACCGTGGTCGGTGCCGGCGGCGCCGGCAAGACCCGGCTCGCCATGACCGCCGGCGCCGGCCTGGTCGAGCGCATGCCCGGCGGGGTGTGGATGGTGGAGCTGGCATCGATCACCGACCCCAACGACATGCCGCTTGCAATCCTCGACGCCATCGGCCGCCGCGAGGCCAATCTGCTCGACAACACCAAGCGAACCTCGCCCACGGACGCAACGAGCCGGCTGACCGACTCCCTGGGCGGCACGGCAACCCTGCTGGTGCTGGACAACTGCGAGCACCTGATCGACGCAGCGGCGTGGCTCACCGAACATCTGCTCGGCCGCTGTCCGGAGCTCCGGATCCTGGCGACCAGCCGGGAGCCGCTCGGCGTCGTCGGTGAGACCGTGTCACCGCTGCCGCCGCTGGCCGCGCCAATGGACTCGGTCATCGTGGCCGACGCGCTCGAGTTCCCGGCGGTACGGCTGTTCGCCGAACGGGCTCGCTCGGCCCGGCCCGAGTTCGAGCTGAACGACGGCAACGTCGACGACGTCGTGGTGATCTGCCGCCGTCTCGACGGTCTGCCGCTCGCGATCGAGCTGGCGGCGGCCCGGCTGCGGGCTCTCCCGGTCGAGCAGATCGCGGGCCGGCTCGACGACCGGTTCCGGCTGCTGACCGGCGGCAGCCGGACGGCCGATCCCCGGCATCAGACGCTGCGCGCGGTCGTCGCCTGGAGCTGGGACCTGCTCTCCGACAAGGAGCGGGATCTCGCCGAGCGGCTCTCGGTGTTCCCCGGCGGCGCCACTCCCGAGAGCGTCGAGGGCGCCTGCCAGCTCGACTCCGACGTCGCACTCGACCTGCTCGCCGCCCTGGTCGACAAGTCCCTGCTCCAGGTCGTCGGCGGCTCCGAGCCGCGCTATCGGATGCTCGAGACGCTCCGCGAGTACGGTCAGGAGCGACTCGACGAGGCCGGCGCCACTGAGTCGGCCCGGGCGGCACACGCGGCGTACTTCCTGCAGCTCGCCGAGACCGCCGAGCCCCACCTGCGCCGCAGCGACCAGTTGCGCTGGATCGCCGTCCTGACGGCCGAGCGCGACAACCTCGTCGCCGCCCTGCGGTTCGCGGTCGATAGCGCCGACGCCGACACCGCGGTCCGGCTCGGAGCGGCGCTGGGCATGCATTGGGTGATGCAGGGTAGTCACGCCGAAGGAGCCGACTGGCTGCAGCTCGCCCTCGAGGTGCGGGGCGAGGTCGATCCCGAGACCCGGGCGATCGCTCTGACCTTCTTCGTCATCAACGCCGCCTCGTCCGGACGCGTCGACCGGATCATGCCGGTCGTCGACGAGCTTCGTAAGCTCGCGGCCGCCGTGGCAGCCAGCTCAACGCACCCGGCCCTGGCGTTGCTCGAACCCGGGCTCGCGGTGTTCAGCGACGACCACGAGCGAGGGCTCGCCGCGATCGATCAGACCCTCCCCCATCCCGACCCGTGGGCGGAGGCCGCGCTCTACCTGATGCGAGCCGCGTTCAAGGAGAACATGGGCTACGCGCCGGGGATGCGGGACGACCTGATCGCCGCGACGGAGGCGTTCCGGACCGTCGGCGAACGCTGGGGCATGGCGATGACCCACCATCTGCGGGGCGAGCTCGAACTGATGACCGGCGACCTCGACTCCGCCGGCGCCAGCTTCAACCAGGCGTTGCAGCTCACCACCGAGATCGGCGCCGCCGACGACGTCGGGCAGATACAGGTCCGGCTCGCGGTCATCGATGCCCTGCGCGGCCGTACGGAGCAGGCGCGGGCCGAGCTGCTCCGGATCCTCGAACGCACGCAACGGCAGGGACGTACGCACCTGGAGGTCTACTGCCACCTCTTCCTCGGCTACCTCGCGCGCTGCGACGGCGACCTCGACGAGGCGACCCGCTGGTACGCGTCGGCGCGCGAGTCCCTGCAGCAACGGTCGCTCGGGATCCGGCAGCTCGATGCCTTGCTCCTCACCGGACTCAGTCACGTGGCCGTCGACCAAGGCGATCTGCCCCGCGCCGAGTCGGATCTGGCGGAGGTGCTGGTCGCCGCCGAGTCGGATGCCAAGGACATGCCGGTGATCGCGCACGTCGCCGTCGGCATCGCGAACCTGAGCCTCGCCCGCGACGGAGCCGAGTCGGCGGCCGAGCTGCTCGGCGCCGCCGATGCGATTCGCGGGATCGAGGCGGTCGGCGACCCGGACGTACAGCAGCTGACGGCGCGACTGAGCCGCGAGCTGGGCGACGGCTATGCCGCCGCCCGTGCTCGCGGCTCATCACTCGGGCGCGAGGACGCCATCGCCATGCTCCGGGCCGCCGTGGCCTCGGACGGATCTTGAGGGCGCCCTCCCCTGACAACGATCCGTCACTCAGACAGTGACCATCCGCCACTCAGACAGCTGGGGTTGCCCCCGTTTGGCGGACACGGTTTACGCGGCCTGGGCTGGCTCGCGTTGTGTTTGTAGTTCGAACTGTAGGGGTGTGAGCATGCCGAGTGCGGAGTGGCGTCGTCGAGCGTTGTA
>Ga0081455_10005154_pt1 | contig 14389 bp, 20 predicted proteins | sample TabmetS3T2R1_FD_70207 | JGI IMG/M metagenome (GOLD analysis project Ga0081455, IMG submission 70207) | Tabebuia heterophylla rhizosphere microbial communities from the University of Puerto Rico - S3T2R1 | ecosystem: Host-associated > Plants > Roots > Rhizosphere ... | reverse complement strand
AGCCATTCCCATACGACCTGTAATAAACGCTGCAAGAATTGAAAATATTCTTTTCATACAGAAGATAATAAATCGAGAATATATTATATTGGCTCAGGTTCGGTTATGAGTTATCAAATATTACGTTTAATATCCACAGAGATCAGTACTGTCGTATTTGACAGTATAAATTTGTCGACTATACGCATTTTAATATAAAACTACATGATTCGCATGAGTACACTGATTTATCGAAGCTGGAACATAATTCCATTATGTCATTACATAGGGGACATTCTATCTCAGTGTCAAGCTCAGACATTAATAGTTCCGATTGATCCTGTTGACTAACTTCCACAGTTTCCAGAGATTGCTCTTCATGTCTTACTTCTAGGGGAACAAGCTCAGTCTGGGTATGTTTTGTCATATTCAATATTCACTAAAATGATTATTATATGAGCTATGACTTGTGGGTAGTGGAGATTGGCGTATCCAAATATTTTCTATTATTTTCAGCTTCATACAAGTGGTCATTTCTTCCGGTCTAATTGCATGATTTTCGAAAACATGTAGAATTGTATTATCAATGACTGTTTCTTCACTAGTTCCATAAATAGAGCAATTACAGTCAAGTCCAACATCTTTACAGTGAACACAAAATAGTTGTGTACAATCATTGTATGTTTGGGACATTTGAATAATGCAGTAAAATTTGTTATATTTACGGTGTGATGTATTGTACTAGCAACTACGATCTATGAAATTCTATGTGTGATTTGACGCTAATAATATGCTTTAAAACCTAATCACAGGCTTGCTGACTTTGTCGTTTGGGTGAACTGATATCTAGAGTGATCGGAAATAAAGAGAATGAATTTCTGAATGCATGGTACCAAAATGTTCAGCAGCAGAATGTTACTGTGCTTCAACGAACGCCAGAATCAGAATTCATCATATATACAAGATAACTATGTATAAAAAATAATACAAAGAAAATGAGGATTACGGTTCAGTTTCATCGTCATTGTCACTGTTGCCGCTATTGCCGCCCTTATTTGGCATTTCGTGGCTGTTTGTATTCGACCTTTCTTCACCTTCATCGACTGGTCTGTTAGTGTTGTCGTTGGTATTGATGTGGTATTTCTCAGAGCCCCAGGATGCAGCACAACTCTCCCCAGAGCAATTCGTTACGGATCCATCATTACCCTTTCCTTGATTGTCTGCATCTGAATGACTGTGTTGATTGTAGATGTATTTGGCTTGTGCTTGTATGGTGGTTCCGACTGCTGATGATGCTATTGTCAAAACCATTATTATGGCCAATAGCCCAGTTGCTGATATTACGGATTTTTTCATCCTCTATTGTAGAAAGTGGACTGTTTTATACATCGTCTTTCTAGAAAACAGGCGGTTTTGAATAAAATACAAACTAAAGAAAATTAATAAGTTCTGAAAATTGTTAGTAACAATCGACTTCAATCATTCTTAGCGGAGTGAATTAATCAATATTCTTTATTGAATAAAAGTTTGACTTCACTGAATCGTCTATGAATAACACAGGTGCCGACTCTTAAATAAAATATTTGTTATTTGTTGATCTAATATTAATGATTTAATTTTGTCATAATATATTTTAAATACTCAATTATTGAGATTTTTAGGTTGTATCAGAATAATGAATCACCATTATCATCTATTTGACTTCACTTAATACTTTTTACTGGAACTACCTACATATAATTACTTAACATAGTAAATGAGTATTTATATTTCCAATTTGGGTTACGATCTAGCTCATTACATGTCTCATACTTCGATTTCCTATTCATGGCCACCGTCTGTTATGTCAATCACTAATTAATAAGCTCGCCAGACAGATTCTTTTACGGACAAAAGATATCGTACAGGAAGCTGGCGTCGATCTAGTATACGCAGATACCGACGCAGTATTTCTGAAGAAGAAACATGCAACAAAATTAGACTTCGAAAAAACAAAGAACATTATTGCAAAAGAGACCGAACTCGATTTAACTTTAGAATTCCATTATAAATTTCTGGTATTATTATACATAGAGGCGGATGACAAGATGGAATCAAAAAAACATTATTTTGGGCTCACATATGACAACCGGTTAATTACCCGCAGAATTGATACCCGAAGACATGATTCACCAACTTTCATAAAAGAGTTCCAAACTACATTACTTTCAAAGCTATTCGACTATAATACATCCAAAGAAGTCTTAACAACTGAATACGAGAATGCGCTTTTGTATATCACTCAAAGTATTGACAAGCTGATGAATGGGGAAGTACAAATCACAGATTTAGTAATATCAAAGTTACTTCGGCAAAATATCGAGAAGTATAGAAGTTTATTCCCACATGTAGCTGCAGCAATTAGACTAAATGTTTCTGGAGTGATTGCAAACCGAGGTGATAACATCCAGTATATGTAACCCGACTCAAACCACAGTGATCCGTTGTATAGAATAACTCCAGCTAAACTCAAATTGTCCAAAGACTATGACAGGGAAAAGTATTTGGAAATGCTGCTGGGACTCTGCAGAAGCAGTACTTATCCATTGAATAAAATGATATATTATAGTATTTCGTAATATTCGGATATTCAATTGAGTCTAATGACATATTAATAATTAATTATATATTTTTATGGTATTCATTTTGTCATGTGAGACTATTTTCGTGTCTATATTCGATGGTGGAATATAGCACGATTATTTCTCATGGCCGATTTTTAATAGCTATTCTTGTATAAGCAATTATCTCATCTAGTTCTAACAGAAAAAATATCTGATATAAATAAAAGCCCGATTTTGCTCAATTCAAATAAATTCAAACTTCGTTTAAGCTGCCAAATGAATTCGAAATATATGGTAATGGTAGCTGCGATAGCAGTCATGCTCGTCGGCGCAACAGCTTTAGCGACAGACAGCGCATTTGCAGATGGAAAGAAGAAATACGGAAAGAATCAAGCAATAAGTCAGGCCAATGCATGTGGCAATGGTAAACTACCAATGTATGTATTCTGTCAAAACATTGGCTCGCAAGTTCAGGGAGAAGATAATTCAGTAGCACTAAGTGGTGCTCAAGAGAGCGAAGAAGATCACAAAGACTAATAAGAGAAAAATAAACAGTAACTCCAACTCTTTTTTTAATCTAGATTATACGATCTCTTACATCCAATGGTTTCGATATAATTATTTTTTTTACTACAAATATATGAAATATTTTGTTACTCTGAAGAATCTAATGGCATATTAACTATTGATTAAATATATTTGTGTGGAGTTCATATTCTGTCGTGCTAGATAGTTGCAGTACCTGCAGCTGCTGCTTACGAGCAGGCACAACTATCTAACGACTAAAGTTGTATCATCTGATATTGTCTTGTTTATCGGCATTTCATTATTGCATAATAGAAAATATATCTGATTTATGACGGAGCCCAAACTTGCTTAATGTAAATAAACATAACTTTCTTTTCTTTTACTAATATGAATACTAAATACATGGTAATCGTAGCAACAATGGCGGTAATACTAATTGGTGCAACGGCGCTTGCAACAGACAACGCGTTTGCAGATGGAAAAAAGAAATACGGAACAAGTCAAGCATATTCCCAGAATGATTGTGGAAATGGCTCAATGGCAATGTACGTGGTGTGTCAAAACACTGGATCTCAAGTAGATGGCGACAAGAATGCAGTTGCATTAGATAGCAGCTACCAACAGGGCGAAAACTTCAAAGATAAGAAAGATCGGGGGCATGATGGTGATGGTGGTTACGGCGGACATGGCGATGGTGGTTACGGCGGCGGTAACAACGGCAATAGCTACGACGAAGAAATAATATCTTAAATCTCTTTTTTTTATTTTGATTGCATTTGCTAACATAGGCAAACCGCGTTCACAATTGATTCAGAATTATCGCCAGCATTATTTTCTGTGGTGCCACTATTATCAGAATCAGTAGATGTCGATGTTGTAGTATCATCATCATTGTCATTAGAAACACTAGTTTTTCCGCTCTCATCGGTTTGACTATCATCGAGATCTTCTCTTGTCGGCGAGAGATCTGGAAGTATTAAAGGCGTTTGATCATTTTCAGGTTCTATCCCTGATGTTACTTGGGAATTACTTGATGTTTGTGAACAACTTTTCTAAGCATAATTCATCGCTGATACGTATTTTTAAGATATTAAATAAACTGTTTATCGCTATAATTCTTCAGTCGACCATTTGATTATACATCTCGATTCAATGATTGTTTAGTTAAGTTGTAAACTAATAATTTATCCATTTCATCATATAATTTAAGAACGTGCATTCCGTATTCTGTAATTTTAAAAGTCTTCTCTTCTTTGATATATACACGTTTTGAATCATCATAGCCAAGTACTCTTTCAAATGATTATATGGAATATAAGTTTCATACATAATGTGAGATATTTTTGTACCCGTACGGCTATGGGTTGATCTGAGAATAAATGATATTATTTCAGTTTTAGATCTTTGTTGCTGTCGTTGCATTCTCTGCTTAACCACTTACCGTCGGATGAATTGTAGTGCTGACTATACTCTTTATAACTGTGTAATTTTTGTCTTTGCCGTGATCTTTATCGCCATCGCCATCGCCATCGCCATCATCACCATTGTCATCATTACTGCCATCTGTGCTAGTTGCTCCTGTCATATTTCTTCCAGTTATATTTGATTGTGCATAAATTGTGGTGCAAAATATTCTCTACCCGACTAAATCAGTTTTCGCTATCAATCCTAGGTCAGCCGAACGCAATCTAACCTGGTGGTACTATTTGTTGTTCTGGAGATCTTGTCTGTCAACAATCTCATTGCTTCTATAGAATTCCATCTCCATACCTCGGGTCACATTATGATTTATTCTGAATGATTCATTCGACGAGATGGGAATCAGTTCTGTGTTACAGGAATTACAAAGATGACAACGAAGAACTTGTGATGAAGAATTTAAGTCGTCGATACTAAAATAGGATGCGCACCAATAACATGAATTGCAAATTACAAAACAAATATGATTTGTCGGTCTTAAGCTGGAACCATTTTCTCTTTTATTAAATTTATAACTAGAAGAGAATTCGGATTTTTGAAGTAAATCATATTCGATATTGAGTCTGACACTTCCCATGATAATCTCGTAACTTCTTTGCGTATGTTATTATATATTATAAAGTATTGCGGATCATAGTTATACATTACCAGTATTTAATGAAGAAAACGGTTCTAGGATCTAGAAGTCATTGACTGTGCATAACTCCCAGTAATAGTCTTGGGAGTCACTCAAATTATTACAATATGGATTACAACAAATTTATCTTATTCTATTAAGAGGTTATTTGCTGGCGAAATTTTTATTATTTTATCCAATTTTTAGTGCTGTAACATATCATTAAATAATTTGTTTTATACAGAGCGGTATGAGTGATAGACTAGATCTTGAGATAAGAATGATCGAGGCGAGTACTGCTGCTGATATATCTTAGAAATGAGTAATCAGAATTTTGTATGTGAATCGGATAGTCATGGAGTTGGCTGCGGCCCTCCTGGATGCATTTGCATACAATTGGGAGCCAACCAGGAAGAAACCGATTGCAGCTGTATAATCTCAGATGTTTATAAGACAACACCTGACAATTCCAGAGAAGTTTCTGAAATAGACGAGTTTATAGATAAAGTAAAACAAAACATCGATACTGCAATTTTCACCATAGATATGGCTAAGAAGCCATTGTCCGAGATCGCTGACTTTTTAGAAACATTTGTCCCAAAAGAAGTTAAAATTAAAGAACCAAAATCAGTTCAGTGCAAGTCAGTGGCTTTACAAGTGGAGAAGAAGACGATGAAAGAAATAATCGATAATCTGGGTTTAGAAATAAGTGGAACAAAAAAATCATCGGCAATGAGAACTATAGATCGAAATATTCGAGTCACTTAATTATTTTCTTTTATATTCAATATTGTAATCAATGAAATCGTGATGGAATCGATGAATCAACCATATTTAGAAAAGCCGTAGCTGGGGTAAAATTCTAGCCAAAACCCCTGACCACTTTATGCTATTCTTTAAAGATATACGAAGTGCTTGAGCTGGGCCATACTGCGTAATTATCTATTGTATGAACAACATCGTCTGAATGTGTAACTGTAATTTTGTATACACCTGATGGTAGATCATCAAATGAATAAGAGCCATCTGGTTTAGTTATGACGGAAGTAGAGTAGCCCGGATTCTTATCTGCTGAGTCTATAAGTCCCGTATGCTTGTAAACATGCACTAATGCTCCAGATATTGGCAAGCCATCTGAGCTTGTTACAAATCCAGTTACGCTCCCTAGATCTATAGCTGTCATTGGTATTGTTGGCGCTACTTCTTCAGAAGATGGCGGGTTGGTAAAAATGTTGGATTCATACATTGTGGGTGCTTCAAATACATACGAAGAACTTGAGCTGGGCCATACTGCATAGTTATCTATTGTTTGAACAACTCCATCTGGATATGTAACTGTAAATTTGTATACACCTGAGGGTAGGCTATTGAATGAATAAGAGCCGTCAGATTTAGTTATAACAGAAGTAGAGTAACCTGCACTTTTATCTGCTGAATTTGCTAAACCCATATGCTTGTAACCCTGTATTGATGCTCCAGATATTGGCAAGCCATCTGAGCTTGTTACAAATCCAGTTACGCTCCCTAGATCTATAGCTGTTGGCACTACTTTTTCAGATAGTATGTTGGTAAAAATGTTGGATTCATACATTGTGGATGCTAAAATCGCACCAACTCCAAAACAGCCAGCAAGAAATATCAAACTTACTGCGATGGTAAACTCTCTAGCTACTATTCTTCTCTCATCATATGAAGATTCAAATGTGTTTATGTACACTGTCATCTAATCATAATCACCCCATTTCAATTATTATCCTAAGTATAGTTGCTTCTAAGACAGCACACTTGTTTGAAATAGACGGTGATTTGATCATCGAGTTCCAATGAAGAGCTGAGTCATATAAGTACTAGTAATAATTCTACAATAGAATTCAAGCTTCTTAATTAGTCCAATTGGGGAAAAGTGTTATCTAATGTCGTGCATTATAGTATTATTGTCCAAAAGTTGTCAAGTCACAAATATTATTATCATTGTAGGATTTCATGCCAATTGTATGTCATAAATTCACTAAAGTTACCACTGGACTTCAATGTTGCTTAATATAACCACACAAGTTGATCTGATGGAATTATATACCATAATAATAGCGTACAAAACGTATAGACATAATAACTGATGAGCATAATATTCATATTAATACTCTTGCAGGTTTTGAATTGGCAAAATATGTTTTAATAAGACTTGTTGATAACAAAAGTGTGTGGGTCAGAATCTAATACTGAAACAAGAACATAAACAGCAACCGACTATTTCTGAAATTCTTCGCGCATATGGAAAAAAATTTACTCAGGTTCAGGATCGCTATTCAAATGGACAAGACGGTAGGTGTGCATTGGGTGTTGTAATGAGCTATTTTGGTTGGAATGGCAAAGACGATTCTCAAGCAGCTGGAAAATTATTGGCGGCAACAAAGGCGTTGAGAGAAGCTGGTGTTAGTCAATGTTCCATCATTGAATTGAATGATTCAGGTTTTACATTTGACGAGATAGCAGATTACATAGACTGCCTCTGAACTCAGATGCTGATGGCGATGGAGTATGTGATTTCAGAATCCCAGTTACCAATGATTGTACGATACTTGAAACAGGAGATAATCACAGAGGTTACCCTCGGATATAGAAACCTGGAAGACAATTCAACAATCATGAATGACGGAGCAATCAATATAGTAGTTGACAGATGGATTAATAGAACCTCAACTAACACAAGCTCGAATTTTGAAAAGTTCTATATATCATGACAAAGCGTCTGAGTGTAATCATATGAAGTTGCCATCATTTTAGCGTATAACACTGTATTTTAGCTAATCTGGATAAAGCTGGCAGCGGCCAATATTAGTAATATATATTGACAACGTAAGTTTGCTGCGCTTCTGTTTTGATATTCTCTAGATAACTCCCGGCTAGCAAGTCCGGATAACTCCATAATATTTTTATTAAATGTTGTGCATTCTCATATAGCGACTATCAAGAACAAACCCCATGAGCGATCAAGCTGGTGGCTCGAATCAGCCGTTCCACCAACGTTGATCGTTAGTTTGGTACCACCATTTGACGTACAACAAGCCCATCGCCTAAAGTATTGACTTTTCAGTCAGATATAGATAGCTTGTTCATTTCTTGCTGCGTAATTACCCAGTGAAAATTGGTTCTATGAGCTCGGATGATATAATCTAAATAGTTTATTGCTCGGAGTCAATGTATTTATGAGCCAACAACAACAGATACAAAAGCAAGAACTATCAGTTTCACAAATTCTACGTGTTTACGGAAAACTGTTTACACAGATTACCGAGCAGTATTCTGATGACTATAACGGTCGTTGCGCTATTGGTGTTCTGATGTCTTATTTTGGTTGGGACGGCAGAGATGATTCGAGGGCTTCAAGAAAATTTTTGAGTGCTTCCAATGCATTAAGTCATGCAGGAATCAACAAAGATCTAGTCGTTCAACTTAATGATGCTGGTATGTCATTCGATGGGATTGTGGATTATTTGGACCAACTCAACGAACTGACTCCCAATGACCTGGTAGAATATTAAAGCAAATTCAGTATGGTAGAACCATTGTTATGGTTCCAATAAATATCTACTGTTGTAAGATCTAGAAATTAAAAAGAAAGAACTAATACCCAATTAATCGATCTTGTTAAAGTCATACGAACAAATGCCGAGCACCATCTGTTGGTAACCAATTAGTACTGAACAAGTAGTAGCAGTGGCTGCAATGGAACAAAAAATCTCCGGCACGAATCAGATAACGCGTTAGTCTCTACTTTATTTTTAGGCTTAAATCATTCCCTCGTCGCAGTCTTAATCAACAATTTCTCTTATATTCAATATTGTAATTAATGAGATTATGATGACAATCTTGTTGTGTGAGCTGATATCTTGAACTGTTACAGGTATTTTGATTCTAAAATAATTGTATCATGGGCAAATACACTATTATATTCATAGTCGTAGCAAATCTCGCCAGAGTTGGATAAAATAATAAATCAAAAGCAAAATACATTAAACAAAAAGACCGACTAGCGCGTAAGTGAGATGATTATTATAATTTAATTCATCATCTGGGCGGAGAGTCGGAACGACTGGACTTAGATTCGGATGCTGGGACATCTGGCCCGCCTGTAGTGCTTGTATCATCACTAACATTCTTAGCAGGCAACTGGCGTTTTTCATATTTTGAACTTCGAAAGATACTGCTGATAATTACAGAACTGGCCATAAAAATAACTGCAAGACCAGTTAACAGTTCTCTAAGCATAATTTATCGCCGCCGAATTCAACCATGGTATATGGTTTCTCACTCCCTGTGAAAGCATATTATTAGATATCTACAGTATAAGATAATCTAGAAAGTATATATAACAAATTTAGAAGCAAATACCACACAAAACATTTATAATCATTTTATAGAATGTCTAAATACAATTACTAAAAGATGCCAAGTCGACTTAGACATCGTGCTAGGTCTAAATTCGAAATTATTTCATCCATTCTCAACTCGACCTGTGGCTATAAAGGCGCAACGATATCTCAGATTCAATACGATATGTTTATTTCATACAAACAGCTAAAAGATTATTTGGCATTGTTGGTTCAACATAAATTAATTGAATATGTCAGAGAAGAAAAGAAGTTTAGAATTACTGAAAATGGAATCAATGCTCTGAACATGTTTGATGAAATGAATAAGCTAATAGCCCGAGAAGCAGTTAATAGTATAAGATAAACGAATTATTAGCAAGTCTAGCTATAGTGTCTTTTAGGTGATTACCGATATAATTGTAACAGTTAGTTTCGCCAAGAAATTTGTACTATCGAAAAGCTTGGCACACAAGAAGAATGCTTGACTCTATGTTAAAATTAGTAGTTCAATGAATATACTACTCCGGTTACTATATATGGTATCTAGCTATTGACAATAAATATGAAAAATTCAACTGGTATATATTGAACATGATGGTATATCGTAATATTATATAATATTCGGATATTCAATTGAGTCTAATGACATATTAATAATTAATTATATATTTTTATGGTATTCATTTTGTCATGTGAGATCATTCTCGTGTCTGCATTCCATCATTGAATGTAGATGCGATAATCTCTCATGGCCAATCTTTAATGACTATTTTGATGTTAAACAATTATCTCATAGTTCTAACAGAAAAAATATCTGATATAAATGGAAGCCCGATTTTGCTCAATTCAAATAAATTCAAACTTCGTTTAAGCTGCCAAATGAATTCGAAATATATGGTAATGGTAGCTGCGATAGCAGTCATGCTCGTCGGTGCAACAGCACTTGCAACAGACAACGCGTTTGCGGATGGAAAGAAGAAATACGGTAAGAATCAGGCAATAGGCCAAACCAATGCATGTGGAAATGGTGATATGGCAATGAACATTTTGTGTTCAAACACTGGATCTCAAGTCCAAGGCGATAAGAATGCAGTTGCATTAGATAGCTTCCAACAGGTTACTGACTACAAGAAAGACGGCGGACATGACAAAGACAAAAAAGACGGCGGACACGAAGACTGGTAAAAGATAACAACTGCAAAGTTAAAGCATACACTCATTTCTTTTTTATTTTTATCGGTAATTCAAATTAGCTTGACACATAATTATTTGATAAGAGTTTGAATATGCCGTTTCGATGTCAGTCTGCCGGCTGGCTTGGTACGTACATTTTTGCAGGGTCGCCAAGTCCCGCTGACTGATTAGCAGTTTGGTTACCAGTTTCATTGCGTTCTACATCCTGGCCCATTTGGCTCGAATCCTGAGCCAAAGATTGCTGTACAACCTGGCTGCCAACTGCGAAACTTCCAATAAGTATTGCTACTGAAATTGCTAACAAGAATATCTTTGAATCACGAGGGTGTTGATTTTTCTTAGACACCACTCCATGATGGGCTACAATATATTTATCGATCCTATTACAAACTTTAAATTATAATTAATAATATTAAACTGCACAGCAATTGCGGTATAGATTCGATCTATAGATGATTAAATAATTTGATCGATATTAGTTTAAGTTTTTCAATGGTTATAATGGTCGCATGTAAAAATTGTGGACATGAGTACAGATAAGAAATGCAAGCTCCAGATAAAGAAATTCTTAGATCCGATCCCCGTGATGGAGTACTAACACTTAATCTGGGAATTGATTAATCGATATGGCCCAAACAAGTACAGGGTAAATATTAGTTCTCTATTTTGGTAATAGGTACTATTAATTATTTTATAGCTTTCAATAGAATTTAATTTAATAGATCAATCTGATTCAAACATGAAATCTTTTCTGATATTCAAGAGCTATCAGCTATAAACTTTCAGTATTTGATTCAATATAAATTAATATTAACTTTCAACATTTATAAAACATACAAATGTAAAATCCTATTCAATGAATATTACTACGATTTATATTTTATCTTTTTTATTAGGTCTCTTTTGCAGTACAGGGATTTTGGTAGCAACAGCGCAAGAACAAGATAGTTATCTAACAGACTTTAACTATGGAGTATCCAATGGACAGACACGTAACTTTACACTGTTAGTAGAAGAAAATAATACAATACCCATAACATCACCTAATGATACGAATACCATCTATTTTCCAGCATGGACTTTTAATGGGACGGTCCCAGGCCCGACATTAAGAATGACTGAGGGCGATCATGTATTTATCAAAGTGATAAACTCTCTGGATTCAAAGCATTCACATTCACTACACATGCATTCAATACATCCACCGTCACAAGACGGGACATTCGGCGAGTCAGGGTCTATTAAGCCTGGCGAATCTTATACTTATGAATTCATTGCTGGACCGGCTGGGTTATACCCATATCACTGTCATGTCGAGCCGGTGGTCGACCACATCAATAGAGGTTTGTATGGCGCAATGATAATAGATCCATCAACACCGAGACCACAAGCTAATGAGATGGTCATGCTAATGAATTCGTATGATCTGGATTTAAACGAAGAGATGGCGCCGACTGCAAGACCGCCGACAATGCAAGAAGCTAGTGATATTATGTATCCATCATTATCAGAAGATAATGCCGATGAAGACCAAACTGAAGAGGAGACAGGTCCAGAACTAGAGATCGAACGCGATAATGAATTCTATACCATAAATGGTAGGGCATTTCAATATATGGACAATCCAATAGAACTGAAAGTAAACGAGCCGGTGCGTATCTACTTGATATCAATGACAGAGTTTGATCCTGTAAATTCATTTCATTTGCATAGTGGAATGTTCAACTATACTAGCTCGGGTACATTATCAACACCACCAACACTTACTGATATCGTTACCATCGGCCAGGGAGATCGGGGTATCATAGAATTCACACCACAGTACACGGGCAAGATGATGATACACGCACACATCAATGAGTTCACAAATTTAGGGTGGATGGGAATTTTTGAAGTAGTCGATTAGTTACCTGGTAATAAAATAAATTATTGACCAACTCGGTGCGATATTTTAGGTCATAGTAAGAATTAGCAGACATGAGAATAATATAATCAATCTGATTGTCTACATGTTATATCTAGACCATAAGCTCAGTATGCAGTTAGACGAGTTTCATCGATTAATCAATCGATGGATTTACAGGTTATGTGAATAAACACACATGCTGATGGTTTTGTACCATCAGCTGCGTGTAGAGCAAACGGAAAATGTCATCATTTGAGGTAAATGAACACTAAGCCGCTTGACTACTAGCAAGACTAGAACATTAATACATATATATCTTACTTTGGTCTATTATGTATTAATTTTATAATATAAGATTGCATATATACATAGAGAACATCAGATAATAGACGACAACTCGTTACATATTTCATAATCTGTAATTTCAATTTTCTAGTCCCTATCTACGAAGAATCATACTCATTTTGTCATTACTAAAATAGATCTGATAATTAGCGAGCAGATTTAGTGAGTCTATAACTTAACGATCCGAATCAAACTTTTGAAGATAATTCTTACCATCCGATATTATAACCAGCTCGTTAAACTGATTTGTAACTATATAATATATTTGCTTCAAAGTATCAATCCAGATTTTTACTAGTACTATATCTCCATCAAATCTTTCTCCAATTTGTTCTTCACTTTTTCCCTCAGAAATAGATCAGTACGTACGCTAGCGTTTGGTTCTCGGTTAGGCCATGAATATAAGAATTTTTACGCATTTAGCTAATCACCCTGTTAACGAATATTGGTTTAATGTTGCAACGACAAAATAATTAACGGTTAACTAATTTTTTACTAGAATAAATAAATTCATAGCAGTGCTTGAAAAATATACACCTAAGTCATATTTTATGTAATTAATTCAATTCTATTCAACCAAAATGCGTAAAGTCGTATAACTTTCTATTAAATCCCTGAAAAAATTGTCGTAAACTATTATATATGTTACTATCCAGATATGTATTAAGTAATACCTATTTGGACGATAAGACAAATCAGATTCAAGTTACGCGGGGAAAAGAAAAATACAAGAATGATGAATATGACGACAATATGATTGAATATTTAATGAAATATCTTGGATTAGAGAGTTACGAGCAGCTACAAGATTTTTTGAAACATAGTCATATCCCAATATACAGCTAAATTAATTTTTATGCAATAAACAATACAAAGTCATTTATATGATGATATCCAATTTTTTATATGGCGAGAGATAAATATTCAAAAGAAAATCATAATTTATTAGATGGGATGAAACGATACTTACGAATTGAACATCAAGATGATGATAAAAAGTTATTAGATTATCTCAGAAAGCAGGCTGGCTTACATCATGACTAACTGAACTCCAAATTTTTAGTTTCTGTTACTAGAATATTTTTATTTTAAAATACGGTATAATATAGTCAACCAGACCGAATGTCCACTGATCAAAGTGGCAGGGCTTAATAATAATGGCAAAATTTGGGGAGTATAACCTAAAGCTAAACTGGTGGTACTATTTGTTGTTCTGGGGATTCTTGCCTGTTAACAATGTCATTACTTCTATAAAATTCCATTTCCATACCTCGGGTCACATTATAATTTATTTTGAACGATTCATTTGATGAGATGGGTATTAGCTCTGTCTTACGGGAATTACAAAGATGACAACGAAGAACTT
>Ga0081455_10005153_pt1 | contig 14389 bp, 11 predicted proteins | sample TabmetS3T2R1_FD_70207 | JGI IMG/M metagenome (GOLD analysis project Ga0081455, IMG submission 70207) | Tabebuia heterophylla rhizosphere microbial communities from the University of Puerto Rico - S3T2R1 | ecosystem: Host-associated > Plants > Roots > Rhizosphere ... | reverse complement strand
GGGGGGGGGGGGGGGGGGGGGGGGGGGGGGGGGGGGGGGGGGGGGGGGGTTGTTTTGGAGGCCTGGCGATACGCCCGTGGCGATCCCCCTCCACCATCCTGCGGATGGTCCCCCTCCCCGTGCCGGGGAGGATTTTGGCAGCTCAATGTGCTTCACGCGGAGTCTCCATGATCTCGGTCAGCACGCCATTCATGTCCTTGGGGTGGACGAAGAAGATCAGCGTGCCGTGCGCGCCGATACGCGGTTCGCCGAGCACCTTGGCGCCCTTGCTCTCGAACCATGTCTTGGCCGCTTGGATGTCCGGCACCTCATAGCACATGTGGTGCTGGCCGCCGGCCGGGTTCTTCGCCAGAAAGCCGTGGATCGGCGAGCTTTCGCCGAGCGGCTCGATCAACTCGATCTGGGTGCCGCTGGTGCCGTTCTCGCCCGGCGTGTCCACGAAACAGACCTTCACGCCCTGCGCGGGCAGGTCGAACGGTGCGTGGATCTTGGTCGCGCCCATGACGTCGCGATAATAAGCGACCGATTTCTCGATCGAGGGCGTCGCGACGCCGATATGGTTGAGGCGTCCCAGCTTCATCACATCAGCTCCACCGCCATCGCGGTCGCCTCGCCGCCGCCGAGGCAGATCGAGGCGAGGCCGCGCTTCTGGCCGTTGACCTGAAGGCCGTTGATCAGCGCGCCGATGATGCGCGCTCCCGATGCGCCGACCGGATGACCGAGCGCGCAGGCGCCGCCATGGATGTTGAGGACGTCGTGTGGCACGCCGAGATCGTGCATCGCGATCATCGCGACGGTGGCGAAGGCTTCGTTGACCTCGAACAGATCGACGTCGCCGATCGTCCAGCCGGCCTTTTCGAGCGCCTTCTTCGCCGCGCCAACGGGGGCGGTGGTGAAATAGTTGGGCGCATGGGCGTGGGCGGCGTGGCTGACGATGCGGGCGATCGGCTTCACGCCGAGCTTCTCCGCGACGCTCGCCTTGGTGATCACCAGCGCCGCCGCGCCATCCGAGATCGAGGAGGCATTGGCCGCCGTGATCGTGCCGTCCTTGGCGAAGGCCGGCTTCAGCGTCGGGATCTTATCGATATTGGCGTTGCGTGGTTGCTCATCGGTGTCGATCACGACCTCGCCCTTGCGGGTCTTGACCGTCACGGGGACGATCTCGTTGGCCAGTTCCTTCGCATGAGTCTGCGTGCGGGTCAGCGAGGCGATCGCGAATTCGTCCTGCTTCTCGCGGGTGAACTGATATTCCCTGGCGACGTCCTCGGCGAAATTGCCCATGAGCTTGCCCTGCTCATAAACGTCCTCGAGGCCGTCGAAATACATGTGATCGTAGAGCCGGTCATGGCCGATGCGCGCGCCGGTGCGGTGCTTGAGATTGAGATAGGGGGCGTTGGACATGCTCTCGAGCCCGCCCGCGACGATGATATCGGCGGAGCCGGCCGCGATCGCGTCCGAGGCCATGATCGCGGCCTGCATCGCGGAGCCGCACATCTTGTTGATCGTGGTCGCCTCGACGGTGTTGGGCAGGCCGCCATAGATCGCCGCCTGCCGCGCCGGCGCCTGGCCGAGGCCGGCGGGAAGCACGCAGCCCATGTAGCAGCGCTCGATCTGGTCGGGCTTGAGACCGGAACGCTCGACCGCGCCCTTGACCGCGACCGCGCCGAGCTGGGTCGCGGTGAGCGGCGACAGCTCGCCGAGGAAACCGCCCATCGGGGTGCGGGCGTAGGAGAGGATGACGATGGGGTCGGTGGTCATGGTGCGGCTTTCTCTCATTCGCGTCATGCCAGCGAAGGCTGGCATCCATGTCTCTCTCGTTTGAAGGCTGTCGATTGCCGGAAGAGACATGGGCCCCAGCCTGCGCTGGGGCGACGATGTTGCTTACAACGGTATATTATCGTGCTTCTTCCACGGATTTTCGAGGCTCTTGTTGCGCAGCTTGCGCAGGCCGGTGGCGATGCGCTTGCGGGTCGAGTGCGGCATGATCACCTCATCGATGAAGCCCTTCGACGCCGCCACGAACGGGTTGGCGAAGCGGTCCTCATATTCCTTGGTGCGCGCGGCGATTTTGTCCGGATCGCCGATGTCCTTGCGGAAGATGATTTCGACCGCGCCCTTGGCGCCCATCACCGCGATCTCGGCGGTCGGCCACGCATAGTTGAAGTCGCCGCGCAGATGCTTCGAGGCCATGACGTCGTAGGCGCCGCCATAGGCCTTGCGGGTGATGACGGTGATCTTAGGGACGGTGGCCTCGGCATAGGCGAAGAGCAGCTTGGCGCCATGTTTGATGATGCCGTTATGCTCCTGCGCGGTGCCGGGCAGGAAGCCGGGCACGTCGACGAAGGTGACGATCGGGATATCGAAGGCGTCGCAGAATCGGACGAAGCGCGCGGCCTTCTTGGAGGAATTGATGTCGAGCACGCCCGCCAGCACCATCGGCTGATTGGCGACGATGCCGACGGTACGGCCTTCGATCCGGCCGAAGCCGATGATGATGTTGCCGGCATGGCCCGGCTGAAGCTCGAAGAAATCGCCTTCATCGACGACCTTGTTGATCAGCTCCTTCATGTCATAGGGCTTGTTGGCGCTGTCGGGGATCAGCGTGTCGAGGCTGTCGTCGATGCGGTCGTAAGGGTCTTCGGTCGGGCGGAGCGGGACATGCTCGCGGTTCGAGAGCGGCAGGAAATCGAAGAAATCGCGGGTGGCGAGCAGCGTCTCGATATCATTCTCGAAGGCGAGATCGGCGACCGAGGATTTGGTCGTGTGCGTGATCGCGCCGCCCAGCTCTTCCTGCGTCACGACCTCGTTGGTGACGGTCTTCACGACGTCCGGGCCGGTGACGAACATGAACGAGCTGTCCTTCACCATGAAGATGAAGTCGGTCATCGCGGGCGAATAGACCGCGCCGCCAGCACAAGGCCCCATGATCAGGCTGATCTGCGGCACCACGCCCGAGGCCAGCACATTGCGCTGGAACACCTCGGCATAACCGCCCAATGAGGCGACACCTTCCTGAATGCGCGCGCCGCCGCTGTCGTTGAGGCCGATCACGGGCGCGCCGACCTTGAGCGCCATGTCCATGATCTTGCAGATCTTCTGCGCGTGGCGTTCGGACAGCGCGCCGCCATAGACGGTGAAATCCTGGCTGAAGACGAAGACGAGGCGGCCGTTGATGGTGCCCGATCCGGTGACGACGCCATCGCCGGGAATATGCTGTTCGTCCATGCCGAAATCGGTGCAGTTATGCTCGACATACATGTCGACTTCCTCGAACGAGCCTTCGTCGAGCAGGACATCGATCCGTTCGCGCGCGGTGAGCTTGCCCTTGGCGTGCTGGGCCTCGATGCGCTTCGTCCCGCCGCCAAGCCGGGCCGCGGCGCGCTTCTCTTCGAGCTTCTGCAAAATTGCCAACATGGTTCTGCGTCTCGCGATTCCAGATTTTCCTCCTTTCCAAGCTCCGCCGGAAAGCGCAAATGCAAAGTTGCGGATTTGCGAAGAGGCGTTTTGCAAATATGAGTTCACACCAACCCTTTCGGCGACGCTTCGCCGGGGCGGCGCTGAGATCGCTTCGCCAGCACCTGGCGCTCGGCCAGGCCGCGATGGCGAGCCGGCTCGGACTGTCGGTGAGTTATCTTTCTCAGCTTGAAAATGACGACCGGCCCATTACGCCGGCCGTCGCCGAGGCGCTGACGCGGGCCTTTCCCTACGACTGGAGTCCGCCGGATTTCGATCAATCCGCAGTGCGGCTCGAAGGGTTTCGCGCCGCCATCGAGGATCCCCTGTTCGTCGGCCTGCCGCCGCCAGACCAGCAGCACCGGATCGTCGAGCAGCAGCCAGTGCTGGCAGACTATCTGATCCGGCTTCACTCCGCCTACCGGCAGGGGGAGGAACGGCGGCAGATCGTCGATGAGGCGCTGACATCGGGCGGGCCTATAGGGGGGCGTTTACCCTGGGAGGAGGTGCGCGACTGGTTTCACGAAGCGGGCAACTATGTCGATCCGATCGACCGCGCCGCCGAGGCGATGTCCGACGCGCTCGACGCCGAGCCGGTGCCCGAGGCACTGCTGGTCCACCTTCTCAAGACCGAACATGCCGTCGATACGATCTCGACCGACGGCGAGATTGCCGACCGCCCGATGCGCAAGTTCGACGCCGCGCGCGGGTTGCTGACGATCGATCGCGCGCTGCCGGGCGAGACGCGGCGCTTCTTCCTGGCGCAGCAATTGGGCATGTTGACCTTTTCGGACCAGGTCGCGGCAGTGACCGCCGATGCCGCGCTCTCGGAGCAGGCGCGGCGACTACTTGGACTCGGCCTCGCCAACTATGCGGCGGCGGCGCTGCTGATGCCCTACGGTCGCTTCCGCGCCGCCGCACGGCAAGTCCGGCACGATATCGACCGACTGTGCCGCCGCTTCGGCGTCAGCTTCGAGCAGGCCTGCCACCGACTTTCGACGCTCCAGCGGCCGGGCGCGCGGGGGCTGCCGGTCTTCTTCTGCCGGGTCGACATGGCGGGCAACATCACCAAGCGGCATTCCGCGACGCGGCTCCAGTTCGCGCGTTTCGGCGGGGCCTGCCCGCTGTGGATCGTGCACGAGGCGGTGGCGATCCCTGACCGCATCCTCGTCCAGCTCGCCGAGACGCCGGACGGGGTGCGCTACGTCTCGATGGCCAAGGGGCTGGTGAAACCGTCGGGCAGCTATACGCGCAGCCCGCGCCGCTATGCCGTTGCGCTCGGCTGCGAGGTCGAGCATGCCGACGCCTTCATCTATGCCGACGGCCTTGATGTGGACAGGGCATCCGCCGCGACACCCATCGGCATAAGTTGCCGCCTCTGCCCCCGCCAGCATTGCGACCAGCGCGCTTTTCCGCCGGCTGACCGGCAGATCCTGATCGATCCCGACGTGCGGGACGTGGTGCCGTATCGGGTGATGTGAGCCGGCTTTGATCGGCCCAATCGATTTGTGAAACCAAGATATCCAATTTCAGCCTTGCTGCACCGCACCCTACATGGGCTGCGTCAAACATCCCGCAAGGAGCAGTCATGTCGATCATTGGTAGCCAGCTCAAGCCGTTCGAAACCCAGGCCTATAAGGAAGGCAAGTTCGTCACCGTCTCGGACGCCGACCTGAAGGGCAAGTGGGCGGTATTCTTCTTCTATCCGGCCGACTTCACCTTCGTTTGCCCGACCGAGCTCGAGGATCTGGCTGATATCTACCCGACCCTCCAGGGCATGGGCGTCGAGGTCTATTCGGTTTCCACCGACACGCATTTCAGCCACAAGGCGTGGCACGACACCTCGCCCGCGATCGGCAAGATCAACTATTATATGCTGGGTGACCAGAGCCACACGCTGACCAACAATTTCGGCGTGATGCGCGAGGGTGTGGGACTGGCGGATCGCGGCACGTTCGTGGTCGATCCCGATGGCAAGATCCAGCTCGTCGAGATCACTCCGGAGGGCGTGGGCCGCAACGCGGCCGAGCTGCTGCGCAAGATCAAGGCGCTGCAATATTGGGTCAGCCACCCCGGCGAGGTCTGCCCCGCCAAGTGGGAAGAGGGCGAGAAGACGCTCGCCCCGTCGCTCGACCTCGTCGGCAAGATCTAAGACGTAACGTTCGATCCAGTCGCGCTCAGGCTGAGCTTGTCGAAGCCTTCGCGCGGCTGGACCGCCGCTCCGCGGCAGGCGCTGACCCTTCGACAGGCTCAGGGTGAGCGCGGTTTTCTAGTTTCAGGAGTACCCCCATGTTGGACGCGAATCTCAGGCAACAGCTTCAGGGCTATCTGGTCAATGTCACCCAGCCGGTCGAGCTGGTGATGTCGCTCGACGACGGCGCGAAGTCGGCCGAGTTGAAGGACTTGCTCGAAGAGATCGCGTCGCTTTCGGACATGCTGACGGTCGTCCGCAAGGATGACGATCAGCGCCGCCCCAGCTTCATGATCCGCCGCGCCGGCACCGATATCGGCGTGCGGTTCGCGGGTATTCCGATGGGGCATGAATTCACGAGCCTCGTGCTCGCGCTGCTGCAGGTCGGCGGGCATCCGTCCAAGGCCGCGCAGGATCTGATCCAGCAGATCAAGGATCTCGACGGCGATTTCGCGTTCGAGACCTATTTCTCACTCTCCTGCCAGAATTGCCCCGATGTCGTGCAGGCGTTGAACCTGATGAGCGTGCTCAACCCGCGCATCAAGCACACCGCGATCGACGGCGGGCTGTTCCAGGCCGAGGTTGAGGAGCGCAAGGTGATGGCGGTGCCCACGGTGTTTCTGAATGGCGAGCCTTTCGCCTCGGGCCGGATGGAGCTTGAGCAGATCGTCGCGAAGATCGACACCGCCGCGGCCTCGCGCGCCGCCGAGAAGATCAAGGGCAAGGAACCGTTCGACGTGCTGATCGTCGGCGGCGGGCCGGCGGGCGCCGCCTCGGCCGTCTATGCCGCGCGCAAGGGCATCCGGGTCGGTGTCGCGGCCGAGCGGTTCGGCGGGCAGGTGCTCGACACGATGGGGATCGAGAACTTCATCTCGGTGCCCTACACCGAAGGGCCCAAGCTCGCCGCGCATCTGGAGCAGCATGTCAAGGAGAACGACGTCGACATCATGAACCTCCAGAAGGCCGAGAAGCTGATCCCGGCTTCTGAAGTTGGCGGGCTGCATGAGGTGTGGCTGGAGAACGGTGCTTCGCTCAAGGCGCGGACGGTGATCCTGTCGACCGGCGCGCGCTGGCGCCAGATGGGCGTGCCCGGCGAGAACGACTATCGCAACAAGGGCGTGGCCTATTGCCCGCATTGCGACGGGCCGCTGTTCAAGGGCAAGCGCGTCGCGGTCATCGGCGGCGGCAATTCCGGCGTCGAGGCGGCGATCGACCTCGCCGGGATCGTGGCGCATGTGACGCTGATCGAGTTCGACAGCCAGTTGCGGGCCGACGCGGTGCTTCAGCGCAAGCTGGCCAGCCTGCCGAACGTCAGGATCATCACCTCGGCCTTGACCACAGAAGTGCATGGCGATGGCGAGAAGGTGACGGGCCTCAGCTACAAGGACCGCAACGACGACACCGCGCATCAGATCGAGCTGGAAGGCATCTTCGTCCAGATCGGGCTGGTGCCCAACACCGAGTGGCTGAAGGATACGATCGCCCTATCACCGCGCGGCGAGATCGAAATCGATCATCGCGGCGAGACCTCGCAACCCGGCATCTTCGCGGCGGGCGACGCGACGACCGTGCCGTACAAGCAGATCGTGATCGCGATGGGCGCGGGATCGACAGCGGCGCTGTCGGCGTTCGACTATCTGATCCGGCTTCCCGCCGAGGAAGATGTCGCGGCGGCGGCGTAGGCCGCTGGCAAATTTTGTTCGCGCAGAGGCGCAGAGGACACAGAGGTGTTGCGTACCCCTCTGCGTTCTCCGCGCCTCTGCGCGAGATAATATCTGAAAGGTGAGGCTTTCAGCCCGCCTGAAGCGCTACCCTCGGTCGTACCGATATCGCCATGACGGCGGCCGCCAGCACGCCGAACAGGCCGGAGATCAGGAAAGCCCAGGTGTAGCTGCCCAGTTCCGAGTGGACCAGGCCCGCGCCGAGGGCGGCCGTTGCGGCGCCGAGCTGGTGGCCGACCAGGATCCAGCCGAACAGGATCGGTACTTTCGTCTCGCCGAACGCCATGTTCGCGAGCTTCGCTGTTGGGGGGACGGTTGCCACCCAATCGAGGCCATAGATCAGCGCGAACAGCAGAAGGCTGGTCGCGTTGAAGTCGATGAACGGCAAGGCGACCAGCGAGAGGCCCCGGAAGCCGTAATAGATCACCAGCAGTTTCTTCGGATCGTAGCGATCCGTAAGCCAGCCCGAGGCGGTGGTGCCGATCAGATCGAACAGACCCATTAGCGAGAGCAGCCCGGCCGCCTGCACCGGCGCGATGCCGCGATCGCCGCAATAGGCGATCAGGTGCGTCCCGATCAGCCCGTTCGTCGTAAGCCCGCAAACGAAGAAGGTGCCGAACAGCAGCCAGAACATCGGCGCGCGAACGGCGTCGCGGAGCGCGGTGAGCGCGATGAAGGGGTTCGGCGCGATCCGCTGCGGTTGGAGGTTATCGGCGGTCTCGCCGAGGCGGGTGAGGCCGATGCTTTCCGGACGCTCGGGCATCAGCAGCGCGACCAGCGGGATCATCGCGGCGGCGAGCAGGCCGACCAGCATCGCGACCGGCCGCCATGCGCCGTTTTCGGCGAGCCACGCCATCAGCGGCAGGAAGATGAGCGCCCCCGTGGAGGTGCTGGCGGTCAGGATTCCCATCATGAGGCCCTGTCGGCTGGCGAACCAGCGATTGACGACAGTCGCCCCGAGCACGGGCGCCACCGCGCCGGTGCCGACCCCCGAGATCACGCCCCAGCTCAGCAGATAATGCCACGGCTCGCTCATGCCGAGACTGCCGAGCGTCGCCGCCGCCATCAGCGTCAGGCCGCCCAGCAATGTGCGGCGGATGCCGAAGCCCTGCATCAGCGCGGCGGCAAACGGTCCTATCAGTCCATAGAGAATGAGCCCGAGCCCAGCGGTCGCGGAAACGAGGGTGCGGTCCCAGCCGAAATTGGCCTCCAGCGGCAGGATCAAAACGCTCGGCGCGGCACGGAGCGCCGCCGAGATCAGCAGCGCGACAAAGGTGACCCCCACCACCACATATGCATAATTCGGGCCGAAGGGACGACGCATGGGCGTCGAGATAGGCGCAGGGGCGGTAAAGCAAAAGGGTCGCGCGCGGAAACGCATCAGCCGCTTCAAGCTGTCCGGCCCCCGGTTCATCACGAAGCGGAAGTTTGCGAAGTTTGCGACAGGTCGGGCCATCTTTCGCCGTTCCCTTTCGTGCGCAGAACCTTGCCGACATCCTCGCGGTCGCCTTGTTCGGCGGGGGCCAGGCCGACAACGGTGCAGAGGCGCTTGTACAGGCGCACCGCAAGATTTTCCGACGGGTAGTTATGGAGATGCCGCTCCCGCCATTTGCCGTAGCCGCGCTGATCGCGGTGGCGCAGCAGGAACATGGCAAGCCCGTCGTTGAACTGGCGCCGCTCGCCGATCTGTTCGCCCCTGTAGAAGACCGGGACCGGCACGCCGTGGATGGCGCGGCTGAACAGGGCGTCGGTCAGGCGCTGCACCGCATAATCGAGCGCGGCCTCCCATGCGGCACGGAAGCTCTCGGCTTCGATCCGGCGACGCAGGGCATAGGCCGAGGCCGTCGACATGCCAACGCGCGCGCTTGCTTCCGCCACGCAGCCGGTCTCGGCCAGCGCATCGATGAAATCGATCTGCCTTTCCGCCGACCAACCGTCATGGCGATAGCGGACGGGGACAGGCTGGAACTTAGGTGCCGCGTCCCGATGCGGCTCGGCTGGTGCTGGACGTGAAGGCATGGGGTGCTCCGGAACGTAACAAACGAACCGGATTGGAACATTTTTGAGCCGTGTAGGAAAGTGTTTTTTTGAGCGGACGCTTTGGTGGCGCACGACCCATTTTTGTCGTTGATCGCTTTCATCCCGCTCCTCGCGCCGCCGCGCGAAAGCGTCGGATGCGACTGGGCTGCCGGGCGGACCCGATCGGCCGATCCGGGGAACCTTCGGCTCAAATAATGGTAATCGGCGCATCGGCGGAGTTCCTTGTCGCCGATTGTACCGAGGAAGAGAGGAGGCCCATGGAACATCTGTCTTTTCCGAACGAGAGCGCCGAATATCGCGCGGCGCGAAATGCGCTGCTCGATGCCGAGATCGCCTTGCGCCGTCAGCTCGAAGCCGTGGCGGTCCAGCGGCGGGCGCTTCCGCCCGGTGGCGAAGTGCCCGAAGATTATGTTTTCGAGCGGATTGGCGCCACCGGGCGCCTCGAACTCGTGCGGCTATCGGAGCTGTTCGGCGAATTCCCGAGCATCCTGCTCTACAGCTTCATGTACGGGCCGGAGCGCGACGAGCCCTGCAACGGTTGCACCCACACCATCGACGGCTGGGACGGCAGCGTGTTCCATTCGGATCGGCGCTTTCCGACCTATGTGGTGGCCAAATCGCCGATCGCTCGGCTGGAGGCGCTGGCGCGCAAGCGCGGCTGGCGAAACCTCAAGCTGCTGTCGACCGCCGGCAACGATTATTCGCACGATTATTTCGGCGACACGTCGAAATTCGGATCGGCGATGCGGACGGAACGCGGTTATGAGCCCGGCAAGAACTGGGACGAGCCGATGTACAATGTTTTCCATAGGGACGCCGACGGCAGGGTTCGCCATTTCTGGGGCAATGAGTTGCTCTACGTGCAGGAAGAGCCGGGCCAGCATCACCGCGCGGGCGATCTGGTCGATCCGGTGTGGGGCCTGCTGGACATGAGCCCGGAAGGGCGCGGGGACTTCTTTCCGAAGCTCAGTTATTAGAATCGATCCGATTGAAGAGATTCGGGAACGGGGTGAGATACAAAAATGCCGCCCCGGTTTCCCGGAGCGGCCTTTCGTCCCGATCGCGAGGCCTACTGCGCCTTGGGCGCGGCCGCGCTGGGGTTGGTGGGGAGGCCGCCCATCTGGGTGACCATCTTCGAATAGGCGTCGAGATAGGCGAGCACGATGACCTGGCCGATGTCGGTATCCTGATAGCCGCCGCCGCCGACCGCGCCGAAGCCGCCCCACCAGCCGGCGCCGCCGCCCGCGCCGAAGGAGAGATCGGACTTGCGGGCATAGCCCTCGGTCAACAGCTCCTGCTCGGTGGTGCGCGCGTTGACCAGGGTCAGGGTGACGTTGGCTTCCTTCTTCTTGATGTTGATGCCGCCGGCGATCGCGCCGATGGTGCTGCGGCCGAGGAAGCCGCCCAGCATGCCGCCGAGCGCATTGCCTCCGCTATTGTTGTTCTTGCTGACCAGATCGGGGACGACGAAATAATCCGCCGCCTTCACCTGGCGCTTGCCGATATTGGAACCGGACTGAAGCTCGCCGCTGTCGGCCAGAGCGCGTTCGATATTGCGGCTGGCGAGACCCTTGCCGCGATCGACGAGGCCGAAGCAGCCCGACTTCATCACAAACACCTTGATGATCGCCTCCGGCGAACCAAGGCCGAGCGACTGCCACCAATTATTGTCGGGCTCGACCACGGCGATCGTGCCGAGCCGCTTCCCGCACACGGGGATTTCCTGCATCCCCTTTTCCTGCGCCTTGCGGCCAGATGAGGCCTCGGCCGCCAGAGCGGACGTCGTCACCAGGGCAGCGATAACAGGCGCCGCCATCAAAGCACGCAATTTCATGATTTCTCATTCCCCTCGTTTCGTCGCGATCCTTGCGCCGTATAACGCTAGTCTTAACACTCTCCAACGGGCCGGTCGAGTGTAACCCGCGGGACTCACCCAAGCGATTATCGATGCCGATCCGTGAAATCGCGTTGTTCGGCTATGTCGAAAGGTTTATGATTTTTTAAGTTACTTTGGTGTCCAGTAGGTTTCAGTCTGAAGCTTATAAAGCAGATCAGGGTTGCGCAATAAACTCCAGGGGTCACAGGGAGGGAAAAATGATCAAGACACGATGGCTGTTGACGAGTGCTCTTTGCCTGGCGGCGGCGCCAGCCATTGCGCAGGATCAAGCCAGCTCCGCCCCGACGAACGCGGTTGCCCCAACGCCTGAAGCCTATGACGAAGGCGAGATCATCGTCACCGCGACGCGGCGGAGCGTCTCGCTCTCCGACGTGCCGATCGCGGTTTCGGCGGTGAGCGGCCAGGCGCTGCAGCGAAGCGGCGGTTCCGACATCCGGGGGCTGGTGCAGATTTCGTCCTCGCTCAACGTGACGTCGTCGCAATCCGAGGCGGGCGCCTCGGTGGCGCGCATCCGCGGCGTCGGCACCGTCGGCGACAATCCGGGCCTCGAAAGCTCGGTCGCGACGTTCATCGACGGCGTCTATCGCAGCCGCTCCGGCGTCGCGCTCACCGAACTCGGCCCGGTCGAACGGATCGAGGTGCTGCGCGGGCCGCAGGGCACGCTGTTTGGGCGCAACGCCTCGGCGGGACTGATCAACATCGTCACCGAGGGCCCGAGCTTCGAGGAAGGCGGCACCGCCTCGCTCAGTTACGGCAATTACGATTATTGGCGCGGCGAGGTCGGGCTCACGGGGCCGATCAACGAGAAGATCGCGTATCGGATCGACGGCGTCTATGTGAAGCGCGACGGCTTCATGAAGGAGTCCGACAATTATCCCGGCGCGCGGGGCCGCGATTTCAACGATCGCAATCGCTATCTCGTGCGCGGCCAGCTCAAGCTCGAGCCGTCGGACGTGCTCAATGTCCGGCTGATCGCGGACTATGCCAAGCGCAACGAGAATTGCTGCGCGGCGAGCTTCCTGCCGGCCAATGAGAGCTTCCTGAACACGTCGACGGGCCGCATCAGCACCCGGCCAAACAGTTTCGCGCGGCTCGAGCGTCTGCTCGGCGCGGTTATCAACGACGATACCTTTGCCCGCGAGGTCGCGGTCACGCCCGATCGGTCCTTCCAGTCGGACGTCGAGGATTGGGGCCTTTCAGCGGAGGTGAACTGGGATCTGGGCGGGGCGAAGCTGACCTCGATCACCGCCTATCGCGACTGGCGGTCTGATCGCGGCCAGGATGCCGACTACACCAATCTCGATATGCTCTATCGCAGCAACTATGATCAGGAATTCAAGACCTTCACCCAGGAACTGCGGCTGCAGGGCAAGGCGTTCGGCGACAGGCTCGACTGGCTGGTCGGCGGCTATTTCGCCGACGAGACGCTCGACGTCGCCGACGATCTCCGCTTCGGGCGCGATTATGGGCTGGTGCAGGGCTGCCGCATCGCGGCGGCGGCCGTCGGCGCGGCGGGACTTTCGCCGACATCGCCGGGATGCCTTTCGCCCCTCGCCCGCGCAGGCGCGACGGCGCAGCTCGGGCCGCTCGCGCCGCCCCTGCTGACCGCGCTCGATCGGCTGAAGGCGATCAGCGACATCGGCGCGACGAACGACGCCTACCGGCAGAAGGACCGGACATGGGCGCTGTTCACCCACAATGTGGTCGATATCACCAGGCAGCTCTCGCTCACGCTCGGTGCGCGCTACACGCATGACCGCAAGACGCTGGACGCGACCATCGCCTCGGATACCGCACTCTGCACGCAGCAGGCCGCGTTGTTGCGGGGGATCGCCGACACCGCCGCCATCCCCGCGCTGGCGCGCGTACTGGCGGGGAACATCCTGTCGCTTTCCTGCGCCAACAATATCGCGGGCGGGGTCGACGGTCGCTATCAGGATCGCGTGTCGGACAGCGAATGGAGCGGTACCGCCGTCCTAAGCTTCAAGCCGACCGACCGGCTGCTAACCTATGTGAGCTATTCGAAGGGGTACAAGGCGGGCGGCTTCAATCTCGATCGCGCCAGCCTCTCCAACTTCGCGACGAGCGGGCTTTATAATCCCACCGCGCTCGGCCAGTTTACTCCGAACGTGAGCCAGTTGCGGTTCGCGGCGGAGAAGGCGGACAGCTTCGAGGCCGGCGTGAAATATCGCGGGCGCGGTTTCCGGATCGCGGCCACGGCCTTCTATCAGTTGTTCAGCGACTTCCAGCTCAACACCTTCAATGGCCTGAGCTTCGTCGTCGAGAATATCGAGGGATGCAGCGCGCTCACCGGCGGCAGCGGCGCCGACAGCGATCTCAGCCCCGCGCCTGGCACCGCGGCGACGCTCAGCGGCGCCTGCGGCGGCAAGGAGAAGGCGGGTGTCGCCAGCAAGGGCTTCGAACTGGAAGGCTCATTGAGCCCGTCGCGCTATTTCACCGTCGATGCCGGTTTCACTTACGCCAAGACCTATTATCGCAGCGATATCACCGGGGTGAACGGGCGGCCCTTGCCGACCTCGCTCTTCCTCGTGCCGGGAACGCTGCTCTCCAACTCGCCCAAATATGTGGTGGTGGCCGGGGCGACCTGGACGCCGCCGCTGGGATCGGACGGCTGGAGCGGCCTGGTTCATGCCGATGTGCGGTCGCAATCGAACGTCAATACCGGATCGGATCTGTTTCCCGAGAAGATGCAGACCGCGATAGCGACGGTGAATGCGCGGTTGGGCGTATCGGGCAAGGAAAACGCCTGGAGCGTGGAATTCTGGGGCCAGAATATTTTCAACCGCGATTACCGCCAGATCGTTGCCGGCGCGCCGATCCAGGGGTCGAACTCGCTCGCGTCGATCCAGGCGGGGGCCACCAGCGTCGCGGACTCGCTGTTCATTGTCTTCCCCGCCGAACCGCGGACTTACGGCCTGACGGTGCGGACAAAGTTCTGAGTAAGATATCCTGTTGAAGTGACCGTGCTCCTGCGGAGGTGTGGTGTTTCGGTAGGTTGGCGAGACAACTCTGGGGTAGAACAAGGCATGGTTTGGCTGAGGAGTCGCCGCCCATGCTGATCAAGCT
>Ga0081455_10005152_pt1 | contig 14394 bp, 12 predicted proteins | sample TabmetS3T2R1_FD_70207 | JGI IMG/M metagenome (GOLD analysis project Ga0081455, IMG submission 70207) | Tabebuia heterophylla rhizosphere microbial communities from the University of Puerto Rico - S3T2R1 | ecosystem: Host-associated > Plants > Roots > Rhizosphere ... | reverse complement strand
CGATTCCGGCAAGACGATGGGCGCCGAGCCCCCGCCGGTCTCCGGAGCGGCTCCGGCCCAGAGAATCGATACTGCGCGACTCACCGAACAGGTGGGCCGCCTGCTTTCACGCCAGCTCGCAGTCGAGCGTGAAAGGCGGGGGATCGACTGATGGAGAAGTTGACGATCACGCCATTATCGAAACAGGGCCAGACGTTGGAAGCCGAAAAGATCGTCGTGGCGTTCAACCCCAACTCTTACTCGATCACGAAGAACGTCAGGTGGAATCCGCCGGAGAACAGCGCGACCGGCAGCGCGAGCGCGACACGGCTCACCGACGCCCCCACGTTGGACTTCGGAGGCGGCGAAAGTCGCCAGCTTTCCATCGAACTCTTTTTTGACATCACCGAGCCGGACAAGGGGCAGAGAGATGTGCGCCAGGATACGGACAGGATCGTACGGCTGACGCAAATCAACAGGAACCTGGAGCCTAAGCGCCCGCCCACGGTCAAGGTCGCGTGGGGCGGCGCGACGACCGCCGACTTCCCATTCGTCGGTGTGATCAGCAACCTGACGCAGCGGTTCACGCTATTCAAGAGCACGGGCGAGGCGCTGAGGGCCACACTCAACGTCACATTCACCGAATTTCTTGATCCGCTTATGAACCTGCGCCAGACAGATCCCGAACTGACCACGCGCGTGGTCAAGCGCGGCGATACGCTCTTTAACATCGCCGCCGAGGTCTACCGCGACGCCGCGCTCTGGCGATTGATTGCCGAAGCGAACAAATTGGACGATCCGGGCCGGCTCGAAATCGGTCGACGGTTGACCATTCCCAAGCTGCAGTGAAAGACCGAGGAGCATTGAGCAATGCCGGTAGCAAAACACGATCAACCGTCGGTTCCGAGCGTCGAGATGAAGGTCAACGGATTCTTTCTGCCGGCCGAGGCCATGGCTTATGTCATCGGCGTGACGGTCGATGACAGTGTGGAGCTGCCTGGCATGTTCACAATTGAGCTGGCGGGCGGCGGTACGCTGAAACAAACGATCCCCTGGGTCGACGATCAGCGATTCGAGGTAGGTGGGGCTGTCGAGATCAGGCTGGGATACGGGAGCGAGATGGAGACGTTATTCAGCGGCGAGATTACGGGACTTGAGCCGGAGTTCGTCTTCGACCGGCCGCCGGGCCTCATTGTGCGAGGCTATGACCGTCGCCACCGTCTACAGCGGGGCCGCAAGACGCGCACATTCGTTCAGCAGAAGGATAGCGACATCGCCTCGCGGATCGCCGGCGAGGCCGGATTGACAGCCGAGGTGGTAGACAGCCGGGTGACTCATGACTACGTGTTGCAAGCCGACCTGACCGATCTGGAGTTCTTATGGCGCCGCGCGCGGCGGATCGAGTACGAAGTCGTGGTCATTGACAAAAGGCTGCTCTTTCGGCCCGTCGCCAACGCCGAGAGCGCGGTCTTGACGCTCGTCATGGAGAAGGAGCTGTTGGAATTCTATCCACGGCTGACCTCGATGCGGCAGGTCAGCGAAGTGGCGATCCGCAGTTGGAGCGCGAAGGAGAAGAAGGAGATCGTCGGCCAGGCCAGAACGGGGGACGAGATTACGATGATGGGCGGGCAGAGGAGCGGCGGCAGGATCGCACATGCCGCGTTCGGCGCGGCGGTGGAATTGATCGGCGTCCAACCTGTCATGTCGCAGGCCGAAGCCGATCAGTTGGCCAGAGCGCGCCTCAACCACCGCGCCCTGGGGTTGATTGTGGGAGAGGGCGTTTGCTACGGGCGTACCGACCTGCGCGCCGGCAAGGTGGTCAGGATCGAGGGCGTAGGCCGGCGCTTCAGCGGGCTCTATTACGTGACTGGCGCAATCCATCGCTATACGCAACAGCGTGGATATCAAACCCATTTCGCAGTGAGGAGGAATGCGTCGTGAATCTCTTCGAGACTCTGTTCGATCAATCCCGCCTGGAAGAACGCGGAACGCGCATCGGGGGCGTGGTGGTCGGCCTGGTGACCAATAATCAGGACCCTGACGGCCAGGGCCGGGTGAAGGTGAAGTTTCCCTGGCTCAGCGATCAGGACGAGAGCCACTGGGCGCGTCTGGCCGCGCCGATGGCGGGGCAAGACCGGGGCGCGTACTTTCTGCCGGAAGTAGATGATGAAGTGCTCCTCGCCTTCGAGCATGGGGACGCGCGTTTTCCTTATATCCTCGGCGCGCTGTGGAACGGCAAAGACGCTCCGCCCGCCAGGAACGACGACGGCAAAAATAACCTGCGCGTCATTAAATCGCGCAGCGGACATACCATCAAGCTCAACGACGAAAGCGGAAGGGAGACGATCGAGATTATCGGCAAAGGCCAAACAGAGAAGATCGTGATCGATGCCTCCGCGAACACAATCACGATCACTACCAACAAAGACATCACGCTTTCGGCCCCGCAAGGAGCCATCAGGCTCGACGCGCGGAAGATCGAATTCAAATCTTCCGCCGAGACCACGATCGAAGCCGGGGCCAGAATGGATATCAAAACCAGCGCCGCCCTGGCGATCAATGGCGCGACGGTCGATATCAACTGAGTTTTCATTCGTTTTATCCGGATCAGTACCGCGAGCGGCTGTCGGCCAAGGCTCCGCTCGCTACCGCTCGCGGCGCTGACTGGTCGCCTCAAGTGGCTAAAAACATTTCGCCCCTCCGGGGTCGGCGTCACAAAATCGGTTAGCCCCGGGAAAACTGAAACATGGGACAACCGGCGGCAAAACATGGAGATCGAGTTATCGGGATCGACACGCACATCGTGATGGCGCCGTCCGGGGAATCGCTGACGCCGACGCCGGCGCCGCATCCGTTCAGCGGCGTGATCGACGGAAATCTGAGCGGTGACGTCAACATTATGGGTAGGCCGGCGGCGACCGTCGGCAGCACAGCGGACAATGCTCCGGCGCACATTCCCACGCCGCCGGGCGTCTCTTTTCAGAAGCCGCCCCACAACAAAGCCACGATCAGGATCGGCAGTCCGACCGTCAGAATCAACGGCCGGATGGCTGCCCGCAACGGCGACCCCGCCGAGACCTGCAACGACCCGGCGAATTTGTCCGTCGGGCAGGTGGTCGCTACTGGAACTGTTTTCATCGGCTAGTTTTGTAATTAAAGGAGAAGAGTGAGATATGCCGAAATCATTCCTCGGCGTCGGTTGGGCCTTCACCGCCAACCCGAATGAGCCGGCGAGTAAGGCCGGGGTGAGATTGAATAGCGACGGCGCAATTCTCAAGGCCGAATACGAAGAGAGCGTGCGCCAATCGATCTCGATCATCCTCGGCACGGCCAGGGGCGAGCGCGTCATGCGCCCTGATTTCGGCTGCGGCGTCTACGACCTGGTTTTCGAGCCGAATTCGCCGGCGACGGCCGGGCGAATCTCGCAAGAGGTGCGCGAATCACTGCTGCTCAACGAGCCGCGGATCGATGTGCGTGACGTGCAGGTCGAGTCACGTGACAACGGGGCGCCTCTGCTGATCAGCATCGATTACGAGGTGCGCGCTACCAACAACGTCTTCAATCTGGTCTACCCGTTCTATTTTGAAAGAAACCAAAGCTGATGATCGACGGAGTTCCGAAAATCGATTCGCGCGGCGCCGCGGAAGTGGCCGACAGGGCGCGCGAGCTGCTCGCCAGGTTCGCGCAGGAATGGAATAGGACCGCCGATGACCCGTTAACCTCGGCGTTGATCGCGATCTTCGCGCGTTACGCCGAGATCGTCATCCAGCGGCTCAACCAGGCGCCACAGAAGAACTTCATGGCTTTCCTGGATCTGCTCGGGGCTTCGCTGGCGCCGCCGCAACCGGCGCGTGTTCCGGTGACGTTCTCGCTCGCGTCGGGCAGCGCCGCCGATAGCGCCGTGCCCGCCGGAACACAGGTCGCGGCGGCGCCGGGCGAGGGCGAGACCGATCCGGTCATCTACGAGACCGAACGTGAACTGGTTGTGACGGCGGCTCAGTTGAACGCGCTCTTCACGCTCGTCCCGGAGCGGGACGAATATGCGGACCGCAGCTCGCTCGTCTCGGCGCCGAGCGCGGGCGGCGAACCGCTGTTCGAGGGCCGGACGCAGGACCAGACGCTGATCGATCATATCTTCTATCTCGGAGACCGCGAGTTTTTCAGCGTGCGCCGTCTCGAAGATGTGAAGTTGAAGATGGTTTTCGACCGTGTCGTAGAGGACGAGATGAAGATTCTATGGGAGCGCCTGGACACCGAAGGCTGGATAGAGATCACCAGGCTGGGGATCGCCCCGAACACCGTAGAGCAGACTTTCGACCTCGGCGAACTCGGCCCGATCCCACTTGCCCGGATAGCGAAGATGGAGAGCCGATGGGCGCGCGGGCGACTGCTGACGCCGATCACACCCTCGACCGATCAGCAGGCCGGCAAGGTGCGCGCCGGTCGATTGCCGACGATCACCGAGCTGAGCCTGGAGGGGAAGATCAGGGGCGCCGGCGCGCCGGCGGAGCGCTCCTTCGCCAATCAATTCCCGCTCGACACGAGCAGGGAGTTCTCTCCATTCGGCGAGAAACCGAAGCTCGGCGACGCCTGGCTAATTGCGCATCCCGAGGCCTTCTCTCACGCCGGCGTCAGAGTCACGATCGGCATCAGCGTCGCCAATACGGTGACGAACGGCAGCCCAGAGCTGAAGTGGGAGTTTTGGGACGGCAAGGTTTGGCGCCCTCTGAATAGGGTGGCGGCCGAGCCGCAGAACGGCGAAGTATGGGACACCACGGCCAATCTAACCCGATCGGGAACGGTAACGCTGAAATTGCCTGGTCCGCCCGTGCCCAGAGAAATCAACGGAATTGACGGGTCATGGTTGCGCGCGCGACTGGCCGCGGGCGACTACGGCAAAGAAGCGTCCTACAGGCTCAAGACGCCGGGGAACCCGGAAAATGGCTATCTGCTGATACCGGCGACTTTCGGGCCGCCGATCATCGGCCCCTTACAGATCAGCTATGATGGGACGAAGGAGAGCGAACAGATAGCCAAGTTCGCCTGTAATAACTCCATTCTCAGTTTTCCCGACGATGACAAGACTCTCGACCGTTATGATCGGGCCGCGAAACTGCCGTTCAAGCCCTTTCGCGCGGTGAGTGAGACGACTATGGGCGGCGAGACGAGACCCACGTTCTACCTGGGGTTCACGGCGGCGCCGGGAAGCGGCTTCCCACGGCGCGCCATCAGTCTCTATTTCAGCCTGATCGAACCGCTCTTTGGCTCCGTCATCACACAAGAGACGGGGCAGCCGGAGCTGGCATGGGAGTATTGGGACGGCGCGCATTGGAACAAGCTGCTGGTGAATGACGGCTCCGCCGCGCTGACTCGGCCAGGCATGGTCGAATTTCTGCCGCCCGCCGATTTCGCGAAGAGGATGAAGTTTAACCGCGCCCTCTACTGGGTGCGGGTGCGATGGGAAAAAGGCGCGTACCGAGTCGCCCCACGCGCGCGGCAGGTCCTGCTCAACACGACGACGGCGATCCATGCGGTCTCTGTGCGCGGCGAGATCCTGGGTTCGAGCGACGGGAGCAGGAATCAGACCTTCCGCGCCACGCGCGCGCCGATCCTCGACGGTCCGCAACTCGAAGTCCACGAGCCCGAACTGCCCTCCGCCGCCGAACAGCGCGAGATCAGGGCGCTGGAGGGCGAAGACGCGATAACGATTATTCCCGACGCGGCCGGGCGGCCGCAGGAGGTCTGGGTGCGATGGCATGAGGCGCAGGATTTGTACCAGTCCCGGCCGCGCGACCGCCATTACGTGCTCGATCATCTGACGGGCGAGGTTCGCTTCGGCGATGGTATCAGCGGATTGATACCGCCGATTGGCATTAGCAATCTGCGGCTCGCGCGATACCGCGCCGGCGGCGGGCTCACGGGCAATCGTCCGGCAGGCGCGGTTGCGCAGTTGAAGACCACCGTGCCTTACGTGGACAGGGTGACGAACCACGAGGCGGCTGCGGGCGGGGCGGACGCTGAATCGCTCGATTCGCTCATCGAACGGGCGCCGCGCACGATCCGGCACAACTATCGCGCGGTAACAATCGAAGATTTTGAAGACATGGCGATCCTGGCGGCGCCAGAAATCGCGCGCGCAAAATGCGTCCCGTTACTGGATCTGATCGAGAATCCGCTGCTGGCGGAGGGCGCAACGCCCGGAAAGCTGAGCGTGATAATCGTCCCGCGGTCGACCGCGCCGAAACCGCTGCCGAGCCTGGAACTGATCCGGCGAGCGCAGGAGCATCTCGACGCGCACTCGACGCCGACAGCGAGCGTCCGGGTAACAGGCCCGCTCTACCTGCGGGTGGAAGTCGAGGTGGATGTGGCAGTCGTCCGGTTCGAGGAGGCGGGCGCAGTCGAGCATGCCATCAGGCAGCGCCTCGCCGCTTTCCTGCACCCGCTCACCGGCGGGCTGGACGGCAAGGGCTGGGAGTTCGGACGCGCGCCCCAGTTGTCTGATCTCTATGCGCTGATCGAAGCGGCGCCCGGCGTGGATCACGTTGTCCGGCTTCAGGAGCCGAAAGAGAGTCTGGATGCGACCGATCAAGCATGGCTCAACGCGTTGCCGGGAAGGAGTGAGACTACTGTGCAAGACGTCAAAGATACAGGCCGCTTTCTGGTCTACTCGGGCGCGCACACCATCAATTTGAAGCTTGAGGAGGAGTCGTTCATGTCGCGAGCGACGCCCTGAAAGAATGAAAATCGCAGTTCGTAGTCCCGCCTTTAGGCGGAAGCGTTTGGCGTCACGGAATGGATCTGCATCCGACGCTTCCGCCTAAAGGCGGGACTACGAACTGATTTTCCGAGGAGGGGAGAGATGAACTTGAAACGTGAATTCGATATGCATTTGACGCGGCGACAACTCTTTGGTCTCGGCGCGAAGGGCGTCGGCGTCGCCGCGTTGGCTTCGCTATTCAAACTGGACGGGTTCTCCTTCGTCGAAAACGAAGCGAGCCGCGACCCTAAGACCGGCGGTCTGGTCGGATTGCCTCATTACGCGCCGAAGGTGAAGCGCGTGATCTTCCTGCACCAATCGGGCGGCCCTTCGCAGATCGAGACCTTCGATTACAAGCCCGCTCTCGATAAGCTGCATGGGACGGAGTTGCCCGATTCGATCCGCCGCGGCCAGCGCATCACCGGAATGACTTCTGGCCAGAGCGCGTTCCCCTGCGTCAAATCGCTCTTCAAGTTCAAACAGCACGGACAGTCGGGAACGTGGGTGAGCGAGTTGCTGCCGCACGCCGCGAAGATCGTCGACGAGATCGCGGTCATCAAGACGATGTACACCGACGCGATCAATCACGACCCCGCGATCACCTTCATTCAAACCGGGTTCCAACAGCCGGGCCGCCCGAGCATCGGCTCGTGGGTGAGCTACGGCCTTGGCAGCGAGAACCAGAATCTTCCCGCGTTCATCGTGCTGCTTTCGACCGCCCACGCGCTCAACACCGATCAGCCGCTCTTTTCGCGCCTCTGGTCGAGCGGCTTTCTGCCGTCGTCTTATCAGGGCGTGCGGTTGCGCGGCGGCGCGACGCCCGTGCTCTACCTGGACGATCCGCCCGGCGTGAGCAAGACGACGCGCCGCCAGATGCTCGACGCGGTCGTGAAGCTCGACAAAATGAAATCGGAGAGCTACGGCGACCCCGAAATCGAGACCCGCGTCGCGCAATACGAGATGGCTTATCGAATGCAGACCTCAGTGCCCGACCTGATGGATTTGTCGAAAGAGCCGGACAGCGTCTTTGAGATGTATGGCCCCGAATCGCGCAAGCCCGGTTCATACGCCGCCAACTGCCTGCTGGCGCGCCGCCTGGCCGAACGCGGCGTGCGCTTCATTCAGCTTTATCATCGAGGCTGGGATCAGCACGGCGACCTGCCGCGCGATCTGGCGCTTCAATGCCAGGGCACGGATCAGCCGACGGCGGCGCTCGTTCAGGATTTGAAGCAACGCGGCATGCTCGACGACACGCTGGTCGTCTGGGGCGGGGAATTCGGGCGCACGGTCTATTGCCAGGGCAAGCTGACCGAGGCCAATTACGGGCGCGATCATCATCCGCGCAATTTCGCGATGTGGGTCGCCGGCGGCGGCGTGAAGAAGGGCGTTGCGATCGGCGAGACCGACGATTACAGCTACAACATCGTCTCGGACCCGGTCAGCGTCTTCGACCTGCAGGCGACGATGCTTCATTTATTTGGCGTTGATCACAAGCGGCTAACATACAAATTTCAGGGGCGCCATTTCCGACTGACCGACGTCCATGGTGAATTAGTCGAGAAGATACTGGCTTGAAATTCATTGCCGTTGTCCAAAATTTTTCCGCAAGGATGCGATTCAGCGGCCGTTCAATACTCGCAGCCGCCACGGCTGCGAGTCCAAGCGGTTCCCAACTCAGCCGCCGGACTTAGCAGGCAAAATCAATACGGAACAATCTCTGACGCGGCGCGTCTATATGGGGGCCTTTGTGCGCCGGCAAAGCCGCGTCAATAGATCGGAAATCTCGGGTTCGATCGGGATCGAGGATTTGAATTATGCGAATAGTCAAGTCGTCATTTGTGCTCGCTGTGTTAATGACATTGTGGTTTGCAGAAGCCGGCGCTTTTCCGATCGATCCGCAAACATTGCGAATGCTGACAAACGATAGCGAGTTAATCGTCTCAGCCAGCGTGGAGAAGATTACACTTATAAAGCGTGAAGATGGCTTCAATACGGGAATAGCCCGGCTCAAAATTTTATCTATCCTGAAAGGGGCGGAGGAAAGTCAAAGCGTAGATGTTTCCTATGATGCTGATATGGTTTGCCCGGCTCCGCCACATTACGAAGAGGGGGCCACAGTGCTCGCCTTCCTGGCACGAAGCCAGGACAGTCCTGGTTACTTCACGGTTGGGCTTTCTTATGGCGCGAAGAGTTTGAACAATCGTGGAATCGAAGTCTACTCGGCGCGCATTCGCGAATTGATCGAGATCGAAGAGCAGACCGACCCGAACACGCGTCGTGAGCGATTGGTCGAGTGGCTCGTCCGTTGCGCGGAAGAGCCGGCCACCAGGTGGGAGGGCGCTTACGATCTGCGTTATTCGCGCATGATAAAAATGCTTAAAATTGAAATGGAGAACGAGAGGAAAAAGGCGCAGGGCGGTCAGGAAGTCGCCGTGGACGAAGGTGAGACGGAGGAGCGGAAGGAAGGGGTTAATAACCTTATGCTGGAAGGCGAACTGGTTTTTATCGAAGAAGATGAGACGGAGGAGCGGAAAGAAGAGGTTGTCGATCTCACCGCTCTTCTTACCGAAGAGCAGAAAGGGAGGCTGACTGCCGCGCTATATCGCGCCTCCTCGCTCTCCAAAGGCCTGATGGATCTGATCAAATTGGTTGAGTCATGGGGCGACGAAAATCTAGTTCCGTTCATGTGGTCTTATTTGAAGGCCTCCAAGAAAGATTATCCCTGGGAAACCTGGAGCCTGATGCGTGAGCTCGCGGCCTTGCTAAAGAATCAGGAGGCGATGGAACTGACCAAGAAATTTGAGGGTGTGATTTACTCGAATCCGGAAAGAGAAGCCCAGAGAGAGCAGGAGAATAAAGCGATCTTGCAAAAGTTCATTGAAGCCATCGAACGCACGGGGGCGCCCCGGACAGTGGAGATCAATAATGAGCCGGAGATACCTGATGATCCGCCTCTTCAGCGAAGCGCCAAAGGCGGAATCGGCTTGGGGGCAACGTTGTTGGCGTTCGCAATTGTGTTGGTCGCAGTTACTGCTTTCAGACGGCGTTGAAGCCTTAAAACGTAAGTTGCCCGCCGTCGACGACAAGCGCGTGTCCAGTCACGTAACTCGCGTCGTCCGAAGCGAGGAAGGCCACCACTGCGGCCACCTCGTCAGGTTCGCCGAAACGCGCCATCGGAATCTTGTCGCGCAGATAAGATCGAGCCAGTTCGGGGTCGGCGTCCAGCACGGCCTGTGAGAGTTTCGTGCGGATCATTCCCGGCGCGGCTGCGTTGACGCGGATGTTGTAAGGCGCAAGCTCGATCGCGGCGGTCATTGTCAATCCGACCACGCCGAATTTCGACGCGTTGTAGGCGACCAATCCGGCTTCGCCGACCAGCCCGTTGGTCGAGGCCATATTGACTATCGCTCCGCCGCCCGTCTTGACCATCAACCTCGCCACGACCTGCGTGCAGAGGAAGACGCCTTTCAGGTTCACGTCAATCGTTTTGTCCCAGATCTCATCGCCGGTTTCGAGCAGCGGCGCGGGAGGCGCAATGCCCGCGATGTTGCAGAGAACGTCAATTCGCCCGTGACGATCGAAAACGGCGCCGGCCATCGCTTCGACTTGATTGCGTTCGGCGACATTGGTTTGAATCGCCCATGCGTGGCCGCCATCGCTCGTGATTTCAGCCGCGACTTTTTCGGCTTGATCTTTATCGCAATCCACGACAGCGACGATCGCGCCTTCACGCGCCAGCCGCATTGCTGTCGCGCGTCCGATGGCGCCGCCGCCCCCGGTCACGATTGCGATCTTCCCGGCAAAACGCGTTTTCATAATTTTCGCCCTTCCAGAAACTCGACGATCCATTTGGCGACTACGGGTTCATCCGTCGGTTGACCCAAACTCGCCAGCGCCGCCTTCACTCGCTCCTCGCCGATTCGTCCAACGCGATCGAGCAGCAGCGCCTCGCTGTACGCTTTCGGAAATTCGGGATGAGCCTGTATGCCCAGCGTCGAATCGCCGGCCCGGAAGATCGCCACCGGGCAATGATCGCTGCGGCCAATCACGACGCCGTCTTCGGGCAGCCGCTCGACCTGATCCTGATGCATATACTGCAACGCGCATCTCGATTGTTCAGGTCGCATCCACAGTTCGCGCCTGACGATCTCGACGCCGCGCGCGCCCACGCCCCAGCCCGTTTCGGCGCGCGCGACGCGGCCGCCCAGAGCTTCGGCTATCAATTGGTGTCCGAAGCAGACGCCCACGAAAGGCTTCTTCGCTTCGTGAACCCGTCGCGCGAAATTCTTCAGCGCATGAATCCAGTCAACGTCGTCGTAAGCCGAAAAGCGCGACCCCGTAGCCAGGTAGGCGTCGCAAGCGTCGAGCGACGGCGGAAACTCGCCGTTGCAAACGTCGAAGGGCTGTAAGGCGACCTGCGGCGCGTGGCGATCGAACAAGGCGGCGAACATCTCTCGGTAATCGCCCGCGATGTGGCGGAATCGTTCGAGGACGTGATCGCATTCGAGCAGGCCGATTTTCATATTGATAATGTCAACGGCATTGCCCATTGCCAATTACGCATTGCCCATTGATTGGCGGGGGAAAGGCCCGGAGACAAATCTCCCTGCGAGACAATTGGCAATGCGTAATTGGCAATGGGCAATGAACTATAGAGTCAATCTCAGGTGGAAAGATTTCGGGCGAGTGAAAGCCTCGAAACCCAGTTTTGACAATGTACAGCCGCGCCCCGAATCTTTCACGCCGGTCCAGGCCAGCGCCGGGTCGAGATAGTCGCAGCGGTTCATATACCAGGTGCCGGCTTCGATCCGATCGCCGATGCGCAACGCCGCGTCGACATCGATCGTCCAGATTGAAGCGGTCAATCCGTAACGGCTGTCGTTCATCAATTTGATCGCTTCTTCGTCGTCCTTCACCGGCATTATTCCAACGACGGGCGCGAAGGTCTCTTCGGTCATAGCAAGCATCGAATGATCGACGTCGACCAAGACCTGTGGCGCGAGGTACGGCGCGCCCTCTTTCGCGGCAGGGAAGAGCGCGGGATCGATTAACGCCCGCGCGCCTTTCTTCAGCGCGTCGGCGATGTGCGCGCGGGCCTTCTCGGCGGCGTCCGCGCGAACCATCGGCCCGAGTGTCGTCGCGGGATCGAGCGGGTTCCCCAGCTTGTATTGTTTGGTCAGCTCGACGAAGCCCTCGACGAATTGATCGTAAACATCGCGATGAACGTAGATGCGTTCGACGGCGCAGCACGATTGGCCGGAGTTGAACATCGCGCCGTCAACCAGGTTCTCGACCGTCGCCAGCATCGGCGCGTCGGGCCGCACGTAAGCCGGGTCTTTGCCGCCGAGTTCCAGCCCCGTAGCGATAAACCTTTCGCCGGCGGCCCGCTGCACGGCGTGGCCTCCCGCGACCGACCCGGTGAATGCGACGAAGCCGACACGCGAATCTTTGATCACTTCGGCCACCTGATCGTGATCGATGTGCAGGAATTGAAAGACGCCTTCGGGCAAACCGGCGGCCTCGAACGCATCGGCGTAGCGTTCGGCGACGCGAGGCGTTTGCGGCGCGATCTTCAGGATCACGCTGTTCCCGGCCAGGATCGCCGGAATCACCGCATTGACCGAAGCTAGCCAGGGATAGTTCCACGGCGCCAGGACCAGAACCACGCCGACCGGTTCGCGTCGTATGAAGCGTTGAAAGTTCTCCTTAGGCTCAGGCTCGATGTCGGCCAGTTCGCGCTCGGCGATGCCGGCCATGTAATTGACGCGCTCCTGAAATCCTCTGCGGATTTCATTCGGGCTGTATGCGATTGGCCGCCCGATCTGCCAGGTCAGCTCTTCGCCGATTATGTCAGCGCGTTCGAGCAGCCAGTCGACCATCCGCTTGCATACAGCCATGCGTTCGGCGACAGGCGCGCGTTTCCACGTCGCCTGCGACGTGACGGCATTGGCGAGCGCCTTTTCAATTTCTCGCGAACTCGCAAGGCGCCGCTCGGCGTAAATCGAGCCGTCAACCGGGCTGATCGTTTGTTGAAGATTTGAAGTCATATAAATCAGGTTGAGCTTCTCTTCCGAATGAATTTGTACGCGGGAGCATTCCGGAGAACCTCTTTCACTTTGGCCTTTATCTTGTCGGCGTCGGGCAGAGTGTAGGCTTTGTCAAAAAACTCCCAGCCCTCTTTCTCTTTGCCCGTGTATAAGAGCCGTAACAGCACATTCAGTCGCGAGGCCAGATATTGCTCTCCAACCACCGTTGGAAGATTGCTGATTCCAGGTTCGAGATCTTTGAGCAAATAGTCGCGATAGTGATGATTGGCCGGGAGGTATCTCCCCGCTCGCTTGTCGTACCTGAAAACCATTTTGGGAAGGGGCGTGAGCATGACCGAGAGCTGATCAAACTCGTTGTAAAAAGTCGTTACATACAACCAGATTTCATAAACGCCATCGCCGTCCAAATCGACCGTCCAGACTTCTTCTCTGCCGACCTCATAATCTCCGCTGTCAAATAGGACCTTGGGATTGGGGGTAAGTTCAACAATCCAATGTCTTCCGGTTCTGGGGAGGGTCTGTGAGATTATCAACTGCTTCGTCTTGCCTCCTAGAAAAGGAAACAGCCCAATGTCGGTCGCATTCATTAGCCCGTCTCGGAAGCTGTCAAACTTAGCCAACACTCTCCCATTCTTTTTTATGACGGCATAGGAAAATTCTATCTGCTCGCTCTTCGACCTCTTCGCGATGGATTCAAGTTTTGCGATCTTGAATCCATTGTACGACAGCGACTCTTCCTTATTGAAAATGTCCCTCATCAATATCTCTTTGGGTTTCGCAGGCGCAAACGGGGTCGGCGTCGCCTGTGGAGAAGGATGGGCGTCCGGGGCCGATAGCGGTTTCTGTGGGTCGGCGGCTGATTTCTTACAACCGACCACGAATAACGCGATCGCTATGATTGAAAGTTGTGATAAAGCCCGGATCATCACCTGTTATACGAGCGGTTTCCGGCAGTCTGGCGAAGCCTCGTGCTTATACCCTTCGAACAGAAAGCCGCCATGTCGCTTCAAAATCTCTTCAGCGAGCGCAATCACTTTATCGCTTTTGCCGCCGGCGAATAATTGATCAAAGCCTTCGCGGAACCGCGAACAAAGTTCGGGGTTGGCCTTGCCGAGTCTGCGAGGAATGGATTTGTTGACCGCCGACCACAGACCGTTCGCGCGGAAATAGTAATTTGCCAGCGCGCCGTACAATTCCGCGCCCGAAGCGACAAGCTCTTCTTTGGAACGGGGCTGCCGAATGTCGTCAATCAGATTCGTGATCGTATAGCGCAACTTGCGCTCGTCTTCGTCGCTGAGCTTCGGCGGTCCCTCCGCGATGAGGTCCGCGGTGATTCGCTTTAAAGATTGGGAAATCTTCGTAGGGCCGGGGACTTCGACGCCCTCCGCCACCATGTGCGCCATCGCCGCCTGGCCGGACGGGAGGCCGAATTCGAAGGTGAAGTAGTTGAAAGTTTCCGGATCGTGAACGAAAGCTTCGACAGGATACCCCTGAAAATTGAATGACTCACGCCACGCGTGAGGCAACTTCTCGAAAATGACTATCAGGTCAAGATCGGAATAAGGCGTGCCCTCGCCTCTCAACAGCGATCCGGCCAGAAAAATTACATCG
>Ga0081455_10005151_pt1 | contig 14395 bp, 14 predicted proteins | sample TabmetS3T2R1_FD_70207 | JGI IMG/M metagenome (GOLD analysis project Ga0081455, IMG submission 70207) | Tabebuia heterophylla rhizosphere microbial communities from the University of Puerto Rico - S3T2R1 | ecosystem: Host-associated > Plants > Roots > Rhizosphere ... | reverse complement strand
GTGAACGCGATGCGTTCGATGCCGCCGCCGGTCTGCTCGAGATAGGCCCGGCTCGGCGCGTTGTGCTCGGTGGCGTTGAGCACGCCGAGCAGCTCCATGTAGTCCTCGCCCAGCATGATGGTGTAATTGCCGGTCCCCATATGCGCGCTGTGGGTGCCGCGCGGCGAGATGGTGAAGCCGAGCTGCTTCCAGTTGGCGGCAGCCGCGTCGAGGTCTTTCACCGCGACGACGACATGATCCACTCCGGCGATGCTCTTGATGGTCACGCTGGCACTAAGTCCCTGTTGTTGGGGCGTAGGATGGGTAGAGCCCTTGCGAAACCGATCTTGCTTGCCGCACACTTGATGGGTTTCGCTGTCGCTCTACCCATCCTACGATCGCGCTCAGAGGAAGTCTAATGCCATCCCAGGACGTCCGCATGCCGGAATCGCTGTGGGCCGCGGTGACGCCGGCGGGGCCCGAACTGCCGCAGCTTGTGGGCGCCGGGCAGGCCGACGTCGTCATCATCGGCGCGGGTTTCACCGGCCTTTCCACCGCGCTGCATCTGCGCGAAGCCGGCGTTGACGTCGCCATCGTGGAAGCCGCCGAGCCCGGCTGGGGCGGCTCGGGCCGCAACAACGGCCAGGTGATCCCGACGCTGACGCGCCCGGACCCCGAGGACATCATTGCGAAACATGGTGCCGCCGGCGAGCGCTTTGTCGCGCTGCTGCGCGACTGCGCCTCCACCTTGTTCGACACCGCACGTCGCTACCAGATCCAGGCCGAGCAGGAGCAGGCCGGCTGGATCCAGCCGGTGCATTCGCCCGGCCGCATCAAGGTCGCCGAGCGCCGCGTACGGCAATGGTCAAAGGTGGGCGCGCCCGTCGAATTCCTCTCGCGCGAGGATGTGACAAAAATGCTCGGCTCCGATGCCTGGTTCGGCGGCTTCTGGAACAGGACCGGCGGCCACATCAACCCGCTGGCTCTGTCGCGCGGGCTGGCGCGCGCGGCGCTTGATCGCGGTGTGCGCATCTTCGCGCGCTCGCCGGCCTCGCGCTTCGAGCGCAGGGACAACCGCTGGATTGTCACTACGCCGCAAGGCGAGATCAGCGGCCGCGCCCTGATCCTCGCCACCAATGCGTATACCGGCGAATTCGAGAAGCAGCTCGCGCCTGCGATCGCGCGCGAGGTGATGCCGGTGCGCTCCTGGCAGATGGCGACCGCTCCCTTGCCGGAGGCCGCGCGGAAAACCATCATCCCCGGCCGGCAGGCGATGTCGGATACCCATGGCGAGCTTTATTTCGCCCGCTACGATGCGCGCAATCGTCTGGTCACCGGCGGCGCGCTGCTCGGCACCGACACGGAAGCGCTCAAGGCCGCGGTGGGCGCGCGCCTCAGGCGGTTGTGGCCAGAGATCGGCGACGTCAAATTCGACTATGTCTGGAACGGCTATGTCGGCATGACCACGGACTTTTTGCCGCGCATTCACCGCCTTGGCCCCGACGCCTATGCCTGGGCCGGCTGCAACGGCCGCGCGGTGGCGCTCTCCATCGCGATCGGGCAGGAGCTGGCCAAGGCGGCGCAAGGCGTGCCCGCGCAGGATCTGGCGCTGCCGTTCACCGAACCTTTGCCTTATGTCGCGCACGGCCTGCTGCGCCGCCTCGCGCCGCTGATGCTGATGGTCTATCGTCGTCGCGACGCGGCGGAAATTCCCGATCGGCCATCGGGGCCGCCTCAACCGGAGCACTTCGTCGCATGGGCAAGCAATCTTCGCAACCGCTGGCGGACCAGCTGAGGTCTTTCATCACCCCGTTTCGCTACGACGGCTCGGGCGAATTTCATCTGAAGTCATACAAGACCGCCGAGAAGGGCGGCCTCGACAAGGACAAGGGCGAGAAGATCATCGAAGCCAACCGCAAGCGCCTCGTCGATTTCCAGGAAAAGCTCTACGCCCAGGATAACTGGTCGATGCTGCTGATCTTCCAGGGCATGGATGCCGCCGGCAAGGACTCGGCCATCAAGAGCGTGTTCGATGGCATCAATCCGCAGGGCTGTGAGGTCCACGCCTTCAAGGTGCCGTCGTCCAGGGAGCTCGACCACGACTTCCTGTGGCGTGCCGCCATCGCGCTGCCCGAGCGCGGCCGCATCGGCATCTTCAACCGTTCGCACTACGAAGAATGTCTCGTGGTGCGCGTGCATCCGGAAATCCTTGCCAAGCAGAAGCTGCCGCCGAAGCTGGTCACGAAAGACATCTGGCGCGAACGCTTCGAGGATATCTCCGCCTTCGAGCGCCATCTTGCCCGCAACGGCACCGTGATCCTGAAGTTCTTCCTCAACGTCTCCAAGCAGGAACAGCGCGAGCGCTTTCTCGAACGGCTGGAAGATCCGGCGAAGAACTGGAAGTTTAACATGGGCGACATTGCCGAGCGCGCGCTATGGGCGAAATACCAGGCCGCCTATCAGGACATGATCCGTCACACCTCGACTCAACACGCGCCTTGGCACGTCGTGCCGGCCGACCACAAATGGTTTGCCCGCGTCGTGATCGGCTCCACCATCGTGTCCGCGCTCGACAAGCTCGACCTGCAATTCCCGAAAGTCGACAAAGCCGAGCGCAGCGAGTTCAAGCAGGTTCGTCAGGCGCTGCTCGACGAGGACAAGGAGAAAGCGGTGAAGCCTGCGAAGAAGGGCACATAAGATTGGCAGCGAGAAAGGTGGTGAGCACGCTTCACCTTGTTTGACTTACAAAAAAGCCGGGTCCGAAGATGGACACGCGTGGGAGGAAGTTTATGAAAGTTGTTTACTGTCTGGCTGCGATCGTCGCCGCGTTCGCCGGCATTTCGTCCGCGCAGGCGCAGGATTATCCGTCCAGAATCGTGCGCATCGTCGTGCCGCAAACCGCAGGCGGCGGCACCGATACCTTTGCGCGCGCAATCGGCCAAAAGCTCAGTGAGCGCTGGGGCCAATCGGTGGTGATCGAAAACAAGGCGGGGGCAGGCGGCGTGGTCGGCACTGATTTTGTCGCGAAGTCGCCGCCCGACGGTTACACCCTGCTCGTCACCTATGAGGGCTCGCAGGCGATCAATCAAAGCCTTTACGAAAAACTGCCGTTCGACTCCCTGAAGGATTTCGAACCGGTCGCGACCATCGCGGTGACGCCATTCCTGCTGATCGTCGGCCCACGCGTCGAGGCGAGGTCACTCAAGGAGTTCATCGCCTATGCCAAGGCCAATCCTGACAAGATGACCTATGGTTCGGCCGGAAACGGTTCAGTCAATCATCTGCTCGGCGAGATGCTGAAGACCGAAGCCGACATCAAGCTGGTGCATGTCCCTTACAAGGGCGCGCCCGCGGCCATCGGCGACGTCATGGGCGGACATATCGATGCGGCCTTTGCCAGCATGCCCTCGGTAATCTCGAGTGTGCAAAGCGGCGTCGTGCGCGCATTGGCCGTCAGCAGCGCCAAACGCGTCGCGGTTGCGCCTGACGTACCGAGTATCGCTGAATCCGGCTTTCCCGATTTCGACGTCAATCCCTGGTGGGGAATACTGGCACCCGCCGGCCTCGATCCCGCCACGGCGAAGAAGATCAACACGGATGTTTCCGAGATATTGAAGACGCAGGACATGCAGGACGTCTTGGCCAAGCAAGGAGCCACGCCGTTGATCATGTCCGCCGACGCGTTCAGGAATCTTCTGGCGCGCGACATCGAGAAATGGCGCAAGGTCGTAAAGGCCTCCGGCGCGACGGTAAACTAGGCCGCGGAACGCCCGAACATCTGCACCGCGCGTCGCTGTTCATCTAGCTGACGTCCCATTCATGTACGTGGACGAAATCTGTCACCTTAGTCATTTGAAATCGCCTGATGATTTCGGTCTCCTGATCCCGTCTTCCTGCGGCGGAATACGCCACCGCAGTTTGAGAAGGAGGGACGGATGAACAAAAGGCTATTGACTGGACTGACTGCCGCAGTGCTCGGCGCGACGATTGCCCTTGCACCGCCCGCGTTCGCTCGCGGCGGTGGCGGCGGCGGGCATGGCGGTGGTGGGCACGGCGGCGGCTTCGGCGGCGGCATGCACGGCGGCGGCATGCACGCCGGCGGGATGCATGGTGGCGGCATGCACGCCATGGGCGGCGGTGGCATGCGCTTTTCCGGCATGGGCGGTGGTCCGCGCTTTGTCGGTGCCGGCTTCGCCGGGCCGCGGTTTGCGGGGGCACGCTTTGCACACGCGTCGTTCGCACCGCGTTTCGCACACGCAGGATTTCATCGCCCATTCTTCCACCACCGCTTCCACCATCGGCGCTTCGCGTTCATTGGCGCGCCATATCTCTACGCCGACTACGGCTATTACGGCTGCCTGCGCAGGGTGTGGACCGCCTACGGCCCGCGATGGGTCAATACCTGCGATTACGGCTACGGGTACTACTGAGCGAGGGTGAGACCGCCGCCGCGTTGCAGGGCGGCGGCATCACGCGCATGTGCGCGTTGCCAGGCGCGCCGTCGGCATAGAATGAGGTTGCCGCTGACATGCCGGGGCTGTTGACGGTCGTTCGGAGGCGTGAGCCATGACGGAAAGTCACCGCCGCATTCTGGTGGTCGAGGACGACGCGGAAGCCGCCGGTCAACTCGTCGACGAACTGACCACCAGCGGCTACCAGGTGGATCTGGCGGCAACCGGCAGCGAGGCGCTGCGCCGCGGTTCGGCCTGCGACTATGGGGTCATCACGATCGATCGCATGCTCCCCGACATCGACGGCATTGCCGTGATGCGCCAGTTGCGCGAAGCCGGCATTGCCGCGCCCTTCCTCATCATCAGCGCGCTCGGCGAGGTGGATGAGAGGGTGCGCGGCTTGCGGTCCGGCGGCGACGACTATCTGGTCAAGCCGTTTTCCTTTGTTGAACTCCTGGCACGCATCGAGGCGCTGGGCCGCCGCAGCGATGTCGTCGCCAAGGAGACGATCCTGAGGGTCGGCGATCTCGCCATCGACCTGATCGACCGCACCGCCACCCGACGGGGCAGGGAAATCGAGCTGCTGCCTCGCGAGTTCCAGTTGCTGGAGTATCTGGTGCGCAATGAAGGCCGCGTCATTTCACGCGCCATGCTGCTGCAGCACGTCTGGGACCTTCACTTCGATCCTTCGACCAATATCATCGACGTCTATGTCGGCCGTGTCAGGCGCAAGGTCGACGATCAGCAGGCCTATCCGCTGATCCATACCGTGCGCGGCGTCGGGTATTGCCTTCGTGCTCCTCGCTGAGACCCTGCGTTCATCGACGTTCAAGCTGGCCTTGATTGCCATTGGCGCGTTCGGCGTGATCGTGTCGGGCATCTTCAGCTATGTCTATCTGTCGACGTCGGCCTATGTGCGCAGCCGCTCGGACGGCGAGATTGCGGCCGAGGCGACAAGGCTGCGGGATGCCTACGCGCAGCACGGCCGCGACCGGCTGGTCGAGCTGATCAAGCAGCGAACGGCCGACCGCAGTTTTGCCGGCCATTTCTATCTGCTTGCCGATCCCGCTTCAGCCATCCTCGCCGGCAATCTCGGGCAATGGCCGCTCTCCGTGGTCACGCCTTCCGGATGGACGGAATTTCGCGCAAGCCCGGCTTCGCCGCAGGCGACGGAACGGCCGCTGGTGCGGGCCATGCTGGAAAATCTCCCCGGTGGCGACCGCCTGCTGGTTGGACGGGACATCAGCGATCTCGACAACTTCGCCGCCCAGATCAGGGCCGCCGTGATCTCGATCGTCGTCCTGGTCTTCGTCATGGCTGGTGTCGCAAGCATCCTGGTCACGCGCCGGACCGTAGGGCGGATCGAATCCATCAACGCCACCAGCCGGGCCATCATGGCGAGCGGGCTCGACAAGCGCATTCCACTGCGCGGCAGCAACGACGAATGGGATCGCGTCGCCGAGAATCTCAATCTGATGCTGGATCGCATCCAAACGCTGATGGGCGAGGTGAAACAGGTGAGCGACAATGTGGCGCACGATCTGCGCACGCCGTTGACGCGGATGCGCGGGCGGCTGGAGAAAGCCCATCACCGCCCGCGTCAGGAGGAGGCCGATCAGGCGCTGATCGACGACACCATCGCCGAACTCGATGTGGTGCTGCGGATATTCCTGTCGATCACGCGGATCTCGCAGATCGAGAGCCAGGTGCGCAAGAGCGGGTTTCGCAGCGTCAACCTGGCTGAGGTCGCCGGTGAAGTCGTCGAGTTGTATGATGCGGCGGCCGAGGAGGACGGCACCCGCCTCTTCATGGCCGGCGATCGCGAGGTGACGGTGACTGGCGATCGCGACCTGATCTTCGACGCCGTCGCCAATGTGGTCGACAACGCGCTCAAGCACGGCCGTCCGGCCGGGCGCATCGTGGTTGCCAGCGAGAACGTTGGCGGCATCCCCGTGATTTCGGTTAGCGACGACGGTCCGGGAATTCCGGCCGAGCAGCACGAGCAGGTATTCAAGCGCTTCTACCGGCTCGAGCAGAGCCGCTATACGCCGGGCAATGGGCTGGGGCTCAGTCTCGTCGCCGCGGTCGCCCGTCTTCACGGCGCACGCGTGGAGATGCTTGATAACGCGCCGGGTCTGGTATTCAAGATTTGGTTTCCCGCGCCCGGGATGCCATGCCCGTGAGCGCGAAGGGGCAGGGCAAGGTCAAGGCTGGAGGGTTCACGTGACGACGGATGGCTTCCACGTCCGCTCCATGCGGCCGGACGAGATCGCGCTCGCCGCAGACTGGGCCGCCGCGGAAGGGTGGAATCCCGGCCTCTCCGACGCCGCCTGCTTTGCCACAGTCGACCGGGACGGCTTCCTGATCGGCGAGCTCGACGGCACGCCGGCCGCGACCGTCTCCTGCGTCAACTACGACGACCGCTTCGCTTTCCTCGGCTTCTATATCGTGCGCGCCGACCTGCGCGGCCACGGCTACGGCCTGCGCATCTGGAACGCGGCCATCGCGCATGCCGGCAGCCGTGTGATCGGCCTCGACGGCGTGGTGGCGCAGCAGACCAACTACAAGAAGTCCGGCTTTCAGCTCGCCTACGCCAATATCCGCTATGGTGGCACCGTCGTGGCATCAGCGGCTTCGCAGGCCGGTATCGTCGCTCTGCGCGATGTTCCCTTCGCGATGATCGAGGCGTCCGACGCGGCCGTCTTTCCCGCGCCGCGACCGTCATTCCTCCGCGCCTGGATCAACGCGCCAGGTCATCTCGGTTGCGCGCTGATGCGCGGCGGCGCACTGGCCGGTTGGGGCGTGGTCCGTCCGTGTCGCAGCGGCGGCAAGATCGGGCCGCTGGTCGCCGACGATCGCGCCGCGGCGGAAGCGGTTCTGTCGGCGCTGCTCGCGCAGGCCGGCGGCGGCGAGATCTTTCTCGATGTCCCCGCCGTCAACCGCGATGCCGTTGCGCTGGCAGAATCCCTTGGCCTGACGCCCGTGTTTGAGACCGCGCGCATGTACACCGGGCAGATTGCGCCATTGCGGCTGGAGCGCGTGTTCGGCGTCACCACGTTCGAACTGGGGTAGAGGTTACTTCTGCGGCCTCAGCTCGCGCGAGGTCACCCACCGGCTGACGTTTGCGGCCGTGGTCTCGCACTCGTGTGCTTCGCGCAGCAAGCGATCGCGCAGCGGGCTGGCAGCACGCTTTGCCGCATCGCGCGCTTCCCGCGCACGCTGCAGCAGGCGATCTTCGAACGAAGCCGACAATCGACTCGATGGTATGCTCTCGCCCATGGGCGCGCATGGTAAGGCGAGCGATCCCACCGTCATTAGCATAAGGCACTCAACTCACACTTTTCGATTCCGCAGTGCGGCAGCGTTGGGCCGAAATTCCGCAACTTCATGTTGCAAGCGGTATCCGATAGGCACTATTCGTCCCGCTCCAGATAGCTGATGTGAATGCTGACCGGATAGGTCGATCCGTCGAACACGACACGGATTCGCGTGTCGGAGCGCCCATAGCCGACGACCTTTGCCGAGGTGGCCTTGCTGCGGGGCATCCGCTGCCTGCCGAGGTCGCTCAGCCGCACCCGCTCGCCCACCTGGAAGTGATCCGCTTCGGCCGACATCCCGTTGCCCGCTGCATTTTTGTGTTTGTTTGATAACCCCCTCCCAAGGTTCGAATGTGTGAACGACTTCACTTCAGGTGATACGAAATTGGGCAGGGCCCGCAGCGCCTCCACGCGGTGTTGCATATTCGACACGACGGGCAAATCACTTCGGTTTAGCAGAATCTTGTCAAGCCCTCGGATACAAAATATTCGGCTTTACAGAAATGATAATCAGGTGCATAACCGATTCCGTCTCTGCCCGCCGGAGGACGTTTCGCGATCGTCACGATACCTGGGCACGGGATGCGATGGACGCGGCAATCTCAGGTGCGCCGGCACGGTTTTCGAAAGGAAGCGTGTGGGACGCCGGACGAAAGGGCGCCGCGTACGGTGAAATCGTGTGGTCCTGGCGCCGCGACCCTGGCGCTACGTTGGCGAAAGCCGGCAACGGGGGCAAGAAAGGCCGCTTCCCCGGGGAGAGCACGTATAAGCCGTAAAGCCGTTGCGCGGGGAAAGCCGGGATGTCCAGGCTGTACCTGTCAAACCCGTGTGCATTCTTACTTCGCTTCAGCACACGGCAATGCGGGCGCAGTCGGCGCCCGGCTTTCCCTGCGCCCTCTGTTCGAAGAGGGAGCAACGAAGATGCAAAACCCGGGCGAAAACCTGCCGCGGGAGCAATGGCTGTCGTCCCGGCGCAGGCCGGGACCCATACGCCGCGGCGGAAATTGGTTTTGGGCGATCGTCGTTGGCTTTCCCTCCATCAGGTCGGACTGTGGTTATGGGCCCCGGCCTTCGCCGGGGCGACCCGCGACGAGAAACGTCACCCCTGCTGCCCCTTCTTTGGCATTGCGGCCGTTGGCAATTCTCGTCTAGAAACGGCCCGGCGTGGGCGCCCGGCAACGAACCGTCAACGGTTTTGGCCGAGGATTTCGCCCCTCAAGGGTTTGGCAATGCTGATTCGCGGCGAAAATGGCGGGATTTTGGGTGGGGCGGCCGGCGCCGTTCGCTCGCCTGCGATTTCGGCTGCGTCCCTGCCGACCCTCCTTATTGGCGGGCTTCTGCTTCTTATCGGCCCCTGAGGGCCGTCTGGGCGGTTTGCGCCTGGGCACTCAGGGGTTCGCGTGAGATCGAGAAAACCCTTCAGCGCCCACTGACCGGCGCACGACCCAAAAGGAATTTGCAGAGATGAAACCCGTCAACAAGTCCGAAAAGGACCGCGTTATCATTTTCGACACCACGTTGCGCGATGGCGAGCAGTGCCCCGGCGCGACCATGACTTTCGAGGAAAAGCTCGAAGTCGCCGAGATGCTCGACGACATGGGCGTCGACGTCATCGAGGCTGGCTTTCCCATCACCTCCGAAGGCGACTTCGAGGCGGTCAGCGAAATTGCCCGCCGTTCCAAGAACGCCGTCATCGCCGGACTGTCGCGCGCCAATCCCAAGGACATCGACCGCTGTGCGGAGGCCGTGAAGTTCGCCAGGCGCGGCCGCGTCCATACGGTCATCGCGACCTCGCCGTTGCACATGCGCGTCAAGCTGAACATGACGCCGGAGCAGGTGCTGGAGCTCTCGATCGCCAACGTCACCCGCGCCCGCAATCACATTGACGACGTCGAATGGTCGGCCGAAGACGCCACCCGCAGTGAGATGGATTATCTCTGCCGCATCGTCGAGGCCGTCATCAAGGCCGGCGCCACCACGGTGAATATCCCTGATACCGTCGGCTACACCACGCCCGAGGAATACGCCCACTTCATGCGTACGCTGATCGAGCGCGTTCCGAATTCCGACAAGGCGGTGTTCTCGGTTCACTGCCACAACGACCTCGGCATGGCGGTGGCGAATTCGCTGGCCGGCATCTCCGGCGGCGCGCGTCAGATCGAGTGCACCGTCAACGGCATTGGCGAGCGGGCGGGTAACGCGGCGCTGGAAGAAGTCGTCATGGCGATGAACGTTCGCAACGACAAATTCCCCTGGTGGAACAAGATCGACACCACCAAGCTGACGGCAGCCTCGAAGCTGGTATCGGCGGCGACCTCGTTTCCGGTGCAGTACAACAAGGCGATCGTCGGCCGGAACGCGTTTGCCCATGAAAGCGGCATCCATCAGGACGGCGTGTTGAAGGACGCTTCGACCTACGAGATCATGAAGCCGGAAATGGTCGGCGTGAAGCAGTCCTCGCTGGTGCTGGGCAAGCACTCCGGCCGTCATGCCTTCGTGCACAAGCTGGAGGAGATGGGCTACAAGCTCGGCGCCAACCAGATCGAGGATGCCTTTGTGCGGATGAAGGCGCTCGCCGACCGCAAGAAGGACATCTACGACGAGGACATCGAGGCGCTGGTCGACGAGGAGATTGCGGCCTCACACGACCGCATCAAGCTGACCTCGCTGACGGTCATCGCCGGCACCCACGGCCCGCAGCGCGCCACCATGAAGCTCGACGTCGACGGCCAGATCAGGATCGAGGAAGCCGAAGGCAACGGCCCGGTCGATGCGGTGTTCAACTGCATCAAGGCGCTGGTGCCGCATGAGGCGAAGTTGGAGCTGTACCAGGTGCACGCGGTGACCGAAGGCACCGACGCGCAGGCGGAAGTTTCCGTCCGTCTCGCCCATGAGGGCCGTTCGATGACGGCGCGTGCGGCGGATCCGGATACGCTGGTGGCTTCGGCCAAGGCCTATCTCGGCGCGCTGAACAAGATCGTCATGAAGCGCCAGCGCGATACCACCTCGACGGCGGCGGCGAGTTGAGTTGCCCGCTTGAGACGTAACTTCTTAACGCGGCGCTTCGGCGCCGCGTTTTGCATTTGAAGGCAAGGTTTTTGATCTTTAGCGCGACTGGAACGAATTGAGGGATGCGGTTCGGATTTTGGAATCATTTCCCAATCCATCGCCGTCTCGCGGCGTGATTTGAGATTTTCCGCGCGCTCCGCAGAGGTAACGTCTGACGACAGAATGTCGCATATTGCGGCGCAGCATGCATGCGCGCGATTGCTGCTAAGGGGCAATAGCCTTGTATGCCAATCGTCTGTAAGGATGCCGCAGGATAATCGCGGGGATCAAATCCCCGACAAGAAAATCGGGAGGACTGAATGCGGAAAATCCTGCTGGCTGCGGCCTCGATCGCGGCCTTTGCCCTTGTCGGGCCGGCGACGGCGCAATCGCCCATCGTCATCAAGTTCAGCCACGTCGTTGCCACCAACACGCCGAAGGGTTTGGCGGCCGAGAAGTTCAAGGAACTTGCCGAGAAGTACACGGACGGCAAGGTGAAGGTCGAGGTCTATCCGAACTCGCAGCTCTACAAGGACAAGGAAGAGCTGGAAGCCTTGCAGCTCGGCGCGGTGCAGATGCTGGCGCCGTCGAATTCCAAGTTCGGCCCGATGGGCGTCAAGGACTTCGAGGTGTTCGACCTGCCGTTCCTCCTGCCGAACCTCGCCTCGCTGCGCAAGGTCACCGAAGGTCCGATCGGGCAGACCATGCTCAAGAAGCTCGACTCCAAGGGCATGATCGGCTTGGCCTATTGGGACAACGGCTTCAAGCAGATGAGCGCGAACAAGGCGCTGCGCATGCCGGAGGACTACAAGGGACTGAAATTCCGCATCCAGTCATCGAAGGTGCTGGAAGCGCAGTTCCGTCTGCTCGGTGCGACGCCGCAGGTGATGGCGTTCTCGGAAGTCTATCAGGCGCTGCAGACCGGCGTGGTTGACGGTCAGGAAAATACCCCGTCGAACATGTACACCCAAAAATTCCACGAGGTGCAGAAGTATACGACGCTGACCAACCACGGTTACATCGGTTATGTCGTCGTCGTGAACAAGAAATTCTGGGACGATTTGCCGGCCGATGTTCGCGGCCAGCTCGAGAAGGCGATGAAAGAAGCGACGGTTTACTCAAATGAGATCTCCGAGGCGGAGAACGTGGAAGCGTTGGACGAGATCAAGAAGTCTGGCAAAACCCAGATCATCAATCCGACCGGTGCTGAAATGGCCGCCATGCAAAAGGCCATGGACCCGCTCTATCAGGACATGGCCAGCCGTGTCGGCAAGCAGCTGATCGAAGACGTTCGCAAGACAACACAAGGTGTGACCAACTAATAGACGGCGAGCCCCGGCCTTAAGCCGGGGCTCGCTGCTTCCAGGTGGGGGATTCCAGAGCGTCAATCGACGTGAGACGGGTGCCGTGGGGCGGTGGCCGTCGTTAATTCGGGGTCGCCCGCTGCGGGGACGCGTCAAAGTTCCAAGCACGTGAGGCGTAAGTGTTCCTTCGTATTCTCGATCGTCTCGAGGAAATCCTGATCGCGAGCCTGATAGCGGCGGCGACGCTGGTGATCTTTGCCGCGGTTGTGCAGCGCTATGCGCTCGGCGTCCCGTTTCTCTATGAGCTCGTCTACCACATCAACCTGACGTGGGCGCAGGAGCTGTGCGTCTACATGTTCGTGTGGATGGCGAAGTTCGGCGCCGCCTATGGCGTGCGCACCGGCATCCATGTCGGCGTCGACGTCGTAGTCAACATGCTCGAGCCGGGCCCGCGCAAAAAGGTTGTGCTGTTCGGTCTGCTTTGCGGCGCGCTGTTCACGTTTGTGGTCGGCACAATGGGCGCGAAGTTCGTCATCGAGCTTTATCCCACCGACCAGGTGTCGCCGGATATGGAACTCCCGCGTTGGATCGTCTTCCTGTGCGTGCCTCTCGGTTCCTACCTGATGTGCTTCCGCTTTCTCCAGGTCGCCTGGGCATTCTGGCGAACTGGCGAGCTGCCGCATCACGATCCCGGCCATGTCGAGGGGGTCGTTGAAAGCCCCGCCGCAGCGAGGGATCTCGCCAGATGAACAGCGCCATCATCTTCGGCCTGCTTATCGCGCTGATGCTCACCGGCATGCCGATATCGATTGCTCTCGGCCTCACGGTACTGAGCTTCCTGTTCGTGATGACATCGGTGCCGATCGAAGCCGTGGCGCTCAAGCTGTTCACCGGCATCGAAAGCTTCGAGATCATGGCGGTCCCGTTCTTCATTCTTGCCGGCAATTTTTTGACCCATGGCGGCGTTGCACGCCGCATGATCGCCTTCGGTAGCTCGATGGTCGGCCACTGGTATGGTGGGTTAGGGCTGGCGGCGGTGGTCGCCTGCGCACTGTTCGCCGCCATTTCCGGCTCCTCGCCGGCGACGGTGGTTGCGATCGGCTCAATCCTACTTCCGGCCATGGTCAAGCACGGATACCCGAAACGCTTCGGCGCCGGCGTGATCGCGACCTCGGGCGCTCTCGGCATCTTGATTCCGCCTTCGATCGTCATGGTGCTGGTTGCGGTGGCCACCGGCGGCAGTGTGGCGATCGATCCGGAAGGCAAGCGAGTCTTGTCGGCTTCGGTGGCGCAGCTGTTCATGGCCGGTGTAATTCCTGGTCTGATCCTTGCCACGATGCTGGGGATGACCACCTTCTACCGCGCCTGGAAGAACAACTATCCGCGGATGCAGAAAGCAAGCTGGCTGGAGGCGCTGCGTGCATTCCGCGATTCGATTTGGGGCCTTCTGCTGATCTTCATCGTGCTGGGCGGTATCTATACTGGTGCCTTTACGCCGACCGAAGCCGCCGCCATGAGCGCGGTCTACGCCTTTGTCGTGGCCGTGTTCGTGTATCGCGACATGAAATTGACCGAAGTACCGAAAGTGTTGCTCGCCTCCGCCAATATGAGCGCGATGATCCTTTACATTATCACCAACGCGGTGCTGTTCTCCTTCCTGATGACCAGCGAGCAGATCCCGCAGGCGATGACAGCCTGGATCAAGGACAGCGGCATCGGCTGGGTGGAATTCCTGCTCGTTGTCAACGTTCTGTTGCTGCTCGCAGGCAATGTCATGGAGCCGTCCTCGATTGTGCTGATCACGGCACCGATCCTGTTCCCGATTGCCGTCAGTCTTGGCATTAACCCAATTCACCTCGGCATCCTGATGACCGTGAACATGGAAGTGGGGCTTTGCCATCCGCCGGTGGGCCTCAATCTCTATGTTGCCTCCGGCATCGCGCGCATGGGCATTACGGAACTAACCATTGCGACCTGGCCGTGGCTCGTGACCATGCTAACCTTCCTCGTCATGGTCACGTACATTCCGGAAATTTCTCTTTGGCTGCCGCGGGTGCTCGGAATGTTGTGACGATTCGCACCGCTGGCGATGAACGCCCGTACATAAAGATTACGCCGCCGTAATCTCTGTCCAAACTTTAACTTGATAAGGCAGAACACCGCTCCTCTACTTGGCGCCTGGAATCGCCATTGGAGGTGGCCATGTGGAAAGCAGTTCTCGCCGGCACGACAGCGCTTGCGATCGCCGGCACGTCGCTCGTCTTTGCACAACAGAGCTCGGATGATTTTCAGCGCG
>Ga0081455_10005150_pt1 | contig 14396 bp, 9 predicted proteins | sample TabmetS3T2R1_FD_70207 | JGI IMG/M metagenome (GOLD analysis project Ga0081455, IMG submission 70207) | Tabebuia heterophylla rhizosphere microbial communities from the University of Puerto Rico - S3T2R1 | ecosystem: Host-associated > Plants > Roots > Rhizosphere ... | reverse complement strand
CCCGCCGTTGGTCCCGATCACGCCGTCGGTCGCCAGCGTCGTCTTAATCTCCTCCGATTCAAAACGCTCGTCGAGGAAGTCTCGCACGCTCTGGGTCATGATCTTGACCATTCGCGTAATCCCCTCGTCGCCGAGTTTGAGCGATCGCAACCCGAACTTGCCGAGCGAGGCCAGGTCGCTCAAACGTCGTCGCACGATGTTCGGCGGCGTTTCGAGCAGCAGCGATTCTACCCATTCGGCAAGCTGAGCAAGCTCTTCTTCATACCTCGGATAGTATTCGGCGTCGCGCCTTGAAAATTTGGCGATCTCCGCGACCGTCTTCGCCATGTCCTGCCAGAAGAAGATGTGGCGGCCATCTGGAAAGGCCGTAAAGAACGAAGGGTCTTTGGGGTAGATGTGATAGCCGAAAGCTCTCAGGTCCAACTCCTGGACAATCCGCGGCTGGAGCAGGCTGCAGAGGTACGAGAGCGTCGAGACCTTGAACCCGGGCCAGACCTCTTCAGTCACACATGCCCCGCCCAGAACCGGGCGTCGCTCAAGCGCCGCGACTTTCAAACCCGCGCGCGTCAAATAGCCGGCGGCGACCAGGCCGTTATGCCCGGCGCCGATGATTAACACGTCAAACTGATTTGCCATTCTTATGCCACAGAGCCACAGAGACACAGAGGTAAGAAGAGAGTGTGAGATAAGGAGAAGGGGGGGCAAGGAGACAAGATGTTTTTCTGCTTTTCTCCTTGTCCCCTTGTCTCCCTGTCTCCTTGTCTTTCTCTCTGTGTCTCTGTGGCCATTTCTTCTGTTTTAGCTCTCCCCGACCTTGATCGCGGCGAATTGGATGGCGCGCTGGTTAGGGCTGGTAAAACGGATGACCAGAATATCGCCTTCGCGCAAATGCGAGGTGGCTTTCTGAAAATCTTCGAGACAGCGAATCGGCCGGCGATTGGCTTCGAGGATGACGTAGCCGGTCGAGAGGCGCGTATCGGCGGCGGGGCCTAGCGGGTCGACGTCCGAAACGATCACGCCGCCCACGATCCCGTCGGGCATTTTACCGACGCGCAAATCGCGCAAGGCCTCGGGAGTGTTCTCGCGCACGGAGAATCCGAGCAGAAGGTCGGCGTTCTGCCCGCCCGCCTGTCCTCTTTTATCGGAAGCCAGACGAACTTTGGGCGAGTTGGCGGTAATGTCGATGGGGCGTTGCTCCAGCGTCGGATAGAACTTCATCGGCTGTCCGCCCCGCACGACAGTGATTTCAACACGCTGCTGCGGCGCGGAGTTGGCGACGCATGCGAAGAAATCGTCCGCCTGGGCGATCAAACGGCCGTTGTAATGAGTGACCACGTCGTAAGGTCGAATGCCCGCCCGCTCCGCCGGAAAGTCGTTCGAGACGTCAGCGACGACGACTCCCTGAAGATCGCCCAGTCCGAGTCCCTCGCGGAGTTCCGGCGTCAGGCTGACCGGGGTCAGCCCGAGATAGCCGCGCGCGACATAGCCTTGAGCGCGCAATTGCGCGACGACGCGTTTGACCACGTTGCTCGGCACGGCGAAGCTGATGCCGCGGCCGTCGCTGCGGATCACCGTGTTGACCCCGATCACTTCGCCGCGCTTATTAAGCAGCGGCCCGCCGGAGTTGCCGCGGTTGATCGCGGCGTCGGTCTGAATGAAATTTTCGAACGGCTCGGCCTCGTAAACCTTCCGACCCAGCGCGGAGACGATGCCGGCCGTTACCGAACGTTCGTATTCGAGCGGATTGCCGATGGCGATCACGGAGTCGCCCACGCGGAGCGCGTCGGAATCGCCCAACTGAAGCTGCGTCAGGTCGTTCGCCGCGATTTTAAGGAGGGCCAGATCGGTGGCGTTGTCGGCGCCCATCACCGTCGCGGCTTGAGCCCGGCCGTCGTGGAGTTTCACGCGGATGCGGTCGGCGTTCGCGACCACGTGCTGATTGGTGACGATCCAACCTTCGGGATCGACTACGAAACCGGCTCCCGTGCCCCGCTGCACGCGGCCTTCCTGGGCCGTCTCCCCGGCGCCGGCGTCTTCTCCCGCCGGAATCGCCCGCGTCGCCAACACGGTCACCACGCCCGGATTCGCCTTCGCAACGACGTCGGCGTTCGACCCGCCGAAATCGCTACTGGCCAGCCCCCGGCCCAAACTCCCCCTGCCGAACAGGATCGATCGGAAAACGTCCGGTCGAGCAAACGACGCGACGATCAGCGCAAGCGCAAAGACGCCGACCGTTGCCGCGCACAAAAATGCGAATAAAAGTCCACGTTTCGTATTCATAAGTTTGCTCGAAGGTCGGTCCCTACGGACCGTGCCAGATTTGATTTGTCGAGTAGAGCCGACCCGCTCGAATTTTGCGGGCGCCGGTTTTCAGAGATGAGCAGGCGAAGATGCCTGCGCTACTGGGCAGGGTTGTTTCCCCCGCTATTTATTTGATTTGTCTTTGCTGTCGCCGCGCCAGCCGCGCGCGGCGGCGCGCTTATTTATTTAATCTGTCTCTCGCTGACGATGCGCCAGCCGCGCGCCTCACGGCGCAGCGTAATCAAGCCATGCGCCTTGCCTTCGATCTTCTTGCGATTACGCTTGAGCAGCCATTGCCTGTCGAATTTCACATCCGCCACTTGCGCGCCGTCCGCCTTTCTCAGTCGAATCTGCGGAGACTGCGTGAATTTCAATGAATAAGAATCGAGCGCGCCGAAGACCCGGCGCTTGCGCGCCTTGATCTGCGCGCGCGTCAATTTTCCGTCACGAAAATAGTCGGCGCGGTCGGCGTAGAAACTCATATGCTTTTCCCAATTGCCGCCGACGGCCGACTTCACCCATTGGTCATAGACCGATCTCACTTCGCGCTCCGGGCTTTCGCCCGCGGTTCCAGCGGGTAGCGCGTCGGCCTTCGCGTCGCTCTTGACGTAAGACGCCGGCAGCGCTTTGCCCCCGATCAATTCGGCGCCATCGGGTCGCTTCACGCCGTTTGCGCCGCCTACGGAATTCGCGGCCGATGAGTCCGGACTTCCAGATACCTGGCCGTTGTCAGGGCCGCCGGATTTCGATGCGGTCGATCCGGCCGCCTCATCGGCTTTGGCCCGCCATTCGTTGAACAAAAGATAGCCGATGGAGCCTAATAAGACCAGCACCGCGGCGCCCACCGCCACATGGAATTTCGTTCTCGACTGTCTCTCGATCAGGAGACTCGGCGGCCTGACCGCCATGTCCGCGATCGATGCGTTTCCAATCGAATCCGGCGAGTCGAACAAAGAAGCGTCGGGAAGAGGGATTAGTTGAAAGCCGGCCGGCTCGAAGCCGGGACTCGGTTGAACGCCGGTCAATTCGTCGGCGACGATCGCAGGTCTGCGGGAGCGGGTCTCGTCCTCATCATCGAACCCTTCCTGGACGTCTTCGACGAGGCGTCGTGAAGATCTCACGGCGGCGGAGAGGTGTTCGGCGAATTGGGCGGCGGACGAGAAGCGGTGATTCGGATTCTTCGCCAGCGCGCGCAGGACGACCTGTTCCAGTTCCCTGTCCAATCCCTCGCGGAACCGCGTAGGCGGAGTCGGAGGCTCCTGCAAATGGCGCAGCAGAAGAGAGGCGGTGTTTTGATCCGTAAAGGGGGTCCGGCCCGTGAGCATCTCGTAGAGGATCACGCCCAGGCTGTAGATGTCCGAGCGCGCGTCAACCGCCTGGCCCGTGCACTGTTCCGGTGAAACGTAGTTCGGAGTCCCGACGACCATGTTTTCGTCGGTGAGGCCCTGCACGCCCTGGTCGAGGTCTTTCAACTTCGCGATGCCGAAATCGAGCACCAGGACCCGCTCCGTGGCCTCGGCCGTGGCCTCGATCATAACGTTGTCCGGTTTGAGGTCGCGGTGAATGATGCCCTGGCGGTGAGCGGCTTCGATGCCGGCGCAAACCTGAGTCATGATCGCGACCGCCCGTTCAGGCCGCATCTGCCCATGCCCCGCCGAATGGGTCCGCAACTCCTCGCGCAGGCTGCGCCCCTCTATCAGCTCCATCACCAGATACGCGCCGCCGTTCAGCATGAAGCCGAAGTCATAAATGGCGACGATGTTCGGGTGTTTCAATTTCGCGGCGGCGCGGGCCTCGCGGTTGAACCGTTCGGCGATGACGTGGTCGGCGAGGAATTCGGCGCGCAGAATCTTGATCGCGACGTTGCGTTCGAGCTGCTGATGGACCGCCCGATAGACCGACCCCATGCCGCCGTGCGCGATCAACCGCTCCAGGCGGTACTTGCCGTCGATGACGACCGGAAGCTGGTCGACGAGAAATGTGGGAGTCTGATCGAAGAGGCAATACTCCGCGCCGTCTCCGAAACAACGATGACAAACTTGACAATACCGCATTGGCGACCCTCCTGGACTATCTCAGGGACAACACACAAATGCAGGGCCGCTCGCATCGGCCTCGACGCGTTTTGAGGGTTTCAAACTAGCTATTCATAACGGGGCGCGATCGTCTCAACCGATTGAGACACGCCGGGGGAGGGCGCGCGTGAAGGATACTAAAGGCCGCTAAGCGTTACAAGCGGAGTTTTTAACCCCGGTAAGCGCGATTGACAGGGTTGAGGGCATTACTTATATTCCGCCCTGGCCTTGAGCTTTTCGACCGTGAGCGACACGACAAATACAGCTATGCAGTTAGAGCGATTTCAGGCGCAGCGCGACGCGTCGTCCGGCGTCGAGCGGTCATCATCTATGCCGCCTTGCTGCGGAACCGGCTGCGCCGTATGCGTGCTCGACTATTGGGAACCGGACGAGTTCGAAACCCCGCAAAGTTCAGAATCGGAAACGCTAGCGATGCTCGAAGCCATTGAACAGGCTCTACGAAAGGCGCAGCGAATTATCGCCGAACAGGACGGCGGTCCGCAGTAGACGCGGATTTATCACATCCAATCATGAATCGGACTTATGGGACTTATCAGGTCTTATGAGTCTTATAAGTCCATTTAACCCCCGTCCCAGGATATTCTCACAACCAACCTAGTTGGAGGTCTAAACATGGCAGAAGCAAAAGTCAAAACGGTTGAGAAAAAGTTCAAGCCCTACGTGCCGGACGAACAGAAAATGGCGGAGTTTTCCCCCAAAGCCATCATCCTCGGCGCGATCTTCGGGATCATCTTCGGCGCGGCCACGGTCTATCTGGCGCTCAGGGCCGGGTTGACGGTCTCGGCATCGATTCCGATCGCGGTGCTGGCCATCGCGGTCTTCAAACGCGTCGGCAAGTCCACCATTCTTGAAAACAATATCGTCCAAACCATCGGCTCGGCGGGCGAATCTGTCGCCGCCGGAGTGGTCTTCACCATTCCAGCGCTGATCTACCTCGCGTCCGGAGAACAGTTCTTCAGATATATCAACATCTTCACGCTCGCGATTGTCGGCGGAATATTGGGCGTTCTTTTCATGGTCCCGCTGCGCCGCTCATTGATTGTTAAAGAGCACGAAACGCTGCCCTATCCTGAAGGCACGGCCTGCGCGGAGGTGTTGGTCGCCGGAGAGCGGGGCGGCTCGATGGCTAACAAGGTTTTCGCGGGCTTGGGCATCGCCTTTCTCTATAAATCATTGATGAGCATTTTGGGCCTCTGGAAAGATGTTCCCGGGTATCTCGCCCCGCGTACCTCGAGCTTCCCAAGCGCGAGTGTGAGCGGCGAGATCACGCCGGAATATCTTGGTGTTGGATACATTATCGGCCCTAGAATCGCCGGTGTTCTGGTGGCAGGCGGCGTTCTTTCCTGGCTGGCGCTCATCCCATTGCTCTCAGCCTACATCCCTGACGCGACCGTCTTTGCCGATCTTAAAAAGCTCGGCTTCAGCGACGGTTGGATCGCCGGTCATTCTCATGCCGAATGGTTCTATCGCGCCTATGTCCGTTATATTGGCGCCGGCGCTGTGGCCGCCGGCGGTTTGATCACGCTGATTCGAACCCTGCCCACAATCGTCGGGGCGTTCAGAGAGAGCTTTAAAAGCTTGAGCGATATGAAAGCGGGCGTGGCGCCGGCGCGGACCGAGCGCGAAATCCCGATCACGTATGTAATCATCGGCTCGCTGGCGCTAGTTCTCATCGTCGCGGTCCTTCCCCAACTTCCGAGCGGGGGGGGGATTCTCGGAAGGCTGCTGATGGGACTGTTGGTGGTCGTCTTCGGCTTCTTCTTCGTCACCGTCAGTTCGCGCATTGTCGGCATTATCGGCACGTCATCGAACCCGATCTCCGGCATGACGATCGCGACGCTAATGGCGACGTGCCTGATCTTCGTGGCCCTGGGGTGGACCGGCGACGGCTATCAGGCGATGGCCTTGGCCGTCGGCGGAATCGTCTGTATCGCGGCGGCGAACGCCGGCGCGACGAGCCAGGATTTGAAGACGGGTTACATCGTCGGCGCCACGCCGCTTTGGCAGCAGATCGGTCTGGTCATTGGAGTGGCGGTCTCCACCCTGGTCATCGGTATAACCTTGCTGAAGTTGGACCAATCAATGCAATTTCAAGGCGTCACGCATGCTATCGGCTCGGAAAAAATGCCGGCGCCGCAGGCGGCCTTGATGGCCACCATCATCAAAGGTTTGTTAGCGCGCGACCTGCCTTGGGGTTTGGTCTTCGTCGGCGCCTTCATTTCAGTGGTAGTCGAACTGTGCGGGGTGCGCTCCCTTTCATTCGCAGTCGGCGTATATCTCCCGCTCTCGACGACGGCGCCGATCTTCGTCGGCGGTATGTTGAAAGCGCTTGTGGATAAAATGAGTGGCGTTCGCGAAGAATCCGAGGTCAGTTCAGGCATGCTCTACAGCACCGGACTCGTCGCCGGCGGTTCGCTGACCGGCATCCTGATCGCGTTGCTCAGCGGCATCGGGAAAACCACGGAGGATGGGCGGACGATTTCACTCATCCAATACATCATAAATTCCGTCGGCGCCAACGGATGGGAAAATCTGGGCCACAGGGCCGACCTGATCGGCCTCGCCGCCTTCGCCGTACTCTGCTTCCTGCTCTTGAGGGCGGCGCGGCAGAGATTGGAAGCCTGAGGATCGAGGGTTGCGGATTGCGGATTGCGGATTGCGGAGTTTTAGGATCGTGAACGACTAGTCGTGATATGTGCCACGTAGATTGTGGAATTGTAAACGCGAAGTGACAATGTAATGAGCGAACCAGAAAACGGTCAAAAGAACTATCCGGTTGCGGGAAGTGACAATCCGCAATCCGCAATCCGCAATCCGCAATCAGAGGGCCCACTCACAGGAATTCGCGTTTTAGATTTTGGCCGCTACATCGCCGGGCCTTATTGCGCGATGCTGCTCGCCGATTTCGGCGCGGAGGTCATCCGCATCGAGCGCCGCGACGGCGGCGAAGACCGCTACATCGCGCCGATCACCGAACAGGGCGAAGGCCCGATGTTCATCGGCCTCAACCGCAACAAGAAGAGCGTCACGCTCGACCCCGCGCGCCCCGAAAGCCGCGAGATCAAACGACGATTGATCGCGAGCGCCGACGTGGTCGTCGCCAATCTGCCGATCAACGTGTTGCGCAAGTTGGAGATTGATTACGACTCGCTGGCCGCGATCAAACCCGACATCATCCTCACACAGATTTCCGCCTTCGGCGCCGAGGGGCCCTACGCCAACCGCGTCGGCTTCGACCCGGTGGCGCAGGCGATGTCGGGCGCGATGGGCCTCACGGGATTTCCCGGCGCGCCAATCCGCAGCGTGGTTCCCTTCGAAGACTTCGGGACGGCGCTGCACGCGGCGTTCGGGACAATGGTCGCGCTCTACGAAAGACAGAAGACCGGGCGCGGACAGGTAGTCGATGCTTCCCTGCTCGCGACCGGCGTGACGTTCATGCAGGCGCTGCTCGCCGAGCGCCACGTCATCGGCGTCGAGCGCCGGCAGCAAGGCAACACGGCCTTTCACGTCGCGCCGTCCGACACGTACCAAACAAAAGACGGCTGGATCATCATTCACGTGATCGGCGATCCGATGTTCGAACGCTGGGCGAAGCTGGTGGGCCGCGCCGACTTGATCGACGACCCGCGCTGCGCCGACGACATCTCGCGCGCGAACAATCACCAGTTGATCACCGAAGCCATGAACGCCTGGTCGAGCCAGCGAACGACCGAGGAAGCGATGGGGGAGTTGGAAGAGGCGCGCGTGCCGTGCGGCAAGGTCTACGATTTGGGCGAAGTCTTCGATGACCCGCAGGTCAAAGCGCGACGGTTGATCAACTTCGTCGAATATCCGGGAAGCCCGAAGCCGGTCCCGACGCCGAACACGCCGGTGCGATTATCGGAGACGCCCGGCGAAGTCAGAAGTCGCGCGCCGATGTTGGGTGAGCACACGGATGAAGTTCTGCGGGAATTAGCGTTCAGCGATGTGGAGATCACTGTTTTTCGCGACTCTGGCGTGATCTAAATTTGGTGAAGAGGCGCATCAGATATGCTTCTTTCACCATCGAAAGTTTTTGCCTGCTTAACCGTCGTGTCCATCGCGTTGGGCTCGACTCCCACCTCAAGCGCTCTTCAAAGCCCTCCGAAAAAGTCCATACGCGCAGTCGATTTCAGGAACTTCTCCTATCCGGAAACAGAAGGACTTCACACACCACATTCACGCAAACGCTCATTCAAGTTGAAAGACGGCGCCTTGCCGGAAACTCGTGACAAACAAGGATTCGTTGATGGAATGGGCATATACCTGAGCAGTGTCAGCTACGGCGATGTCACAGGCGACGGCCAAGAAGAAGCGATTGTGACCATGAGCATCGTAACAGGAGGATCCGCATTGCCCAATATTGTCTATATCTACACTTTGAAGGGGAGCAAGCCCCGATTGCTTTGGGCGTTTGATACAGGTGATCGAGCGGATGGCGGGTTGCGGCGAGTGAAGGCGGAGAATGGGCGCCTACTTGTGGAGCTATACGGCAACGGAAAGATCCTCGGTAAAGATTTAGGCGCGGAAGATAAAACAAATCGAGGGGCGTGTTGCCCTACATTTTTCACCCGCGCCCGCTACAAGTGGACCGGGAATGGCTTCCGGCTGGCAAGCAAGCCGAAAGTTCTACCCAATCCCACACAGAACGCCTCCTCGATCAAGTACTGACTGAGATCATAGCGCTATGTCTCGCTCATCTCTATCCACTTCACCACGCCTTCGAGCGGCTGGAACTTACGCATTAGGTCGAACAACTCATCGACGCCGGACGAGGCGACGAATAGGTTTCGGTAGCGCGGCAGGATGAAGCCCTCTTGGACGGCCCGGTCGATCATCGCCAGCAGCGGATCGTAATAGCCCGCGACGTTGAGCAAGCCGACCGGCTTCTGATGAATGCCGAGTTGTCCCCAGGTGATCGTCTCCATCATCTCTTCGAAGGTTCCGAATCCGCCGGGCATGGCGATGAAGGCGTCGGAGAGTTCGGCCATCATGGCTTTGCGCTCGTGCATCGTGTTGACGACGCGTATGTCGACATCGCGTCGGGCCCGCTCCTTAGAAGCCAGCGCGTAGGGGATGACGCCAATCACTTCGCCCCTGGACTCGACCACGGCGTCGGCCACAGCCCCCATCATTCCGATTCCGCCGCCGCCGTAAACCAATCCGATTCCGCGCTCGGCCAGGGCGCGACCTAAAGCCCGCGCCTGTTCGCCGTAAACTTCTCGCGCGCCCGCTTGCGAGCCGCAAAAGACGCAAATCCGTTTTATCGTTTTTTCAATCATCATCTACCTAACCCTTGTTCTATGACTGCGATGTTCGAAGCCTTTGTAAACTGCCCGATCTGCGACCTCAGTCTATGGAAAGATTAATTAGAAACTTGGAGCATGTTTCGCCCTCTCTGGGTATAATGCGCTCACTTACAGCATAGCAACATAGACGATGCGCTGAATATGGAGTAATCGCTATTTCATCACTCACGCTTGAAGGATACCGAAGTCGTCGCATTCCGTCTCGCAGCTGAAGTGAGACGCGGATTGAAACAATTGAAAACGATTGAAACGATCGATACGAACCAAGGAGAATCACGATGAGATTATCATCCGCTCGGCGTAACTTGTGGCTCGGACTTAGCCTCTTACTTCTGGCGGCGCCAGCCCTGGCGCAGAGCAACCAGCAGAAAACAAGCTCGCCTAAAAATTCCGCACAGAAGAAAGAGCCGCTCGCCGAAAACGAAAACCCAGAAATGATCGGCAAGCGGAACATCAACAAGCTTCAAATCAACTTCTACTCCTTCGACAAAGAGGTCGCGCTCGGTCGCCAGTTCGCTCAGGAAGTGGACCGTTCGGCGAAGCTGGTCGAAGACCCGATCATCGTTGAATACATCAACAAGGTCGGCCAGAACTTGGTGCTCCACTCCGACGCCAAAGTCCCGTTCACCATCAAAGTGATCGACACTGACGAGATCAACGCGTTCGCGCTGCCGGGCGGCTTCTTCTACGTCAACAAGGGCCTGATCCTGGCCGCCGACAACGAAGCCGAGTTGGCCGGACCGATGGCTCACGAGATCGCGCATGTCGCGGCGCGCCACGGCGTCGAGCAGGCGTCGAAGGGCCAGATCGTCAACTGGGCGTCACTGCCGCTGATCTTCATGGGCGGCTGGGGCGGATTCGCGGTGCAGCAGGCGGCGAGCCTCGCGATCCCGATGGGCTTTTTGAAATTCAACCGCAACGCCGAATACGAGGCCGACATGCTGGGCGTGCAGTACCTGTGGGCCACCGGCTACGACCCGCACTCGATGTCGACTTTCTTCGAGAAGCTCCAGGCGCAGGAGAAAAAGAAACCCGGCACCATGGCTCGCATCTTCAGCACGCACCCGATGGTCGGCGACCGCATTGATAAGGTCAACGCCCTGATCGCGCGATTCCCCGAGCGCAGCGAATACACCATCAACACATCGGAATTTCAACAGGTCAAGAGCCGCCTGGTCGCGTTCACGAACGCCCGCGGCACCGGCGGACGCGGAGGAGTCTCCGACGCCGACAGCAAACGCCCGACGCTCAAGAAGCGCCAACCTGGCGCCCCTGAAGGCTCGGACCCCGCGGCCACTGGCGGCGAGGAACAGAAGGCGCCCGCCGCCCGCCCGACGCTGCAACGCAAAGATGGCGAGGCCCCAAAGACCGATTCGTCCTCGAAGCCTACAAAGAACTAAATCGGAACCGCTGCGGATTTATCCTCTGAGGAAAAATTCCTGGGAGCGTCATGAATTGGACTTATAAGACTCGGAAAACTTATAAGTCCAATTCATAGCGCTCCCTTTTTTTGTTTATCGGCGATGACTGACGAAGGCTCATTGAAATTCCGACTGTTCTGAGTGTAACATTGCGCACGCTTCGTCAAGAGGTTTACTTCTTCGTTACGAGGTCTATTTTCATTGACCATCTTTAGTTTCATTCAACGCTCAAGGATCAATTCAAGTTTTGAACGCGACTGAAGGGCCGAAGTACGCCTCGGCGTGGCGTCCGTTCTCTCGCTTTCGAAATAAGGCCCCCCAAGGGCCGGCACATTATTTTGGAGGGACCGCGTGAAGATCGACATTTCAATCAACGGCAAGCGGTGTGAAGCCGATGTCGAGCCTCGATTGTTGCTGGTTCATTTTATCCGTGACCTGGCTGGGCTGACCGGGACTCACATCGGCTGCGAGACGTCAATCTGCGGCGCCTGCACCGCGCTCATGGACGGCAAGGCTGTCAAGACCTGCTCCATTCTGGCGATTCAGGCCGACGGCGCCGAGATCACCACCATCGAGGGTCTGGCGAAAGACGGCCAACTCCACCCGGTGCAGGAAGGATTCTGGGAATGCCACGGCCTGCAATGCGGCTACTGCACGCCCGGAATGATCATGTCCGCGTGCGGATTGCTTCGGGATAATCCGACCCCTACCGAAGAGCAGATCCGTCACGGGCTGGAAGGCAATCTATGCCGCTGCACCGGCTATCAGCACATCGTCGACGCCGTGCAATACGCTGCGAACAAGATGAGCGCTCAGGCGGCGAAGGCTGACTGACGAAAGGAGGAAAGGCATGTCATTCCTGGCTAAATATATCGGACAGAAAGTCAAACGCACAGAAGACCCTCGCCTGGTCCAGGGCATCGGCCATTACGTCGACGACGTCGAGATCGCCGGCGCGCTAAGCGTCGCCATCCTGCGCAGCCCTTACGCCCACGCCCGCGTTAATTCGATCAATATTGACGCGGCTAAAAAAGCTCCTGGCGTGGTCGCGGTTTACACCGGCAAAGACGTCGAGGGCAAGATCGGCTACGTCCCATGCGCCGCCGCGCTGCCCGAATTGAAAGTCCCCAAATACCCCGTGCTCGCCTCGGGCAAAGTCATCTTCGTCGGACAACCCGTCGCCGCCGTCGTCGCGACGGACAAATACAAGGCACGCGACGCCGTCGACCTGATCGAGGTCGATTACGACCCGCTCGACGTCATCACCGACGCCGAGAAGGCGGCCGAGGGGGACTCTCCACTCATTCACGAAGAGTTCGGCACCAACGTCGCCTACGTCCACAGCGCGGGGAGCGGAGACGTCGAAGCGGCCTTCAAACAGGCCGACCGCGTCGTCACTCAAAGACTCAATCATCAGCGCCTGGCGCCGATCGCGATGGAACCGCGCGGCGTCCTGGCCCAATACTTCCCCGGCGAACAACAACTCAATCTCTGGTCGTCTACCCAAATTCCGCACCTGCTGCGCACGCAGTTGGCGCTGATGTTAGGGATTCCGGAAAACCGCCTGCGCGTGATCGCGCCCGAAGTCGGCGGGGGCTTCGGCAGCAAGTTGAATGTTTACGCCGAGGAAGCTCTTGCCGGCTGGATTTCGATGCGCTTGAACAAGCCGGTGAAATGGATCGAGTCGCGGCGCGAGAACGTCCAGGCTACGATCCACGGGCGCGCCCAGGTCGGCGAAGTCTCGGTCGCGGTCAAAAACGACGGGACATTGCTCGGTTTGAAATATGACGTGACGGCGGACCTCGGCGCCTACCATCAACTGCTCACGCCCGCCATTCCGACGCTGACCGGATTGATGCTCTCGGGCTGTTACAAGATTCCGGCGATTCAGATGACCTGCAAGGGCGTCTTCACGAACAAGATGGCGACCGACGCCTATCGTGGCGCGGGCCGCCCGGAAGCGACCTACTTGGTCGAACGGATGATGGACCTGATCGCGCAAGAGCTGAACATGGACCCGGTCGAGTTGCGCCGCAAAAATTTTCCCAAGCCGGAAGAGTTCCCCTTCGCCACGGCGACGGGGCTGTTTTACGACAGCGGCGATTACGAAATGGCGCTCTCCAAGGCCCTGGAGATCGTCGACTACAAAAAGCTGCGCGAAGAGCAAAAGGCCGCGCGGGCGCAGGGGCGATTGATGGGCGTCGGCGTCTCGACCTACGTCGAGATCTGCGCGATGGGGCCTTCGATCGCGCTGCCGTCGGGCGGGTGGGAGAGCGCGACCGTGCGCGTCGAGCCGACCGGCAAAGTGACCGTGCTGACGGGCATCTCGCCGCACGGCCAGGGCGAAGAGACGTCGTTCGCCCAGATCGTCGCCGACATGCTCGGCGTCTCGATCGACGACGTGTTGGTCGTCCACGGCGACACTTCGATTGTGCAATACGGCATCGGCACCTTCGGCAGCCGCGGCATCGCCGTCGGCGGGGCCGCGTTGGCCTGCGCCACGGAAAAAGTGGTCGCCAAGGCGCGGACGCTCGCCGCGCACCTGCTCGGGACCAACGAGGCCGGTCTGACCTTCGAGCAAGGGAGGTTCGTCGGCGCGCCGGACGACAGGAGCGTCACGATTCAAGAAGTGGCGCTCGCCGCCTACGTCCCGCACAACGTCCCGCCGGATTTCGAGCCGGGGCTGGTCGCGACACACTTCTTCGAGCCGAAGAACTTCACCTTCCCCAACGGAACGCACGTCTGCGTCGTCGAAGTGGACAAAGAGACCGGCGACGTGGAGATTCTGCGCTACGTCGCCGTCGACGATTGCGGCAAGCAGATCAACCCGCTGATCGTTCAGGGGCAGGTCCACGGCGGCATCGCGCAGGGCCTGGCTCAGGCGCTGTTCGAAGAGGTCGTTTACGACGAGAACGGCCAGTTGCTGACCGGCGAGTTGATGGATTACGCGGTTCCGAAGGCTCATCAACTGCCGCGCTACGAACTCGACCACACCGAGACGCCGACTACGGTCAACCCGCTCGGCGCCAAAGGAGTCGGCGAGGCCGGCACGATCGGTTCGACGCCTGCAGTGGCCAACGCGGTGATCGACGCGCTCGCCCCCTTCGGCGTCAAGCACGTCGACCTGCCCCTCCGCCCTGAGAAACTTTGGAGGCTGATGAATAACTGAGACCGCAGAGACCGCAGAGACCGCAGAGACATAAGTCCTATAAGTCCTGTCTGTCCTATAAGTCCTGTCCGTCCTATAAGCC
>Ga0081455_10005149_pt1 | contig 14396 bp, 8 predicted proteins | sample TabmetS3T2R1_FD_70207 | JGI IMG/M metagenome (GOLD analysis project Ga0081455, IMG submission 70207) | Tabebuia heterophylla rhizosphere microbial communities from the University of Puerto Rico - S3T2R1 | ecosystem: Host-associated > Plants > Roots > Rhizosphere ... | reverse complement strand
CTTGCAGCAGGAAAAGCCAATATTCTGTATTTGCTCGAATTTCCCGACGGGGCGCAGGGAGCGGTTCTCCACAAATTCGATCTCGAAAAACGCAAACTGGACAAAGTGATCGAGGGACTCGGCTTCTTCGAGCTTTCAGCCAACGGCGAAAAGATGCTCTATCGCCAGGGACAGAACTGGATGATCGCATCGATGGGCGCAGCCGGCACTCCGGCATTCAAACCGGGCGAAGGAAAGATCAAGACGGAAGAGATGGAAGTCTTCGTCGATCCGCGCGCTGAATGGAATCAGATGTACCGCGAAACGTGGCGGATCGAGCGGGATTTCTTCTATGATCCAGGCTACCACGGTCTCGATCTGCAGGCGACTGCCAGGAAATACGAGCCATATCTCGATTCACTTGCGCATCGTGCCGATCTCAACTACCTCTTCACCGAGATGCTGGGAGAGTTGTCTGTCGGCCATTTATATGTCCGGGGGGGTGATGTGCCGGATCCCAAGCTGGTGCCGGGCGGGTTGCTCGGCGCTGATTACAAGATCGAGAATGGGCGTTATCGTTTCGCCCGAGTCTATAACGGTGAGAACTGGAACCCGCAGCTTCGCGCGCCGCTGACTCAGCCGGGAGTGAACGTGGTTGCGGGCGAATACCTGCTCGCCGTGAATGGACGAAATCTGACAGCGAACGACAATCTCTACAGCTTCTTCGAGAGTACAGCCAACAAACAGGTAATCATCAAAGTAGGCCCAAATCCGGATGGATCAAATTCACGCGATGTGACGGTCGTGCCCGTCTCGAATGAGATCGGGTTGCGGAACCTGTCATGGATCGAAGAGAACCGTCGCAAAGTAGACAAGCTGAGCGATGGGAAACTTGCTTACGTTTATCTACCGGATACGGCGGGAGGCGGCTACCAATTTTTCAATCGGTACTTCTTTTCCCAACTGGACAAACAGGGCGCGGTGATTGATGAGCGATTCAACAGCGGCGGTCAGGCGGCTGATTACGTAATCGACTATTTGAGTAAGCCGCTGATGAGCTACTGGGCAGTGCGCGACGGCGAAGATTGGCGACAGCCTTTCGGCACAATGCCCGGTCCGAAGACGATGTTGATCAACGAGTACTCGGGCTCCGGCGGCGATTACATGCCATATATGTTCAAACGCGTGGGTATCGGAAAACTCATCGGAAAACGCACCTGGGGCGGCCTGGTCGGAATCGGCGATTATCCCAGGTTAATTGACGGTGGCCTGGTAACTGCCCCGAACTTCGCCTTCTATACTCCGGAAGGGAAGTGGGAGATCGAAAACCAGGGCGTGGCTCCCGACCTCGATATCGAGTTCGACCCTGCAGCATGGCGGCAGGGGCGGGACCCGCAGCTCGAGAAAGGGATTGAATTGTTGCTCGAGGAGCTCAAAAAGAATCCGCCGAAACATCCGCAGCGTCCACCTTATCCCGATTACCATAACGGCCGGGCAACGGTCAGAGCAGGGAACTGAACTATGAATAGTGGCTAGATGCAGGATGCTGGTAAGATTCTCTTACCAGCATCCAACATCTATAGCCCTGAAGAAAAACATTTTTCATTTTCAATTTGCAATTTTAGATTGAAGAAAAACCGCTCGATCTATTTTTTCCAATGACAGATCTAAAATTACAAATTGAAAATGAAAAATGTTTTTCATCGATATGTAAAATCTCGTAAAAGTCTTATCTAATCCGCAAATTTCCCGGAATCTACTACTGCTCTTACCTTCAGTTCAACATATACTTCAGTCCACGCAGAACAATAATCACCGCTACACAGCCCGCATCGACAAGGAGGAGCCAATGAAAAAAAATCTATTGTTTGCCACAATATCGTTTCTATGTTTGATGACCTCAGTTGCGATGGGTCAAGAGCCTTATCGCATAACCATCAAGTCGGAAGTGCTTGGTGAAGAGAGAGTGGCGTTGGTGCGCACGCCGAGTGGTTATGAACGCGGCGCTCAGCGTTTCCCGGTGCTCTATCTGACCGACGGCAATGCACACATCGATCACACATGGAGCACGATGGAATTCCTCGCCCGCAACGGGCGAATTCCGCAGTTGATTATTGTCGCGATTACCAATACCGACCGCACTCGCGACCTGACACCGACCAGGGCATCAATCAAGAATCCGAATGGCCAACCTTTCCAATTCCCGACAAGCGGCGGGGCTGACAGATTTCTGAAGTTTATTGAGACCGAACTGATCCCACAGATCGAAAGTAGTTATCGCGTACAGCCCTATCGCATCTTTGCCGGGCATTCTTTCGGCGGTTTGTTTGCCTTGCATGCTTTCCTCTCAAGGCCCGAAATATTCAATGCCTATATCGCCGTCAGCCCTTCGATGGACTGGGATAATCAACTGCTTTCGCGCCGCGCCGAGGAGTTTTTTAAGGATCGCAAGGAACTGAAGCGAACACTCTTTTTCACGCTGGCCAACGAGGGTGGAGAGACGCGCGTCGGGTTTGATCGGTTCAAGGAGATTCTCGCCAGACAGAAACCGAAGAATTTCGAGTGGGACTCAATGTTGATGGAGGATGAAGACCACGGTTCAGTGGTGTTGAGGAGCCACTACTTCGGGTTGCGTAAAATATTCGACGGCTGGCTGATTGCCGCAAATCCCAATGGAAATGAAACCCCGGGCGCGGCTACCGTCGAAGACCATTACCAGAAGCTGTCGGCAAGGTTAGGATTCACAGTTCTGCCGCCTGAGTTCTTAATAAATAACCTGGGTTATCAATTGATGGGGGCGGGGAAAATGGACGAAGCGATCAAAGTTTTCAAATCTAATGTCGAACGCTATCCGAATTCTGCCAATGTTTATGACAGCCTGGCTGAGGCTTACGAAAAAAACGGTAAAATCGAGATCGCCAGGCCTAATTACGAAAAGGCGGTCCAGCTCGGCCAACAGAATAACGACCCAAATCTGCAGGTCTACAAAACCAACTTTGACCGAGTGGTTGATTTGTTAAAGAAGACTGCTGAAAAACAAGAGTAAAAATAGTTTTTGAAGAGGGTTACGAAATAAACGAAAAGAACGAAATAAACGAAAACCCTGATTTTATTCGTTTATTTCGTTCTTTTCATTTATTTCGTAACCCTCTTCTTTTGTGGAGTATTTACCTGAATACGAATTTATCGTATCTTGCGTGGACGGCTATCTGGCCAAAAAACATCATAGCAAAAGGATGACTGAGACGCGAAAAATTCGATGGGGATTGATTGGCTGTGGCGATATCTCGCGCAAACGTGTGGCGCGGGCTTTCCTTGATATCCCGGAATGTGAGTTGCTGGCTGTCAATCGTGCGCGTCCTGAACTGGCGGAAGAGTTCGCCGTTGAGTTCGGCGCCCGGCGATGGTACAGCGACTGGCGCGAGTTGATCGCCGATCGCGAAATTGACGCGGTCTATGTTGCTACTCCTGTTTTTCTGCACGCCGCGCAGACGATCGCCGCAGCCGAAGCCGGCAAACACGTCTTGTGCGAAAAGCCGATGGCGATGAATGTCGCCGAATGCGATCTGATGATCGATGCATGCAAAGCAAACGGCGTAAATCTCTCGATCGCATACTATCGGCATTTCTATCCGGTGATCAGTCGCATCAAACAGCTTATTGCCTCAGGAGAAATAGGGACGACGGTGATCGCGCAGATCAATGCCTTCGAGATGTTCAATCCTTTACCCGGCGAACCGCGCCATTGGTTTGTCAGGAAAGAGCAGGCGGGTGGAGGGCCGATGATGGATTTTGGATGTCATCGCATCGAAGTTTTAATCAATATTCTTGGGGGGATTCTCACCACGCAGAGCGACCTGGGAAAAATCCTCTTCGATCGGGAAGTGGAAGACCTGGCGATCGCCTGTTTTGAGTTTGGCAATAAAACACGCGGAATACTTACTGTCACTCATGCCGCTTACGAATCTCAGGACACGCTCGATATTTTTGGCAGCCTCGGTTCGCTTCACGTTCCTGTTCTCAATCGCGGTGAACTGAGATTAAAGACGAAAATCGGGGAGAGATACGAATGGCATCCGCCGCATGCCAATATCCACCAGCCGTTGATCGAAGATTTCACCCGCGCCGTCATCGATAATCGTCAACCACGTGTGACCGGGGAGATGGGAAGGGAAGTCGCGCGCATCGAAGAAGATATTTATGCATCCAATTCTAAATGAATTCGAACTCCGCGTGGCAGGGTCGCTGATCGAAAAGCAAATTGCCACGCCCGCATATTATCCGATGACGCTCAATGCGTTGACTAATGCCTGCAATCAGAAAAATCATCGCGACCCGGTCGTCTCTTACGATGAAGCGACGGTCGAACGCGCGATCGACGGCCTGCGGGCTAAAAATTTGGCCTATGTTTTTCACGGTTCCGAAGCTCGTGTTCCGAAATATGCGCAGCAGTTTTCTAAATATTTCGAGCTCAATCCGAGTGAAGTCGCCGTAATCTGTGTGCTCATCCTGCGCGGCCCACAGACACCGGGTGAATTGCGCTCACGGACCGCTCATCTTCAGCAGTTCGAACAGCTGAGCGAAATCGAGAACACACTCCAAAGCCTCATCTCGCGTGATCAGCCCCTGATCGTCAAATTGGCTCGGCAGCCCGGGGCGCGCGAATCGCGGTATGCACATTTGATTGGTGGTGAGATCGATGTTGAAGAGCATGCAGAGGTTACTTCTAATCAGAGACAACCTGAGAGAGACCGAATAGGAAAACTCGAAGAGGAATTGAGCCTCATGCGTCATGAACTCGAACAGTTAAAAGGGCAATTCCAGGAATTCAAAAAACAATTTGAATAGCCCACCTGCCCACCTGGTTGACTCAAGCCCCGCCCAGCCTATTGACGCGAGATTAATTCCGGTGTTACATGCCGTTATATTAGCTTTGTGGTTATGCCTCTTCGGAGGAACCGGATACTCTCAATCAATTAACATATACTAATCAGGGAAATAAAGACGTAATCCCCGAACATCTCCCCCAACAGTATTGATCCCAGCACATTTGGGAATTATAGTTTGGAGGTCGTATGACGTTACGGGTGTTCTTATTGATAATATGCTGTTGCTCTATCTACTCGCCAGTTGCTGCTCAAGGGCGGGAATACCTGGATACGTCTCTCCTCTCGCTCCCGACAAACGGTTCCAAGATACGCACCGCCAAACCGCTCGCGCCATTTACCGCATACCGGGTGAGGATCACTTCATCGTATAACCTCAAGCCTGTCTATTTTGAGAGCGGGAAAAATTTCCAATCGGATATTGTGATCGATGGGAAATCTTATCCGGCGATTTCCTACAACCAGGAATCCGATGGGTATATCAGCAGTGTCGAATTCCTCTATCGTGGAGCCGGCCGACCAATTCACATCGGTTTCGGGAATAATCATGCAGAGGAGGTCCAAAGCGCTCAGGTCGAAATCTACATCGAAGGATACTTAAAACAACTCTGGCGCGAGGAGTTTTTTGGCATCTGGAAATCTTATGCTAACTGGATTCTCGCTATGGCCCTCGTTCTCCCGCCGACAACAATCTCTCTTATCTATTTCTTGAAACGAAGAAAGCGAATGAAAGATGTGGAGTTGCGAGAGGAAAAGGAAGAGCAGGCGATGATTATCAATTCGCAAAACAAGCGGCTCGAACTGATGCGGGAAATCGACCGGAGAGCGCAGAAAAAGGTGCAGGAGATAATGGCTAGGAACCACGACGAACTGCAGAAAAAAGTTATGTACTGGCGAACCAGGGCCTTTACCGAATCGTATTTCCTCAATCCCGAATTGCGGCAGAATTTCGCGCTCGCCAATCGTGAACGGATAATCAATTCCCTGGAAGAGAAGTGGTCACAGGAAATCCTCGAGATTTCGCAAGACCTGCCCCTTGCTTTGGCGTTGAGAGAGCAGGAGCCCGGTGTGCTCCATTGGATTCATGCCCGGCAGGAAGTCGTCATCCTCGCGCACCGGTCGACCTGGTCGGTTCATCCGGTGGTTGAAGGATATCTCGATGAGCCTGCCCCTGCGGACAACCTTCAGATCGGCGATGCCAATAACAAACTGCACAAAGGCCCGGCGAATTTGCCTGATGTCGACGAATCGTTCTTATCAAAATAAGCGGTTACTTCTATGCGAGACCCTTTCGGAAGGGTGACGGGTTTTTTAAAGTAATAGGTTGGTTGCCAGTCAAAGCGATAGTTTTTTGTGATGATCAATACCTCAATTGTTCCGTCAGGTCGATTTACTGTTACTTCCAGAGATGAAATGCGAGGAAAGAGGAGTGGGCGAATCGCGACCGCAGTGGTGGAAACATTGACCGGGTAAGAAACTCTGATCGACTGGCGATCGCCGTTTACCGGAGTCATCGCCTCCGGCGCATTGATCGTAACTTGACCAATACTCTCGCTGATTTTTTCTTTGCTGAAATAGAGACCGATGCGGCTCCGGTCAGTCGTCGCATCTCCCGTATTTCGATAGCTGATCCGAACAGCAATGCGCGAACCTGACTGCAAGAGTTGCGCGAAACCGTTCGGGAGCCGGACAGCTGCCTGGCCTGGAACCCAATTGCTCAAGAATTCGAGACCTGCTCGCTCAGCGCTGCAGCTCTCGTTGTCTTTCTTTCGTTTTCCCCGTTCAATGAAAAGAGAAGCACTGAAGACTACCGCCCCATTACCGGGGCGGAATTCGACTGCGTTGATCCAACGGTCGTCACTCAATCCCGTGGGCAGCAAAAAGCAGCGTATTAGTTCCTGTTCGCCGGAGTCGATTTTGATTTCCTGCTCCGGCTCTAAAACCAGATCGGGCGGTCCCATCGTCCAGGCGTCGCCTTTGATCAATTGTTCGATCTCGTCTTTGGGGTAATCCTTTTCCTCGCCTCTCGGTGCTCCGCCTTCAACCCACGAGACAATCAGGTCCACTTCACGCTGCGGTAGTATGTAATCACGATGGAATCTACCGAAGCCTTTCACTGCCTGATAAGGCATCATTCTTTTTTCCAGTACTTCTTCCTTGATCGCCTTTGCCCAGGGGCGAGCTTCGTCGTAGGTCGTCAGCGAAATATCCGCTTTTATTTTGCCCGGACTATGACAGCCCAAACAGTTGCGCTGGAAAATGCGGATGACTTCTTTATTAAACATCACTTTGGTCGTGATCGGCTCGTGAGCCCTGCCCGGGGAGGGCAAGATGAGAGTAATGCTCAGGAGCATAAAGATGGCGCAGATGGAACAGTAAAGCTGAAACTTCAGGGCTGGTCGAATCGGCATCTCAGACTCCCGATACCCAAAAATAGGGAATCATCGAAATCAACAGACCAAGGATGGCCAGAAATATAATTATTTTTACTATCACATCTACGAATCTTTTACGAGGCATATTATTTTACCTTCCGGGCGTTGATTTTCTGCTGTCCGAACTCGGCTTGGATACCGCTCACTTCATTCTGATCACCCCTGATAAAAGTGACCTGTGCCCCTTCGATGTCTTTGAAAAAGAACCTGGTCTCAGATTCCGGGAGAGCTTCCAGGGCAGGCTGTCCGGGGATGATGAAGAGTAGTTTATTGCCTTCCCGTCTGATCGTAAATTTCGGACCGGCGCCGGCCGTGTATTCACCCGTATAAGCGTCATATATTCCGGGATCTACTTTCGCGATCACCCGCTCTTTCGGTTTTTCTCGCGTGTAATCTATAAAGCCGACGAGCATTTCGTCGTAAGTCGGCTCGCCGAAACGGACGGTCCTGGTAGGGTCCGGGTTCAATTTATTCTTCGCTGAGTTGTCGAAATGGCCGGTGACCATCAGTCGCGATCCCCGCGGAACGGTGATCGGTTGTTTGAGTTTATACAGTGTTTGCCAGTTGAAGCTATAAGGCGTCACGCTGATCAGCGTCTCACGTTTGCCGTCGGGATAGATCACTTCGTACTTCATATCTTTTCCCCGCACGTGCATGTGCGGCATGTAATTGATCAATTGGACATCGCGACGGAGGGTATGACAGGCAGTTGCCTCGTGATTATCAGCGCCGGCGGGAATGGCGAAGAGGTCATTGAAGATCAACAGTGTTTCGACCATCCGCTCGACCGGGACTTTGGCGAAGATAAGCGCGATACTGGTCCGGTCTTTTTCCGGTTTTCCCGTGGTCTTCGCATAGTGCATCTGGAAGATGAGATTGGAACCCGCCGGGATGCGTTTCGCCGTCCCTTTCGGGTAAATATCGGCGTTTCTGCCGGGCGCGTAGGCGGCGAGGATCGCTGCCCCTGCACCTCCTCCGCTGTTCCTTTTAGCCGCACAGGCGTCATCGATCACCGGAGCATCGGATTTGGTGCGATTGACCGTCCCATCGAGATACATATTACTGGAATCGTTCATCTGAAAGACCGAAATCGGGTTCTTTCCATCCTGACCGCTCTTCTTCGCCAGGTCTTGCGCCATCGTGAACAATGATGGAGTTTCAATAAAGACAACCGCGTGATGGACCACACGCTTGTTGCCCGGCCGAAACTCGGCAGCCTCGACCCATTTGTCCTCGGTGAAATTGGTCGGCACGCGGATATAGATGTAGTCATCTGAACTGCTCGCCGGTATTTCGAACACCTCCGGCATAGCGAGCACCGTGTCGGGTTGCCCAATCTCCCACGTCGAACTGAAGTTGGGCACCGGCGGCATTTCACTCGGGTTGCCTTCTTTCGCGCCGCCATCCACCCATCCGGCGATGGTCTCAATCTCCGGCTGCGTCAATCGCAACTCATTGGAGAAATTCCCGTGTTTTGGGTCGGCGTGCCATGGAGGCATCTCGCGACTGACGACTTTCTCGCGAATAGCTTTTGCCCAGGGCCGTACGTCCTTGTAGCTCAAGACGGAAAAGGGAGCGATATCATCAGGTCGATGGCATTGGGCACAGTTTTTGAAAAAAATCGGCGCCACATCTTTTGTGAAGGTGATGGTGTTATCGCGGCCGTGGATGGTGGGGATCGCGACAAAGTAGGAAATTGTCGCCAGTATAACGAGAGAGGCGATCACCGGGAACTTTCTCATATAGATCATCTCCAGCTGAGTATTTCTAACCCGACGCCTATTTGTTCAATGCCGTCGCAGGTTTCAGACTCTTGTTGTCCACCGTATAATCTATCCAGCCAATTAGCATCTCATCATAAGTTGGTTCGCCCCAGCGGACGGATTTGGTTGGATCAGGGTTGAATTTATTCTTCGTTGAATTATCGAAATAACCTGTTACCACTATCTTTGTCCCTTTGGGAATTGGAATCGGTTTCTTTGCATAGTAGACCGTTTGCCACGAGAAACTGTATTCCGGCACGTTAAGCAAAACCTCGCTCCGGCCATCGGGATAGTATGCTTTATATTCCATCGCAATACCGCGCAAATGCATGTGCGGCATTAGCGTGACTATGCGAAGATCTTCTTTCGCTGTCCAGCAGGCGGTTGTGCGGTGGCGTTCGACGCCGGGTGGAATCAGGAAATAGCCGTTGGCGATCCCCTTGGTCAGCAATTCTTTTTGTGGAGGAGTCCTGGCGAAGATCAGTCCGATGCTTGAACGATCTTTCTGAATAGAACCGGGGACCTTCGAATAATGCATTTGCAAGATTATTCGCGAACCGGCGGGAATCTTCTTGACCATCCCGGGTTCCCAGATCGCCTGATTCATTCCCGGAGCGTAGCCGGCAAGCAACGTGAAGTCTTCATCGCGCCCGCGCCCATCGGGTCGTTCTCCGGTGCCGCCATTAGGTAATGAACAGCCGTCGTCATGAATGGGGGCATCCATTTTAGTGCGGGTCAGGAAACCCTCGCGATATCTGATCGATTCTTTCTCGGCCTGCTGCCGCATCTTTTCGATCTCTTCTTTAGTCAATTTCGGACGCGGCTGGCCATCCTTCGGCGGCGGTTGAATTAAGGCAATAATGTGATGAACGATTTTCCGATTGCCGGGACGCGCTTCGGACATCTGCACGTATTTATCTTCAGTGAATTTTGTATCGATCTCGAAGTACTGATACTCATCAGGCCCGCTGGCTTCAAGTATAAACTCTTCGGGCATCGTCATGACCAGATCGGGCTTTCCGATAGTCCAGCCATCGATAAAGTTCGGCGCAGATGGGAGGGCCTTCGGATCACCTTCTTTTGCGCCCTGATCCACCCAGGCTTTAATAGTTTCGATTTCTTCGGGAGACAATCTGCGGTCATTCGACCATTCGCCAGTATGCGGATCGGCATGCCATGGGGGCATTTCCCGGTTCAGAACCTTTTCCCGGATCGATTTCGCCCAGGGGCGCGCGTCTTTGTATGTCAGAGCTGAGAATGGCGCACTTTCGCCCGGGCGATGACACTCCGCGCAATTCTTGAAGAAGATCGGCGCCACGTCTTTGTTGAATGTCACATCTCCGGCACTCGACCCGGCTCCACTCTTCAGCATGAAAGGAGCAAGTCCAACGACACAGGCGAAAACAGCGGCCAAGGTAATTATTCTCGTCATGGCTGATCTCCTCAGCAAACAGTTTTCAGTTTTCAGTTTTCAGTTTTCAGTTTTCAGTTTTCAGTTTTCAGTTTTTAGTTTTCAGTTTTTAGTTTTAGTTTTAGTTTTAGTTTTGGGAGTTAATCCAACTGAAAACTGAAAACTGAAAACTGAAAACTGAAAACTGTTCTTACTTTCCTACGCCGGCCATCTCATCCTTAACTTTCTTTGCGCGAATATTGCGCGACCCCTCCAATACTGCTTCGACGACCTCTCCCTTCTCATTCTTGATAAAACTCAAATCGGTGTCGCTATTCTTCAAGAAGAAAACCGACTCTGATTGCGGAAGGAATTCCATCTTCGCCTGTAGTGGAATGAGCAATTCCAGACTGTTGCCGTTCCTGGCGATCGTCGCAAAGACATTCGGCCGCACTTCATATTTTCCGGTATAGCTTTCGAGTACCTGCGGATCGATCTGTGCGATTGGAGGCATCTCCGTGACAAAATCCATGAAACCGAGCATCATCTCATCATAAGTCGGCTCGCCATATCTGACATCTTTTGTCGGGTCAGGATTGAATTTGTTCTTGGGGGAGTTATCGAAGTAGGCAGTGACCATAATTTTACTTCCTTTGGGCAAGACTTTCGGTTGCTTGAGAATGTAATTGGTCTGCCAGGCGAAGTCATATGCCGGCACATTGATCAGAATTTCGGATTTACCATCGGGATAGATGGCCTTGTATTCCATGGACTTGCCGCGCAGATGCATATGCGGCATGAGGCCGTAGACCGTCACGTCGCGGCGGAGCGTGCGACAGGCCGTCACTCGATGATTCTCTGCGCCCGCCGGAATCTTGAAGAATAGATTGCCGATCGAGTTGGTAACGATGACTTTGTTCGAAGGTTCTTTGGCAAATACCAGGCCGACCATTGATCGATCTTTCTCAACTGTATTACCGCCGAGCGTCTGGTTTGAGTAGTGAACCTGGAAGCGGATTGTTGCACCTGCCGGGACCTTCCTGACAACCCCCCGCGGGAAGAGATCAGCGTTGCGCCCGGGAGCATAACCCGTGAGAATACTTTCGCCCCCACCGCCACCACGCCGGTTATCCTCGCTACAAGCCTCGTCCGTCACCGGCTGGTCGGGTTTGAGGCGGAGCAGGTAACCGTCACGATAGAACGGGGAATTTTTCAAAGCCATTTCCATTTGCTTGTAACGCTGTTCGGTCGACATCTTCGCCATATTGGGCGAGCCGGGAGGGATAATGAAAGCGAGGATGTGATGGACAATTTTGCGATTACCAGGGCGCGCCTCGACCTCGGCGATGTATTTATCCTCAGTGAAATTGGTCGCGACATCGAAATACTGGTACTCATCAACTCCTGGTTTGTAGGAGTATTCTTCGGGGATCTGAATAATCATATCCGGCTTCCCGATATTCCATCCGTCAGCGAATGTTGGAGCGACCGGCATAAACCTCGGATCGCCTTCCTTCGCACCCTGATCGACCCATGCGACGATCGTGTTGATCTCTCGCTGTGTAAGCACGCGCTTGTTTTTGAATTCTCCGTAGTGCGGATCGGCATGCCAGGGTGGCATTTCGCGTTTGGCCACTTTTTCGCGAATCGATTTCGCCCACGGCCGAACATCTTTATAGGTCAGGGCAGAAAACGGCGCGCCTTCGCCGGGACGGTGACACTCGGCGCAGCTCTTGAATAAGATCGGCGCGACCTCTTTGGTAAAGGTAATATTTCCCGGTGAGCTGCCGGATTTCGCATCGTTGGCACTGCCGGTAGCGATAATTATCAGTCCAGCAGCCAGAGAGAATGTGAGCGCAATTGAGAGGGATAAATATCTTTTATTGGACATATCGAGCATCGAGAGTTCTCCTTCTCTAAGCTTAATTCAGTTAATAATCGGCAGGTATGGCCCCATACACTCCTAATCTAAATAGAAAGGAGCCCTCTGTCAAGAATTTTTATTTCCGCTTTTCCCATACTTATCAATAACTTCCAGGTCTGACCAATCTGTTTTTCGGTAATTATTTGACCAGTCGGACAATAGAGGTTATTGGGCTGAATGAACGCTCAATCAGTTCATAAATGATTACGTAGATGAGCAGAGTAAGGATGCAGAAATTTGCTCATCGCGAAGGGCGACTGCAGGATGAAAGATTAGTTATTGGGATTCCGCGATGGTGACGACCCGACACGAAACGCGGCTATGTTCGAGCAGCGCGCTCCAGTGCTATAGCTTTAAAGAAAATTCATTTTTCATTTTCAATTTGTAATTTTCAATTTGTCATTGAAGAAAACCCGACCGATCTAATTTCCTCCAATGACAAATCTAAAATTACAAATTGAAAATGAAAAATGTTTTTCTTAAAGGCTTTAGCTTGAAACATCGGTCCAATTTTGATCCTCGGATATTACCGAGTAGATTCTCAAAGGCGGAAAGTCGAGGAGTTCTGTTTACATTTTTTGTTTGTCTCGTGTCCCGTTTCATTAACGCAGTGTATGTTCGATTGCTAATTTACGAATCTGGTCGTCGAGCTGTTGTTGAAGATTGTTTTTCTCCGCAACGAGCTTCTTCTCCTCCTCCCGCAATCGTTCGAGCTGGTCTTCGCCCTGGGAGATCCGGCCGACGTATCTTTGGGTCAACTGCTTTTCTTCATCGCTCTTACCGAGCGCGCGCAGATTCTCGCGCATCCGCTCCTGATCTTTGGCGATCGCGTCGATCTCAGCCTTTCTTTGGGAAAGCGCGGCGGCGAGCGACTGAATCTTTGCCTTGACATCGACGATTGCTTCCATTGCCTGCTTCATCTGCACGGTGAGGTAGTTCGATTTGACAAAGACCTCAATGTTCTCCGTCGTGATATTTGACAGCCTGGTAATGTTCGCCTCCGGCAATTCTTCGTTAACTGAAAAGTTAATTGTCGATTTCGCGGGCACCGTGACCCTGAAGCGGTAGAGGCCCTCAGCCGTTTCGACCGGCTTGATAGTCTTGACCAGCGTCCATTTCTCCTCTTTGTCAAACGGATGTTCGAGGTAGACTGTTTTCTCCCGATCCGTCAGATTGTTGAGTGAGTAAGTAGTCTCCCTGACCTCTTTATAATGAAGGCGAAACTCGCCATTGATTATTTCGGCGAGGAAAACTTTTCCTTCCTTCTCGTCTCCTTTCACGCTGACCCGACAACCCAGGTCGACGGCGTAGGTGATAAATCGCTTCTCGCCGGGTTTAAATCGTCCGGTGAGCGCCTCACCGGCATAGGTGTCGTTCTCGATAATCGTCATTGGCCCGCTTTCGAGGGTCAATCCGGTGGTGTTCTGCAGATAGAGCGCGCTCATCGGGTTCTGTTCACGGACATCCTTGTTATAGAGCGAGACCGGCTCGCCTTCGACCATGCTCTGAAGAATGGGAATAAGGGCAGAACTGTTGCGTTTGATCGTCACCGGGTGCGCGATCCGGTACTCGAACAACTCGCCGATCTCCTGGGTCTCAACCTCGGCATTTATTCCGGAATCCCCATCCACCATGCGTCTCATCCGGAGTGATGGATTAACGGTAACAGTTTCTGAGATATTGCCGACATCGAGTGTGATTTCTTCCAGTTCGACGCTATCGGAGGGCAGAGATAAGTTATCAATCAGATAGATTTTGAATCCAGGGCTTGTTACCTCCAATTTGTATTTGCCCGCCGCGATTTTATTAAACCGGTACTTTCCCCTGGAATTAGTGGTCGACGTGTATTGTGCCCCACTGCCTGATCGGGTCAATTTAACCGTGGCATTTGAAATCGCTCTACCATTAGCATCCCCGACTATCCCCTCCAAACTCCCACCGATTCCAGATGGCATTGCACCCGTAGAAGGCAGCGGCACGTGTGGATTAACGGAAATATCCTCGGGCATTCCGACAACC
>Ga0081455_10005148_pt1 | contig 14402 bp, 15 predicted proteins | sample TabmetS3T2R1_FD_70207 | JGI IMG/M metagenome (GOLD analysis project Ga0081455, IMG submission 70207) | Tabebuia heterophylla rhizosphere microbial communities from the University of Puerto Rico - S3T2R1 | ecosystem: Host-associated > Plants > Roots > Rhizosphere ... | reverse complement strand
GCGCCGACGAGAGCGCCCAGCAGCATGTCGCCGGAGGCGCCCGACGAGCAGTCGAGCCAGCCGATCATGCGTCAGAGCCTGGCCTGGCGGGCACGCCGGCTCGTCTCGCCACCCGGGCGGCGAATACACCGGCGCCGTAGCCGTTGTCGATGTTGACCACCGTGACGCCGGCGGCGCACGAGTTGAGCATGGCGAGCAGCGCGGCCAGGCCGCCGAACGAGGCGCCGTAGCCGACGCTGGTCGGCACGGCAACCAATGGCACTCCGGTGAGGCCGCCGACCACACTCGGCAGGGCGCCTTCCATACCGGCAACGACAATCAGGCAGTCGGCGTCGTCGAGTTGGTCCTTGACCGCGAGCAGGCGATGTACGCCGGCGACGCCGACGTCGGCGAGTTCGACCGCGTGGGACCCGTACACCTGGATCGTCACGGCCGCCTCGCGGGCCACCCGCGCGTCGGAGGTGCCGGCCGACACGATGCAGACCCGCCCTCGCGGTTCGGGGAGTGGGCCGAGCCAAGCGGCGTGGGCGACGTCGTCGATGGTCGCCGCCGGGAGATCCGCGCCGATCGCGGCCGTCGCGTCGTCACTGAGCCGGGTGGCGAGCACGGCCCGGTCCGGATGCGAGGCGTGCAGCCGACCGAGCAGCTCCACGATCTGGGCCGGCGTTTTACCGGAGCCGTAGACGACTTCGGGGTCGCCAGTACGGCTCGCGCGGTCGGTGTCGAGCCGGGCGAAGCCGAGGTCCTCGTATCCAGGACCCACAACGCGGGTCATATCGGTGAATCTAGCTGACCGGCAATCCGCCGAGATCGTCCGTCCAGGGCCTGTCTCAGCGCTGGGCGACCGCCATCCGGAGGCCGAGCCCGATTAGGACGGTGCCGCTGGCCGCCTCGAGCCGCCGCCGGACCGTGCGCCGCCGGAACCATGCACCCGCTCGTCCGATCGCCAGCGCGAAACCGCCGTAGAGGCAAATCTCGATGGCGACCTGGAGCAGGGCGAGCCCCGCCGTGGTCTGCAACAACGGCCGGTTCGCCGGGACGAACTGGGGGTAGAAGGCGAACATGAAGACCGCCGCCTTGGGATTGGCCAACTGCACTACGGCGCCCTCGCCGAAGGCGAACCAGCCGCCACGTCGCAGCCGCGGTCCGGCGGGAGTCTCGGTCGCCTCCCCACGATCGGCCAACGCCGCGCGCCAGGCCCGGATGCCGAGCGCGAGCAGCACGACTGCGCCGACGACGCGAAGCACGAGATAGGCCGTCTCGGACGCGGCGACCAGAGCGGCGAGGCCGGCTCCGGCGAGCAACGCCCAGACGTACAGACCCGCCTCAAGACCGAGGATTGTGTGGAGTGCGCCGCGAGCGCCGCCCTGCAGTGCGGCCCGGCGTGTGATGAGCGCCAGCGCCGGCCCGGGCGACGCCGAGATCAGGACGACGGCGAGCAGGAACGCCGGAAGCGAGGCGACGATGTCCACCGGCCCACCCTGACATGCGCCGGTCCGCCGAGGCTCGCGGTTTTGCGCGCTGGTTGCTGGTCCGAGGCGCGTCCCACCGTCCGGGAGGGCGCAAAACCGTCTGACCTAGCCTGGGGGACATGCCCGGTGTGCCGCCCGCTCGATACGCGTACCTCGGTCCCGAGGGGACCTTCACCGAGGCCGCACTGCGTACGGTGCCGGCCGCCAGCCGGGCCGATCTGCAGCCGCAGCCGACCGTCGTCGCCGCCCTCGACGCGGTCCGCACCGGAGCGGCCGACGGCGCCGTGGTCCCGATCGAGAACTCCGTCGAGGGCTCAGTCACCGTCACGCTCGACGAGTTGGCGGCCGGTGATCCGCTGCTGATCACGCGGGAGATGGCGATGCCGGTACGGTTCGCGCTGCTGGCCCGGCCGGGTCGGGATCCGTTCGCCGTACGCACGATCGCGACCCATCCACATGCGGCCGCCCAGTGCCGCCGCTGGCTGGAGGCGCACCATCCGAACGCGGAGGTCGTCCCGGTGGCGTCGACCGCGCAGGCGGCTGCCATCGTCGCCGCGCCCGACTCGGTCTACGACGCCGCCATCGCGGCACCGATCGCCGCCGAGCACTATCGGCTGGCTGTGATGGAGCACGAGATCGGCGACAATCCGGACGCGGAGACCCGATTCGTGCTGGTGTCGCGGCCTGGCCCGGTGCCGCCGCGCACCGGATCGGACAAGACGTCGCTCGTGGCGTTCATCCGCGACGACCACCCAGGCGCGCTGATGGAGGTGCTCGACGAGTTCGCGCTGCGTGGCGTGAACCTGACTCGCATCGAGTCGCGACCCACCGGCGCGGCGCTCGGGCGCTACTGCTTCTCGGTCGACTGCGAGGGGCACCTCGACGATGCCCGGGTCGGCGAGGCGTTGATGGGACTGCGTCGGATCTGCGCCGATGTCCGGTTCCTCGGCTCGTACGCGCGGCTCGACGGCGCGACCCCGCCGGTACGCGACGGCACCTCCGACAAGGACTTCGACGACGCCCACGCCTGGCTCGACCGGCTCCGCAACCCCCGCTGACCCTTGGCCTGCTCGACGGCGCGTGCGGTCTCCCATGACCTCATGGGAAACCGCACGCACCACGGGTTGCAACCCATGAGGCGTGACGTTTCCCATGAGCTCATGGGAAACCGAGTGACGCGCTGACCCGCCACTCTCAGCGAGTCCACAGCCAAACCGCAGTCGCCCCTCAGCTCCCACGGCGACGCTGTCGGCCATGACCGCGCCGGCGCAACCCGAGGCCAGGCTGTTGGTCGTCGACGACGACGCCAACATCGTGGAGCTGCTGTCCGCCAGCCTCCGCTACGCGGGATTCGAGGTCACCGGCGCCCGCGACGGCCAGGCGGCTCTTGCGGCGGCCCGGACGTTCCGCCCCGACGGCGTACTCCTCGACGTGATGATGCCCGGGCTCGACGGCTTCGAAGTCGTACGCCGGATGCGCAGCGAAGGCATGCCGGCGCCGGTGCTGTTCCTCACCGCTCGCGACGAGACCGAGGACAAGGTGCACGGCCTGACGCTCGGTGGCGACGATTACGTCACCAAGCCGTTCAGCCTCGACGAGGTGATCGCGCGGGTCCGGGCGTTGCTGCGTCGGGCCGGCCGCGACTCGATGGCGTCGGATGCCCGTGCCCGCCTGACCTTCGCCGATATCGACTTCGACGAGGACGGCCACGAGGTGCGCAAGGCCGGTGCGCCGGTCGAGCTGACGCCGACCGAGTTCAAGCTGCTGCGCTACTTCCTGCACAACCCCGGCCGCGTGCTCAGCAAGAGCCAGATCCTCGACCACGTGTGGAACTACGACTTCGGCGGCGACACCAACGTGGTCGAGACCTACGTGTCGTACCTGCGGCGCAAGGTCGACACGACCGAGCCCCGGCTGATCCACACGCTGCGTGGCGTCGGCTACGTCCTCCGACTGCCTCGGCCATGAGTCAGGACGCCGCCGCGTCCGGCCGGCTGGCGCGGATCCCGCTTCGCGTCACGCTCGTGGTCGCGCTGGTGCTGCTGATGACCGGGACCCTGGTGGCGACCGGATACGCCGCGTCGTCGGCCCTTCGGGGCTACCTGCTCGGCCAGCTCGACGACGACGTCCGCCAGTCCGGTCGGATGTTCGCCACCGTGCCGCTGCCGTCGCCGCTCTCCATATCGGGCGACGCGCAGCTGCAGCTCACGACGGTCGACGAGTTCTACCTGCAGGTGACCGACGCCCAAGGCAACAAGCTGGCGACGGACCCCGTCAGCGGCGAGCCCGAGCCTGACCTGTCGCCACCCGACATCGTCGCGATGGCCGGCAACGATAATCCGACGACGGTGGACGCGATCAAGGGCGGCTCACGGTGGCGGACCGTCGTCGCGACGACGAACGATGGACGCCTGGCGGTCATCGCGTACTCCCTCGACGAGGTCGACGCCACCGTCGCCCGGCTGCAGTGGATCAACTTCGTCGTCGGGGCGATCGCCTTGATCATTCTGGGCCTGCTCGGCTACTCGGTCGTACGATCCAGCCTGCGGCCGCTCGACACGATCGAGGAGACCGCGGCCGCGATCGCGTCGGGCAAGCTCGATCGGCGGGTGCCGTACGAGAGCTCGCGCACCGAGGTCGGTCGGCTCGGCCGGGCACTGAACGGCATGCTGGCGCAGATCGAGTCGGCGTTTCGGGCCCAACGCGCGTCGGAGGCGGCGGCCCGTGCATCGGAGGACCGGATGCGCCAGTTCGTCGCCGACGCGGGTCACGAGCTGCGTACGCCGTTGACGTCGATCCGGGGCTATGCGGAGCTGGTACGACAGGGCGCCGTCGAGCCGGTCGGCGGCCAGGGCATGGTGATCCGCCGGATCGAGGACACCGCCGCCGACATGGGCGTGCTGGTCGACGACCTGCTGCTGCTCGCCCGACTCGACCAGCACCGGCCACTCGAACGTCGACCGGTCGACCTGCTGTCGCTCGCGACCGACGTCGTTCGCGACGCCCGAGTGCGCGATCCGGAGCGGCCGATCGAGCTCGACGCCGCCGGCGGTCCGGTGCCGCCGGTCGCGATCGGTGACGAGAGCCGGCTGCGTCAGGTGGTCGCCAATCTGGTCGGCAATGCCCTGACCCACACGCCGACCGGCGCCGAGGTCGCGATCCGGGTCGGTTCCTGCGTGTCCGATCGGGCCGGGAGCGCTCCGAGCGCCTGGCTGGAGGTGCGCGACACCGGTCCCGGTCTCTCGCCGCACCAGGTCGATCGGGTCTTCGAACGGTTCTATCGCGGTGACCAGTCCCGGTCGCGAGACCTCGGCGGCATCGGACTCGGCCTGTCGATCGTGGCGTCGATCGTCGAGGCCCATGGCGGTTCGGTCTCGGTCCGGAGCGAACCCGGCGCAGGCGCCTGCTTCCGAGTCGAGCTGCCCGCCGCCGAACCACACCCAGGAAGCTCCCAGGCTGCTCTCATGTCGCCGTAGTCCTCCCTCGCGATGCTCGACGCATGCGAATCAAACTCCTGCTGATCTCGACCGCCCTCGGCCTGACCCTCATGAGCCTGACCGCCTGCGGCTCCGACTCCGACGACGGCGGCGGGGTCGCGAGCCTGAGTGAGGACAGCGGCTCCGACTCCGACGCAGACTCCGGCGACTCCGAGGAAGAAGCCCTCCAGTGGGCTCGCTGCATGCGGGACGAGGGCGTCGACATCCCCGATCCCGAGACTGACGCGGACGGCAGCGTTCGCATGGGCCGGGTTGAGGTCGGACCCGGCGGCGACATCGACCCCGAGGCCTTCCAGGCCGCGATCGACAAGTGCGGCGAGCCACCGGGCCGGGAGATGAGCGAGCAGGACCAGTCGAAGATGCAGGACGCCGCGCTGGAGTTCGCCAAGTGCATGCGGGACAAGGGGTACGACTTCCCGGACCCGACTTTCGACGAGCACGGCGGCATGATGTTCCAGCGTCAGGAGGGCGGCGGCGAGCTCGATCCGAATGACCCGCAGGTCCAAAAGGACATGAACGAGTGCCAGGAAGCCTTCGAGGGCCTCGGACCGGAGGGCGACTCCTGATGCGAAAGGCACTGACCTGGATCGGCGTCCCGGTTCTCGTGATCGCTGCCAGCGCGGCCGGCACTGGATGGGCGTTGACCCGTGACGGTGGCGACGCGGCAGAGGCCAGCGACATGGTCGGCGCCACGGGCACGATCAGCCGAGGCACGGTCGTTCAGACCGAGACCTACGACGGCGCGATCGGCTACGCCGAGGCACGCCCGGTGATCAACCAGCGCATGGGCACCCTGACCCGGGTTCCGGAGACCGGCGCGGTGATGCGGCGTGGTCAGGCGCTCTACCGGGTCGACGATCAGCCGGTCGTCCTGCTCATCGGTGAGCTGCCGCTCTATCGCACCCTGTCCGAGGGCGTCGAGGGCAAGGACGTACGCCAGCTCGAGCGCAATCTGAAGGCCCTCGGCTATGCCGACGCGATTACGGTGGACGACGAGTTCACCGCGGGCACCGGCGACGCGGTCGGGGAGTTTCGCGAGGACCACGGACTCACCGACGGCGAGTCGATCGCGGCCGGCGACGTGGTGTTTCAGCCGTCCCCAGTACGGGTGTCCGGTGCCGCCGTCGACGTCGGAAGCCCCGTACAGCCCGGGTCGTCGCCGGTCGAGGTGACGTCGACCGACAAGCAGGTCACGGCGTCGTTGGACTCGGTCGACGACACGACTGAAGGTGCGACCGTCACCGTCGAGCTGCCGGACGGCACGCGTACGAAGGGCACGGTCGAGTCGATCGAGGAGTCGTCGTCACCGTCCAGCGACACCGGCGAGCCGACCGTCACGGCCGAGATCTCGCTGGCCGATCAGAAGGCGGCCGCCGAGTGGGAGACCGGCGACGTCGACGTGGACATCGAGGTGGCACGCGCCAAGGACGTCCTGATCGCGCCGGTGACCGCCTTGGTGGCGCTGGCCGAAGGCGGTTATGCCGTACGCGTTGTCGACGACTCTGCGGACGAGGGGTATCGCCTGGTCGCCGTGCAGCCGGGACTGTTCACCGACGAGCGAGTCGAGGTCTCCGGCGACGGACTGAAGGCCGGCATGACGGTGGAGGTCCCCGGTGAGTGAGATCGTCCTTGAGCTGATCGACGTCACGAAGGAGTACGGCGGCGACCCACCGACTCGGGCTCTGCGCGGGGTCAGCCTGGCCACCGAGGCCGGCGAGCTGACCGCGATCGTCGGACCGTCCGGATCGGGCAAGTCGACGCTGCTCAACATCATCGGCACGCTCGACCGACCCACCTCGGGGACCGTCCGCGTTGCCGGTTACGACACCCGCGACATGACGGATCGGCAGCTGTCGGCGTTGCGGGCCCGGGAGCTCGGGTTCGTCTTCCAGCAGTTCTTCTTGCTCAGCGGGGAGAGTGCGGTCGAGAACGTGGCGGACGCGCTGCTCTATCGAGGTCTCACGGCGACCGAACGTCGCGAGCGGGCGGTCGACGCGCTGCAGTCGGTCGGCCTGGGGCATCGGTTGGGCCACCACCCGAACCAACTGTCCGGCGGCGAACGGCAACGCGTCGCGATCGCCCGCGCGCTCGTTGGCAAGCCGTCTCTGATGCTCGCCGACGAGCCCACCGGGAACCTCGACACGCGCACCGGTGCGGCAGTCATGGACCTGCTCGGTGAGCTGAATGCGTCGGGCACGACGATCCTCGTGATCACGCACGAGGCGGAGGTCGCGGGCCGATGCCGTCGTCGGGTCCCGGTCCGAGACGGTCTGATCGAGCACGACTCACGTCGCCCGGCGGTGCTGTCGTGAGGCCGACCCGGAGCCGACTGCGAGCGGCGGACGTGCTCCGCGTCGGGTCGGTCGGCCTGCGTACTCGGCGACAACGTGCGGCCCTGTCAGCGGTCGGTATCGCGATCGGGATCGCGTCGATGGTGGCCGTACTCGGCATCTCGGAGTCGTCGAACGCGCGCCTCAACACGACACTCGACCGGCTAGGCACCAACCTCCTCACGGCGCAAGCGACGGCGGGCATCGCCGGGGGCGACCCGGTGTTGCCGGACACCGCCGTCCCGATGCTGAAGGACATCGAGCCGGTCCAGCAGGTGGCGACGACGACGCCGGTCGACGCGGGGGTCTACACCAACGACATGGTGCCGGAGGAGTACACGAACGGGATCTCGGTGAAGGCCGCCGATCCGACGCTGCTCGACGCGTTGGGCGGCGCGATGGCCGAAGGCGCGTTCCTCGACGACGCGTCGAAGCGCTACCAGGCCACTGTCGTCGGTTCGGTCGCCGCCGACCGGCTCGGCGTCGACGACGTCGGGCAGCGGGTATGGATCGACGGGCATTGGTTCACCGTCGTCGGGATCATGGACTCGCTGGCGCTGGCCGAGGACGTCGACCGGTCGGTGCTGATCGGGCGGCCGATCGCGCAGCAGCTGTACGACGCCGACGAGGCACCGGGCACCGTGTACCTGCGAGCCGACCCGGACGACATCACCGACGTACAAGGCGTCGTACCCGCGACCGCGAACCCGTCGTCCCCGGACGAGGTGTCGGTCTCGCGGCCGTCGGACGCTCTTGAGGCGAAGGCGGCGGCGAACGACACGTTCACGACGCTGTTCCTCGGCCTCGGCGCGGTCGCGCTGCTGGTCGGTGGCGTGGGCATCGCGAACGTCATGGTGATCGCCGTGATCGAACGTCGCGGCGAGATCGGGCTCCGGCGTGCACTCGGCGCCACGCAGGGGCACATCCGGACGCAGTTTCTGGTCGAGGCGGTGTTGCTGGCCGTACTCGGCGGGCTCGTCGGTGTCGCGCTCGGATCGTTGGCGACGACTGTCTACGCGATGAGTCAGGACTGGGCTACCACGATCCCGATCTCGGCCGTGGGTGGCGGCCTCGCCGCGGCGCTCGTCGTCGGCGCCATCGCCGGCCTCTATCCGGCCGGCCGGGCCGCGCGGCTCTCGCCGACCGAGGCACTCCGCAGCGCCTGACGATTTCCCCCAGCCGCCCGCCCGCGTTGCTGCCCGATGTCGGGAGCGAGGCGGCTTATCGTCAGGTCGTGGACCAGGTGCTGGGCTGGATCGCCGTGGGTTTGGGCGTCGTCGCCCTGGCGGTGGCCGGCTGGGCCTGGCGTACGGCTCGCACACCCCGCAGCCGTCGCGGCACCCCGATCCCGGCCGATCTGGAGTCGATCCGCAAGGAGGTCGAGGGGCTCCGTGACGATGCCGCCCAGGCGCTGCGGCATCTCGCGGTGGTTCGCTACGACGCGTTCCGCGACATGGGCGGCCACCTGTCCTGGTCGCTGGCACTGGTCGACGACGAGGGAAACGGCATGGTGCTGACCTCGATCCACGGTCGCAACGACGTCCGGTCCTACGCCAAGAGCATCGCCGGCTGGAAGAGCGGTCAGGAGCTCTCGCCGGAGGAGTCCGAGGCGATCGGGTACGCCCGCAACCGAGGCTGACCACGACGGATCAGCGCGGAACCCGGACCAGCAGGGTGCCGGCGAACACCTGCGCCCGGACCTCCTGACCGTCCGGGATCGTGTCGCCGTCCAGCTGCCGCGGCGTCGGCTTCTCGACCCGGAGCACCACACTGCGGCCCCGCATCCGGTCGAGCCGGTCGTCGGTACGCCGGCGCCGGGTCAGCACCCGCCAGATCAACGCCAGCCAGCCCCACGTACGCACCGGCGCGATCACGACCACGTCGATCAGACCGTCGTCGATGCGCGCGTCCGGAATCAGCGGAATGCCGCCGGTGATGGCGCCGACGTTGCCGACCACAACGGTGCGGGCCCGATAGTGCATCGGCTCGCCGTCGTCGACGGTGATCTCGACGCGTACGGCGGGGTAGCGCATCTGTCGTAGCGCCGACACGACGTATGCGGTCGAACCCATCCGGGCTTTCATCTCGTCGGCGGCGCCGTGCATGATCGCCGCGTCCAGACCGAGCCCGGCCATGACGGTGAAGCAGGTGTCCTCGATGCCGTCTCCGGACAGGCCGACGATGTCGACGGCGCGGTCCTGGCCCGACATGGCGACCTCGATCGCGTCGCCGATGTGCAGTGGCAGGCCGAGGTTGCGGGTCAGGAGGTTGCCGGTGCCGAGCGGCACGATGCCGACGGGTACTCCGGTCCGAGCCAGCTCGGTGCAGACGACCCGGACCGTACCGTCGCCGCCGGCAGCGATCACCATCTCGGCGCCGGCGGACAGCGCTGCCTCGGCCATCGACGTCCCCGGATCCTCCGGCGTCGTCTCGAACCAGATCGGCTCCTGCCAGCCGTGCACCAGCGCTGCGGCACTCATCTGGGCCCGGAATGCCTCCGGATCCACGATCTTGGTCGGGTTCACGATGACCGCGACCCGGGACGGCCGGGGACCGGTCGACCCTGGCACCGGCCCGGGTGTCGGTGGCGCCAGCCGGAGGAGCAGCGCCCACCCGATCATCACGATGACGACGCCGAGCGCCCAGCCGCCGATCACATCGCTCGGGAAGTGGACGATGAGGAAGATCCGGTCCAGCCCGACTGCGACACCGATCGCCACCCAGAGGGCGCATAGGGTCCGCCGCCACCAGCCGCGCGGCAGCAGCGCCATCGTGGTCAGGATCGCAACCGCGGCGAAGTAGCCGGCTGCGGCGGCATGACCGGAGGGGTACGACGATCCCGAGGCGACGTCCAGCGCGTTCGCCGGTCGCTCGCGGTCGAAGAGCACCTTGCTGGCCGGCGCCACGATCCACTCGACGGCGGTGACCAGAATCATCCACAGCGCGAACCGGACGTGCCGGCGGATCAGCAGCACAACGGCGACGACCAGCACCGCGATCCGCAGCGTCATCGGCCCTACCCAGTCGGCAAACCACCGCAGGAAGCTGACCCAGGTGTCGTTGCCCGAGCTGAAGTCGTAGGCCGCATCCGCCAGGTCCTGGTCGAGCTCCAGCAGCGGCGACCACTCGAGGGCGACCAGTGTCGTGGTCACGGCGAGGACCAGCAGTGGCACCCCGATCCATGCCGCCTGCGACCCCGGTCGACGGGGCTGCGCGCGGCGGATGTCGAGAGGCACCCCGCGATCCTCCCAGGTCACGCACCGGAACCCGGAACGAGTGCCAATGTCGTATCGGCTGCGGTATAGAGCAGAAACAGATTGCCCGGCGTCGATACCCTGAGTGGGTGATTGATCTACGCACACTCCGTGAGGACCCCGAGCTCGTACGCGACGCGCAGAAGCGCCGGGGCGAATCCGTGGAGCTGGTCGACCGGGTGCTCGCGGCCGACGAGCAGCGCCGTGCGTCGATCGTGGAGTACGAGCAGCTGCGGGCCGAGCAGAAGTCGATGGGCAAGCAGATCGCCCAAGCGCAAGGCGACGAGAAACAGACTCTCCTCGCGCGCACGAAGGAGCTGTCCGAGCAGGTCAAGGCCGCCGAGGCGGCGCAGACCGAGGCCGACACAGCATTCCGAGACATTGCGCTCGCGCTGCCCAACCTGGCCGACCCGCGTGCCCCCGAGGGTGACGAGGAGGACTTCGTCACGCTGGAGAAGATCGGCACGCCGCGCGACTTCGCCGCCGAGGGCTTCGAGCCGAAGGACCACATCGAGCTGGGCAAGATCCTCGGCGCGATCGACATCGAGCGCGGCGCCAAGGTGAGCGGTGCGCGGTTCTACTACCTGACCGGTGTCGGTGCCCAGCTCGAGATGGCGCTGATGCACGCGGCGCTCGACCGGGCCGCCGACTGGGGATTCACCCCGGTGATCCCGCCGGCGCTGGTGAAGCCACGCGCGATGGAGGGCACCGGATTCCTCGGCCAGGCCGCCGACGACGTCTACTACCTGCCGAAGGACGACCTCTACCTGGTCGGTACGTCGGAGGTGGCCCTGGCCGCATACCACAGCGACGAGATCCTCGACGCGCGCTCGTTGCCGCTGCGCTACACGGCGTTCAGCCCGTGCTACCGGCGCGAGGCAGGCTCTTACGGCAAAGACACCAAAGGCATCATCCGAGTGCACTGGTTCGACAAGGTTGAGATGTTCACGTTCACGACGCTCGAGCAGTCCTACGCCGAGCACGAGCGGTTGCTGGCGTACGAGAAGGAATGGCTGACCGATATGGAGCTGCCGTTCCGCGTCATCGACGTCGCGACCGGCGACCTCGGCTCGTCGGCCGTGCGCAAGTTCGACTGCGAGGCGTGGATTCCGACGCAGGAGAAGTATCGCGAGCTCACCTCGACGTCCAACTGCACCCAGTTCCAGGCCCGCCGCCTCGACATCCGGATCCGTGGCGAAGGCGGCACCGAGCCGGCCGCGACCCTCAACGGCACGCTCTGCGCGTCGGCGCGGTCGATCGTGGCGATCCTCGAGAACCATCAGCAGGCCGACGGCTCCGTCCGCGTACCCGCCGCGTTGCAGCCCTACCTCGGCGGCCGGGACGTGCTGGAGCCGACTGCATGACGAGGCCCTACGACCTGCTAGCGCTTGACGTCGACGGGACCTTGGTCGACTGGGACAACAACATGACCCCGACGTTGCGCGAGGCGGTACGCGACGTCGCCGCGCACGGTGCCCATGTCGTCTTGTCGACGGGGCGGTCGGTGCCGGGTGTCATCGACGCCGCCGACAAGCTCGGATTCGACGACGGCATCGCGGTCGCCAGCAACGGCGCGGTCACGTTCTCGTACCACCCAGTCGAGGTACTCACGACCGTGACATTCGACGCCCGCGAGACGGTCAAGCTGCTGCTCGACCACGTGCCCGACGCTGCGGTCGCCGTCGAGGAGATCGGCCGCGGCTATCGGATCAACAAGCCGTTCCCGGACGGCGAGATCACCGGCGAGATGATTCTCCAGACCATCGAGGAACTCGTCGCCGAGCCGGTCACTCGTGTCATCATCCGCAGTCCGGACCAGTCGGCCGAGGAGTTCATCGAGCTCGCCGAACGACTGGGTCTGCACGGCACGAACTACTTCGTCGGCTACACCGCCTGGCTCGACCTGGCGCCGAGCGGGGTCACCAAGGCGTCCGGACTGGAGTCGGTCGCGTCCCGGCTGGGGGTGGCGCGGTCCAAGGTGCTCGCGATCGGCGACGGCCGCAACGACCTGGAGATGCTGCACTGGGCCGGTCGCGGCGTGGCGATGGGCAACGCCCCCGTCGAGGTACAGGACGCCGCCGACGGCGTGACCGAGACGGTCGAGCGCGACGGGGTGGTCATGGAGCTTGCGCGCTGGTTCTAGGCGGGCTGGCTCGGCTCAGGTACGCCGCCCGTCGAGTCGGATCGTCCACGGCTCGACGGCCTCGACCCGAAGATGGGTCTCGCTCCACGGATCCTGACTCAAGGTCGCTCGTACCGCCGCTTCCGACTCGGCCTCGACCACGTGAGCCACCCGGTGCTCGTCGGCCAGCGGACCGCCCAACACGATGAACCCGCTGTCGACGAGGCCGTCCATGAACGCGGCGTGCGCGGCCCAATCGGCCTGCACCTCCATCGGCCGCGACGAGTCCCACATCGGACCGGAGCGGCTGAGCATCACCAGGAACATCGCCACGCCCGCACCCAAGCAGTTGCCACCGACATCGCACCCGGCGCCGTGCACCCAAGTGTTGGCGCGACATACAGGAATCCGTCGCCAGAAAACCTGCATCTCACGCCAACATTCGAGTGGCGGCGGAGTGCGGCGGTGTCGAGGCAGCCTTCCGCGAGCGAGGCGAACCGGCTCAGTCGCGGTCGCGCTCGACGACCTCGTCGAAGGCGTCGAGGACCACATCCACCGTGGGGAGGTCCGGGTCCTTCGGCTTCGGCCGCTCGGGTTCGACCTCACCGGCTGCCTCGCGGCGAGCCCGCCGAAGGTGTCGTTTCACCGTGGACAGTGAGCACTCGAGGCGCGAGGCGAGCTCCTCCAGCGACTCGTCGGGGTGCGCGGTGCGCATCGCCAGTACGGCTTCGTGATCGATCGGACGCCGATCGCCGCGCACCCCGGCGGCGGTATCAAGGTCCTCCGCCGCGACCGAGACGCCGAGCTCGGACCGAATCTGCTTGCGTTCGCGCGGTGTCGTACAACCGACGAACCCAGCCACGTCGACCTGGGCGACCGCCGCGTACAGACAGTCGACGAACAGCGGACACGATGCACAGGCGTCCCGGGCCTGTCGCAGCAGATCGCGGTACTCCGTCCACACCGGCTTCGTGACCTTGGACCGGGCGGGCGGCGTGTCGAGGAGCGGGTGCAGGAACAGATCCGGGTTGGTGGCGCATTCGGGCTCCACCGGTCCGCCGGGCGGCCCCAGCGTCGGCTGGATCGCGAAACGCATGGACTCCCCGAGATCCTGCAGGTGTCGGTCAGCTCGCCCACAGACTCGGGCGGTCCGAGCGTGCCGCGGGACGCGTCTCGGACCCCAGGCCGCGGCTCAGCGCGACCTAGTCGCCTCGGCGAGAGTACTCACAAGTACATCCCACCGCCATGACCCTGGTCTGATTCCTGAGACTGGCCGGGCTGGTTCGGTCGGCCGCCCGGACCGGGCGCCATGCCGGGCATCGCGCCGCTGGGGAGGGCCCGACGCATCTGTTCCAGCTGCGCACGCGCTGCCATCTGCTGGGCGTAGATCGCGGTCTGGATGCCGTGGAAGAGTCCCTCGAGCCAGCCGACGAGCTGGGCCTGGGCGATCCGGAGCTCCGCGTCGGACGGGGTCTCGGAGCTGAACGGCAGGCTGAGCCGCTCGAGCTCCTCGATCAGCTCTGGGGCCAGACCGTCCTCCAGCTCCTTGATCGAAGCGGAGTGGATCTCGCGCAGTCGCGCCCGGCTGGCCTCGTCGAGCGGAGCCGACTTCACCTCCTCGAGGAGCTGCCGGATCATGTTCCCGATCCGCATCACCTTGGCGGGCTGCTCGACCAGATCGGTGACCGACGGCTGCTGCTCCTCTTCGTCGCCCTCCTGAGCGCCAG
>Ga0081455_10005147_pt1 | contig 14405 bp, 14 predicted proteins | sample TabmetS3T2R1_FD_70207 | JGI IMG/M metagenome (GOLD analysis project Ga0081455, IMG submission 70207) | Tabebuia heterophylla rhizosphere microbial communities from the University of Puerto Rico - S3T2R1 | ecosystem: Host-associated > Plants > Roots > Rhizosphere ... | reverse complement strand
CCACGTTGGCATCCGCGGACCCGCGGATCAGCTTGATGATCTGGTCGATATTGCTCACGGCGATGGCGAGCCCGACCAGCACATGGGCGCGATCGCGCGCCTTGCCGAGCAGATACTTGGTGCGCCGAGAAATCACCTCCTCGCGGAAGGCAATGAACGAGGCGAGCAGGTCCTTGAGATTCATCACCTGCGGGCGGCCGCCTTCGAGCGCCACCACGTTGGCGCCGAAGGTCGACTGCAGCGGGGTGTATCGGTAGAGCTGGTTGAGCACGACGTCCGCCATGGCGTCGCGCTTGAGCTCGATGACGACGCGATAGCCCTCGCGATCGGACTCGTCGCGCAGCGCGGCGATGCCGTCGATTTTCTTATCTCTCCACAGCTCTCCAATTCGCTCGACCATCGCCGCCTTGTTCACCTGGTAGGGAATCTCGCTGACGATGATGGCCTCGCGGTCTCCGCGCAGGGTTTCGATCTCCACCTTGCCGCGCATGATGATCGAGCCGCGGCCTTGGGTATAGGCGGCGCGAATGCCCGAGCGGCCGAGAATGATGCCGCCGGTCGGGAAGTCGGGCCCGGGAACGATGCCGATCAATTCATCGATGCCGAGGCCGGGATTTTCGATCAGCGCGACGCAGGCGTCGATCACCTCGCCGAGATTGTGCGGCGGGATATTCGTGGCCATGCCGACCGCGATGCCGCCTGCACCGTTCACCAACAGGTTGGGGAAGCGCGCCGGCAGCACCACCGGCTCTTGCTCGCTGCCGTCGTAGTTCGGCTGGAAATCGACCGTGTCCTTGTCGATATCGTCGAGCAACTCCATGGCCGACCTGGCCAGGCGGCATTCGGTGTAGCGCATGGCCGCGGGCGGATCGCCGTCGACCGAGCCGAAATTGCCCTGCCCGTCGATGAGCGGCAGGCGCATGGAGAAATCCTGCGCCATGCGCACCAGCGCGTCGTAGATCGCCTGGTCGCCGTGGGGGTGGTATTTGCCCATCACGTCGCCGACAACGCGCGCCGATTTGACGTATTTCCTGTCCGGCGTGTGACCGTTCTCGTGCATCGAATAGAGGATGCGCCGATGCACCGGCTTGAGGCCGTCGCGCGCGTCCGGCAGCGCACGCGCCACGATCACGCTCATGGCGTAATCGAGGTAGCTGCGCTTCATCTCCTCGGTGATCGAGACCGGGCGAATATCGGACGGGCCGGGCGCTTCCGGCGGCTGGTCGTTGTCGTCGGCCAAGGGAAAATCCCAACGGGTGAGGGCTCAAATGTCCTTAGCTGATTCATCCGGTCGGCGCCACCCAAAAACGCGCCGGGTTCGAGCTATTTTCATATGGTGATTCAGTAACTTATCGTCAAGTTGCGACGGGGACACCGAGCCCTCGGCTCCGCCTCGTTTTACACCCGATTTGCGCGGCTTTAGTTCCCGAACACCACCGCATGCATGACGCGGCCGGGCATGAGCGTAAACAGGCCGGCGATTACGAGCGCGCCGACAAAGATGGCGATCATGGCATTGCGGTGCCGCTCGACGCGATGCCGCCGGGCGTGCACGACGGCGAGGGGCAACGTCACGAGGGTGAAGACCCCGAGCAAATGAATCGGGCTCCATGGTCCCCACACGCGCAGCTCATGGATCCAGAACGAGGTCGCCGCCACGATCACCATGAGCACGACCCAGGTCCAGCCGATGGTACGATGGGGCAGCGTCCCCTTGGGCGCGCCGAGTTGCAGTGCGCCGAGGGCGAACGCGGCCAAGGCCGCAAAAGCATGCAGCTGGATCGCGGGGGCGGCATTCAATAGCGGCGCAAGCGACACAACCTTCGCCTCACCTGAGGCCGCGTTTGCGGGATTGCCGGAACTGAGCTGCGCGCGCGGCCACGGGATCCGGACCGTGACCCTTAAAATGGAATCTCGTCGTCCATGTCGCCGCGCTTGCCGGCGCCAGCCAAGGCTGGCTTCTTCTCGCGCCCCGAGGGTCCCGAGGCCCCGAAATCATCCTCTTCCGCGGCGAAATCGCCCCCGGCGCGATCACCCGCCCGGTCGAGCATAGTGAGCTGCGAATTGAAGTTCTGCAGCACGACTTCCGTCGTGTACTTGTCCTGGCCCGATTGGTCCTGCCATTTGCGCGTCTGCAATTGACCCTCGAGATAGACTTTCGAGCCCTTCTTCAAATACTGCTCGGCAATCCGGCAGAGCCCCTCGTTAAAGATGACGACGCGGTGCCACTCGGTCCGCTCGCGACGCTCGCCAGTTGTCTTGTCGCGCCACGTTTCCGATGTCGCGACGCTCAAATTCGCGACCGGCCGGCCGTCTTGCGTGCGCCGGATCTCGGGGTCTTTGCCGAGATTGCCGACCAGGATCACCTTGTTGACACTACCGGCCATGACCTTCTCCTGTTTCCTTGATCCGAGCACCCTAATCCCAAGGTCGGAACGAAGTCGCCCTCCTCGCCCGTGCCATCATGCTTTTCCACAGCACGCGGCGAGCGGACCACCCACCTTTGTTCCCTTTTTGTTCTAACACGAATGATGCGCAAATGCAAATGCTTCGAGGCGGATTTTGCCATCACGCGTGCCGGGCCGAACGCGACGGCGCGGCGTGGTGTTGCAGCCACAGAAATATGAAGCCGACGATCGGGACCAAGATGTCGCTGTAAAAAATGATGCCAGCATTGCCGGGGGCGAAATTCTGCGCCGTTATCATCTGGTGGATGTGAACCCCGGCGGCCCCCCACAGGAAGCAGGCGGGCCCGACGATTGCCGCGAGCCGCAAGTCGAAGCTTCCCTTGAACGCCAAAAACCCGACCATGGCAAAGCCGAGGCTGGCAAAGCCCACCTCCGATTGGAAAGGGCTGTCCTCCCATCCGATGAAGGACGCGGCCAATTTCCCGAAGAAGACGTGCAGGACGAAATTGTAGAGGTAGGAAATACCGATCGAGAACAAGAGGAAATACGAGAATAGCGCCTCGACGATCACCGCGAAGCTGCGCGGCCGGCGGGCACACCAAAGCGCGATGGCGGACGCGAAGAGGCCAATCACAAAAAAGGTGAGCGTAAAGTTGCCGAGGATGAAGGCGATGATGTCTCGCATTGCGCTCTCCGAGCGAAACGCCCCTAGAGGGCGGCTTGACGGCCTACTCGGATTATCCGATTTGCCGACTTGAGAAAGCCCGCACGGGAACAAGCGCCTGTGACCGCAGCGGTGCGACCATTGTCGTGCCGATGTTGTCCACAGCCGCGTGAGGGGAGCATTCTTGCGGTTCGGCGACTAGCGAAACGCCGCCGTTCTCACTACGTTCCTGCGGGTGCCGCGCGGAGGCGCGTCTTGACCTCCCGCATATCGCCGCCTTGGCCTCACCGATACGATCGCGCCGACGGACCGCATGAACGAGCTTTTCGACCAGAGCCGCCGCCACGCATCGAACGGGCGCGTCATCGCAATTCGCGGGGCGCGCGAGCACAACCTCAAGAACATCGATCTCGAAATCCCGCGCGATCGGCTGGTGGTGTTCACCGGGCTCTCGGGCTCGGGCAAATCCTCGCTCGCTTTCGACACCATCTATGCCGAGGGCCAGCGCCGTTACGTGGAATCGCTCTCCGCCTATGCGCGTCAGTTCCTCGAGATGATGCAGAAGCCAGACGTCGACCAGATCGACGGCCTCTCGCCCGCCATCTCGATCGAGCAGAAGACCACTTCGCGCAATCCGCGCTCCACGGTCGGCACCGTCACCGAGATCTACGACTATATGCGGCTCCTTTGGGCACGCGTGGGCGTGCCGTACTCGCCGGCCACGGGCTTGCCGATCGAGAGCCAGACGGTGTCGCAGATGGTCGACCGGGTGATGGCGCTGCCGGAGGGCACGCGGCTCTATCTGCTCGCCCCGGTGGTGCGCGGGCGCAAGGGCGAGTACCGCAAGGAGCTCGCCGAGTACATGAAGCGCGGCTTCCAGCGGGTGAAGATCGACGGCAAGTTCTACGAGATCGCGGAGGCGCCCGCGCTCGACAAGAAGTTCAAGCACGACATCGACGTCGTCGTGGACCGCGTGGTGGTGCGCAGCGACCTCGCCACGCGCCTCGCGGATTCGCTGGAAACAGCGCTCAAGCTGGCCGACGGACTGGCGGTGGTAGAGTTCGCGGACGCGCCGGCCTCAGGGCAGGGTAACGCCGAGCACGTCGGGCCCGCAAAGAAAACAGCGAAAATTCACGACCAGAGCGGTCCACAGCGCCTCATCTTCTCGGAAAAATTCGCCTGCCCGGTGTCCGGCTTCACCCTGCCCGAGATCGAGCCGCGGCTGTTTTCGTTCAACAATCCGTTCGGCGCATGCCCGGCGTGCGGCGGGCTCGGCGTCGAGCAGCACATCGATCCCGATCTCGTCATTCCCGACCGCGAGAGGACCTTGCGTGCCGGCGCGATCGCGCCATGGGCGAAATCGAGTTCGCCGTACTACATGCAAACGCTGCTCGCGCTCGGCAAGCATTACAAATTCAGCCTCGATACCAAATGGAAGGACCTGCCGAAGAAGACGCAGGAGGCGATCCTCTATGGTTCCGGCGAGGATCCGATCCGCTTCGTCTACGACGATGGGCTGCGCTCCTATGAGACCAAAAAGCCGTTCGAAGGTGTGGTGACCAATCTCGAGCGACGTTGGCGCGAGACCGAGAGCGACTGGGCGCGCGAGGAGATGGCCAAATATTTCACCGACATCCCCTGCGCCGCCTGCAAAGGATATCGGCTCAAGCCCGAGGCGCTGTGTGTGCGGGTCGGCGGCCTGCACATCGGCGAGGTCGCAGATATGTCGGTCAAGCGCGCGGGCGAATGGTTCACGCAATTGCCGCAAGCGCTCAACGCCAAGCAGAACGAGATCGCAGTGCGGGTGCTCAAAGAGATCCGCGAGCGGCTCAAGTTCCTGGTCGACGTCGGGCTCGAATATCTCACGCTGTCGCGGGCCTCGGGCACCCTCTCGGGCGGCGAGAGCCAGCGCATCCGGCTTGCCTCGCAGATCGGTTCCGGGCTGACCGGCGTGCTCTACGTGCTCGACGAGCCGTCGATCGGGCTGCACCAGCGCGACAATGCGCGGCTGCTCGAGACGCTCAAACGGCTGCGCGACCTCGGCAATACGGTCATCGTGGTGGAGCACGACGAGGACGCCATCCGCACGGCCGACCACGTGCTCGACATCGGTCCCGGCGCCGGCATTCATGGCGGGCATATCATCGCCCAGGGCACGGTCGATGATCTGATCGCGACGCCCGCCTCGCTCACCGGCAAGTATTTGTCGGGCGAGATGACGGTGGCAATTCCCGAGCGCCGACCGAGGAACGCGCGGCGCACGCTGACCCTCGTCAACGCCCGCGGCAACAATCTCAAGAATGTGACAGCGGAAATCCCGCTCGGTCTACTCACCTGCGTCACCGGCGTGTCCGGCGGCGGCAAGTCGACCTTGCTGGTCGATACCCTCTACAAGGCGATCGCGCGCCGACTCAACGGTGCCTCCGAGGCCCCGGCCCCGCACGACTGCATCGAGGGGCTCGAGCATCTCGACAAGGTGATCGACATCGACCAGTCGCCGATCGGCCGCACGCCGCGCAGCAATCCGGCGACCTATACCGGCGCCTTCACCCCGATCCGCGAATGGTTCGCGGGCCTGCCGGAGGCGAAGGCGCGCGGCTACGAGCCCGGCCGCTTCTCCTTCAACGTCAAGGGCGGGCGCTGCGAGGCCTGCCAAGGCGACGGCGTGATCAAGATCGAGATGCACTTTTTGCCCGACGTCTATGTCACCTGCGACGTCTGCAAGGGCAAGCGCTACAACCGCGAGACGCTCGAGGTGCTGTTCAAGGGCAAATCGATCGCCGACGTGCTCGACATGACCGTCGAGGAGGCGCTCGAATTCTTCAAGGCGGTCCCACGCGTGCGCAACGTGCTGGAGCTTTTGCACCGCGTCGGCCTCGATTACATCCATGTAGGCCAACAGGCCACCACGCTCTCGGGCGGGGAGGCGCAGCGGGTCAAGCTCGCCAAGGAACTCTCCAAGCGCGCCACCGGCCGCACGCTCTACATTCTCGACGAGCCGACCACGGGGCTGCATTTCCACGATGTGAAGAAGCTGCTCGACGTGCTGCACGAGCTCGTCGAACAGGGCAACACGGTGGTCGTAATCGAGCACAATCTCGAAGTGATCAAGACCGCCGACTGGATCATCGATCTCGGCCCAGAAGGCGGCGACGGCGGCGGCGAGATCGTGGCGGCTGGCGCGCCCGAGGACATCGTCAAGATCAAGCGCAGCTATACCGGCCAATTCCTGGCGCCGGTCCTGGCGCGGCGCGACGCCAAGCGCAAGCCGCGCACGGAAGCGGCGGAGTGATGGCAATAGGACTCCGCACTGACCTCCTGCTCCGTCATTGCCGGGCTTGACCCGGCAATCCATCTATTTTCGTAAAGACTTGTTGCGAAGAAGATGGATGCGCGGGTCAAGCCCGCGCATGACGCGTTGAGGACAACGCCGCCAGTATGACGCGCGCTTTCACACCCGCGGCAGCGGCCGCTTCGATTTGACGGCGGACGGCACCTTCACCCACGCCTCGCCGTCGAGCACGATCTCGTCTCCCACTTTGCAGCTGCAGGCGAGCCGCGCACGTTGGCGCGCGGGGATCAGCTCAGCGACCGTCACGGTCACCTCTACTTCGTCACCGATCCTGACTGGCGCGCGGAAATTGAGCGTCTGCGAAATATAGATGGCGCCGGGACCGGGAAGACGCGTCCCCAGCACCGCCGAGATCAGGCTCGCGGTGTAGAGGCCGTGCGCGATCCGTTTCCCGAATTGGGTCTTGGCGGCGAAGTGCTCCGACAGATGGATCGGATTGCGATCGCCGGTGAGCTGCGCGAATCCAACCACGTCGGAGGAGGCGATGGTCTTCGACAGCGTCTCGGTCATGCCGACCGAGAGATCCTCGAAATAGAGAATGCGCAATTGCAGGATCATCGGGCCGCAACCGTAGCCTGGATTTCACGCATGCTCCATCGGGGGATGCGCCGCCGCACGAGCGCGGCGCGTTCCGCGTGCGCTAGCTCGTCATGCCCGGGTGGACGCGATCTCGAGCCAACCTGGCACGTCACCCGCGGGCTTGACCCGCGGGTCCATCGTTCTTCGCAAGACTTTTTACGAAGAAGATGGATGGCCGGGTCGAGCCCGGCCATGACGGACCCTAGTCACCTCAGGCCGCGGCGAGCTCCTTGTCCCTGGCTTCGGCGCGCTGGAGTGCGGGGCGCGTGGCAAGCCGGCCGGTATAGGCGGTGAATTCGGGCCGCTCGGGTAGCAGCTTGAACATCATGCCCCAGCGCAGCGTGGAGCCGACGATCACATCGGCGGCGGTGAACTGTTCGCCCATGAGGTATGACCCCTTGGCGAGCGCTTTCGCGGTGACATTCATCACGGTGTCGAAATCGCCGTAGCCCAGCATCGCGCGACGCGGTTCTTCCTTGCGCGGGCTGGCGCGATCCATCATCGCCGCTTCGATGCAGCTCGGGCCGAAGAACAGCCACTTGAGATAGACGCCGCGGCGCGGCGTGCCGATCGGCACGTTGAGCTTGGCGCGGGGAAATTCGTCGGCGAGGTAGGCGCAGATCGCCGCCCCTTCGGTGATGACGGTATCGCCGTGCTTGAGCGCGGGCACCTTGCCCATCGGATTCACTGCGAGATAGTCGGGCTTGTGGTTGTCACCCTTGCTCAGGCTCAAGAAGTGGATGTCGTAGGGTTCGCCGACCTCTTCCAGCATCCATAGCGTTATCGAGGAACGGGACGGGGCGGCGTGATAAAGCGTAAGCTTCGCCATGCGGTACTCCGTTGTTGGCTGAACGATCAGTGTAGAATCAAATCGTGTCGGTTCTGCGAAATGGTCGTCGCACGCGAGCGTGAAATGAACGAAATGAGATGGCCAGTCGTTGTGATCCTCGGCTCGTTGTTTACCGCGGCGCCGCTCGCGGCGGCGCCGATCGAAACGGGCAGTCAGACGGTCGACGTGAACGGCACGCGCGTGGTGGTCTTCACCTACCGCCCGGCGGCGTGTGCCGACGTGTCATTGCTCGTGGTCTTTCACGGTGTTGCGCGAAATGCCCAAAACTACCGCGACTATACGCGTGGCCTCGCGGACCGGCTTTGCCTGCTGGTGGTCGCGCCGGTATTCGATGAACGGGCGTTTCCCGGATGGCGATACCAGCGCGGTGGTATCGTCAAGGGCGCAGCGGTGCAGGATGCGCGCGATTGGACCGGGAGACTGGTGCTTGATCTCGTCGCCTGGGTGCGCCGGCAGGAAGAGCGTCCCCTCGCCTATTCCTTGCTTGGCCATTCGGCGGGCGGCCAATTTCTCGACCGCCTCGCCGCCTTCATGCCCACGGAGGCGCGACGCATCGTGATCGCGAATGCGGGAAGCTATGTGTTTCCGAGCCTTGAGATCGCCGCGCCCTACGGCCTCGGAAAAGTTTATGCGGAACCGGACGGCGAGGCCGCGCTACGGCGCTATCTGGAACAGCCGCTGACGATCTATCTCGGCCAAGGCGATACGCGCGACGACGCGCGTAACCCCGAAGCGCTAGCCCAGGGGGACTCGCGTTACCAGCGCGGAATGAACGTATTCAACGCGGCCAAAATGCTGGCGCAGCAGCGCGGTTGGCGATTCAACTGGCGACTGGTCGAACTGCCCGGCGTCGGACACAGCGCGCGCAAGATGTTCTCCGCGCCACAGGCGCTCGAAGCATTGTCGCCTTAACCATGGTGAGCCGCATATGCGACTCGCGATCGCGACATCGATCTTGGCGCTCATCGCCGCGCCCGCGGCCGGCGCCGAGCGCGGCATCGAGCGAGCCGTTGCACGCCACGTCCGCTCGATCGTACCGGCCGACCGCGCCACCAAACGGCCGATCACGAGTGATGCGCTGTTCAATCTCGCTTCGCTGCGCAAGGTGTTCGAGGCTACCCTATTGGCACAGGGGGTTCGCAACGGTGAGCTCCGGCTCGATGAGCCGGTCGCCAAATACGTGTCCGAATTGGCGCGAGAGAGCGATATCGGCCGCGTCACATTCGGCCAACTCGCGAGCCACACGTCGGGGCTGCTGCTGCCGCAAGACCATCCGCCCTGGCCGAATTGGGGCTACACGCTGCCGGAATTCATCCGCACGCTCAATGATTGGAAAGCGGACAAGCCGCCCGGCAGCCAACATCTCTATACTCACGCCGGTTACGTGCTGCTGCAGCTTGCGCTCGAGCGCCGCTACCGCACACCCATCGATGAACTGATCGAGCGAGAAATCCTGCAGCCGCTTGGCATGACCTCGACGATGCTGCCGCGGGGCGATGACGGTCCGCGCGGACAGCTCTCGCGCAGGCACCTTGCGGTGCGGGGCTACGCCGACGACGGCACGCCGATCGGAGAGCCTGGCAGTCAGGAGAGCTACTATCACTGGCCAGGAACGGGGAAGATGTACTCCTCGCCGCGCGACATGGCCGTCTTTCTCGCGGCCAATCTCGGGGAGCTGCCGGTCGAGCGCTCGTTGCGGGAGGCGATGGCCTTGGCTCAGCACGGCATCGTGACCATCGGTCCGCGCAACGAGCAAGCGCTGGCCTGGGAGATCTCGTTCGGAGACGAGCCGATCATCATCGAGAAGTACGGTGGTATCGGGATGATGCCGCGCCGCAAGCTCGGTATCGTGATCCTGGGCAATCGTGGCAATCAGTATCCCAACGAAGTCGGCCGTCGCATCATGCTCGATCTCGCCGCTCCGCGACCTCGACCATGATGGAGGGGCTATGGACGCGCGTAAACGCGCCTATGGCTCAGCGGGCTACGACATTCCCGCCTGCGGCGGACCCTCGTACTCGCGCACGCGCAGCTTGCGCACGGTCAGTTCGTCCACTTCGAGCGCCTCAAAGCGCGCCCGCTTCACCGTCACGCGGCCGAGGGCGAGCCGGCCGATCGCCAGCGCCCCCACCGCGATGGCGCCGAACGCGGCGGCCCCCAGCGCAAGCGCGATCATGCTGGCAGCAGGAACGGCTTGGGCTGGGCGGACTATGCGGCGCGGCATCGCTAGTCTCCGTCAGGCCGTGCGTGGTCGCGCCCGTCCACTTGGCCATATCGCGGGGCCAGCGAACTGCAATGCCCTCCCCCTGCAGCAGGGGTCCCATTGCGATCCGGCGGCATGGGGGCCAACACGTTTTCAATGTGCTATCATAATCTCGGGTCCACGGCTCGACGTGAAATAAGACAAAAAGGCATTTCGTTGCCTCGGGAGGTCCGACCATGGCGCAGCTACACGTCCTGATGGGAGCGGATACGCTCCGCGCGCGTCCGACAGTTCGCACCATAGGGCTTGCGGACCTTAAGGATGCGCTGGCGCGCGGGCTTGCCGATTTCGCAGCCATACCGACCCACGCGGTGTTCCTGTGCTTGATCTACCCCATCGTCGGCCTGATCCTGGCGCGGGCGATCATGGGCTACGCCCTGTTGCCGCTGATGTTTCCGCTCGCCGCCGGCTTTGCGCTGGTCGGTCCGTTCGCGGCCATCGGCTTTTACGAACTGAGCCGGCGACGCGAGCAGGGTCTCGACATGTCCTGGGAGGACGCCTTCGACGTGGTGCACTCCCCCTCGCGCGACGCGATTGCCGCGCTCGGGTTGCTGCTGTTGGTGATTTTCGCAATCTGGATCGCGGTCGCGCAGGCGATCTACATCGCCAGTTTCGGCTATCAGCCGGCCGCCTCCATTCCGCATTTCGTTCGGCAGGTCTTCACCACGCCGGAGGGCTGGATGCTGATTATCGTCGGCAACTTCGTCGGCTTCCTGTTCGCGGTTGCGGTGTTGATTATCAGCGTCGTGGCGTTTCCGCTGCTGGTCGACCGCGAGGTGGGCGCGGTCGAAGCGGTGCTCACCTCGGTGCGCGCGGTCGCGGCCAATCCGATCATGATGGCGATCTGGGGCTTGATCGTCGCCGCACTGCTGGTGATCGGCTCATTGCCGTTCTTCTTCGGCCTCGCGGTGGTGGTGCCGGTACTCGGACATTCGACCTGGCATCTCTATCGCAAAGTGATCGAGCCGGACCTGAGCCCGCGCCAGGAGCATCCGCGTCCGAGCCACAAGCGCCGCTATGCTGCGCAGTTTCCGGCCGCACTGTTCGCCGGCGAGGACAAGGAGCCGCCCGCACGGCCGTAAAGCCGACGGCGGTCGCCCCGAATACTTACGCCGCAAGCCTGTTCGGGGACAAATCGCACACCTGCGTTGCCGGCTGCGGGAGTGCGCCGTCCGCTTCCAGCTCGTAGCCGACCAGCCGCAGCATCCCCGTTGCCGCGCACATCTCCACCGCCATGCGGGTAAACGGATTGAGCACGGGTGGCGTGACCCAGCCGAAATCGCCGCCGAAGGGGCGCGGCCAGGACGCCAGCGCCTCGCGCCGGGCACGGCTATGCGCGGTCGCCTCTTCGGGCGAACTCTTGAGCAGAAGCGTCGCGCAGACCCGCGCCTCCCACGGAATCGTGCTCTGCAACCAGTCGTTCGCTGCCGAGGTGTCCTCGACACGAGTGGTAAAGCCTTCTTCCGTTCGTTCGATGACGCAGCGCTCGCCGCGCTCGCAACCGATCAGCGTGAAGATCACCGGGCGCGCGACCGGCACGGTCTCGAGCCGGTGCCTCGCCTCGCCAAAATCTCGGCAGCTCTCGAACACCTCGCGCAGCAGATGGTCCGGCGGGCGGAAGCGGATCGGCCATGTGCGCAGCGCGTTCGCCACGAGATCATAGGGCCGCAGCCACGGCTTGCGCGTGCGCCGCCAAAGCGGGGCCTGGTTGATGGCAGCGGCGAAGCGGGCTTCCGCGCAAGCAGTCAGCGTGCCCGCGTAGCCCGGCCACGTGACGTTGAGGAATTCGCCCGCGACGCCGCGCTGGCGCGCGATCTCGACATGGCGGCCAAGCCCGGGAAAGGGCCAATCGAGCGTCCGCGCGAGCCAGGGCACGCCGCCCTGCTCGCGCGCAACCGCGGTGCAGCCCCACTGATAGGTACCATTGAGAAACCAGATGCCGGGAAAGCCGAGCACGGCCGTGATCGCTTCGAGCTCCGCGATGTAAGGCGAATACGAACGCTTGAGCCAGCGGCGCGTCAACGCGTCCATGGCGGGAAGCAGCAGGCGCGCCGCTCGCGGCAACCAGGTCACACAATGATCCCGCAGGGCGCGCGCGCGACCGCGCGCGTCGACCGCGTGGCGAACGGGACCACCTTCGCGGACATCCACGATGGGAATGGAAACGAGCCCGTGCATGGCGGGCAATTGCTTACGACAAATCCGAGCGCTGAACCACATCGGCCGCAGGCTGCGCCTGCGACCCCCTGCCGCGCCGCAATTGCTGATTGGCCGCTGCCACGGCATTCTCTAAACTCCGCAAAAACACGGTTTTCGGGTTGAGGTGGCTAACGTGATCAAGGTTGCAGCCAAGGTGTTGACCATCGTCGCGCTGGCAGCGCTCGCAACCCCGGTTCGCGCTGAGGATGACTTCCCGATCGTCGGCACCTATACGGAGAATCAGGCCTGCAAGCCGGACGGCGCCGATTCCGGCGTATCACGCGTGAAGATCACGTCGCGCGACATCGATTCCGTGTTCGGCCTTTGCACGATCCTGAGCAAGAAGCGAGAGGGCGCCACTTACATGGTGCATGTCGAGTGCAAAGGCCCCGGCGGCAGCCAGATGCTGGGCGACGTCAACTTCACCCCGCGTGCGGACAAGTCGATCGATTTTTCCGATCAGGATCAGACCTACAAGGCGATACTCTATCGGTGCCCTGACTGAACAGGGCACTGCGCGGCAGCACGGCCATCAAGCTGGTGAGGAACGGCATGACCTATGAAAGTATGCTCGCGGAAACGGTTGCGTTTCGCGGCCACCGCGGGGACATCGGCGAAGCTTATTACGCGCGCCCGCTCGGCGCGCCATTGCCCGGCGTGGTGCTCATCCATCACATGCCCGGCTGGGACGAATGGATCAAGGAAGCAACCCGCAAGCTCGCCCACCACGGATTTGCGACCATGGCGCCGCATCTCTATTTCCGCGAGGGGCCCGGCAGTCCCGACGATGTCGGCGCGCGCGTGCGCGCGGCCGGGGGCGTCGCTGACGAGCAAGTCCTCGGCGACGTCGCGGGCGCCATGGAGTTTTTGCGCGCGCAGCCCTATGCCAACGGCAAGGTCGGCGTGATCGGCTTCTGCTCGGGCGGGCGACATACCTATCTTGCCGCCTGCTCGATCGACGGCATCGACGCGGCGGTGGACTGCTGGGGCGGCAACGTCATCGTCGACGATCCCAAGCAGCTCAACGCCAAGCGGCCGGTCGCGCCCATCGATCTCACGGCGAAGCTGCGCTGTCCGCTGCTTGGGCTGTTCGGCAATGACGATGAGAATCCAAACCGTGACCAGGTGAACCGCACCGAGGCCGTGCTCAAGAAGCTCGGCAAGACCTACGAGTTCTACCGCTACGACGGCGCCGGCCATGCCTTTTTCAATGCCGCGCGCCCGGCCTATCGCCCGGAGCAGGCGCTCGACGGCTGGAACAAGGTGTTTTCATTCTTTCACAAACATCTTGCCGCGACGGCGGCGGCGCGGGCGGCCTGAAAACTCAAGGAGATTATCATCATGTGCTCTTACATCGTTGAGAAAGCCAAGCTTTTTGGCAGCGCCAAGGGGCCGAACGGCTGGATGCGGATCGATACCGCCAATGTCTATTACGATCATCCCTTCCACGCCCCGCTCGATCATGCGCTCGGCATCGACTTCATTTGCGAAGCGGACGGCGGGCGCGAGCGCGTGGCGCTGGAATTGAGCGCGGCCTCCGCGCGCGAGCTGGTCGCGAAAATTCTCTCCGCTTTGGCCAGCGGCGAAGTCGAGCACGGCAAAGCGCACGACGCGGCCCCGGCCGCTGCCGAATGACCGGCTCGCGGCAGGACGGACGAGATCTCGGGAGGCGCCGATGACGGTCGACACTCGAATGCGGTTCGACGTCGTTCCCCTTACCAAGCATATCGGAGCCGAGATCCGCGAGCTCGATCTACGCGAAACGCCTGACGATGAAACCATCCGCGCCATCTACCGGGCCTGGCTCGATCATCTCGTCATCGTCTTTCCCGGCCAGACCCTATCGCAAGAGGATTTGATCCGCGTGACCGGCTACTTCGGCGAGCTTGGCGAGCTGTCCCGGCCGGCCAAGTATTTCCCCAAGGGGTATTCGCGCTTGCTGCCCGGGATCATGCTCATCTCCAACATCCGCGAAAACGGCGAGCCGATCGGCGCCTTGCCCGATGGGGAGATGATGTTTCATCACGACATGATTCACGCCGAGGTGCCGAGCAAGGCGACGCTGCTCTACTCCGTCGAAATTCCTTCGA